>Ga0081540_1004711_pt1 | contig 10320 bp, 8 predicted proteins | sample TabmetS2T1R1_FD_71024 | JGI IMG/M metagenome (GOLD analysis project Ga0081540, IMG submission 71024) | Tabebuia heterophylla rhizosphere microbial communities from the University of Puerto Rico - S2T1R1 | ecosystem: Host-associated > Plants > Roots > Rhizosphere ... | reverse complement strand
GAGACTGGTCCGGTTTCCGATGGCAGACGTTGCAGCCGGTCATCAAATGCGGCCAGGAGTGGCTGGCGGTGTTTTGCGCCGGGGTGTTTCTCTCGTTTGCCGGACACCTTGCCCTGATCACGGGCCCGGATTCGCTCGCCATGCACGTCCTGGTCAGCTTTGCCGGGATTTTGATCATGACGGGCGTGGCCTACTACGTGTCGTGGTCCAAACGGCAGGATTACAAGCCTGCATTCCGGCCCCAGCCAATGTCGGGGCTACCGGAGGAAGGCCGGTTTGCCAAATAATTCGCGCCCCGCTTTGTCCGGTGCGCTCGCTTGGTCCGCCGATCGTCGACATTGAGGTCATCGCTTCACCGATTGAGGTGATCGATCGCCGCACCGGCTGCGGACTGTCCGCCCTCGTTGGCCAAAACCCGGGCGCCATCCCCGAATAGCAGGATCCCCAGACGCCCGAGATGAATCAAGGTTTTGGGCGGCGCAAGCCAAGTATGTGTCGCACCGGTGTCCCTTCCGGAAGGATACGGGTTGCTGCAAACTGCATACGTAGCCTGCGATTCGTTGATGTCTTGAGGACCCATGAACGAGACTTTGATATCTGCCTGCATGATGTTTCTCGTTCCAGCAACGCTTTTGTTCGGCGCTTTGGGCGTGGCGAACTCATCCTTCCTCAAGATGCTGGTCTGCTTGCTTGGCGTCGCCACGACGGGAATATGGCTTTACCGGATATGGTGGTGGACAGGCCTGTCCTTGATTGATCGCAGAACCGCGCTTGGTCTTGCAGGCATGTTTGCGTGCGCATGGATGGTGACATTCCTGGTGCAGTTGAAGAATGTATTCGCGTCGCGCTGACGAACTCCGCTTTGCCAATTTACTTGTGACGCGAAATGCCGAGCAGCACGCGCGATCAATCGGTCATCAAGCGGGGTAGCACTCCCGGAGCGGCAGTGTGCGATGTGGTAGGATATCGCGGATGCTGGCGCTCCCCGGGGAGCACCCCTTTCAACCGCACGTCGCTGTCGCCCAACATGGCGGCGTCAAGCCTTCCCTCAGCCGACGCCGCCACGGCGCAGCTAAAGATGCGATAGAACTGCGCCCCGTCGAAGGCGACCAGCAGCAGATCGACACCGGCATTGAGCGCCTCGACCACTGCCGTACAGACATTACGTTGATAGATCGCTCCCATCACGAGGTCGTCGGTCATGACGACGCCCTGATAATTCCACTTTTTGCGAACGATACCGTCGACGACCTGTTTGGAATGCGACGCCGGACGGTCCGGATCAACTGAGGTCAGCGTCACATGTCCGATCATCAGTTGGGCTTTCGAGCCAGCCAGCACCTTTCTGAAGGGAATCCAGTCCGACGCTTCGAGTTCGTCGAGCGGCGTATCCAGCTCGGCGCTGAAATGATGGGTATCGCTTCGTACCCGTCCGAGCCCCGGAAAATGCTTGACCGTCGCGCCGACGCCTGACGCTTCCAGCCCGTTGACGTAGGCGCGCGCGATATCGGCGACGACAGCCGGATCATCGGAAATCGCGCGGTAGCGGATCAGCGTGTTGAAATCGAGCCGATTGCGCTTCATCTCGGGGCGCAGATCCAGCACCGGCGCAAGGTTCTGGTTGACGCCGAGCGCCGCCAACTCCTGCCCGTGCGTGCGCCCAAACGCCTCTGCCTTCTCGGCACGGACGTCCGGCGCAAGGCCTGCAAGGGTCGAGAGCGCCGGCAACTTGGTCAAGGGCGGCGCCAGATGCGATACGATGCCGCCTTCCTGGTCAGCCGCGACGATCAGAGGCGGCAGGCCAGCCGCACGCCGCTTTTCTTGCAGTGCTGAGATCTCTTCTTTCAGATGCGCTGCCGACGACGCCACGACATTGTGCTTGGTAATGTAGACGCCGGAGATCAGGCCCTTCTCGGCAAGAACGGCCACCTCAGGGAATGACGAGTATCCCACGATGAAGTGCCGCCCAAGGCTGTGCGCCTGTGCGGCATCGGTTTGCAAGACATTCCGCTTGCGCCATTCAAACGAAGCATGTGCGCCAAGCATCGACAGCGATGGGAGACACCACAACAGAATGAGCAACCGTCCGGTGATGCCTCGCCTCCAATAGCCGCGGCGGATGAGGACGACGACGGTGATGATACTCGCTGCGACCAGAACGATGTTCCCCGGTCCCCGCAGCGAAATCAGATAGGGATCGTTCTTGTTGACGACTGCGAAAATGAAGACCGGTCCGGCGAGCCAGACGAGGATGATGCCGATGCGCTTGAGGATTTGCATGAAGCAGATGGGGCTTGCGGGGACGGGACGAGACGATTGCCCGTATCAAACTCGCCCCGCATGCGCGAGCACATAAGCGCGTCTGCACGGAAACTGCATAAGAATCCTGAACTCTTGCAGAGGCGCTCCAAGCAACGCACAACGGCGCCAGATAGTTCGGCCTGCAAAACCAGGGGCGATCATCGAATGCCTGTTTCCACGAGGCTAGCTAACGACGGTTGGTAGCTATGCCATCCTGCCACCACGAAGCTGGTTTGCAGTTTTACTCTTCAGACAGGTAGTACGCTTGATTTTATGCCGCGTGCTGGGTTTGATCTGATACTGTGGCGGGATATTTTGATACCGCATCTTGTTTTTCGGCCGCGGACTTGCTCGAGCTAGAGCTGCTGCTCATCGCGCAAGGTGTGCAGAGCTATCTCTGGCGGGCAGTTCAAGCGCACGGGCAGAAGGCTTGTGCCAACGCCTACCGAGGTATAACCAGTCATGGCACCATGTCGCCATAGTCCAGCGCCAATGGGTCTGGGTACTGCTGCCTGCAGCTTGACCGGAATTCCGCCTGGAAGGCAAAGCTGACCGCCGTGGGTGTGTCCGCACAACATGAGATCGAACTTGGCCCTCATCGCTCGATCGTAAACTTCCGGCGTGTGCGCCAACAAAATCGAAAAGGCATCTGCAGGTATTTGCGACGCGGCTTTCTCAATGTCGTCCGCCCGATAGAAATGCGGATCGTCAACGCCGGCCAGGAAAATACATTGTCCGCCACGAACAATCGGCTCGCACTCGTTGAACAGCATGCAGATTCCCATGGCTTCCATTGAAGGGACCATACGGATGCTGTCGTGGTTACCAAGCACCCCATAAACCGGCCCTTTCAATTGGGCCTGCAGTTCATCGATAATTTCGAGACTTTTTTCGAATGGACCATATGTCCTGCCGCGATAGTCGCCGGTTAAGACGCAAACGTCGTATTGAAGGCCTCCGAGCACGCTAACCAGATGCCGCATCGCGCCCATACTTATGTCGGCATGCAGATCGCTGACGTGAAGGATGGTGAAATTGTCAAATGCTGGGGGAAGATTGGCGAAAGCCATGCTGTGTTTTTTGACAACGATTTGTTCGGCGTTTCGACGCGCACGGCCATAAAACCCAGTCAGCTTCAGCGCCTTTCCGAGAATCCATGGCGCTAGATACACGTTTTCAAGATTGAACTTGATCAATCCCTGTCCAAACAGTTGGGCCTCATGTTCGACCTCGATCTTCAGCCGACGCTCAACATGCTCTGAGCCAATTCGCTCGATCAGGGCTTGCAGAGATGTTCCGGTCGCAACGTTTGAAGGAGGATCCAAATTCTAGTCTCTGCGGTTGGAGGCCGTGTCAAATAAGAGCACGAACGGCATGACAGGTCTATTGTAGTCGGCCTCGGCCCAATGATGGTCCGCGCGGCAGGTCCGAATGGTGGTACACGCAGTCTTCAGTTGAAGCGCTCGACGGCAGGCAATCGGCATGAACCATTCAGCGCCGGCGTTTGCGGCCCGTAGAGGCGCATGAGAGATTGAAGTTTCCGGCAGCCAATTCGTCGTGTCCGCTCGTTTGTCGGACGATGCGAGCAAGGAAGCAAAAAGTCGATTCGATTCCTGTCCAAAGCAGCAAACTGACAGCACCGACATGCACCACTTTTGTGTCATGTGCCGAAAGGAAATAGCGGAAGTACTTCTCATCCCAGATGAACCAACACCTTCGCGCGCACACTAGGCTTGAATCGACGGCCGCGACGATCTTGGCCCGCTGCCACCAGGCCGCACGACATTACCGACCTGGGGCACGCCCCTCATGGTCGCCCGCAATGAGACAGCCAGACAGAACGCCACCAATTTGGCGTCAGCACCCCGAATAGCGCGGGTCCGGATCCAAGGTTTCCTTGAGGTAAGCCGATCCGAGTCTGAAGAGCTGCTCCTCAGACTTGCCGGTCGAAGCCAATAATTTCAAATACTTCGATAGCTTATCCTGGGTTGGCATACTGACAGCACGCCCGGAAGAACTCACAACCCGGTCGACGATGTAATCCTTCATGCATCACCGAAAATACTCATTTTGCAACGCAATAAGGGCAGTGCACCATCTGGCGATCCCGCCGTCAAGGGGCGATTGGCGCCACGCTTAACAGGCAAACGCCCCCGTCGTGCCCGATCACGTCGGAATCACAACGATCGCCCACATATTGCTGGATTATTTCGGGTTTTAACCGCGCCTGGCCGTATTTTGTCTCTATCGATACCAGCCAGAGTACACGTACCTGGTCCAATACGCATGGCCGCCATAGGGTCCATAAGCGCCGTACAGCGAATGACACGAGTACGGATCGGGACAGGCCGGGCGCACGACGTTGGGCGTGTGCACCACAGCCTTTCTGGCGTGGCGCTTCAACGCCATCTCATCGGCAAGGGCGGCACCGGAGAAGCAAAAAATGGCTGCTATTGCCGCTGCAACGACGTACGTGACTTTGGCCACCGGTCTGTCTCCTTCGATAAGATTCGAAGCAGCAGTAGATCACGTCAATAGCCGTACAATCAACCCTCCCCCGCCGCGTACAGGATCGACCGTCTGACGAACGGCATCGAGGCCGTCCGGGACGGCCGGGTCCGCGCTGCAGCCAATGCTCCAGGACGGCATTTGGAAAGACGAGGCAGCCGCGCTTGATGCGGCTGCGGGGTATATTGCTGGCGTCTCGTTGACCGCGAGAAGATTTTGTTAATCAGATGGTGTTAACTATTATCCGGCGGGCGTCCGTTTGATTCGATCCTGAGCACCTCTATCGGTCAGCGCAAACCACGCGTGACCATCGGTCACTTGGACGATTCGCAGAAAAGGCTTTTTCTCTACACCTGGATTGATCGATCGAGGGGACGGTCGAGCGCTCCCGTTTCGAAATCCCCTGAATTATCTGCAATATAGCGATGTTCCGCCAGAACGCTTGTGGCCAATCCGCAACAGCATGCCCCGAAATCGGTGAGCATGGCACCACAACCCTACGCAGCCGCGATGGCTTCGCATATGGTCGTTTGCGGGCTGGGATTAATTGATTTGGGAACTTCAGTGAGAATTTCGCGCGTCATCTTGGCCCTGCCTATGCTGACCTTGATGTCGGCGCTGGGCGGCTGCGGGTGGATGTCGGTGAGTGGCCCCGCGGCCACGGATATCTTGGCCGGCCAGCGCGACCCGGCGAGCCTCAACTACGCGGTCGTCAAGGTTACCCCGAAGGTGGTCGGGGTCCTGTCCAAGAACCTGCCACGGTTGGCCGGCTTCGGCAGCAATCAGCGGCCGCGCGACATCACATTCGGGGTCGGCGACATCCTGACCGTCACGATCTTCGAAGCGGCTTCTGGAGGCCTTTTCATTCCGGCCGAAGGCGCCGTCCGGCCGGGCAATTTCGTCAGCATTCCGAACCAGGCCGTCGACATCCACGGCAACATCTCGGTCCCCTATGCCGGTTCGATCCGCGCGCGCGGGCGCACCCAGGTCGAGGTGCAGGACGCCATTGTCGCGGCCCTCAAGAACCGCGCGATCGAGCCGCAGGTCATTGTGTCCATGGTCGAACAGAAGACCTCCATGATCAGCGTGCTCGGCGAGGGACGCGCGGCCCGAATTCCCGCGACCGCCGCGCCCGAGCGTATGCTCGACGTCATCAGCCGGGCCGGCCTGGTGGCAGTCGGGGGCTCAACCGGGGCCGCCGGCGCCGAAACCTGGGTGCTTCTGGAGCGAAGCGGCAAGCGCGCCATCGCCCCCTTTGGCGCGCTCATCTACGAGCCGGTCAACAACGTCTACGTGCATCCCAACGATACGATCTATTTGTACCGGGAACCGCAGACCTTCCTGTCCTTCGGCGCGGTCGGCACGCAGCAACAGATTCCGTTCGGGACCTGGCGGCTGTCGCTTGCGGAGGCGATCAGCAAGTCCGGCGGATTGATCGATACCCAGGCTGACCCCGCCTCGGTATTCCTCTATCGCGGTGAAGCGCGTGACATCGCCGAAGCCATGGGTATCGACGTTTCGCCCTACGAAGGCCCGGTCATTCCCGTGATCTACACGATCAACCTGCGCGACCCTGCCGGCCTCTTCCTGGCGAGCTCGTTCGAGATGCGCAACAAGGACATCCTCTACGCTTCGAACTCGCTCTCGGTCGAATCCACCAAGTTCATGAACTACCTCAACAACGTCAACACGACGATCCAGGGGCCGATTACGACGGTGACGAGCGCCTATGGCTTGCGGAACATCATCCGCGGCACCGGCGCGGTGCCCAGCACCTTCGTGACCGGGGGAACGACGACAGTCGTCACAACGTCGACGCCCTGAGGGCTGGCGACGTGAGGGCAGCGTTCGGGTTGCCGCGAGAAACCGAAGCGGACGAACCGGCATCGGCACAAGTGGTCCGCTGTGCCCAGCGAGGCCGGAGGCGCCCTGTGAGGTCTATTCTTGCCTGAGACCGGCTCTCCATCCTGAGGAGCGCCTGCTTGGCTTGCGCTGCTCGCACGCTGCTTTGGATGAGCGTGGAAACCACCTGTCTGCAGGCGCAATCTCGACCCCTTCCGGGAGGCTGCGCCAACGTTGCGACGCCTGACAGTTTTCAGCGTGCTGAGGCGGGACGTCGTTCAGTTCGGCGGCTGCGGACGGCGAAAACGCGAACCGATTGCCGACGATATGTCACTGGATGCTGTGCGCGCCTGTATCGCCCGCGCCCGAAATCTGCAAGGTTCATAGACGTTCCCGAAGGCGCAGCCCGCAGATTATGCGCCACCGGCGCTTGCCTAAGATTGCGAGCAATGCTCAGGGACCATGGTCGCTGAGCCGTAAGCCGTCGCCGCTCGGTCGCTAATGATCAACAACCGATGATCAATAGGCCTCTTTCTGTCCGATCACGGCAGCGAAGGTCTTCAACAGGATCTTGATGTCGAGCCACAGACTCCAGTTATTGATGTACCACAGGTCGAGATCGACGCGCTTCTCCATCAGATCAACCGTGGCCGTTTCGCCTCGAAGTCCATTGACCTGCGCCCAGCCGGTAATGCCGGGTTTCAGGTGAAGACGGAACGCATATTTGGAGATCAGCTTCTTGTATTCGTCGTCGTGGACCATGGCGTGAGGGCGAGGGCCGACCAGCGACATTTCCCCACGCAACACGTTCAGGAACTGCGGAAGTTCATCGATGCTCGACCGGCGGAGCCAATGGCCCAGCCGCGTGATTCGTTTGTCGTTGCGCGTGGCCTGCTTCACCTCCGCTCCCTGCTCCATAACCGTCATGGTTCGAAATTTGAGGATCCGGAATTCGTGGTTGTTGAAGCCATTGCGAAGCTGCGAAAAGAACACAGGTCCTCGCGAGTCGAGCTTGATAAGAATGGCCGCGATCAACATGGTTGGCGCCAATGTGATCAACGCCAGACTGGAAAGCACGATATCGAACGTGCGCTTTATGGCGCATTCGCTCCAGGTCAATGGGCCGCGGTGCAGGTCGACAACCCACGTCGAGCCGATCTCTTTTCTCGGCTTGTGGAGGAGCCCCTCGATGCTGCGATCGGGTGCCAGGCGAATTGGGATCGGAACGACCCGCAAGACCGCCACGATCGAGTCGATCAGGCGGCGTTGATCCCAGGGTATCGCCAGCAGGATCTCTTCCACCCTGCCCGACTGCGCGGTGCGGATGGCTTCCCTCAACATGTCACGAAGCCGCTCCGACATGCCGCTAGCGGTCTCAAAATCGGATGGAAGGATCGGAAAGCTTTCAATCGGCCTGTAGCCGCACCGGCGCAATCGATAAAGTCCTGCAGAGAAGTCGATCTCATCGGCCCCTCCTATTACCAGGACACGCCGTTCAGCAAAGCTTCCGTGGGCCAAGGCCTTGGTTAGGTACGAACTCAACAATACGCGCCAGCCGATCAGTAGTGTTAAGCCAACGACCAGAAAGGTCCCGATCGCGCCTCGCGAAAGAGCCGCGCCGACCTTGAGCAAGAACACCACGGCAAGCAGCAGCGAAAAGACGATGAGCCAGATCGTAATGGCTTCCTTGATGCGGCTTTGAAGTGCGATCAGCCCGAGCGGCTTGTAGCTGCCGCGGGCAGCCAAAACGGTCGTGAAGTTCACGGCAACCAGCATACCAACTGCGAGTGATGTCTCGAAATTCTCGCCGCCGCCATGGGCCCACCGCTGGTACACAAATCCGCTGAGAAGACTGGATGCCAATATAATGATGCAATCCAGGCACCAAACCAAAGGCTCAACGCTGCGGAATGGAATTCGCCACGATGCGGTTGCCAGGGAAATCCCATCCGCAACGACCGTCTTCTCTCTTGACGAGTTCGGCATGACGCACCTCTACGCTACACTTGGCCCAACGGCTTATTCCGCCAGGCGCCTGCCCTGATCGCGCAATCGGATTAGCCTTTCGACAGAAAGCACGACCGCAACCCCTCGATGAGGCGCACCTTGCCTCGATCGCAGAAGACAAATCCCGTTCTGTGTTGCGTTTGGATGTCGAACTCGCGCCGAGAGCGACCAAAAGCGCTCTTGATGAAATTTCGATCTAAATCGGAGCGGCCCACGCGAATTAAACTGAGCATGACCATGGCGCTGAAAAAACCCGCTAATCTTAAGAATCGGTGGTATTTTATACCTTGGTAGGCGTCCTTTATACTTTTAGCACAACTTAAGTATTTTTATACCCTTTTTTATGGCGGTGCAACATCCTTTCAATCGCCGCAATCATTTCCTAACCGACGGTGAACAGCAATATGATACCTACGGCTGCATGAAGGTCGTCTGCAAAGCAGCCTGGCGCGCGGCGAGCGTGGTGTCCCCGGTCACCGTGCGGCGATCCTACCCGGGACTTCTAAGCCGAAAATTGTAGATCTGTATTGGCGTTGTCGCGCTATCGAAATTTCCATCCGGGAATCGCTGAGCGCTGTCGATCTCGCGATCCCGCTGCCGCCCCACTACACCCAACGTCCCGGTCGGCGGCGCCTCCAGGCGGCGCGTTGACGGACCGCAGAGGCCATCGATGTTCGACCGACCCAACGTGACGTTCGCCTGTATCGAGGCTAGGCCAAGTCGGCGTTTAGATTCGCACGCAGGCCTTGATCAGACAGTAACTGCTCAAAATAGGCGATCGTCTGAATAAGACCTTCCTTGAGCTTCGTCCGCGGCGTCCAGGAAAGCTCGTTCTTGGCCTTGGAAATGTCCGGACGCCGTTGACGCGGATCGTCTTGCGGAAGTGGCTTGTTGACGATCTTGGAAGATGAGCCGGTCAGGTTGATAACAGTCGATGCCAATTCGAGAATCGAGAACTCATCGGGGTTTCCAATATTCACAGGACCGGTCACGTCATGCGAAGTGCCCATCAGCCTTATGAGCCCATCGACGAGGTCGTCTACGTAGCAGAACGAGCGAGTTTGCGAGCCTTCACCGTAGATCGTGATGTCGCGGCCAAGCAACGCCTGCACAATGAAATTCGAAACGACGCGTCCGTCGTTGGGATGCATGCGTGGCCCATAGGTGTTGAAGATACGGGCCACCTTTATGCCCAGATTGCGCTGGTGCCGATAGGCGAAGAACAGGCTCTCCGCGCAACGCTTGCCCTCGTCATAGCAGGACCGCAGGCCGATCGGATTGACGTTGCCCCAATAATCTTCGGTTTGGGGATGAACGCTCGGATCGCCATAGACCTCCGAGGTCGACGCCTGCAGGATCTTGGCGTTCACGCGCTTGGCAAGGCCGAGCATATTGATCGCGCCATGCACGCTGGTTTTGATCGTTTGCACCGGGTCGTGCTGGTAATGCACCGGCGAGGCTGGGCAGGCGAGATTGTAGATCTCATCGACCTCGACGAAGAGCGGAAAGGTGACGTCGTGGCGGATCAACTCGAAGTGCTTGTGATCGAGCAACGACTCTACATTCCTCCGCGCGCCGGTAAAGAAATTGTCGAGACAGATCACCTGCGCGCGTTCAGCGATCAGACGCGCGCAGAGATGGGAACCGAGGAAGCCTGCCCCG
>Ga0081540_1004710_pt1 | contig 10321 bp, 9 predicted proteins | sample TabmetS2T1R1_FD_71024 | JGI IMG/M metagenome (GOLD analysis project Ga0081540, IMG submission 71024) | Tabebuia heterophylla rhizosphere microbial communities from the University of Puerto Rico - S2T1R1 | ecosystem: Host-associated > Plants > Roots > Rhizosphere ... | reverse complement strand
CGCCTCGCTCGGCGACGACCGCGTCAGGTACCAACGCAACCCGCATAATCTCGGGGTAACGGGAAACTTCCGCAGGTGTGTCGACCTTGCCGAGTTCCCGCACATGATCATGATGGGCAGCGACGACGTGATGCTGCCCAACTACATCGCGACCGTCCGGGCAGCGCTCGAGGAGTACCCGGACGTGGCCATGGTGCAGCCCGGCGTCGAGGTGATCGACGGCGACGGTCAGCCGGTACGGACGCTGACCGACGAGGTCAAGCGACGGGTCTACGCGCCCCGGCTGACCGGCCGGCGGGTCATGGGCGGCGAGGAGCTGGCCGCCAGCCTGCTGCGCGGAGACTGGCTCTACTTTCCGTCCCTGTGCTGGCGTACCGAGGCGGTCAAGTCCGCCAACTTCCGCGAGGGACTCGACGTCATCCAGGACCTGGCAATGATCATCGACTTGGTTGCGCGGGGCGAACGGTTGGTCGCCGAACCCACCGTCTGCTTCCAGTACCGCCGCCATGTGGTCAGCGCCTCGGCGGCGAGCGCGGTCGCCGGCACCCGGTTCACCGAAGCGCGCAACTACTTCCTCGACGCCGCCGACCAGATGACCGCGCTGGGCTGGCGTCGCGCCGCCCGTGCGGCACGCCGCTACACCGCCTCCAGATTTCACGCGATCACGCTGTTGCCGGCAGCCATCCGGACCCGCAACCCGCGCGCGATCGGCAACCTCTGCCGGCACGCCTTCGGCCCGTCCCGCCGGTCAGGTTGATCTGGACGGGCCATGGCGGATGACACTCGCGGTGCCGGCCGGTCGGAGGCGGACGCGGCGCCGCAGCGGGCAGTCGGCCGGCAGCAGCAGACGGTCGCGGTGCTGGGTGGGACCGGATTCGTCGGCTCCGCCGTGGTGCGGCACCTGATCGAGGGCGGGCACGATGTCGTCGTGGTCGCCCGGCGGGCGCTCGGGCGACCGGGCCTCGACCGGGTCCGGGCGATGGATCTGGCCGAGGCGCCGGCCTCGGTGATCGCCGACATGCTCGAGGCAGAGGGGGTCGACGCGGTCGTCAACGCCGCCGGTGGAATGTGGGGACTGACGGACGACGAAATGGTCGCGGCCAACAGCACCCTCGTCGGGCGACTGATCGAGGCGACCGCGCAGCTTCCCGACCGACCACGGCTGGTCCAGATCGGCTCGGTCCACGAGTATGGCGTGGTCTCCATCGGCACCGACATCGACGAGGAAACGCCGCCCCAGCCGGTGCAGCCCTACGGCGCGGAGAAGCTGCGCTGCACCGAGGCGGTCACCGCGGCCGCCGCCGCCGGCCGGATCGACGCGGTCACCCTTCGGGTCGGCAACGTCGTGGGGGCCGGACAGCCGAAGGCCAGCCTGCTGGGCGGGACGGCCGACCGGTTGGCCACGGCAAGACGGGCCGGCGGGACCGTCAGGCTCGAACTGGGCCCCCTCGACGCGCAGAGGGACTTCATCGGCCTGGGCGACACCGTCCGCGCCGTCGAATCGGCCCTGACCGCGTCGCAGGTCGGGGTACCGGTCATCAACATCGGCCGCGGCGTGGCGGCACCCGCCCGCGAGCTGGTGCACACCCTCGTCGAGATCAGCGGGGTACCGGCCGAGTTGGCCGAGGCGCCGCCCGACGGCGAGACGGAGCAGACCTGGCAGCGGCTGCGCGTCGACCTCGCGGCCGAGGTCCTCGGCTGGGCGCCCCAGCCCGACCTGCGCGGTGAGCTGGTCAGCCTGTGGGAGGGCGCGGAGGCCGTCGCGGCCTGAACCCACGGGCCGAGCGCGTTAACCGGTGGTGATCGCCTCGAGTAGGTCCTTCGCGCTGGGGCACCGGTCGAACAGCGCACCCACGTGCGCCTTGGTGCCACGCAACGGCTCCATCATCGGTACCCGAACCAGGGATTCGCGGCCGACATCGAAGATTACCGAGTCCCAGCTCGCCGCGACCACATCGGACGCGTACTGCGCCAGGCACCTGCCGCGGAAGTACGCGCGGGTGTCCTCGGGCGGCTCGACCATCGCCTCGCGTACCTGCTCCGCCCCGAACATCGTATTCATCGAGCCCCGCGCCACCAGCCGGTGGTAGAGGCCCTTCTCCGGCCGCACGTCCGAGTACTGCAGGTCGACCAGTTGTAGCTTCGGCGAGGCCCAGCCCAGGTTCTCCCGGTCGCGGTACCCCTCCAGCAGCCGCAGCTTCGCCACCCAGTCCAGCTCGTCGGCGCAGCCCATCGGGTCGCGGCCCAGCCGGTCGAGGATGGACTCCCAGCGGGACAGCACGTCGGTTGTCTGCTCGTCGCTCCCCCGACTGTCCATAAAGGACGATGCCCGTTCCAGGAAGGCCCACTGCATGTCCAGCGCCGTCAGCCGCCGGCCGTCGCGCAGCCGGATCCGGTGCGTCAGCGTCGGATCGTGGCTCACCTGCTTCAGCTCGCTGACCGGATCGGCGATGCCCAGATCCGTGCTCAGCGCCTTCTGCTCAATCATCTCGAGGATCAGCGCGGTGGTGCCGAGCTTCAGGTAGGTCGACGTCTCCGACAGGTTGGCGTCGCCGATGATGACGTGTAGCCGGCGGTACTTGTCGGCGTCCGCGTGCGGTTCGTCGCGGGTGTTGATGATCGGCCGCTTCAGGGTGGTCTCCAGCCCGACCTCGACCTCGAAGAAGTCGGCGCGCTGCGAGATCTGGAAGCCCGGGCCGCTGCCGTCCTGCCCGATGCCCACCCGGCCGGCGCCGCAGACGATCTGCCGCGTGACGAAGAACGGTGTCAGGTACTGCACGATGTCGGCGAAGGCGGTCTGCCGCTTCATCAGGTAGTTCTCGTGGGCGCCGTAGCTGGCGCCCTTGTTGTCGGTGTTGTTCTTGTACAGATGGATCGGGGCGCTGCCGGGGATGGTAGCCGCGCGGCGCGCCGCCTCGGCCATCACCCGCTCCCCCGCCTTGTCCCACAGCACGGCGTCGCGTGGGTTGGTCACCTCGGGCGTCGAATACTCCGGGTGCGCGTGGTCGACGTAGAGCCGCGCACCGTTGGTGAGGATGACGTTGGCCAGCCCCAGATCCTCGTCGGCCAGTGCTTCCGAGGGGTCGTAGAGGGCGCCGGAGTAGGTGAAGCCGCGGGCGTCGCGCAGCGGCGACTCCTCTTCGTAGTCCCAGCGGGCCCGGCCGTTGCGGGAGAGCTCAGGCCGCGCGCCATACGCGTTGACGATCTGCGAAGAGGTCACCATCGGGTTGGCGCCCGGCTGACCCGGTACGGAGATCCCGTACTCCACCTCGGTACCCATGACCCGGCGCACACTCATGCGTTGAGCCTAGTCGCTTGTCGGGTTCGGCTAGGCTTGCGCCCGGCATACCCCGGGGGTGATGGCATGGCGGGTACCCTGCGCCGCGGTTTCAGGGCTCTGGCCGGACACAGCATGGTCCGGTTCGCTGTGGTGGGCGGCATCGGCTTCGGTACCGACGTCGCCCTGCTCTGGCTCCTGCACGGCGTGTGGGGCATGTGGCTGCCGCCGGCCACCGCCCTGGCCTACCTCGTGGCGTTCGCGATCAGCTTCGTGCTGAGCCGGGAGTGGGTGTTCCCGGACGCGGGGAGCATGCGCCGGCAGATCTACCGGTACTGCGGGCTGGTGGCGGGGGTACTGCTGCTGACGGTGCTGGGGGTGCAGGCGCTGGTGTGGGCCGGCGTGCCCTACCTGGTGGCCAAGGTGCTCGTCTCCGGCGTGGTGGCGCTGGTCAACTACGTCGTGTCCCGCTGGTGGGTGTTCCAGGTCGCCCCGGTCGTGGCGCAGCCCGCACTCGAGCCCGAGCCGGCCGCCGTCGCGTCCTGACGTGAAAGACGGTGGGCGGGGGGCTGCGCCCCCCGCCCACCGTCTGCGTTGTCGGTTACAGGTACTGGCCGGTGTTGGTGACGGTGTCGATGGACCGGCCGGACTCGGTGCCCTTACCGCCGGAGACCAGCGTGCGGATGTAGACGATCCGCTCGCCCTTCTTGCCGGAGATCCGTGCCCAGTCGTCCGGGTTGGTGGTGTTCGGCAGGTCCTCGTTCTCCCGGAACTCGTCCACGCAGGCATCCAGCAGGTGCTGCAGCCGCAGGCCCTTGCGTCCGGAGGAGAGGAACTCCTTGATGGCCATCTTCTTGGCCCGGTCCACGATGTTCTGGATCATGGCGCCGGAGTTGAAGTCCTTGAAGTACAGGACCTCCTTGTCACCGTTGGCGTAGGTGACCTCCAGGAACCGGTTCTCCTCGGTCTCCGAGTACATCCGCAGCACGGCCGCCTCGATCATCGCGGCCACGCAGGCCTTCGCGTCGCCGCCGTGCTCGGCCAGATCGTCCTCGGACAGAGGCAGGCCGGTGAGGATGTACTTGCTGAAGATGTCCCGGGCCGCCTCGGCGTCCGGCCGCTCGATCTTGATCTTCACGTCGAGCCGACCGGGGCGCAGGATGGCCGGGTCGATCATGTCCTCCCGGTTGGAGGCGCCGATCACGATGACGTTCTCCAGCCCCTCCACACCGTCGATCTCCGACAGGAGCTGGGGGACGATCGTGTTCTCCACATCCGAGGAGACCCCGGAACCACGGGTCCGGAAGACCGAGTCCATCTCGTCGAAGAACACGATCACGGGGGTACCCTCGCCGGCCTTCTCCCGGGCCCGCTGGAAGATCAGCCGGATGTGCCGCTCGGTCTCGCCGACATACTTGTTCAGCAGCTCCGGGCCCTTGATGTTGAGGAAGTAGCTGGTGTGCTTCTCCTCACCGCGGCGCTCGGCGATCTTCTTGGCCAGCGAGTTGGCCACCGCCTTGGCGATCAGCGTCTTGCCACAGCCGGGCGGACCGTAGAGCAGGACGCCCTTCGGCGGGCGCAGCTGGTGCTCGCGGAACAGGTCCGCGTGCAGGAACGGCAGCTCCACCGCGTCGCGGATCTGCTCGATCTGGGAGTGCAGGCCACCGATGTCGTTGTAGTCGACGTCCGGCACCTCCTCCAGGACCAGCTCCTCGACCTCGCTCTTCGGCACCCGCTCGTAGGCGTAGGCGCTGCGCGGCTCGATCAGCAGCGAGTCGCCGGCCCGGAGCGTGGAGACGTCCAGGCTGTCCGCCAGGTGCACCACCCGCTCCTCGTCCGCGTGCGAGATGACCAGCGCGCGGTCGGGCCTGCCGTCGATCAGGCTGTCCAGGATCTCCTTGAGCATCACGACCTCGCCGGCCCGTTCGAAGCCGAACGCGTCGACGATGTTGAGGGCGTCGTTGAGCAGGACCTCCTGGCCACGGCGCAGGTCGGCCGCGTCCAGTGCGGGGGAGATGGCCACGCGCAGCTTGCGACCGCCGGTGAACACGTCCACCGTGCCGTCCTCGTGCCGCCCGAGGAACACGCCGTAGCCGCTGGGCGGCTGGGCGAGCCGGTCAATCTCCTCCTTGAGCGTCACGATCTGTGCACGCGCTTCCTTGAGCGTGGCGACCAACCGCTCGTTGTTCTCCGTCAGCCGGGCCAGCTGGGCCGAGGTCGCGGCGAGCCGCTCCTCCAGCTGTCGGACATGCCGGGGGCTTTCGGTCAGCTTGCGCCGCACCAAGGCGAGTTCCTCCTGGAGGAACGCGACCTGGGTCGAGAGATCGTGGGCCTCCTTCTCCCACCGTGCGGCGCGCGTCTCCGCGTCGTCACTTCGTGCCACGTCCCACCTCCCCGGGGGCTCGAACGTTGTGCTCTAACACTAACTGCTCAACGGCTCTGTTCGCCCCTGCCGGCACCGCCGTCACAGAACCTTATTGTTCGCGGTACCTTCGGGATGACAGGTACCAGGAACTCGGGAGGCGTCGTGACGGTCGATACCGGACAACTGGAGGTATGGGTCGACCAGGACCTGTGCACCGGTGACGGCCTCTGCGTCCAGTACGCGCCCGAGGTCTTCGAGTTCGACGTCGACGGCCTGGCGTACGTGAAGGATGCCGGCGGCGCCCTGAAGCTGGCGCCGCGCAGCCAGGTCGACGTGCCTGTCCACCTGCGGCTGGAGGTGCTGGACGCGGCGCGCGAGTGCCCGGGCGAGTGCATCCACGTGCGGCGCGCGGACGACGGCGTCGAGGTGGCCGGACCGGACGCCGAGGACTGAACCGGACGGCGGGATCAGATCGGACGGCCGACCAGCGAGGCGACCAGCCGGGCGAAGTCCTCCAGCCGGGCGATCTGACCGGCCCCGCCGTCGTCCAACGTCTTTCCGAAGCGCAGCGCGTCGTGCCGCAGTAGGAAACCCGACTCGTCGCGCGACGTGCCGCCGCCGCCCACGCCCTCGTCCAGCGAGGTCAGCAGGAGGTAGACGTCGACGCTGTCCACCCGGGCCTGACCGGTACCGGAGCGGATCAGCCGCCGGCGGCACCCCACCTCGGTGACGGCGGACATGGGTACCACCCGCAGCGACGAGGTCATCGAGCCGGCCGGTCCCTCCCCCGGCGGGATGTCCTCGCCGTGCCACAGCACCAGCCGGGTGCCGTCGCAGACCGCGACCTCCTGCCAGACACCGTTGACCTCGTTGACGAACCGCTCGATCGTGAAGCCCAGCACGGTCGCGCCGCGCAGCACGCCGCCCAACGCGTCCAGCGCGACGTCGGGATCGCGCAGGTAGGCGCGGGCCGCCGACTCCAGGTCGGGGTAGGGCGACCAGTCCGGGAACACCATCGGCTGGTCGTCACCGAAGGTCGGGCTCACGTCACGTCCTCCGGCAGGCTCGGGGCGGCACCGCCGTTCACGCCGGCGGTGCCGGCCTTGCGGGCGGCGTAGGCTTCCGCTCCCCGGCTCGGCTTGCGGCGCCGTGGCGGGGCGTTCACGCCCGGGGCCAGCCGCCGCGCGCTGACCAGGAACGCTGTGTGCGCGATCATCCGGTGGTCCGGGCGCACCGCCAGACCTTCGGCGTGCCAGTCCCGTACCAGCGACTCCCAGGCCCGCGGCTCCGTGTACCCGCCCGCCTCGCGCAGCGCCTCGACCAGCTCGGACAGCTGCGGAGTGGTGGCCACATACCCGATGAACACGCCGCCTGGTACCAGCGCCCGGCCGACCAGGTCGAGCAGCTCCCACGGGGCGAGCATGTCCAGGATGATCCGGTCGAAGCCGGTGTCCCGGCACTGCGCCACGTCCCCGGTGTGCAGCCGCCAGTTGGGCGGCGGGGCGCCGAGGAACTCGGTCACGTTGCGGCGGGCGACCTCGGCGAAGTCCGGCCTCAGCTCGTAGGAGACCAGTTCCCCCCCGGTACCGACGGCGCGCAGCAGGAAGCAGCTCAGCGCGCCCGAGCCGGCGCCGGCCTCCAGGACCCGGGCGCCCGGGAAGATGTCGCCCATCGCCACGATCTGTGCCGCGTCCTTCGGGTAGATGACCTGGGCACCGCGCGGCATGGACAGCACGTAGTCGGACAGCAGCGGGCGCAGGGCCAGGTAGGCCGTGCCGCCGCTGGAGCTGACCACGCTCCCCTCCGGCGCGCCGATCAGGTCGTCGTGGGCCAGCCCGCCGCGGTGCGTGTGGAAGACCCTGCCCGGCTCCAGCACCAGCGTGTGCATCCGGCCCTTGGGGTCGGTCAACTGCACCCGGTCGCCGGGTCGGAACGGTCCACGCCGGACGGCGACGCTATCGACGGTCACCGGGAAGGCCCCCTGGATTCGAGTACCCGCATCACATCGGCGACCCGCAGGACGCCGACCACATCCTCGCCCAGAGTTACCACATACTCGCTCGCCGGGTTCGAGCGCACCGCCTGGATCAGGTCCATGCCGCCCAGCTGCGCGGGCAGGATCCGGTCGCGGTTCAGCCCGGCGGCCACGGTGTCCACCGACACCCAGGGGCGCCGTTCCACGGGTACCGCGGCCAGTGCCGCGTCGTTGACCACACCGAGCAGGTGCCCCGCGGAGTTGGCCACGGCCAGTACCGCGGCCGGCCGCCCGGGCGGCGGGCCGGCCGCCTGGTACCGGCGCAGCGCCTCGGCCAGCGGCATCCCGGTCGGTACCGGAAACAGCGGCCGGGCCAGGCGACCCGCGTTGACCATCGGCAGCCGGACACCGAGCTTCCCGTACCGGATCGCCTGGTTGGCGCCGCTCCACAGGGTGTACGCCACGACGACGGCCACCAGTAGGGCGACCCAGGACCGCGAGGGGCCCAGGTAGAGGGCGACCCCGACGAGCACGGTGGCGACCGCGACGACCCGGCCGCCCCAGCCGGCCACGCGGTCACCGAGGTGCGGGTCGCGGCTGACCGACCACACGGCGGCGCGCAGCGCGCGGCCACCGTCCAGCGGCAGGCCGGGCAGCACGTTGTAGGCGGCGAGCACGAGGTTGCCCACGGCAAGCCAGCCGGTCAGCTCCACAGCCAGCCCGGCTCCGGGCAGGGACAGCGTGACCAGGCCGGCGAGCAGCCCGATCGCCAGGGACACGGCGGGGCCCACCAGCGCGACCAGCGCCTCGACCCGCGGGCTGGGCGCCTCGCCCTCCAGTTCGGTGTATCCGCCGAGCATCTGCAGGGTGATACCGCGCACGCCCATGCCGAACCGCCGGGCCGTCAGCGCGTGCCCCAGCTCGTGCAGGAGCACGGAGACCAGCAGGCCGGCGACCATGGCCAGGCCGACCAGGTAGGCGCTGGTCGGGGACAACTGCGGGTGGCGTACCCCGATCATCGTCCCCCAGGCGAGCGTGACGACCACGGCGAGCACGATCCAGGAGGCCGTCAGCGAGAGCGGGAACCCGGCCACCCGGCCGAGCGGGATCCCGGCCAGCCGGGGCGCCTGCTGTGCTCTGCCGGCCGGACCGGTGCCGGCTCGGGGCTGGGCGACGGGGTCCTCCATCGTGTCGATGCTACGGACTCCCGGCGAGACGCACCCGGCGCCACACCCCTCGGCCTTCCGGACGGCGGTTTCGTCGCACCCCTGGCCTAGCCTGATTGCCATGACGGTCGAGACGACGGCGGGCTCTCAGCCAACGGACACTCAGGTCGCGGACACGGTCGGATCGGCGGCGGATCCGGAGCAGGCGGCGGCCGACCAGCCACCCCGCCCGTCGCTGTCGCCCTCGCGGGCGGCCGATTTCAAGACCTGTCCGCTGCTCTACCGGTTCCGCTCCATCGACCGGCTGCCCGAGCGGCCCACGCCTGACCAGCTGCGCGGCACGCTGGTCCACGCCGTGCTGGAGCGGCTGTTCGACCTGCCCGCCGACCAGCGCACCCCGGAGCGGGCCGCGGACCTCGTCGCGCCCGAGTGGGCCCGGATGCTCGAGGAGCACCCCGAGCTCGCCGACCTGTTCACGCAGCCCGCGGGGGCAGGCCCGGAGACCGGGGCCGAGGCCGGGACCGGGGCCGGGGCTGTTGCCGGCCCGGAGGCCGGGACCGCGACGGATCCCGGCGGCGCGCCGGAGACCGGCGGCGACGCCGGAGCGGCACAGCTCGTGCCCGCGCCCCGGCCGCCGCAGCCCCTGGGCGAGCCCATCGAGCCCGGCGAGTCCGGGTTCCTTGCCTCGGCGCAGGGTCTGCTCGGCGGATACTTCGCCGTCGAGGATCCCCGCCGGCTCGAACCGGCCGAGCGGGAGTGCCTGGTCACCACGGAGGTCGACGAGGGCCGGCTGGTGCTGCGGGGATACATCGACCGGCTCGACGTCTCCCCGGCCGGCGAGCTGCGGGTGGTCGACTACAAGACCGGCGGTGCGCCGCGCGAGGCGTTCGAGGCGCGCGCGCTGTTCCAGCTCAAGTTCTACGCCCTCGTGCTGTGGCGCACCCGTGGCGTGGTCCCCAAGGTGCTGCGCCTGCTGTACCTGAAGGATGCCGAGATCTGCGACTACGCGCCGGACACCGACGAGCTGGACCGGTTCGAGCGCACGCTCGTCGCGCTGTGGGCCGCCATCGAACGGGCCCTGGCCGAGCGGGACTTCCGGCCCAAGCCGAGCCGGCTGTGCGGGTGGTGCGCGCACCAGGCGCTGTGCCCCGCATACGGCGGCACCCCGCCACCGTTCCCCGAACTGGTGCCGGTGCCCGTGGCCGAGCCGGTGGACCTGCTGGTCGAATAGACCCGTGGCAACCCGCCGACCGGTTCGGATCCTGCTCGCCGACGACCAGCCCCTGCAGCGCTCGGGCGTGCGCAGCCTGCTCGGAGCCCAGGGCGACCTGCACGTGGTCGGCGAGGCGGCCGACGGCGTCGAGGCCGTGGAGCTGGCCCGGCGACTGCTGCCCGACGTGGTGCTGATGGACGTGCGGATGCCCCGCCTGGACGGGATCGCCGCGACCGCCGCGATCATCGCCGCGCGGCTGCCGGTACGGGTGCTGATGCTGACCAGCTTTGACCTCGACGAGTACGTGGTCGGTGCGCTTCGGGCC
>Ga0081540_1004709_pt1 | contig 10322 bp, 6 predicted proteins | sample TabmetS2T1R1_FD_71024 | JGI IMG/M metagenome (GOLD analysis project Ga0081540, IMG submission 71024) | Tabebuia heterophylla rhizosphere microbial communities from the University of Puerto Rico - S2T1R1 | ecosystem: Host-associated > Plants > Roots > Rhizosphere ... | reverse complement strand
ATCGCGTGAGGCTTGGCCAGTTGAGCCGCCAGCTCCCCGAAAGCGCAGCGTACGGCCCAGCGATCAATCAGAGGCATCAGGCCATATCGCTCGGCAGGCGGGATGAACTCGGCCGGCAGGACGACATTTCCGAACGTGTCCTCAAGCCTCACCAATAGTTCGAAATGACGGCCGGTCGAGCGTTTTCCCCGCAGTGGCAGGATCTCTTGCGCGTAAAGGCAGAAGCGTTGATTTTCGAGAGCCTCCTGGATGCGATGCACCCATCTCATCTCGTCCACCCGCTGCTGAAGCTCGGCATCGTCGGCGCGATAGACCTGAACGCGATTTCGGCCCTTTTCCTTGGCGCCGTAACAGGCGATATCCGCTTGACGCAGCGCCTGCTCGACGGAAACTCCGATTTCGGAGATGCAGGCGGTGCCGATACTGGCCGTCACGGCAAACGACCGTTCACCCCAGCGGAACCCAAACTCCTCGACGGCAGCTCGCAAACGTTCTGCGATACAAGCCGCTTGCTGAGATTCGCAATGTGGCAGCAAGAGGCCAAACTCGTCACCGCCTAGTCGGGCAAGCAGATCGCCGGGGCGAATCTCCCGGCCTAGAACGCTTGATATCTCTCGCAGCAGCCGGTCGCCGGCGAGATGACCGCAGGTGTCATTGACAATCTTGAACTGGTCGAGATCCAGGAAGATGAGCGCGTGAGGCGCGTCGCCGACCCTGAAACAGCGGAGTTCCTCCTCGAGCCTGGCTTCAAACTCTCGCCTGTTCGCAAGCTCGGTCAGGGGGTCATGGGCGGCCTGCCAGGCAAGCCGCCGCTTCTCGTCGTGCAATGCCGCCTCAAAGGACTGACGTTGAAGGACCAGCCGACGGGTATGCCATACAATAAGCAATATCAGCACCGTCGCGGTGGCCAGATTGACGATGGTCAGTAGATTCTTGACGGCTCTGGCGCCTTCTCCAAGAACCTCCGAGAACGTATTGGCGCGTGCGGTGAGCTCGCCGTTCAATTCATATAGTCGCGAAGAGAGGAATTGAATGCGGGCCTTGTCCGTCGCGAGACCTCCCTTCATTTCGGATTTTATCGCATCTCCGAATATTGCCAGCTCCAGCAACATCGCATCGGTCGACGCCCATTGCTGTATGGCGACCTCCAGATACTTGATGTGCCTGAAATGGCGAAACAGCCATATCATGCCAGGGATATCGTCGGGATGATTCCCACCTTGAAGAAACCCGGCCTCTGCAATTTCGATGTCAGGCCGATCCTGCTCCAACGCCAGCCGCGCAGCCTGGTCCCCAAGCGGAACAGCCAAAGCAGCCTGGTACTGTTCGAAGAAAAGCTGCTCGTCCGAATGCAAATAGAGATTCAGGAAATAGACGGCGTTCTTTTGCGCCCTGGACCAGTTTGCCTCCCCGGCAACATACCCTCTGACCGCCGACAGAACATCAAGACTGAGTCCGGCAACAAACGCTTGAAGCAAAACGACCGCTACGAACGGAGAAACGAGCCTCAGCAGCCGGTAATCGGAATACCGCTTGAACCAACTCATCTGGCATACTCAATCAGACATGTTGCGCCGAACTCGCATTCTCAAGCCAAGGCCGCGGCCGCTCGTTGCATGTTGGTGGACATATCGTTCGTCACAGTGCTCTGCTCGTCGACGGCAGCGGCGGTACTCGTGACGTATTCGTTGACATGCGTGATCGCCGATCTGATCGCACCGAGTGCACTCACGACGTCCGCAGACACGCCGTTGAGCGCTTCGATCTCCGACGTAATCCTGTCGGTCGCCTGCTTGGCCTGGTTGGCCAGGCTCTTCACCTCGGAAGCCACGACCGCAAATCCCCTGCCGGCCTCGCCCGCCCTGGCCGACTCGATCGTCGCGTTGAGGGCAAGCAGATTGATTTGACTCGTGATGTTGCCTATCAGCTCGATGATCCCGCTCATCGAATCCGCTGCGGCGCTCAGGCGGGCGGCCTGGGTGTCGGCGGTTTCGACCTGGGCCACGGTGGAAACGACGACTTCCCGGGACTTGACCATCGTTTGCGCAATCTCGCGAATCGAAGCGCTCATCTCCTCGCTTCCGGCGGCGACTGATTCAATCAGCCCTCGGGCCTCTTCGGCTTTCATCCTGGCAACGGCTTTCGCCGTCACGTCGGTCGCGTATTTGACGACCTTGAACGGCTTCGCGTTCAGGTCGAGGATCGGATTGTACGACGCTTCTATCCAGATCTCGCGATCGCCTCTTGCCAGCCGCTTGTACTCTCCCGCCTGATATTCGCCGCGGTTGAGAGCTTGCCAGAACTGGACGTACTCCGGCGACGCCCGCTCCGCCGCTTCGACAAACATGCTGTGGTGTTTGCCTTCGATCTCACCGAGCGTGTAGCCAACCGCACCCAAAAAGTTGGGATTGGCCCATTTGATCGTGCCATCCATCTGGAACTCGATCACGGCCTGCGATTTCTTTATCGCATCGATCTGGCCCCTGGTGTCGGCAGCAAGCAGCTTCCGTTCAGTGACATCAGAGGCAAACTTGACAACCTTGAACGGTCGCCCGGTGTCGTCCAGGATCGGGTTGTAGGACGCGAGTATCCAGATCTCCTTGCCGTTCCGGCCGAGGCGCTTGAACTCTCCGGAAAGCAGCTCTCCACGGTTGAGCCTTGCCCACGAGTCCTGATAGGCGGCGCTGCCACGAACCTCGGCTTCAACGAACATGCTGTGATGCCTGCCTTTGATCTCCTCCAGCGAGTATCCCATTGCCTTCAGAAAATTCTCGTTCGCCGTGATGATCGTGCCATCCAGCTTGAATTCAATGACCGCTTGCGCCCGATCGATCGCAGCGATCCTGCCCGCATCCTCCAGGGCCATCGCCTTCTGCGATGTTATGTCGGTGGCAAACTTGATCACCCTGGCGGGCCTTCCGGTGCGGTCCAGCACGGGGTTGTAAGAGGCCTGGATCCAGATAGGGTTGCCGTCCTTTCGGATGCGCTTGTATTGAGCTGCTTGAAACTCGCCCCGGTTCAACGCCGCCCAAAACTCCCGGTATGAAGCGAGATCGCGCTCGCTTGGCGGCACGAACAGGCTGTGATGCTTGCCCTGAATTTCACCCAGGCCATAGCCAAGCGCTTTCAGAAAATTGTCGTTGGCAGTTATGATAGTGCCGTCCAGATTGAACTCAATGACAGCCTGCGACCTGCCGATCGCCTGCGCTTGAGCCACTGCATTTTCAAAAAGACTCTTGCCCCTGCGTCCAAACATGAAAATTTTCCCCGCTCAAAGCAATATGAATTCACCAAAACGTCGTCGGTCGACTGTCGCGCCCGAATCCATGAAATGTCAGTGCCGACTTGCACACGATTAGATCGTGTCAAACTCTGGAAAGATTTAAGCGTTTTTGCTTGAAATCTTCATGCAGTTGCAGATTGATCTGCGAAATTTGCCGTTCGCGCCGTACTCGACGCGGCCGCCGCCGCAAAATTTGCGCCTCCACACGGGAAGCATCTCGTCCCGTGCACCGAATTTGCCGGAAGCCCTCTATTCCCGGAGATTCGAAAGGACGATCAGAACGAGCCTACCGAAGCGTGACGGTGGGCTTCAGCCCTTTTGGAAACAGGAACGCAACGCCCTGCTTTTCGAATTGGGCACGCAGACGCCGACGTTCGTCGGTCCCGTTCGTGGACACACCGTCCAGTTCTTCGAGCCTGCGAATGACCGCAATCGAGACGCCCGTCGATTTGCTCAGCTTCTGCACCGATATCCGCAGAAGGCTGCGGGCCGCCCGAAGTTGCGCTCCCGTCGCGGGCCGATCCTGGTCCATCAGTGACCGACTGGTTCGATTACCGTCGATGTCGAAGCTCAGCGCCAGCCATTCGACGATCTCTCCTTGCGGCGAACGTATCGGCGCCGCTCTGGCTTGCCGCCAGCTCTGCGAGCCGTCGGGAAGGGATACCTTCAGCTCGGATTCGAACTCTTCACCTCGCTGCGTGGTCTCCCGCCAGCGCTTTAGCAGTTCGGCCCGCTCGTCGGCTTGCGCCCATTCGATCCAGCGCGTTCCAAGCATTTTGGCGTCTTTGCTGAATGGCTGCTGGTAGATCACATTGGTTATTGTGCCGCCGGGCGTTGCCGTGGTCACGGTCGCCCCGGACAGCTTTGCAACCGCCTCCAGATATTTCGCTTTGGTATGCAGCAGGTCCCGTTGGCTCTGCTCATCCGTGACGTCCACCATCAGGACGAGAAGCACGTCGGCATGACCGCTCTCATTGAACAGAAATTCGCCGCAGGCACGCATCCAGCGAATGCGTCGATCCCTGAGAATGACGCGGAACCTGTTATCGAACGATATTCGCCTTTGCAGTGCAACATTGACCACCTCCCGGTCGTGCCGGTCAGCGGGGTGCATTCTTTGGTGAAAGGCGTCGCGCGAAGGCCGAACGCTGCGGTCATGATCAAACAGGTCATAAATGCCGTCAGACCAGACCATCTGCTTTTCGGAGAGGTCGACCCGACAGAGCCCGATGCGCAGGCGCTGCTCCAGAAAACGGAGATCGTCGATAAGCTTATCAATCACCTTGGTGAGGACCGTCCTGCTGTGCACGCAGTCATGAATTGGGACACACTCCGGGGAGCATTTAGGAGGACAACCTCCACGGCATCTTGCTATATTGCGCCAACGATTTGGGATTTTGTGCCAGAAGGCCTCGACGCACAGCCATCCGAAAGACGGCATTACGAGGTGTCCTCTCATGGGTGCGCCCGGACTTTCGCCGTTACACGCAATTCCGAGCACAACTGGAGCAGCCGCAAGGTTTGCCTGCGCGAAACTGCTCGCAGCCGGGGTACCGCTCGCTCCTCTCTTGTCCCGGGCAGGATTGAAGGCCGAGCAGATCGATGATCCGGCGACTCGCATTGAGGTCAGGGCTCAGGTCCAGCTTTTCGATATCGCCGCCGAACAGCTCAAGGATGACCTTTTCGGATTCCGAATGGCAAAGGATTTCGAGCTGCGCAAGATCGGCCTGCCCTATTACATATGCTCATCCTCCAACACACTTGGCGACGCCTTGAGCGATGCCGAACGGTATACAAGGATCGTCAACGACGGCGTCCAGCTTCGCATCGATCTGGACCGCGAGATTGCGATTGCTATCGACTGCGTCGGAGCGGAATTAGGCTCGAGCCGTCATCAAATGGAGTTTTGGCTGTTTGCGCTGGTCCGGATGTGCCGGCAACTCACCGACACCCGATTGGCGCCGCTTCTGCTGAAGGTCAGACATCGTCGAGAGGTCTCGCCGCCCGAATTTCGAACCTTTCTCGGATGCGATGTCGCATATGCGTCGAACGCAGACGCGATCATTTTTCCGAAGTCCATCAGCTCGCTTCCGATTGTCAGCGCCGATTGTCATCTTCACGAACTGCTCGTGAGATACGCGGAGGCGGCGCTCGTCGATCGCGCGCCGGCCAAGCCGAGTGTGCGTTCACGAATCGAGAAAGCCATTGCGCCACGGCTTCCCCACGGCAAGGCGCGTATCGCGCCAATTGCCCGGGAGATTGGCATGAGCCGCCGTACGCTGGCGCGTGCGCTCGCGGCAGAGGGGCTGACCTTCTCAGCCCTGCTGGATCAATACCGGGCTGATCTTGCCAAGGCATACCTGAGACATGGCGACCTGACGATTTCACAGATTGCGTGGCTTCTGGGATACCGGGAAGTGAGCACATTTACGCATGCGTTCAAGCGCTGGACGGGGGAGACGCCGCGGCAATTGCGCGCCCGCAAGCCTTTCTCCTAGCGCATGGTGCCAGTAGAACGCCGAGCCCCCGTCGCGCCCGACTAAGTCTCGCAATAGCTGCGATACCAGCTCGCGAACCTGTGAATGCCGTCCTCGATCGGGGTCGAGGGGCGGAAATCCACGTCGCGCACGAGGTCGTCGACATCGGCATAGGTCGTCGGCACATCGCCCGGCTGCATCGGCAGCATTTCCTTTTTGGCCTTGCGCCCCAGCTCCCGCTCGAGAATATCGAGCACCAGCAGCAATTCCTGCGGCCTGTTGTTGCCGACATTGTAGATGCGCCAGGGCGCGGTGCTCGATCCCGGGTCCGGAATTCCGCTCAAGCCCGGCTGCCCGGCTTGCGGTGCGCGATCGATCAGGCGAACGAGAGCTTCCGTCACGTCGTCGACATAGGTGAAGTCGCGGAGCATCCGGCCGCCGTTGAACAGCTTGACCGGCTCGCCGCGCATGATCGCGTCCGCAAAAACGAACAGCGCCATGTCGGGCCGATACCACGGGCCATACACCGTGAAGAAGCGCAGGCCGGTGCAGGGAATCCCATAGAGATGGCTGTACGAATGCGCCATCAGCTCGTTGGCCTTCTTGCTCGCGGCATAGAGGCTGATCGGATGATCCACATTGTCATGCACCGAAAACGGCAGCTTCCTGTTCGCACCGTAGACCGACGATGAGGACGCGAACAACAGATGACGGCAGCCATTGCGCCGGCATCCCTCCAGAATATTGGTGAAGCCAACCAGATTGGCGTCGACATAGGCGTGCGGATCCTGCAGCGAATATCGCACGCCCGCCTGCGCGGCGAGATGAATGACGACGGGAAAGCGATACCGCGCGAACAGCGCCGGTATCGCCTCGCGGTCCGCGACATCGAGCTTCTCGAACTGAAAGCGCGGATCGCTCTTAAGGATATCGAGCCGGGCCGCCTTCAGCCGCGGATCATAATATCCATTGAGATTGTCGATCCCGACGACGCGATGGCCGGACTGCAGCAGCCGCTGCGCGACGTGGAAACCGATGAACCCCGCGGTCCCCGTTACCAGAGTTGCCTGATCCGGCATGATCATTCGTGCATCCCCTTGCGTGTCAGTACGCCAAAGATTTCGGCCGGCCAACGCCGCAATACAGAAAGCCGTTCCGCTCCACCTCCTCCGGCGAATAGATGTTGCGCAGGTCGACGATGACGGGGCAGGCCATGATGGTGGACAATTCCTTCAGATCCAGCGCCCGGAACTGCTCCCATTCCGTGACGATGACGAGCGCGTGGCATCCCCTCGCGCAACGATAGGCGTCGTCGCAGAAGGTGACGTTCTCGAACACCCTCTTCGCCTGCTCCATGCCGACCGGATCGAAAATGCGGATCTCGGCGCCCATGTCCTGCAGCGCGGTGATCAAGGGGATCGACGGCGCGTCGCGCATGTCGTCGGTTTCGGGCTTGAAGGTGACGCCGAGCACGGCAATCGATTTTCCGCGGATGTTGCCGCCGAACGCATTCGCGACCTTGCGCGCCATCGCCCGCTTGCGCTGGTCGTTGACGGCAACCACCGTCTCCACGATTCGCAGCGGCGATTCATTGTCCTGGCCGGTCTTGATCAGCGCCATCGCATCCTTTGGAAAGCACGATCCGCCGAAGCCCGGCCCCGCGTGCAGGAATTTCTGCCCGATCCGGTTGTCGAGGCCGATGCCGCGCGCGACTTCCTGCACATTGGCGCCGACCTTTTCCGCGAGATCGGCGATCTCGTTGATGAAGGCGATCTTGGTGGCGAGGAAGGAGTTGGCGGCATATTTCGTCAGCTCCGCGGTGCGGCGGTCGGTATAGAGGATGGGCGACGTGTTGAGGTGAAGCGGCCGGTACACCTCGGCCATCACGCCGCGGGCGCGCGCGTCGTCCGTTCCGATCACGATCCGGTCCGGATGCTTGAAGTCGCGGATCGCCGCCCCTTCGCGCAGGAACTCGGGATTCGAAACCACAGTGACGGTCGCTTGCGGATTCTCCTCGCGGATGATGCGCTCGACCTCGTCGCCGGTGCCGACCGGAACCGTCGACTTGGTGACCACCACCGCCTGCGCCGGAAGCACGCTCGCGATCTCGCGCGCCGCCGCATAGACGTAGGAAAGATCGGCATGACCGTCGCCGCGGCGCGAGGGAGTGCCAACCGCGATGAACACCACTTCCGCTTCGCTCACCGCCAACTTCAGATCGCTCGCGAACGAAAGGCGACCCTGCCTGACATTTCGCGCCACCAGTTCGGCAAGGCCGGGCTCGTGAATCGGCATCTCGCCATTGTCGAGGCTAGCCACCTTCTCCGCATTGCTATCGATACAGACGACCTGATGCCCGAAATCGGAAAAACACGCCCCTGACACCAGCCCGACATAGCCGGCGCCAATCATCGCTATATGCATTGCGGTTCCTGTCTGAAAAGCCGCGCGCAGCCTTCAGGCGCGCCGACCGAAATGGAAGGTGAAACGAGGAGCTAGCTGCTCAATATCGATTCACCGTCGAGATGACGGGGGAAGAAAAAGAAGTTGTTGACGTAGAACTGCCCGTCCTTGCGGCCGCCGTCCGGCCGCAGCGCATCGGCATCCTGCAGCTTGCGCGAATCGAACTGTTCCACGGCGATCACGTCATTATCCCTGAGGAAGAACCCCCGATAGGATTTGCTCCGGAAGAATTCGAACACCAGCCGTGTCGCCTCGGCGCGATGGCGGTCCTCCGCCTCCACCAAGAATACCGGCTGGCAACGCTCCAGCAGTTCGACGGCACCGTTGAGGACATTCAACTCGTGGCCTTCGACGTCGATCTTCACGAACGCCACGTCCTGGTCGATCACCGCGTCGAGCCGCGCGATCGGCACATGGGCGGAGACCGATCTCGCCGACGAACCGGCTCGCGCCTCCAGCGAGGCGAGGCCGTAGACGAGGCCGTCGTCGCCTTGCGGGATGAACAACTCCGCATCGCCGTCATGATCCGACAGCGCGATCTCGTGGACGCTGACATTCCGCGCCGAGGTCCGGCGCAACAGCCTCGCCATCGCTTCCGACGGTTCGAAGGCATGGACCTGCCGGGAGAGGCGCGCCAGCCGCCGCGTGTACAGGCCGCAATTCGCGCCGACATCGACCGTCACCGCGTTATCGGGAATGATCTTGTCGAGATAGGACAATTCCCGCTCCGCCGATTTGGGACGCCGCATGAAATGCCATTGCAGCCATACCGAGGGAAACGCGTCCTTCACCAATTCCTTGACCTGCTGTTTTGCGTTCATCGCCGCCTCCCTTCGCGTCGCACGTAAATGTCGCCCGCGGCATGCGTCCGCCTCGATGCGGCTGCTGCCTCCTCCGGCAGAACCTCAGACACGGTCATAGATATCCTGAACGCGGACGATATCGTCCTCGCCGAGATAGCTGCCCGACTGAACCTCGATCAGGTTGAGCGGAACCTTTCCGGGATTCTCCAGGCGATGCATGCATCCCAAGGGCACGAAGATCGACTCGTTCTCGCGCAACAGGATCTCTTCGTCGTCCCGCGTGACGATCGCGGTGCCGTTCACCACGACCCAGTGTTCGGCGCGATGATAATGTTTTTGCAGCGACAGCTTGGCGCCGGGATTGACGGTGATCCGCTTGACCTGAAACCGTTCTCCGGCGTGGATCGACTGATAATAGCCCCACGGGCGATGGACGCTGTGGGTCTGGGTGGCCGACCGATGGCCGCTTGCCTTGAGACGCTCGACCAGCTTTCCGACATCCTGATCGCGCTTCCGGCTCGTCACCAGCACCACATCAGGCGAAGTCGCGATGACGAGGTCCTCGACCCCGAGCGCGGCGACCAGTTGCCCGTCGCCACGGACGTAGCAGCCCGAGGTGTCCTCCATCACCGCATCGCCGATCACCACGTTGCCGGACGGATCCTTTTCCGCCATCGACCACAAAGCCGACCAGCTTCCGACATCGCTCCAGTCGAAGGTTGCGGGCACCACCACGGCATTGTCGGTCTTTTCCATGATCGCGTAGTCCATCGAAATGGACGGGCAGGCCTCGAAAGCCCGCTCATCGAGGCGAAGAAAATCGAGATCGCGGGTCGCGCCGGTCAGCGCCTTGCGGCAGGCGGCGAGAACCTCCGGCGCCCGTTGCGCCAGTTCGTCGATCAACTGGCGCGCCGGCAGCAGAAATATCCCGCTGTTCCAGACGTGCTGGTCGCAGGCCAGGAGGCGCTCGACCGTAACCAGGTCAGGTTTTTCGACAAAGCTGGCCACGTTGCGAATCGGGGACGCCGATTCCAGTTCGTCGCCCATCCGGATATAGCCGAACCCGGTCGCTGCCGACGAAGGCCGAACGCCGAACAGCACGAAACGCCCGTAGCGCGCCGCCGTGATGCCCGTCGATATCGCGGCGCGGAACGCGGCGTGGTCGCGCACCCAGTGATCGACCGGCATCGCCAAGATCACCGCGTCGGGTTCGGTCTCGCTGGCGAGCAGCGCCGCAACCGCCACCGCCGGCGCGGTATTCCTTCCGAACGGTTCGAGCACGATGCTCGGGCGATC
>Ga0081540_1004708_pt1 | contig 10325 bp, 8 predicted proteins | sample TabmetS2T1R1_FD_71024 | JGI IMG/M metagenome (GOLD analysis project Ga0081540, IMG submission 71024) | Tabebuia heterophylla rhizosphere microbial communities from the University of Puerto Rico - S2T1R1 | ecosystem: Host-associated > Plants > Roots > Rhizosphere ... | reverse complement strand
GGGGGGGATGGACACCAAGGAGGTCATCCCCCGCTTCGAGTCCGAGCGGCAGGCCCTCGCCCTGATGGACCATCCGGCCATCGCCCGGATCTACGGCGGCGGCCGCACGCCGGAGGGCAGGCCGTACTTCCTCATGGAGCTCGTGGACGGCGAGGCCATCGACGCCCACTGCGACCGCCACCGGCTTCCCCTCGTCGACCGCCTCGAGCTCCTGATCGAGGTCTGCGAGGGCGTGCAGCACGCGCACCAGAAGGCGGTCATCCATCGCGACCTCAAGCCCACCAACATCCTCGTGTCGTCGGTGAGCGGGAAGGCGCAGCCGAAGGTCATCGACTTCGGCATCGCGAAGGCCATCGGCCAGCGGCTGTCGCAGCGGACGCTCCTGACCGAATTCGGGGCGGTGATCGGAACCCCCGAGTACATGAGCCCCGAGCAGGCCGACTCCAGCGGCGAGGATGTCGACACCCGCACCGACGTCTACTCGCTCGGGGTCGTGCTCTACCAGCTGGTGACCGGAGTCCTGCCCCTGTCCTCGCGAGAGCTGCGCGCGGGCAGCGAGGTGGAGCTTCGCCGAAGGCTCCGGGAGGTGGAGCCGCCCCGGCCGAGCACGAGGCTCAGCGAGGCCGGGCCGGAGGTCGCGGGTGCCAGGCGGAGCGACCCCGAAGCGCTGCGCCGGCAGGTTCGCGGGGACCTCGATGCGATCACCCTCAAGGCGCTCGAGAAGCACCGCTCGGCCCGCTACGGGACGGTGGCCGAGCTCGCCGAGGACCTCCGGCGCCACCTCCGGAACGAGCCGGTGGTGGCCCGCGCGCCCAGCACGCCGTACCGGATCCGCAAGTACCTTCGCCGCCACGCGCTGGCGGTGGGAGTCGCCTCGTCCCTGGTCCTGCTCCTGAGCGCGTTCGCGGTGACCACCGCGCTGCAGGCCCGTCGGGTCGCCCGGGAACGCGACCGCGCCAACGCCGAGGCGGCCGCCGCGGAGCGGGTGACCGCGTTCCTCACCTCGATGTTCCAGGTCTCGGACCCCAGCGAGGCACGCGGGAACACCATCACCGCGCGAGAGGTGCTGGACCGCGCCGCGGCGGAGGTTCGCACCGCGCTTCCGCAGCAGCCCGAGCTCCAGGCGCGGATGATGGCGACCCTGGCCGAGGTCTACACGGGCCTCGGCCTCTACCGTCAGGCACATTCCCTGGCCGAGACGGCGCTCGAGACCAGACGCCGCGTCCTGGGACCCGCCGCCCCGGAGACGCTCGAGTCCGTGCTCGGTCTCGCCGGGATCCTGAGAGAGGAGGGAAGAGCGCCCGAGGCCGAGGCGCTGCTCCGACCGGCGCTCGACACCGTCGACCGGAGCCTCGGGCCGGAGAGCCTGCTGGCGCTCAGGATGCGCAACGTCCTCGGACGGATCCTGACCAGCGAGGGAAAGCTCGCGGAGTCGGACACCCTCATCCGGGGCACGCTGGCGACCATGGAGCGCGTCCTGGCTCCGGGAGATACCCTCGTCTGGAGACAGCGGAACTCCCTCTCGAACAACCTCGTCGCCCAGCTCCGATACGACGAGGCGGTGGAGCTCAACCGCGATCTCGTCGCTGCAGCCGGTGCGAGCTTCGGTCCAGACTCGCCAGACACCTTGCAGTCCCTGAGCAACCTCGCTGGCACCCTGGCCATGGTCGGGCGGCGCGAGGAGGCTCTTCCGCTCCAGCGCGAGCTCGTGGAGCGCGAGCGAAAGGTGTTCGGCCCGGAGCACGCCCGGACCCTGGTGGGGCTCTTCAACCTGTCCTTGACGCTGCGGTGGATGAAGCAGCTCGAGGAGGCCGAGGCCATTGCCCGGAACGTGCTCGAGGTCCGGCGGCGGGTGCTGGGCTCCGAGCACCCCGAAACGTTGCTGTCGTTGGAGCGGGTGGCCCTCATCTCCAAGGACCGTGGCCGGCTCTCCGAGGCGGAGCAGCTCGAGCGGGACGTGCTCGCGACGAGGTCCCGGCTTCTGGGTCCGGACCATCCATCGACCGCGGTCGCCCGATACAACGTCGCCTGCATCCTCGCGCTGGCGGGGAAGCGGACCGCCGCGCTCCAGGCGATCAGGGACGCGCTGGACCACCGGCTGCAGCCGAAGATCTCCGCACGGATCGCCGAGGACGGCGACTTCGCGTCGCTGCATGGAGACCCGACGTTCGAGCTCCTCGCCGCCGAGGGCAAGGCGGCGCCGACCCCGCGCTGATCTGGCTCAGCTCACTCGCAGACCAGGGCGCCGCTGATGACGCCCTCCTGGCAGGTGGTGCCCGAACAGCACTGGATGTCGGTCCTTCCGTACTGGGACATCTTGAAGGACTGGCTGCAGTTCTCGCCGTGGGCCTGGCACTCCTCGCTACCGCATCCGCCGAGGAGCAGCCCCCCGAGGAGGCACGCCGCGATGAGCAGTCTCATGGGCCTGCACTCTCTCCCGCTCGAAAATCGGTGCGCAAGCACCGAATCGTGACTTCGGTGCGTCCTCGGCGGAAGCGAACACCGCCCGACCACGTGCCCCGACGAGAGTCCCCGGCGGGTAGCCGGGTGCGCCCTCGCCGGGGCCGTGTCCGTCAACCGGTCAGTCCCTGCTCGCTGCCTTCGCGCACTGCCAGAGGCTCTGCGCCTCTCGCTTGGTGAGCACGTGCGCGTCGTAGAGCTGGTCGCTCAGACCCCGGACGCACTCGGTGAATCCGGGTCCGGGCTGACCGCAGAAGTTGACCAGGTCCGCGATCCGGCAGCCGTTGCTGAAGACCAGGTTCGGCGACTTGGTGACGCACGATCCGATCTCCACCAGCTCCGAGCGCGGCGACCCGATGCACTGATCCACCCCATCGGGCACCCCGTCCTGGTCCGAGAACCAGCCGATGTCGGTGAACACCGAGGTCGTGAGGTCCGCCGGCACGACGACCACCTTGGTGAGGTCGGCGTTGATGGCCGGCTCCATCAGCTGGTTGGGGAACGCCGTCGAGTCCACGTGGGAGATCGAGGAGCCGAGGGCCACCGGGTTGAGCGCGGCGAGCCTCATCAGGCCGCGCACGCTGTCGGTTCCGGCGCGTCGGGAGGCGTCGAGCTTCAGGGTCGCGGTCACCGGGCCGCTGGCGAGCGCAGCCCTGATCGAGTTCCCGGCGGTGATGCTCACCCGCACCGAGGGGATGGTGATGGTCGGGTCGGTGCCGCCGAGCCCGGCCGGCGGGTCGCCCGCAGCGTTGTCGCGGACGATCACCGCGATGGCGCCGGCGTTCTGCGCGTTCTTGACCTTGACCACGAAGGTGCAGGTGCCGCGATCGAGGAAGGCGATCTTCCCGGCCACCGCCGCGGCGTTGGTCAGGGGATCGCACGCGTCGAAGGTGGTCGGTCCATTCGCGTTGGCGGGATCGAGGGCCTGAACGACTTCAGCACTCGTTCCGCCCGGGGTGAGAGCCGGCCCGAACGAGGCGGTCCCGGCGACGAAGGGGCCGAGCCCCGAGGGCGAGTTGATGACCACCGTCGGATCCCCGAGCTGGAGGACCTTCGGAGTGTCCTTCGCGGTGTTCACTCCGCTCCAGGAGACCAGACCGACGCGAATTGCCGAGGCGGCCCGCTCCGCGTCCGTCATCTGGTTCCAGACCTTCCCGGTGGTCACGTCGAGCGTGTACTGGGAGTAGACGTCCGGAAGGCCAAGGGTGAGGGCCCCCGTGGCCTCGTTGGCGAAGTTGGCGAACCCCAGGCCATGGCCGATCTCGTGGAGCAGCACGACGAGGAGGTCGGTCGTTCCGGGGAGCTCGTTGTTGTCCAGCCCGAAGTAAAAGGCGAACTGGGTCGTGAACCGCGCCCGGATGTGCGGCACGTTCGGGTCACCGGTCTCGGCAGCGGCGAGGTCCTGTCCCGAGAGCTGGTTGGCGAGCGCCGCGTGGTACCAGGTGCCCGGCAGCTCCGCGCCAGGGAAGTCCGCGTGGATGAAGGTCGTTCCCGCCGAGCCGAGCACGTTCGTGCCCAGGGGCTCGAAGGTCGCGAGCACGCGGATGTCCAGCTTGGGGTGGAGGGTCTCCTCCCAGATGGCCGCGGCGGTCTCGAAGACTTGAAGTCGCTGCGCGCCGACCGTGGTGCCGGTGTTGCCGCCGATGGGGACGGCGGGCGTCGGATCGTTGAACCCCTGACCCGGCGGATCGCCGTTGATGATGATGATCTGGCCCTGGGCGAGGGCCGCGCCGGCGAGGAGGACCGCGCCGAGGAAGGTGGCTCCGGACAGTCGACGCATCACTGAGCCCCTCCGGTAGCCTGGCGGAGCGTGGCCAGGTCGTCGGTGCAACCAACCGCGTACCCGCCAGCCCCGTCGGGCACGGCGAAGTGCACGTGCTGGTAGCGGCCCTCGAGGTTCAGCGACCGGGTGCCGTTCGCGCTTCTCGTGCCAGTGAGCCCGGCACTGGACCGGTTCGTGGCAGTCTCCGCCTTGAACGCGCCACCGCCGTGCTTTGCGGCGACCCGTTGCCCCTCCGCTCCATCGACGACGCGTTTGTTCGGTGCAGCGAGCGCAGCAGGCGTGATCAGAAGACCGGCGGCAATCCCCGCCGCGGCAGCAGTGACTCGGGCCCGGAGCCGAGCGGCCCCGGTGCAACAACTCCGTCGCGTCATGGACATCTCCCCTTCCCAGTCGCAGAGGCCACCCAGAGGCCTCCGCGGGGCGCGAAGAATCGGCAGCCGGATGGCAGGAGAGCCAGCGAGAAAAATTGATTCCGTGAACCGGTGGATGAAGCGGAAGGAGGGGTCAGCCCCGACCCCGAGCCACGCGTCCTAGAGGCGGACCCCGGCCTTCCCGAACGTGTCGCAGCTCCGGAGCTCTCCGGTCTGCATCCCGGTCTTGAACCACGACACGCGCTGGGCGCTCGAGCCGTGGGTGAAGCTCTCCGGGTTCACGTACCCGCGCGCCTGCCGCTGGATCCGGTCGTCGCCGACGGAGGCCGCGGCCGCCAGCCCGGACTCGATGTCGCTCGGCTGGATGAGCTGCGCCTTCCCCTGCGTCTTGAAGTTGGCGTTTGCGTGGTGGGCCCAGACGCCGGCGAAGCAGTCCGCCTGGAGCTCGGTGAGCACGCTGAGGGCGTTGCTGTCCTCGCGGCTGCGGACCGCACGGCGGAGCTGCGACACCTTGCGCTCGATGCCGAGGAGGTTCTGCACGTGGTGGCCGACCTCGTGGGCGATGACGTACGCCCGGGCGAACTCACCCGGCGCGCCCATGCGGGCGAGCTGGTTGAAGAAGCTGAGGTCCAGGTACAGGCGCTGGTCGGGCGGGCAATAGAAGGGGCCCATCGCGCTCTGGGCGAAGCCGCACGCCGACTCCACCGAGTCCTCGAAGAGGGTGAGGCGCGGCGGCTGGTACTGGATGCCGGCCTGCTGCGGGAGGATGGCGGTCCAGGTGTCCTCGGTGCTGGCGAGGATCACGCTGACGAACTCGCGCTGCTGCTGCTCGGCGGCGGAGCGCGGCTGGGCCTGCGTCTGCTGCCCGACCTGGCTCGGCGCGGGGGCCTGCTGGACGTCCGGCACCTGGCCGGTCAGGAGGTAGAAGAGGATTGCCCCGATGATGCCGATCGCGCCCCCGCCGAAGGCGATGGGCCGCCCGAGCCCGCCCCCGCGGCCGGCGTCGTCGACGTTGTCACTGCGTCGCCCGCCTTGCCATTCCATGACGGCGGGACCCTAGGCACGGGGCTCTCGCGGATTCCACGTCCAAGGCGCGCGGCCGGCTCGGACGGATTCCCGTTCGGCTGGAAGCGTCTCCTGCATAACCGTGGCGAATGCCCGGCCGGGGCGAGCCTCGGCTACGGTCCGCCGCCGCTGGCGTCTGCCAGTCGCGGGCGCTCGCGAGGGGAGGAGCACACCATGCAGAAGCGCCGCCTGCCACGCCTCCGCGCTCCGGGGGTTCTCGTCGTCCTCTTGTGCCTCGCCGACGGTCCGGCCGCAGCGAAGCCAATTCCCCATCGCATCGGAGTCACCCGACCGGCGGCCGCGAGCGCACGCGCCACGGCCAGTGCCGCGGCCCGCACCAGCTCACCGTGGACGCCGCTGACGAACCAGCCGACGTTCCTCCTCGACGGAGCGTCGAGTCCCATCCTGCTCACGGATGGAACGGTGCTCGTCCAGGACGCGGGGTTCCCGTACTGGTGGCGGCTGACGCCCGATGCGTTCGGGAGCTATGTGAACGGCACCTGGACGCAGATCGCCTCGCTACCGGCCACCTACAGCCCGCTCTACCACTCCTCGGCCGTGCTCCCCGACGGACGACTGATCATCGAGGGAGGTGAGTACCTCCTCTCGCTGGATCAGACGCAGCTGATCCCGACCTGGACCAACAAGGGAGCGATCTACGATCCCATCGCGAACACCTGGACGATGGTCGCCCCACCGGCCGGATGGAGCACCATCGGCGACGCTCAGAGCGTGGTGCTCGCCAATGGGACGTACATGCAGGCCAACTGCTGCACTCCGCAGGCGGCGCTGCTCGACGCGAAGACCCTGACCTGGACACCCACCGGGGCCGGCAAGTTCGACATCAACGACGAGGAGGGCTGGACTCTCCTCCCGGGCGGCAAGGTGCTGACGGTCGATGCCTACGTCTTCCAGTATGACGCCAGCGGCACCAACTCGGAGATCTACGATCCGGTCACCGGGACCTGGAGCAGCGCCGGGAGCACGGTGGTGCAGCTCTGGGATTCCTGCGGAGGCGAGAACGCGGCCTCGTACGAGGTCGGTCCGGCCGTGCTGCGTCCGGACGGGACCGTCTTCTACACGGGGTCGAGCGGCTGCGCCTCGGGCCACACCGCCGTCTACAACTCCCGGAAGGCGACCTGGAAAGCCGGCCCGGACTTCCCCAACGGGCTGAGCATCAGTGATGGGCCGGCAGCGCTCGAGCCAAACGGGAAGGTCCTGATGATGGCGAGCCCCCTCTTCGACGTGCCGTCGACCTACTTCGAATGGGACGGGGACACCCTGCAGCAGGTCCCCGGCCCACCCAATGCTCCCTTCGAGAGCTCCTTCTTCGGGAACATGCTCGTGCTTCCGACGGGGCAGATCCTGCTCACGGACTTCTTCAACGACATCGAGATCTTCACGCCGTCGAAGGGGGGTGGCGACAGCGGCGATCCCCCGGAGATCGACGGGGCGCCGTCGAGCGTGATCCGCGGACACTCGTACCGGATCTCCGGTCACGGGTTCAACGGCGTCTCCCAGGGAGCGGCATACGGTGACGATGCCCAGGCCGCCACCAACTACCCCCTCGTGCGCATCACCAACAAGGCGACCGGGCACGTTTTCTACGCCCGGACCCACGACCACAGCAGCATGGCGGTGGCCTCGCACGAGCGGGTCTACACCTACTTCGACGTCTCGGCGGCCACGGAGCTCGGCAAGGCCAAGCTCGAGGTGGTCGTGAACGGAGTGGCATCGACGCCGTTCTCGATCACCGTGGAGTGAGCTCGGGGTCCCGGAACTGTTCCCGCTCCGGGAACCCCGTCCTGTGCCCTTGCCATCGACCTGTGCCGAGGCGCGCGGTCCGCTCCTGTGCCGTGCGCCGGTGCCTCGTTCGGGCTTACCTGACTGGACGTGACGGAGCTGCAGACGACATCCCGGATCCAGGTCAGGCGGGCGCGACACTCGGAGGCCGCCTGCGCCGCCTTGCTCCTCCGGACCGCGTTCGCCGAGGTCGCGCAGCTGTACACGCCCGAGGCGCTCGACGCGACGTTGCCCGATGCCGAGACGCTCCGCCGGCGGATCGCCGAAGGGAACGCCGTGTGGATCGCCTTGCTCGACGGCGAGGCGGTGGGCACGCTCTCGGCGTTCGACCGGCCCGAGGGGTTGCACCTCCGGAGCATGGCGGTGCACCCCGGCGCCCGGGGCCACGGGGTGGGGCGGGCGCTGCTCGAGGCCGCCGAGCTGCTCGGTCAGGAGCGCGGCCACAGCCGGGTCTTCCTCCGGACGACGCCCTTCCTCCGCGCGGCCATCGCGCTGTACTCCCGCTCGGGCTTCACCCTGTGCCAGGGCCCCGAGCGGGACTTCCACGGCGTCCCGCTGTTCGAGCTGGAGAAGCCGCTCACCGCGGCGGCGCTGCCGGGTCCGCGTCTCGGCTGAGCCCGATCGAGCGGCGCGCCGAGCGTCGCCAGATCAGCGTCCCCTGGGTCGGGGGCTGAGGCTATCGCTTGGCGATGCTACCGCTGCCGTGGGTGGCGGCGCTCACGGTGCTCGCCTCGCCGGTCCAGCGGATGTCACCCGAGCCGTTGACCGCGCAGCTGAGGGCGCCTCCGGCCACGCGGATGTCGGCGTCACCGGACCCCTCGATGGCGACGGAGACGTTCCTGGCCTTGAGGTTGCCGGCCTTGAGGTTGCCCGAGCCTTGGATGGTCGCATGCAACGAGCCGGCTTCGCCCTCGGCGACGACGTCCCCCGAGCCCTGGATGGAGACCGCCAGGCCTGCCGAGGTGCCCGCGTACTTGATGTCGCCCGAGCCGGCGATCGCCAGCCCGACCTTCTCCTGACCCTTGAAGCCCGCGATGTCCGCGTCGCCGCTGCCCTGGATGCTGACCCCGCTCAGCGCCGGCATCCGGATCTTGATCTTCGGCTTCCCGTGGAAGTTGAGGTTTCGGCCGTCGAGCGAGATCCGGAGCGTCTCGTCCTGGATCTCGGTGATGAGCCGCCTGGCGATGTCGGGGTCCATCTCCAGGCTGACGTTGAAGGCCCCCGGGCGGACCTCGACGTCGACCGGAGCGGCCAGGTCGATCTTCTTGAACCCGGAGAGCGTCCTCGTCTCTCCGGCAAGGGCGGGCAGAGCCGCCACGGTACAGGCCGCGAGGACCAGGGGGATGATGCGCATACGGGTCATACGGCCTCCCGGCCCCGTGATTTCAGGGCTCCACGGCCGCCCGGGCATCCCGGGCCAGTGATTCGAGCAACCGGTCGAGCACGGGGAGGGCGGCAGCCAGCCGAGGGAGCCCGTCCCTCAGGAGCGCCCCCGGGTCCCGCCCGCTCCGCCGGAGCTCGTCGGAACACCCCTCGATCCACTCCCGGAACCCCTCCGGCCCCAGCTCGAGGTGGAACTGGAGCCCCACCGAGCGGCCGATCCGGAACCCCTGGGCCGGATAGGTGAGGCCCCGGAAGAGGGGCTGCCCGGGGGAGGGCTCGAAGGTGTCGCCGTGCCAGTGGACGGTGTCGAAGGACCCAGGCAGCCGCTGTAGGACCGGATCGCTGCTCGGGGCGACCGGGGCGACGGGTTCCACCCCGATGACCTTGCCCCGGGGCCCGCGGAAGACGGTGGCGCCGGCGGCGGCCGCGAGGAGCTGCGAGCCCAGACAGATGCCGATGCTGGGCCGGCCGGCGGCGAGCCTTTCCCTCAGCACCGCGATCTCCGTGTCGAGGAAAGGGAAGCGGCCGGCGTCGTACACGCCTATCGGACCGCCGAGGACTACGAGGAGGGGAGCCCGGACGTCGGCGTCCAGGTCGGGGGCACGGAGCCGCTCCACCGGGCGGAACCCCACGCGTTCCAGGGGCTCGCGGAACCGTGCGAGCCCCTCGTGGGCCTCGTGGAGGTAGGCGACGGCGTCGAGCGGTGCAGTCATTCCTTCAGGCTCTCTTCCTCGAGCAGGAGACCGGGCGAGCACACTTGACCTTCCGTCCGACATCCCCGTAGGTTGCGCGCGCCTCGCGCTGGCTTAGGTTGGCTGGCTCCCCGAGCAGCGGCGCCCCCGTGTCACACCCCACATGAGGGTCTCGTCCGCCGTCCGTTCTCCGGATTCGGAATCCGGGGGAGGGACACCCTTCCACCTTGGGGTTGTAGTGAAGCACCGATAGGAATTTCCAACTCTATGCAGCAAAACCTCAACCCACAGCTCGACGGCGGCGACGAGGATTTCGCCTCCCTCTTCGAAGCCTCGCTCAAGGAGCGCGGCGGCGAAGGCATCCTGAAGGAAGGCGACCTGGTCAAGGGCACCGTTGTCCAGGTCACCAAGGACTACGCGGTCGTCGACATCGGCTACAAATCAGAAGGTCAGATTCCCATCTCGGAGTTCACCAATCCGCGCGGCGAGGTCACCGTCAAGGACGGCGACCCGGTGGAGGTGCTCCTCGAGAGCCGTGAGAACGATACCGGCATGGTCGTCCTCTCCAAGGAGAAGGCCGACAAGATGCGCATCTGGGACGAGATCTCCGCTGCCTGCGAGCGCGACGAGATCGTCAAGGGCGTCATCGTGGGCCGCGTCAAGGGCGGCCTCAGCGTCGACATCGGCGTGAAGGCGTTCCTCCCCGGCAGCCAGGTGGACATCCGTCCCGTCCGGAACCTCGACCAGTACATCTCGAAGGAATTCGAG
>Ga0081540_1004707_pt1 | contig 10325 bp, 9 predicted proteins | sample TabmetS2T1R1_FD_71024 | JGI IMG/M metagenome (GOLD analysis project Ga0081540, IMG submission 71024) | Tabebuia heterophylla rhizosphere microbial communities from the University of Puerto Rico - S2T1R1 | ecosystem: Host-associated > Plants > Roots > Rhizosphere ... | reverse complement strand
CCTCGGACATCTTCGTGACTGCCGTAGTGCGCGGTCGCAGGCAGATACGGACGAAGCTGATCGATCCCGGGCCGCACGACGGACCTCGCCCGTCGCAAACGAATCGCTTCGACAGCGGCGATCGAGGCGCTTGTCCGGGGCCTCGATAATCCTGCCCTTCGCATTCTCGCCGGGCAGGCACGGTGCGACGTCCGAGACTCGACGGACCTGTTTCGCGTTGCTCTGGACGAACTCGGCATCGAGCTTCCTGACCCCGACCGTGCGCAGTGGCACCTAGCCCGGCGTACCGCGGGCGAAATCGTGGCCGGATGGATCAGGGCCGGCCGCGGAGCCAACGAGCTCTCGCTGGCGTATCAGAAGGTGCGGGACAACGGGGACCTGCGAATCTTTGTGGGCCGCCGGCCAGCGACTCGTCTTGCAACTTCAACACGAACTCGGAACCAGCTACCACGTGGAGTACATGCCAGAGCCAATTCGTTCCTTTGGACTGAAAATGCGGGCGCGATCGAACCACCAATCGACCGCTCATCGGCACGCCGGACGGCAGCACGGTCGAGCCTTCGTGACACCGCGCAGCACGCCGTCTGCGGCAGAAGCGTGCTGCCTTCGCGACCACGGCGCGTGCTGTTAGCGCAATGCCGAGGCCATGTCCATCAAGTGAGCGAGGACAACGTCGCCGGACGTGCGTAGGCCGTCGTGCTGGTGCTCGTTGGTGACCCAGGCACGTACGTTGCCGACGGCCGCCGCTGTCTCGAGGGAGAGTCCCACGTCGACGTACATGTCGTCGGCGTAGACCGCGGCGATCACGGGGACCTCGTTGGCCGCGAGCCGGTCGCGGTCGTACAGGATCGGCCAGTCACTGGCTGCGGCGAGGATGTCGGCGGCACCGGCGAACGGGCGCAGCGCGGCGATCTGCTCGAACATCCAGGGGTACATCATCTCGCCGGTGAACAGCAGTGGGTCAGCGCCGGCGGCGAACGCGGGATGGTTCTCCAATGCGCGGGCCGCGGCCCAGTCGGTCGGGCCGTTGGCCTGTCCGTAGGAGTACTCCTGCAGGGCGTACAGCGGCTGGTCGACGAACCCGGTCCGCGCCATGACCTCGTACCGGAAGGTGTCCGCCAACTGCTCGGCGTGCCAGGCCTCCTCGAGCAGCCAATGTATCTGGGCGTAGCCGTAGCTCATCCCGAACACACCGCCCAGCAGACGGAACCGTTCGGCGGTGAGGCGGTCGCCGTCGGGTAGCCGTACGTCAGCGGCGGCTAAATGGTCGGCGATGCGGCGCACGGCGACCGCGTCGGTGGGGAACGCGCGGTAGTACTCGGCGTTCTTCGCCGCGACGCGGGGGGTTCTGAACTGCTGGGAATCCAGCTATCACTAGCTATCGAATTGACGTTCTAGCATGTAGGATGGATGGGTGAATCTGACCGAGTGGGCGCATGCGCAGGGCATTCACGTGCAGACCGCGTACCGGTGGTACCGGGAGGGGACGTTGCCTGTTCCGGTGCAGAAGGTCGGTCGGTTGATCCTGGTGTCCCCGCAGTCAGCGACGGCCGCTGCCGCCCCGGCGGGGGTGGGGTTGTATGCGCGGGTGTCCAGTCACGATCAGAAGGCTGACCTGGACCGGCAGGTGGCGCGGTTGTCGGCGTGGGCGGCGCAGGCCGGTCTTGTGGTGGTGCGGGTCGAGTCCGAGGTCGGGTCCGGGATGAATGGTTCCCGTCCGAAGGTTCGGCGGTTGTTGGCTGACCCGGCGGTGTCGGTCGTGGTGGTCGAGCACCGGGACCGGTTGGGTGGGATGAACACCGAGATGGTGGACTCGGCGCTGTCGGCGGCAGGTCGGCGTCTGGTGGTGCTGGAGGAGGGTGAGGTGACCGACGACCTGGTCCGGGACATGGTGGAGGTGTTGACCTGGTTCTGCGCCCGCCTGTACGGCCGACGGTCAGCCCGCAACCGGGCGTTGAAGGCGCTGGGGTGCGCGAAGCGGGACATCGGCCCGCGGGCGGCCCAGAGTGCGGGTGTCGGGTGAGTGTGTTGCGCCCGATCGCGGACCCGTTCGTGGTCGCCGCCCCGGCCGGTGCCCGGGTGCGTACCAGGCTGCACCTGAGTCCGCAGGATGCGGTGGTGTTGTGGCAGGTCGGGCAGTACCTGGGGGGTTTGGCCGGTCGGGACTTGGCGGCCCGCTGCGCCGAAGGGCGACTGGACGCCAAGGGCGCGGCGGCCTCCCGGCGGGAGCGTAAGCGTGCGTTGACACCCTTGGCGTCCTCGCGGTGGGCCGGTGCGATCACCCGCACCAGCCAGGACGCCTACGAGTTGGCGATGCGGAACCTGACCGCCGAGCGGGACAGCCTGACCGTGCGTGTGCGGACCATTACGGCACGGTTGGCGGCCCCGGTCGGCGGGTGGGTCACCACCGGCCGCTTTCGGGTGCGCGGGTACGCCTCGGCCGTCGAAAGGCACGCCAAGACGCTGCGGTTGCAGACGATCTCGACCCGGTTGGCGGGGGTGCAGGCCCGACTGGATGCGGGTGCACCCTCGGTGGTGCGGGGCGGGAAATCCTTGCTGAGCAAGCGGAACAACCTTTCTGATGCGGGGCTGACTGGGCAGCAGTGGCGCGCGCAATGGCAGTCCACGCGGCTGTTCTTGACCGCGGACGGGGAGAAAGACAAGGCGCTGGGCAACGAGACGATCCGCTTCAACCCGGCCGCCGGGGTCCTGGAGGTGAAACTTCCCGCCCCGCTTTCCCACCTGGCCAACGCCCCGCACGGCCGGTACCGGCTGACCAACCCGGTGGCGTTTAGCTACCGCCGCTCTGATGTCGCCGACCAGGTCGCCACCGGCGCCGTGCGCTACGACATCAGCCACGACCCGGCCACCGGCCGCTGGTACCTGGACGCCTCCTGGAAGACGCCACCGGTACCGCCGCCCACACTGGCGCAGCTACGCACCGGCCCGGTGGTCGCCGTCGACCTGAACAGCGACCACCTCGCCGTGTCCACCCTCACCCCCGACGGCAACCCGCTGGGCACCCCATTGCACCTGCACCTGCAACTGACCGGGCTACCCTCGACCACCCGCGACGCCCGGATCCGTGACGCCGTCAGCCGCATCATCGACCACGCCAAGACCGTCGGTGCCCGCGCGGTCGTCATCGAGAACCTCGACTTCACCGACGCCCGGGATCAAGGCCGGGAACGGCACGGCAACCGACCCAGCCGAGGCGCAACCGGACGGGCGTTTCGCCACAAGGTCGCCGGCATCCCCACCGCCGTCTTCCGCAACCGGCTCAGCCACATGACCTACAACGCTTCGATGGCCGTGATCGCCGTTGACCCCGCCTACACCTCCCGCTGGGGGGCGCAACACTGGCTGGCCCCGATGCGGGTGCGCTACCCACACACGACCGGCCACCATGCAGCAGCACTGGTGATCGGCAGACGCGGACTCGGCCACCGGGCCAGACGCCGCACCACCGGACAGGCCGCACCCAAGGCCCGACCGGGAACTGGGAACCGACCCGCCCCAGCGGAGGCGCACAGGTCACCCCAGATGCGGAACAAGGACCACCCGGTAACCGGGAAAGCACCCACGAAGGACGCCACCCGCAACGGCCCCCGGCACACCAACAAGACCGGACAGCCCACGCGGACAAAGGCAACCAGACAGGCGGCCCAAGACCGTTCGGGGCCGTCGCCGAAACAGGACTCGCTCCTGCAAGGTCAATAGGAACGGTAGGTACGCGCGTGCACCTCGTCGGCGGAGGCCGTCAGCCCCGGCAGGCCACCGGTGACGTAGCAAGTCCGCAAGCCGTGCGGGGCGGCGGACAAGTACGCCATGGTGACGAAGCCGCCATAGCTTTGCCCCAGCGTGTCCCATGTCGCGCCACCGGTGACCCGCTCCCGCACGATCTCGGCGTCGGCGACGATGCTGTCGGCGCGGAACAACCTCAGATAGTCGGCCACCTCTGTGGCCGGCCGGTCGCGGGCCGTGCGGGCGGTGATCGGCGCGCTGCGACCCGTGCCCCGCTGGTCGAGCAGCAACACCCGGTGCGTCTGCACAGCCCGGCCTATCCAACCCTCGGCACGCAACGGCCGAGGCGACTTGCCACCAGGGCCGCCCTGAAGAAACAACAGCCAAGGCAGATCATCACCGGCCCGGTCGGCGGCCACCACCTCACGGACGAAGACCTCGATCGTGCCGCTGTCCGGCCGCCAGTGATCGAGCGGCACGGTGACACTGTGATCGACGAAACGAAGTCCCGGGTGAGCGATCACGAGATCACCCTAGCCCCGGCGGGAACGACGCGAGCGGCGCCGCACGGAGAGGAGGGCGGGGGCCTTTCTGTGGCCCGCGACCGGGGAACCTCTGCCGTCCAACCCGAAGGGTTGCTGCTTGGGCGTACCGGGAACTCATGCGGATGTGGCTTCGCTGGTGACCGCCTTGACCGCTGCGCGGGCCGCCCTGGATGAAGCCGCCTTTCCGTTGGCGGTTCCCTCCGCCGGGCGCGCTCGCCGGTTGGCAGTTGGTTCGGCTCGGCAGATCGAGGACTACCTTGTCCCGCGCCTCGATCGGTTGGATGCGCCGCTGCTCGCGGTGATCGGCGGGTCAACGGGTGCGGGCAAGTCCAGTCTGCTCAACTCGCTGGTTCGCGAGGTGGTCAGCCCGTCCGGGGTGCTGCGGCCTACGACCCGCGCGCCTGTGCTGGCCTGCCACCCTGAGGACGCCGCGTGGTTTGGCCAGGCGCGTGTGCTGCCCACGCTGGTCCGGGGTTCGGATGGGCTGAACGTCGTCTCCGTTGCGGCGGTGGGTCCCGGGCTCGCTCTGCTGGATACCCCGGACATCGATTCGGTGGTGGAGGCCAACCGGGCGCTGGCCGACGAGATCCTCGCGGCGGCGGACCTGTGGCTGTTCGTGACGAGCGCGGCGCGCTATGCCGACGCGGTGCCGTGGGCTGTACTCGGCACGGCCCGGGACCGGGGTGCGGCCGTGGCGCTGGTCCTCGACCGCGTGCCCCCGGGCGCGGAGGACGAGGTCGGTAGCGATCTGCGTGGCATGTTGCGTGCCAACGGGTTGTCCGACGTGCCACTGTTCCTGGTGCCCGAGGTCGCCCTCGGCGGGGCGGCGCTGCTGCCGGTGGACGCGGTGGCGGCGGTGCGCAGTTGGCTCGATGTCCTGTCCACCGACGCGGCCGCTCGGGCCGAGGTCATCCGGACCACGCTGTCGGGTGCGCTGAACCGGCTCGTGATCGACGTCGACACGATCGCCGGTGCCGTTGACGAGCAGACCGCCGCGTGGGCAGCGCTTGAGTACGGGGTGCGTACGGCATATGACACTGCCGGCTCAGCCATCCACGGCGCGTTGATGGACGGCGCCGTGCTGCGCGGCGAGGTACTGGCCCGGTGGCAGGAGTTCGTGGGTACCGGCCAGATGATGCGTTCGCTGCAGTCCCGGGTCGCGCGCTGGCGCGATGCGGCCGTCGCCGCGGTCACTGGGCGGTCCCGGCCGGCCGCCGAGCTCAACCAGGCACTGAACTCGGGACTGTCCGCGCTGGTCCGGTCGGCCGCCTTCGCCGCGGCAGAGCGGACGGCCGCGGCGTGGCAGGCGCACCCGGCGGGCGCCGCGCTGCTCACGCCGGCGTTGCGGCGGCCGGATCCCGACCTCGACGCGACCGTCGAACGGATGATCCGCGACTGGCAGCACGCCGTGTTCGACCTGGTTCGCGAGCAGGCAGCCGAGAAGCGCACGGTGGCCCGGATCAGCGCGTACACGGTCAACGCGACGGGGCTGCTGGTCATGGTCGCCGTCTTCGCCGCGACCTCCTTCATCCCGACCGGGCTGGAGATCGGAGTGGCCGCCGGCACGACGATCGCCGCCCAGAAGGTGCTGGAGGCGATCTTCGGCGACGAGGCGCTGCGACAGCTGACCCGGCTCGCGCGCGAGGACCTGATGAACCGGGTCCGGACCGTGTTGGAGGCCGAGGCCGCCCGCTACACGGCCGTGGGAGAGGCCCTCGGTCTGTCAACCGCGCCACCGGCAGGCGGGCAGGCGGCGCGGATCCGCGCCGCCGGGCACGCCGTGGCGCAGGCGATCCCGGCCGCACTCGCCCGGCGGCGGCACCGGTTGCCGCCCACCGATGACCGGAACGCGCGGCGATGAGCGACCCCGGACCCGACTCACCCACCGCCATCGCCGTTCGCCCCGAGACCCGCGGGCTGGTGCGGCGGGTGGAGGCGCTCGGCCGGTTCGTGGACGCCGCGTCCCCGCACGTCGAGCCGGCCGACCTGACGCCGGTACGCGATCTGGTGGGCAGGCTCGAGCGCCGGCTGGCGCTGTCTCCGGAGCACACCGTGGTGGCACTGGCCGGTACCACCGGCAGCGGGAAGTCGAGCTTGTTCAACGCGTTGGCCGGTACCGCGGCCTCGCCGGTCGGGGTGCGGCGCCCCACGACCAGCGACGTGGTGGCCGCCACACCTGACCCACCGCAGGTGGCCGAACTGCTGGACTGGCTCGATGTGTCGCCGTCGCGTCGGGTCGCCGGCGGGCAGCCGGGCATCGTGCTGCTGGATCTGCCCGACTTCGACTCCGTTGCCGCGCAGCACCGACGCGAGGTCGACCGGCTGTTGCGGGTCGTCGACCTGGTCGTGTGGGTGACCGATCCGCAGAAGTACGCCGACCGTTCGCTGCACGCCGACTACCTGCGCACCCTGGCCCGGCATGCGGCCACCACCGTGGTCGCATTCAACCAGGTGGACCGGCTGGAGGCCGCCGAGACCGACCGGTGCTTGATTGACCTCGCCCAGTTGCTGGCGGACGACGGGTACCCCCGCGTGCCGGTGCTGGCGGTGTCCGCGATCACCGCCGAGCCCGGTACCGCCGCGCTGACCGCGCAGCTGCGCCGCACGGCACGCCGCCGTACAGCGGCAATCCTGCGGGTGGCTGCCGACACGGACGCCGCGGTCGCCAGCGTGCGACACCTGGTCGGGCCCCGGGCCGTCGATCCGGGCCAGGGCCGCGGCCTGGTCGCCGCGCTCGCGCTCGGCGCCGAGGGCATCAACATGGGCACGCGCTTCATGTGCACCAGGGAGAGCCCGATCCATCAGCTCGTGAAGGAGCGCATCGTCGCCAATGACGAGCGCGAGACCGAGCTGATCTTCCGCACCATGCGCAACACCTCGCGGGTCGCCAAGAACACGATCTCGACCAAGGTCGTGGCGATGGAAAAGGAAGGCGCGAAGTTCGAGGACGTCCGCGAACTCGTCGCCGGCGCGCGCGGCAAGATGGTCTATGCGACCGGCGATGCCGATGAAGGCATCTGGTCGGCCGGTCAGGTCCAGGGCCTGATCCATGACATCCCGACCTGCGCCGAACTGGTGTCGCGCATCATGCGCGAGGCGGAAGCCATTATCGGCAGCCGCCTCGAAGCCATGATGTCGGGCGCCCGGCGTCAGGCTGCTGAATAGGCAGATTTGGACACGAAGAGATGACGCCCTACTAGTGATCCGTCACCCTGAGGAGCGCGGAACGCGCGTCTCGAAGGGCGACGGCCACCAGCCGGGCCGCTCATCCTTCGAGGCTCGCTGCGCTCGCACCTTCGGAATAAGCGCAGCGCGCTTATTCCTGAGATGACGGTGTGACATAACGACGGAAATTCTTCGCGCGTTAAACGAAGCAACCACACGAGAAAGCCCATGAAAGCCTATGTCTATGGCGCCAACGGCGCTGAAATCACTGACGTCGCAAAACCCTCGCCGAAGGGCACGCAGGTGCTGGTCAAGGTCCATGCCTGCGGCCTCAACCGCGCCGACCTCGGCATGACCAAGGGCCATGTACATGGCTCTGCCGGCGGCGTCGGCACCGTGCTCGGCATGGAGTGGGCGGGCGAAGTCGCCGAACTCGGGCCCGATGCAAAAGGCGTCAAGGTCGGCGACAAGATCATGGGCTCGGGCGGATCGGCATTTGCCGAATACACGCTGGCCGATCACGGCCGGCTGTTCCGCGCGCCCTCGAACATGAATTTCGAGGAGGCCTGCACCCTCCCCGTCGCGCTCGCCACCATGCACAACGCGGTCGTCACCAACGGCGCGCTGCAGGCGGGCCAGACCGTGCTGATCCAGGGCGCCAGTTCCGGCGTCGGGCTGATGGCGATGCAGATCGCCAAGTTCAAGGGCGCCAAGCTCGTGATCGGCTCGTCGACGGACGCGATGCGCCGCGGCCGGCTGACGGAATTCGGCGCCGATCTCGCGATCGATTCCAGCAATCCCGGCTGGGTCGATGAGGTGCTGAAGGCGACGAATGGCGAAGGCGTCGACCTGATCGTCGATCAGGTCTCGGGCAAGGTCGCAAACCAGAATCTGGCGGCGACCAGGGTCAAGGGCCGCATCGTCAATGTCGGCCGGCTCGGCGGCACCCACGCCGATTTCAATTTCGACCTGCACGCCGCCCGCCGCATCAACTATATCGGCGTCACCTTCCGCACCCGCACCATCGATGAAATCCGCGAGATCTTTGACGAGGTCCGGAAGGACATCTGGCCGGCAGTGGAATCGCGAAAACTGCAATTGCCGATCGACAAGGTCTATCCGTTCGCCGAGATCGGAAGAGCGTTCGAGCATATGGAAGCCAACAAGCACCTCGGCAAGATCGTGGTGACGTTGTAGCCGATGACGCTGCGTTGCGTCCTCGACGGCGGGCGTTACTACGAAGGGCCGCGCTGGCACGCGGGCCGGCTCTGGTTCGTCGATTGCATGGAGCGGACGCTGCTCAGCCTCTCCCTGTCGGGCGAATGCGAGCAGCATGCGAAGCTTGACGACGATACCCCGTGCGGCCTCGGTGTGCTGCCGGACGGAACCGTGATCGTGCTGACGATGTTCCGCAAGCGGCTGCTGGCCTACCGCGACGGCGCGCTTTCGCTTTACGCCGACCTGTCAGGGATCGCGACCGGCACGATCGACGACATGATCGTCGACGGGCTCGGCCGCGCCTATGTCGGCGATCTCGGCTTCGATCTGCCGCCGCCCCCGGACCGAGGCGCTCCTGGCCGCATCATTCTGGTGATGCCGGACGGCGCGGCACGCGTGGTCGCCGAGGGCTTGCGGTTTCCCAACGGCATCGCGGTCTCGGCCGACCATCGCCGGCTCGTCGTTGCCGAGATGGACGGCGCCTGTCTTGCCGATTACGCCATCGAGCCGAACGGCGACCTGAAGTTTCGTGGCCGCTTCGGGAGCATGAAATCTCCCGATGGCATCTGCCTCGACCAGGAAGGCGCGGTGTGGGTCGCAGCCTTCGAAGAAGACGCCTTCATTCGCCTCGACCCCGGCGGACGCGAGCTGCAGCGAATAGAAGTGCCCGGCCGCCGCGCCCTCGCCTGCGTCCTCGGCGGCGACAAACGGCGAACCCTGTTCTGCCTGAGCGCCGCAACGTCGTACGAAGAACTCCGGCAGCGCAAATCGTCCTCGCGGATCGACGTGGTCGATGTGGAAATTGCGGGTGCTGGCTATCCCTGACGGCGCGCAGGATAGGTAGAACGAAGCTATACGTGACCTCGGCATGGTATCTACGGAGAGATCAATGATTGGCGAGACGGTCAGGTTCACCGCGAGTGACGGCAAGTTCGCCATCGTAATTGAGGACGATGGAAGAGTCGGCTACGCTTACCTCTTGGATTCTCGGGGCGAGATCTGCGGTGACGTATGGCTTTACAATCGTTGTCCTGCTCCGGATGTGCCCGAATGGCATGATCCGAGTGGCGCGCCTTTCGCGAATCCATTCGCCTATGTTCGAAGCTGCGCGGAGTTTTCTTTTCCCAACTCCCCAGCCGACATTGATATAGATTGGGCTGGCGAAGATGGCGCGTGTTGGGCGCGTATCTTTGTGCGGAAGAAATTGGTTGCAGTGTTGAAGAATGGGGCCAAGCCGGGCTGGGCCCTTTTGGCGAAGAAGGATGGACCTTTGGCCAAGTCCCTAAATGAAGTCGGGTTTGGCAAATAGCCCGGATGAACGATGCGACATCCGGGAAAGTGCAGCAACTTGGCCAATCATCGTGCCTCGCCGGCAAACGCCTGCCGCAGCGCCGACAGCCGATCGAGCGCCGCTTGCGGTAGCGGGCCTTTTTCGGCTGCGGCGAGCGCATCCTCGAACTGCTGAGGCGTCGCCATGCCGACCAGGATCGTGCCCATCGCCGGGTGAGACAGCGCAAACCGCGTGGCGGCTTCGGTCAGGCTGGCGGCAAACCCCTCCTCGACCAGCGGCATCAGGCGGCGCGCGCGATCGATATCGGCATTGTAACTCATCGCCGAACCGATTGGCTCGGGCGCCGGCCCCGCAATCGGGTG
>Ga0081540_1004706_pt1 | contig 10326 bp, 8 predicted proteins | sample TabmetS2T1R1_FD_71024 | JGI IMG/M metagenome (GOLD analysis project Ga0081540, IMG submission 71024) | Tabebuia heterophylla rhizosphere microbial communities from the University of Puerto Rico - S2T1R1 | ecosystem: Host-associated > Plants > Roots > Rhizosphere ... | reverse complement strand
GGGCTCGATCTGCGGCTTCCTCGGCCCGAACGGCTCCGGCAAGCCCCCCCCCATCCGCATGCTGTGCGGGCTGCTGACGCCGGATGCCGGTGAGGGCACCTGCCTCGGCTACGACATCCGCCGCGACGCCGACAAGATCAAGCTTCGGGTCGGCTATATGACGCAGCGCTTCAGCCTGTATCAGGACCTCTCGGTGCGGGAGAATCTCGAATTCGTCGCGCGGCTCTACGGCCTGCGCGATGCGCGGGGCGCTGCACGCGACATGATCCGGCGGATCGGCCTTAACGGCCGCGAGGAACAGCTTGCCGGCGAACTTTCCGGCGGCTGGAAACAGCGGCTGGCGCTCGGCGCCTGCACGCTGCCCAATCCGCAATTGCTGCTGCTGGACGAGCCGACCGCCGGCGTCGATCCCAAGGCGCGGCGCGATTTCTGGAACGAGATCCACGCGCTCGCCGCCGAAGGGCTGACGGTGCTGGTCTCCACCCACTACATGGACGAGGCCGAGCGCTGTCACGAGATCGCCTATATCGCCTATGGCCATCTGCTGGCGCACGGCACCGTGGACGAGGTGATCGCGAAATCGGCGCTGTCGACCTGGACGGTTTCCGGCGACGACCTCAACGGGCTTGCGGCAGAGCTTACTGGAAAGCCGGGCGTCGACATGGTGGCGCCGTTTGGCACCAGCCTGCACGTCTCGGGGCGCGACAGGTCCGCGCTCGAGGCGACGATTGCGCCTTACAAGGATCACAGCGGATGGCGTTGGCAGGATAGCGAACCGTCGCTGGAAGACGTGTTCATCGATCTCATGAACCGCTCAAAGGACAACTTCCAATGAGTGCAACCGAGGCAATCAACCACGACCGCGGAGTCAGCGAGCCGGCCTTCGGCTTCTGGCGGCGCAGCTACGCGATGCTGGTCAAGGAATTCATTCAGCTCCGCCGCGACCGCGTCTCGTTCGCGATGATCGTGATGATCCCGGTCATGCAACTGCTGCTGTTCGGCTATGCCATCAACACCACGCCGCGCCATCTGCCGACGGCGGTGTTGGTACAGGAGGACAGCGATCTGGCGCGCTCGGTGCTGAAGGCGATGGAGAACACCAGCTATTTCCGCTTCACCCGCGAAGTGCACAGCGTCGCCGAATTCGACGACCTGTTGCAGTCCGGCAAAGTGCTGTTCGGCGTCGAGATTCCGCGCGGCTTCGAGCGCGCGGTGCGGCGCGGCGACAAGCCGGCGCTGCTGGTGGCGGCCGATGCCACCGATCCGGTCGCGGCCGGTTCTGCGCTCGGCTCCCTCGGCACTTTGGTGCAGACCGCGCTCGCGCACGACCTCCACATCGGCGATCCGCCCGAGATGCCGTTCGAGATCAGGGCGCATGCCCGCTACAATCCGGCCGCCGAGTCGCGGCTCAACATCGTGCCGGGCCTCGTCGGCACCATCCTGACCATGACCATGCTGATTTTCACCGCGCTGTCGGTAACGCGCGAAATCGAGCGCGGCACCATGGAGAGCCTGCTGTCGATGCCGATCAGGCCGGTAGAGGTGATGTTCGGCAAGATCATTCCCTACGTGATCGTCGGCTTCATCCAGGCCACGCTGATCGTCAGCATCGGGGTTTTGTTGTTCGGGGTGCCGATCCTCGGCAGCGTGGCGTTGCTGGCCGTTCTGACGACGCTGTTCATCACCACCAACCTGTCGATCGGCTACACCTTCTCCACCATCGTGCAGAACCAGTTGCAGGCGATGCAGATGTCGATGATGTTCTTCCTGCCCAGCATTCTGTTGTCCGGATTCATGTTTCCGTTCGCAGGCATGCCGGTCTGGGCGCAGTATCTCGGCGAGGGGCTGCCGCTGACGCACTACATCCGCATCGTCCGCGCCATCATGCTGAAAGGCGCCGCTCCCTCCAACCTGCAGTACGACACGATTGCACTCATTGTACTGATGCTGGTGGCGATGACGATCGCCGTGACGCGCTTCCGTCGGACGCTCGATTGAGGCTATATGTTCCACAGTCATTCCGGGGCGCCTCGAAGAGGCGAACCCGGAATCTCGAGATTCCACAATGTGCAATTGCACATTGGGGTTCACGCTGGGCGTGCCCCGGAATGACAAGAGGCCATCATGCTTGGGTTCTGGGGCAAGAAGACAAAAGACCAAGACACAGGGGTGTCGGCTGACTTCCAGCGTGCGTTGATGCAGGAAGTGATGACGACCGAACTCCTGCGCATCAAGGCCCTGATCGCAACCACGGCGCTGCTCGTCATCATCCTCTGCGCCGTCTACTTCTTCGCTCCCGAGGCGGTGAGCCGCGTCTGGCACGGCAATGTGAGGCCCGAATACCTCTATTCCATTATCGCGCCATTCATCCTGTTCGAGTTGTGGGTGCATGGCCAGATCACCCGCCATATGCGGCACGGCCGCGACCTGCCTGTGATCCGGCGCTATATCGGCGCGCTGATCGAGACGTCGATGCCGACGGTCGCGCTGGCGTTGCACATCAACAGCATGGGATCGGTGGCTGCGCTCGGCTTCGTGACGCCGATGATCTATTTCATCTTCATCATCCTCTCGACCCTGCGGCTGGATTTCTGGCTTTCCACCTTCACCGGTGCGGTCGCCGCCGTTCAGTTGTTTTGCATGGCGATGTTCTATCATCCCCCCGTCGGCGACCAGGCCGTACCGCTCTACTATCATGCCGCGCGCAGCCTGATCGTGCTGATCTGCGGTATGCTGGCGGGCGCGGTCGGGATGCAGCTGCGCCGCCAGTTCGAGGCGAGCATCAAGGCGGCAACCGCGCGCGATCGCATCACCAACCTGTTCGGCCAGCACGTCTCGCCGCAGGTGGTCGAACGCCTGATGGCCGAGGGTGTCGGCAAGAGCAGCGATATCCGCCGCGTCGCCGTCATGTTCGTCGATTTCCGCAGCTTCACCGCAGGCGCGCGCACGCGCACGCCGCAGGAAGTGGTGGACCGGCTCGACGGCGCCTTTGCCATTCTGGTCGACATCCTCGATCGCCACGGCGGCATCGTGAACAAATTTCTCGGCGACGGATTTCTGGCCCTGTTCGGCGCGCCGCTGGAAGCGCCGGACCCGGCGCACCGCGCGGTCGCCGCGGCGCGCGAAATGCTGGACGCCAATGCACGGGTCAACGAGGCGACGAGCTGGCCGCTGCGCATCGGCATCGGCATTCACCTCGGCGAGGTGGTGGCCGGCAATATCGGTTCGCCGCGTCGCAAGGAATACACCGTGATCGGCGACACGGTGAATTTTGCCTCACGGTTAGAGGCGCTCAACAAGGATTTCAATTCGCAGTTCCTGATCTCGGAAGCCGTCCGCGACGCGCTCGGCGAAGCATGCGGCGACGCTGTCTCGCTCGGCGAGGTCGAGGTCAGGGGCTATGAGCAGCCGATGGCCGTTTGGCGATTGGGATAGCGATCGATTCAGGAGTTTCGCATGTCATCCAACGACAAGTCGGTTACCGAGTTTCTCAACGTTGATCTCGACATTCGTGTGCAGGCCGGATTGGCGGCGCTCCTCGACGCCATGGCGTCTTCCGTGATCGTGCTGAGCCAAACTGCACAAACTGCGTCCGTCGAGTTGAATGAGGACTATTTATCGCTCGAGGAGACCACTGCAAGGCTCGTTGAGTTGGTCAATTCGTTGCCGCCGGAAGCGAAGACGATTTGGGGACAGTGCGAGTTGCGAAGTCTCAACGTCGGCATCCAGGCAGGCGTTGAACCGCATTCGTCCGCCTTTGCTATCTCGCAGGAGACCGTGTCGGCGCTTGCCGACGCTGGGCTTGAAGTCGTCTTCACGGTTTATGCCCCAGATAGTTGACGATAAGGAGCCACGTATGCAGCGCCGTTATATCACCGTCGACGTCTTCACCGACCGCGCCTTCGGCGGCAATCCGCTCGCCGTGGTGCTCGATGCCGGCGGGCTGTCGACCGAACAGATGCAGGCGATCGCCCGCGAGTTCAATTATTCGGAGACGACGTTCGTGCTGCCGCCGGCCGATCGTGCCCACGACGCGCAGGTTCGCATCTTCACCGTGAACCGGGAGATACCCTTCGCCGGCCATCCCAATGTCGGCACCGCCTTCGTGCTGGCGACGCTGGCGGAAAAGCCGCCGGCGCGGCTGTTGTTCGAGGAGGGGGCGGGGCTGGTGCCGGTCGAGATCATGACGGAGCAGGGCAAGGTCGTCAGCACCGAATTCACGGCGCCGCAGCCGCTGAAGCGGATGTCGCATGTCGGCACCGAGCAGGCCGCAGCTCTGCTTTCGCTGTCGGCGAGCGATGTGAGGACCGACCGGCATCCGCCGCAGGTCATCTCGGTGGGACTATCGTTCGTCGCGGTTGAACTTGCCTCACGCGAGGCGCTGCGACGTGCGCGGCCGGATGCTGCCGCATTCGAGAAGACCTTTCCGTGCGACGGCAGCGATGCGGTCTACCTTTATACCCGTGACGTGCCATCAGGCGAGAAGCCTTGCGAGCTGCAGGCGCGGATGTTTCATCCCGGATCGAGCGGCTTGTCCGAAGACCCCGCGACCGGCAGCGCGACGGCCGCTGCTGCGGCGCTGCTTGCCGATCTCGATGACACGAAAGATGGCGAGCTGAAATTGAAGATTGGGCAGGGCGTCGATATGGGCCGGCCAAGCCTGTTGCTGACGCGCGTCCGCAAGCAGAACGGCAAGGTCGCCTCCATTCACGTCGGTGGCGCTTGCGTGAAGATGATGGAGGGAACGTTCCGGCTAGCAGGTGAGGGATAAGTGCTTCGTAGCCCGGATGGAGCGCAGCGCAATCCGGGGCAGGTCCATCCGCCGGTGGCACCGTTCCCGGATTGCGCTACGCTCCATCCGGGCTACATCTTACACCTGCGGAGCGACCAGATTCTCCACCTTCACGCCGTCGCGGTCCTCGATGATCTCGGCGATCCATTGCCGGTGGCAATGGGCGTGGTCGCGCTCATAGCAGAGAATGCAGACCGGACCCGATTGCTTCACCAGAGCCGACAGCTCGTCGAGTTCCTCCTTGGCCTGCGCTGTCTTCAGGTGCGCCGAATAGATCCTGTGCAGCAGAGCGAACTTGCCGCTGCGCGCCGCCTCGCGGCCGCTCTTCGGCGTCCCGAGGCCCTTCAGGTGCAGATAGGAGATGCCGCGCTCGTCGAGGCCCGCGGCGAGCTGATTTTTGGAGAAGCCGGGCCGCCGCGAGGAAGCAACGGCGCGCACATCCACCAGCAGCTTGACGCCGGCGGCTTCCAACTCGTCGAGCACCGCCTTGGCCGGCGTCTGCTCATAGCCGATAGTGAAAAGGCGTTTGGACTTGCGGGCCATGTCGATATCCACTGCGCTGATCTGTCACCAGGGAAAGCTAGGGCAGCGCGTGGTCGATTGCCATATCCCGCGTTGCCGCCGGGAGCGGCGTGTCGCATAGTCATTGCAAAGAGCCTGTCGAAGGCCGCATGCAGGGGGAACATGATGAACCGATTTTGCCGGACGCTGGCAGGGCTGCTCGTGCTCCTGTTATTCGGCGCTGCAACGGCAGGGGCGCAAACCAGCTATCCCGACCGTCCGGTCAAGATCATTGTCCCGATCGGCCCGGGCGGCAGCTACGATCTGGTCGGGCGGCAGCTTGCGGATGCGCTGTCGAAGCGGATGGGCCAGGCCTTTGTCGTCGAGAACAAGCCGGGCGCGGGCACCGTGGTCGGTACGCAGGCAGCGAGCCAGAGCGAGCCTGATGGCTACACGCTGGTGGTCGGCGGGCTCTCCAACATGGCCTTCAACTCGGCGCTCTATTCAAAACTCGGCTACGATCCCCGCAAGGATTTCGTGCCGGTCGCGCTGATCTACAAGTTCGGTTACGTGATGGTCGGCCGCAAGGATCTGCCGTATGGCAAGCTGCAGGACATCGTCGCTGCCGCAAAGGCGAACCCCGGCTCGATCTCCGTCGCGACGGCCGGCGTCGGCACCGGCCAGCATCTGGTGGCGGCCGCATTCATGAAGGCCGCAGGCGTGAAATTCCTCGAAGTGCCCTACAAGGGTTCGCCGCCGGCTTTCACCGATCTGCTCGCCGGCCGCATCGACCTGTTTTTCGATTCGATCGCCGCCGGGCTGCCTTACGTGCAGTCGGGGCAGGCGAGGGGCATTGCGGTGTTGTCGTCGAAGCGCAGTCCGCTGACGCCTGACGTGCCGACGATGTCGGAAGCCGGCGTATCCGGCCTCGATGTCGATTCCTGGCTCGGGATTTTTGCACCCGCCAAAACCCCGCCCGAGGCCATCGCAAAGCTGCGCCGCGAAATCCGCGCCGTGCTACCCGAACTCAAGGAGCGTTTTGAGAAGAGCGGCGGGGAGGCGTGGGATCTCGCGGACGACAAGCTCGATGCTTTCGTCGCCTCCGAATACGAGAGCTGGACCAAACTGATCCGCGAGGCCGGCATCAAGCTGGATTAGCGATCACTTCACCCGCTCGATCAGCTCCATCGCGCCCGCTGGCGCGCGCACCTTGCCCTCGTGGATCACATAAGCGAACACGTCGCGCGGCGCTTTTTTCGGCTTGGTCTTATCGACCCGCGGCAGGTCATCAGGCTCGCCGCCATCGGCCCAGGCCTGAAAGCGTTTGGCCCAGGCGTCGAGCTGTTTCGGCGGATAGCAGGTCTTGAGCTCGTCATTGCCCTTCTGCAGCCGCGCATAGACGAAATCGCTGACGACATCCGCAATGGCCGGATATTTGCCGTGCTCGGCGAACACGACAGGCGTTTCGAACTGGCGGAGCAAGGCGATGAATTCGGGCACGCAGAAACTGTCATGCCGCACCTCGACCACGTGGCGCAGCGCGCGTCCCTCGAGTTTGCGCGGCAGGAGTTCGAGGAACTTGCCGAAATCGGCCCCGTCGAATTTTTTGGTCGGTGCGAACTGCCAGAGCACCGGGCCGAGCCGGTCGCCGAGTTCCAGCACGCCGGAATCGTAGAAGCGCTTTACGGAATCGCCGGCTTCCGCCAGCACGCGGCGATTGGTCGCGAACCGCGGCCCCTTCAACGAGAACACGAAGCCATCAGGCACCTCGCGCGCCCATTTGCGAAAACTCTCGGGCTTCTGCGAGCCGTAATAGGTGCCGTTGATCTCGATCGAGGTCAGCTTCGATGCGGCGTAGGACAACTCCTTCGCCTGCGCCAGCTTCTCGGGATAAAATACCCCGCGCCACGGCTCGAAGGTCCAGCCGCCGATGCCGATATAGATGCTGCCGCCGTTTTTTGCGGTCGATTTGGAGGGCTTGCTCACGGGATCGCTCGTCGGAAAATGAGGGGAGGCTCGAAGCTATGTTAACCAAACCGGCCCCGATTGGCCAGTTTGTCGCAGTGGCGTCATAGTCTCGGAAACCCCTGATTGCACCGGGTGCGACGGCCCGGGATATGGACAGGGATGTTCCTTCGACGGAGAATGAACACGGCATTTGGCGCGCCAATTGCAAAGCTTGCGTCGTTTGCAGGTCAGTGTTGGCCAGGATCTGGCAGTCGAGCCTGATGCTCCCGTTGGTATCGACGCAGGTTAGGAATTCAGGTTGGCTTCGAGCGGATCAATGATGAGCAAGCACCATCTGTCGGGCAAGGCCGGCGCGCCGGCGCAGTTCGGCGCGCTGCTGATGACCGACGGCGGGACGCAGCGAAGTGGTCCGCCATACCTGTTCAGTGGACTGACGGAATCCGAGATCGCGCTCGTGTTGGGATCCGGAAAGCGCCGGGTGCTCTACCGCGGCGCACAGCTCTTCAGCCAGGGCAGTCCGCAAGACGGCATCTTCCTGATCGAAAGCGGACGGATCAAGGTGTTCTACACCGCGCCGTCGGGCCGGGAGATCACGCTGGCCTACTGGCACTCCGGCAATTTCGTCGGCGGCCCGGAAGTGTTCAAGCAAGGCCTGCATGTCTGGTCGGGCGTCGCAGCCGTCAACAGCACGGTGCTGCATTTGCCGGGCGATGTGCTGCGGCGGATGGTGATGAGTATTCCCGCGCTCGCCATCGGAATCATCGAGGGCCTCAGCTTCAAGGGGCAGTGCTATTCGGCGCTGGCCCAGATGCTCGGCACGCGTTCGCCCACCGAAAGGCTGGCGCAGCTTCTGCTGCACCTGATGAATCTTTATGGCGTGGAAGAGCGCGACGGGATGCTGATCGCCGCATCGTTCACCCATGCCGATCTCGCGCATATGACCGGCGTGACACGCCAGTCCGTCACCATCAGCCTCAAGAAGTTTACCGAGCTTGGCATCCTCGCCGCGCACGGCGCCAACCTCGTGATCAAGAATGCGGAGATGCTGGGCGACATCAGGGATGGCAAGCTTGCCAAGTCCGCGGCCTCGGACGAGGCCTGAGGAGTGACGGGGACGGGCCGCAAATCCGCGCCAAGCCGCCGCTGACACCATTTGATTTCAAGCGATTCCGCGCCCTACGGACAAGGCCGACGCTCGCTCGCATGGCTAATTTCTAGCCACCGCGCCCATCCGATAGCCAGGCCAGACGGCTTTTCTGTCCATTAATTGAGCATCCGGGTATTTCTTCGCAATAGGTTGCTGGCTCGACGCGTTCGTCGTTTCGGATTCAAGGGACGCCGTTCAGAGTTCGCTTACCGGACGTTTCGATGTCCGGATGGAAGCAAGCGAGTTCACGGCAAATGACGTCAACTTCCTTCTTTATCCACGCCGTTCGCGATCCGGGCCATCGCGATCCGGGCCTGTTGCCGGTCGGCGACAGAGATCCCGTGGCATATCGCTTGCAGCTTCAACCCCGCCAAGCCAGTCAGCCTGCTCAACGAAGAGTAAGCCAGCCACCTTTCGTTGTGGCCGGGGCACTTCGCACGGGCATCGCGCGACATCAAGCACAGTTCGGTTCGAAAGGATTTGTCCAATGAGCGTCGGCCCTGCGTCCAAACTTTCTGGCTTCCTTCCTTTGCTCGTCGCCGCAACCGTCGGGTTGATACCCGCCGCCGCGAACTCGGAAACGCTTGAGATCGGCATCGGCACGCAGAACACGACGACCAATACCGTGACCGGCGGTGTCGTGCTGAAGGAGCTTGGCCTGCTCGAGAAGCACCTGCCGAAGACCGGCAAGTACAAGGACATCCAGTACAAGCTGAGCTGGCAGAACGCGACGTCGGGCCCGCCGATCACCAACGGCATGATGGCCAACAACATCCAGATCGGCATGATGGGCGACTATCCCTTGATGGTGAATGGCGCCACCGGACAGGCCACCAAGAACGAAACGCAGCTCGTTGCCATCATTGCCTACAACGCCGTCGGCGGCGGCAACGGCATTGTCGTTCACAAGGACTCGCCGTTCTACGAACTGGCTGACCTCAAGGGCAAGAACGTCTCCGTGCCGTTCGGCTCGGCTGCCCATGGCATGATGCTGACGTCGCTGCAGAAGCGCGGGCTTCCGCCGGATTTCTGGAATCTGGTGTCGCAATCGCCGGAGGTCGGCAGCACCAACCTGCAGGAAAAGCGTATCGACGCGCATGGCGACTTCGTGCCGTTCGCCGAACTGCTGCCGTTCAAGGGTTTTGCCCGCAAGATCTATGATGGCGCCGAGACCAAGACTCCGACATTCCATGGCGTCGTCGTTCGCAAGGATTTTGGCGAGAAATATCCGGAGATCGTGGTTGCCTACATCAATGCGTTGATGGAGGCCAACGAGTGGATGCGCAAGAATCCCAAGCTGGCGGCCGAGAAGATCGAGGAGTGGACCAAGATCAACAAGGAAGTGATCTACATTTTCCTCGGACCGGGCGGCGTGCACACGCTCGATGCGACCATCAAGCCGAAATGGATCGAAGCTGTCGGCGCAAACTACGCGATCCTGCAGAAGCTGAACATGATCAAGGAACTGAATGTCGGCGCCTGGGTCAACGACAAGTATGTCCGGCAGGCCTTCAAGGAGCAGGGGCTTGACTATGACAAGCAGCTCGCCTCGTTCGACACCTATAACGTGAAGGGTAGCGATCCGATCTGCAACGCGCCGGTCAACGACCCGAAGCAGAGTGGCGAGATCTGGATCCAGGGCGGCGACATCGTGGCCCTCAGCTCGCCGGTCTGCACGCTGCTCGGCGTCAAGAAATACGGCGCAGAGGGCAAGAAGTTCAACGCGGTCTATCTGGTCGATCACCAGCTCGGCATCAAGGTCTTCGCCGACGCCGCCTTCTATTCGGTTGGCGGTAGCGATCCGAAGAAGCCGGACGTGGTGCCGTTCCTGCTCAAGAAGGATGCGGAACAGTACGCGGCCAAGCACGGCGCCAAGCTGGCGACCTATGCCGAAGTGCTCGGCGCGATCAACGTCGGA
>Ga0081540_1004705_pt1 | contig 10327 bp, 10 predicted proteins | sample TabmetS2T1R1_FD_71024 | JGI IMG/M metagenome (GOLD analysis project Ga0081540, IMG submission 71024) | Tabebuia heterophylla rhizosphere microbial communities from the University of Puerto Rico - S2T1R1 | ecosystem: Host-associated > Plants > Roots > Rhizosphere ... | reverse complement strand
CACGCCGGAAGGGGGAGAAGTGCCAGCCCCAGCCACAAATGCCGCATGAGGCGACGACAGGCGGCCATGGCAATCTCCTCGGCTCTTCGGGCTGACGCAGGGTATGCTCGGCCCCCGATAAACATCAAGGCAGCCCTTCTGTCGCGGCGGGACTTGGGCCCCGCGCACGTGGTATAGGGTCGAGGTCGGCGAAGGCGAAAGCCAAGGAGTCGGAGATGCCCCGTCACGCCCGCTACGTTCCCCACGGCGTCATTCCGGCCGTGCTGCTGCCCTTCAACGATGATCTCTCGATCGATGAAAAGAGCTTTCGCGCCCATTTGCGTGACGTCGCGGCAACCAAGGGGATCTCCGCCATCACCATCAACGCGCATTCGACCGAGGTCGGCTCGCTGACCTTCGACGAGCAGCGCCGGGTGCTCGCCATCGCGTCGGACGAGATCGGGGAGCGGGTGCCGCTGGTGAACGGGGTGTGGGCGGACGGCAGCATCGAGGCGGCCAGAATCGCCCGCATGGCTGCGGACGGCGGCGCCTCGGCGCTGCTGATCTTTCCGCCGGGGCCCTTCACGCTGGGTCAATCGCCGTCCATGGCGCTGGCGCATTTCAAGCGCATCGCCGACGCGACCGACCTCCCGCTCATCGTCTTCCAATATCCGCTCGCCACCGGCCAGGGCTACCCGTGCGATACGCTGCTCAAGATGGTGGACGAGGTCGCGAGCATCCGCGCCATCAAGGACTGGGCGGGGAATGTGGCGCAGCACGAGATGCACGTTCGCACGTTGCAGAACCTGCCGCGGCCGGTGAACGTGCTCACCACCCACAGCGCCTGGCTGTTGAGCTCGCTGGTGCTGGGCTGCAACGGGCTCCTCTCCGGCAGCGGCAGCGTGATCGCGGACTTGCAGGCGCAGCTGTTCCACGCGGTCAAGGCGAACGACCTCGCCGAGGCGCGCCGTCTCAATGACCGCATCTATCCGCTGGCGCGGGTGTTCTATGCCGATCCCTGGGTGGACATGCACAACCGCATGAAGGAGGCGCTGGTGCTGCTCGGCCGCCTGCCGCGGGCGGTGGTGCGCCCGCCGCTGGTCAAGCTCTCCGGCGCCGAGATCGAACGCATCCGCGCCGCGCTGGTGGAGGCGGGCCTCATGGGCGCGAAGGCGCGCGACGCGGCCTAGTGCCGCCGATTTGAAATTCCTGCATCTGTGCCGCGAGTCCGTCCCAGGAATTTCAAATCGAAAAGCGGCACTAGAATCATAGAGTTGCTAGTGCCCTTGGTTTTCAAAGTTCGTGCCCGAGGATGCCGCGCTGTATCACGAACTTCGAAAACCGGGCACTAGGGCCGATGCGTAGAGGAGTGAGACAATGAGCCGCGGAACGAGCCCAACCGGCAATCGCGGGATCGCGTGGCAGAACGTGCTGACCGTGCTGAGCGCGGCGATTCTGATCGGCGCCGAGGTGTTCGGTGCTGCTTTTGCCGGCGGCTGGGCGGTCGCCAGCTACTTGGATCTCGGCCCTTACGGCGTGCACGTGATGCAGGGCATCTTCTTCCTCTGCGGCATCGCGGTGATGGCAGCGTTCATCCGCAACGCGCGGCGCGTGGAGCCGTTCACCACCCGCGGCTGAGCCTCACTTGCGGGTAAGCGAGAAGCTTCGCCAGCGGCGTTCGCGGCGCCGATGTGCTCGCGCCGGGCGCGGCACAGAAAAAAAATCTTGTCAAGCGGGCTCACATCGCTTATGTGCGCAATTGCCCAATTTCGCACGTGCCTGTGGCCGTGTGTCGGTCGGTGGGCATCCGGACAAGAGGCCGGACAGCCGCCCGGAGCAAGATCGCAGCATTGAGTCTGCGGTCGCCTGAGCTCCGAATACACTTGACCGGCAGCCGGAGGCGAAACCGGCACACCCCGCGCTCAACGGGGGACGCGGCTTAAAGCAACGACGGACCGGGCTTCCTTGGTCTCTGCCAGCATTCCACCGCTGGCGTGGCTACCGAAGAGGCTTGTTCATCATTGCCGGCCGTGCGGAGTGGGACTCCCCATTCCAATCCAAGGCAGCACAGCGGGTTAAGAGCCCACGTTCGCCAGTGCGTCCCCATCGCGCACCGGGCGACGAGTTCACAACCCGCATCACCGGGCGGTTCGCCGCCTGCTAGCCGTGGGGAGAGCGCCAATGACCGCGCGCATCCGCCAATTCCTCCGTAAGCGGGCCGAGGACGGCCCCTGCCTCGTCGTCGATCTCGACGTGGTGCGCGAGAACTATCTGGCATTCGCCAAGGCGCTGCCGGACACGAAGGTGTTCTATGCCGTCAAGGCCAACCCGGCGCCCGAGGTGCTCGCGCTCCTCGCCGCGCTGGGCTCGAGCTTCGACGCGGCCTCGGTCGCCGAGATCGAGATGGTGCTCGCGGCCGGCGCGACGGCAGACCGCATCTCCTTCGGCAATACCATCAAGAAGGAGCGCGACGTGGCGCGCGCTTATGCGCTCGGCGTGCGGCTTTACGCCGTCGATTGCGTCTCCGAGGTAGAGAAGATCGCCCGCACTGCGCCCGGCTCCCGCGTCTTTTGCCGCATCCTCTCCGACTGCGTCGGGGCGGAATGGCCGCTGTCGCGCAAATTCGGCTGCGAGCCCGCCATGGCGGCCGACGTGCTGGAGCACGCCCACCGCCTCGGCCTCGAAGCCTATGGCGTCTCCTTCCACGTCGGTTCGCAGCAGCGCAATCCGCATGCCTGGGACCGGGCGCTCGCCTCGGCGGCGGCCGTCTTCCGCGAGTGCGGCGAGCGCGGCCTCAACCTCACCATGGTCAATCTCGGGGGCGGATTCCCGACCAAATATCTCAAGAACGTGCCGACGGTGAAGACCTACGGCTCGACCATCTTCCGCGCGCTGCGCCGGCACTTCGGCAACCGCATCCCGGAGACGATCATCGAGCCGGGGCGCGGCATGGTCGGCAATGCCGGCGTGATCGAGGCCGAGGTCGTGCTCGTCTCCAAGAAGAGCGAGAACGACGACGTGCGCTGGGTCTACCTCGACATCGGCAAGTTCGGCGGCCTCGCCGAGACGATGGACGAATCGATCCGCTATCCGATCCGCACCCCGCGCGACGGCGACGAGCTCGCGCCCTGCGTGCTCGCGGGGCCGACCTGCGATTCGGCCGATGTGCTGTACGAGCGAGAGCCGTACGCGTTGCCGATCAGCCTCGAGATCGGCGACAAGGTGCTGATCGAAGGCACCGGCGCGTACACCTCGAGCTACTCGTCGGTGGCCTTCAACGGCTTCCCGCCGCTGAAGACGTATCACATCTAGCTGGACGGACGGAGGTCTGACATGGTTACCGTCCGCAAGGAACGGCCGGCCGAGGCTGCAGCGCGTGACGCGCTGCTCGACCTCGCCTACGGGCCGGCCCGGTTCACCAAGACGTCGCAGCGCCTGCGCGAAGGGCATCAGTCGGAGTTGGCGCTCGTTGCCGCCGAGAGCCGTCGCATCGTCGGTACGGTGCGGCTCTGGGAGGTGTCGGCAGGTCCCGACCGGCCGGCGCTCTTTCTCGGTCCGCTTGCCGTGGCGCCCGACCGCCGCAAACGCGGCATCGGTTCGACGCTGGTGCATCACGCGCTACGCGAGGCCGCTCGTCGCCGCTATGGTGCCGTGCTGCTGGTTGGCGATGCGCCCTATTACTCGCGGTTCGGCTTCTCCAGCGAGAAGACCAAGGCGCTGTGGCTGCCCGGGCCTTACGAGCGTCACCGGCTGCTTGGGTGTGAGCTCAAGCCCGGCGCGCTCGATGGCGCTCGTGGGCTGATCAGCGCCTGCGGTCCGCTCGAGCAACGGCCCGATCTTGCGACCCTGGTTGCCGGCCTGGTCGGCAAAGACAACCGCCTCGTGCCGCACGCGGCATGACCCTATCTCTTGCTTAGGAGTAACCGACGTGAACGCTACCACCCCCTCGACCGAAAGCGGACCGCTCCATGCCCGCTTCGAAGGACCGATCGTCATGATCGGCTTCGGCTCGATCGGCAAAGGCACCCTGCCGCTGATCGAGCGGCATATCGCTTTCGACCGCTCCAAATTCGTGGTTATCGCGCCCGACGACAGCGACCGGCACCTGCTCGACGAGCGGCAGATCCGGTTCGTTCATCGGGCGCTCACGAAGGAGAATTATCGCGACATCCTGACCCCGCTGCTGACCACGGGGCCGGGCCGCGGCATGGTCGTCAATCTCTCGGTCGACACCTCCTCGGTCGATCTGATGGCGTTCTGCAAGGACCTCGACGCCTTCTATATCGACACGGTGGTCGAGCCGTGGCCGGGCCTCTACACCAACCGCAGCCTCTCGATCTCCGAGCGCTCCAACTACGCGCTGCGGGAAAGCGTGCTCGATCTGCGCCGGCGGCGCCCCGGCGGCGTCACCGCCGTGAGCTGCTGCGGCGCCAATCCCGGCATGGTGTCCTGGATGGTGAAGCAAGCGCTGATCGACATTGCCGGAGAGCTCAAGCTCGACTTCGCGGAGCCGCAGACGCGCGAGGACTGGGGGCGGCTGATGCAGCGCGTCGGCGTCAAGGGTATCCACATCGCCGAGCGTGACACCCAGCGCGCACGCGATCCCAAGCCGCGCGGCAAGTTCGTCAATACCTGGTCGGTCGAAGGCTTCCTCTCCGAAGGCCTGCAGCCCTCGGAGCTGGGCTGGGGCACGCACGAGAAGACGCTGCCGCCGGCCGCCTCACGGCACGACTTCGGCTGCGGCGCGGCGATCTATCTCGCGCGGCCGGGCGCCGGCACGCGGGTGCGCTCGTGGACCCCGACCGCACAGGCCCAGCACGGCTTTATGATCACTCACAACGAGTCGATCTCGATCGCCGACTATTTCACGCTGCGCGAGGGCAGCAAGGTCGTCTACCGGCCGACCTGCCACTACGCCTATCACCCCTGCGACGACGCGGTGTTGTCGCTGCACGAGCTCGCCGGCGCGCAGTGGAAGCCGCAGCAGACCTGGCACATCCTCTCCGAGCACGACATCGTCGACGGCATCGACGAGCTCGGCGTGCTGCTCTACGGCCATGCCAAGAACGCCTACTGGTACGGCTCGCAGCTCTCGATCGAGGAGACGCGGCGGCTTGCCCCCTACCAGAACGCAACCGGCTTGCAGGTGACGTCGGCGGTGCTCGCCGGCATCGTGTGGATGCTGGAGAATCCCGAGCGCGGCATCGTCGAGGCCGATGAAATGGATTTCCGCCGCTGCCTCGAGCTGCAGCGGCCTTATCTCGGGCCAGTGGTCGGCCACTATACCGACTGGACGCCGCTCGTCGGCCGTAGCGAGCTCTTTCCCGAGATGCTCGACACCAGCGATCCCTGGCAGTTCAGCAACGTCCTTGTGAACTAGCTCATAGGCAATCCGGCTGCTGTCGTCCCTGCTTTTGCGGGGGCGACAGCATATTGGCGTCACGCCGTGTCTTCGTCCGTTCACAATGTCGGACGTACCGCCGCATTGAATTCTCCGTGAAATGACCACACTCTCGCCCCATGGACGCGCAAGGCGGATGGGATCATCGCTTGAGCTTGAAGGGACCGTGGGTATTGTGATGCGTGCCTGCTTGCAAACATCGATGATGGTGGGGGTTCTCTTGTTTACTGCCGCCGCACCCGTTCGCGCCGCCGAACCGACGGCCGCGGGCCTATGGGAACAAATCGACGACAAGAGCGGTAAACCCGAGAGCTGGTTCAAGATCACCGAGCGCAACGGAGTCTACGAAGGGACCCTCGTCAAAATCTTCTACAAACCCGGCGAGGACGAGAACTGGGTTTGCGACAAATGCGAAGGCGCGGACAAAGGCCGGCCGGTACTCGGCCTGACCCTGATCAAAGGCATGCGTCGTAACGGAATGTCCTACGAGAACGGGACCATCATGGATCCCCGCGACGGCTCGGTCTATCGCGCGCTGATGCGCGTCAGCCCGGACGGCCAGAAGCTCGAGGTGCGGGGCTATCTCGGCATTTCGCTGTTCGGGCAAAGCCAAGTCTGGAACCGGCTGCCCGACAATGCGCTCACCTCCCAGGGCGCGCGCCCAGCCGCGCGCGGCGGCACCGCGCCGCAGAAGAAGTAGCAGCGGTCGATTGCTACTTACTCACCCGTCACCCCAGATCGATAACGCCCGCCTCGCCGTCCTCCGCCCCGAAAGCGAGCGCTGAGCCGCTCGCGCTCCATGCGAGCGCCGCGATGGACGCTCCGGCCCCCTTGCGCGCCAAGACCTCGGCGCCATCCTCGATCCGCACCAAGAGCACGAGCCCGTCGGCATAGCCGACCGCCACCACCTCCTGCTTCGGATGGCAGGCGACCACCTCGACCTGCGGCTGCGCCGGCGCCAGGATGCGCGGCGTCTTGCCCATCGGGCCGTCCTTGCCTTGGAACGGCCAGAGAACGAGTTGATTCGAGCCCGAGGTCGCGAGCCACTTGCCGCCGGCAGAAAATTCGAACGAGCGCACGCGCGCGCCGTAGCCTGACATGCGCATGTCCTTGCGGTCGGCGAGCCGCCAGCCGTGCAGCGCCGGCTCCTGCATGGAGGTGATGAGGAAGCGGCCGTCGGGGCTCATGCGCCCGCCGAGATGGGACCCCTTCCATTGCAGTATGTCCGGCTCGCTCCGGGCGTTCACGAACCAGAGCGTGACGCCATTGTAGTGGGCGACGGCAAGGCGCAGCCCCTTCGGCGCGAAAGCGAGACCGCCGGCCGTCGACGGCACCGCCAGCGTGCGCTCGGCGCCCTTGGCCGCGCGCACGAAGACCTCTCTGCCCGCCGACCAGGCGACGGCGCCCGCCGGGCCGACCGCCACGTGGTCGATCCAGCGGTGCTTGGCATCGCTGGCAAGCGTGATGCTCTTTCCCTCCGCGTCGGTCGCGACCACGTTGCCGTCGTCGCCGCCGGTCACGATGCTGCTCGCCTCCGCGGCCGAGGCGAGGATCGCGCCGGCATGGACGGGAATGGTGCGCGCCTCGCCGGCAGGCGACAGGAACAGAAGCGCCTCCTCGCCGAGCACGAAGATCGCGGTCTGACCGAGAAAATGCGCCGCCACGACGGGCGCCTCCGCCTTGAGCGGGCGCGTGCGTTCGACGACGGAGGGAATGTCGGCACGGGTGTCGGTCACGCTCATGCTGCGCCCGCATCGTCAAGAGGCATGGGCTGGGCGAGGCCCATCACAGTTGCACCGGAACAGCCATCACGCCGCGCAGCCGGCGAAGCCTTCCCTGATCCTGTCCTCCGGCAGGTTGCGGCCGATGAAGACGACGCGGCTTTCGCGTTTCTCGCCTTGCTGCCATGGCCGCTGATGATCGCCGTCGAGGATCATGTGCACGCCCTGGAATACAAAGCGCGCGTCGTCGTTCTTGAGCGACAGGATGCCTTTGCAGCGCAGAATGTTCGGACCTTCCGTTTGCACGAGCTGCTGCACCCAGGGAAAGAACTTGTCCGGATCGAGCGGTGTCTCGGTCGTGAGCGAAACGGATTGTATCTCCTCGTCGTGATAGTGCTTCAGGCCGCCGCCATGATGGTGATGGTGGTCATCATGATCGTGCTCGTGATCATCACCGTGCTCGTGGTGATGGTGGCCGCCGTCGTCGAGAAATTCCGGCTCGATCTCCAGGATGCGATCGAGATCGAAGGCATTGCGCCCCAGCACCTCCTGCAGCGCGATCTTGCAGCGCTCGGTCCGGTGCAGCTTGGCATAAGGGTTGATGCCGCGGATGCGCGCCTCCACCTCGATAAGATCCTCGGGCGCGACCAGGTCGGTCTTGTTGAGCAGGATGACGTCGGCGAACGCAATCTGGTTCTTTGCCTCCGGCGCGTCTTTGAGCCGCTCGCTGAGCCATTTCGCGTCGGCGACCGTGACCACCGCGTCGAGCTTGGCCTTGCGGCCGACATTGTCGTCCATGAAGAACGTCTGCGCCACCGGCGCGGGGTCGGCGAGCCCCGTCGTCTCCACGATGATGGCGTCGAATTTGCCCTTTCGGCGCATCAGCCCGTCGATGATGCGCACGAGATCGCCACGCACCGTGCAGCAGACGCAGCCGTTGTTCATCTCGAACACCTCTTCATCGGCGCCGACGACGAGGTCGTTGTCGATGCCGATCTCGCCGAACTCGTTGACGATGACGGCGTATTTTCGCCCGTGCGGCTCGGACAGGATGCGGTTGAGCAGCGTGGTTTTGCCGGCACCGAGATAGCCGGTCAGCACGGTGACGGGGACCTTGTCGGGCATGCGCGCAACTCCTGTGGCCACGGTAATATAGGCATCGGGGCGCCGATGCTATCGTGCCGTATCTGCGAGAGGCGCGAACAAGGTTTGTCATTGCCGGGCATAGCGTCAAAGACGCGCTTCGGCCCGCGCATCACGCGCTCGGGCGACCGCCGTTGCTCGGCAGCGTCCTCTGCCGTTTAGCTCACCAGCGCCGCCGCGAGCTGACGCAGGTTGTGGCGGATGAGATCGATATAGGTGGGGGCGTCGCCTTTATCGTCGGTGAGCGCGTCGGAATAAAGGGTGCCGCCGACCTTGGCTCCGGTTTCGCGCGCGATCTGTTCCACCAGGCGCGGGTCGGTCACGTTTTCCAGAAACACCGCCGCGGCTTTCTGCTTCTTGATCTGGCTGATGAGGGCGGCGACGTCCTTGGCCGATGCTTCGGCCTCGGTCGATACTCCCTGCGGCGCGGCGAAGCTTATGCCGTAAGCATCCTGGAAATAGCCGAAGGCATTGTGGCTGGTGATGACGCGGCGGCGATCGACGGGGATCTTGGCAACGACGTCGCGCACCTCGCGCTCGAGGGCGTCGAGCTTGGCGAGATAGGCCGCGGCATTGGCCTGGTAGGCGTCCTTGCCGGCCGGATCGGCGGCGACCAGCGCGTCGCGGATATTGGCGACGTAGACCTTCGCGTTGGCCACCGATTGCCAGGCGTGCGGGTCAGCGCGTCCGTGATCGTGATCGTGTCCATGGTCGCCGGCGCGCTCGCGCGGCTTGATGCCGGTGGTCGCGACCACGATGGGGGCCTTGGTGCCGGATGCCTTGACCAGCCGCTCGAGCCAACCCTCGAATCCTAATCCGTTCACGAACACGACCTTGGCGTCGGCCACCTTCTTGGCGTCGCCGGGCGAAGGCGCATAGACATGGGCGTTTCCGTTAGGGCCAACCAGATTTTCGACCGCGACGCGGGCGCCGCCCACGTTTTTCACGAAATCGCCGAGAATGGAAAAGCTCGCAACCACATCGAGCCGTTGCTGCGCCCGCGCCGGAGCGGCAGCGAAGAGGGCGGCGAGCGCAGTGGCGACGAGCGCGCGTCGGGTCAACATGGCAGCCTCCTTCATGGGTTGCTCGTCACGCTTCGAGATGGCGGCCGGGGAAGAGTTGCCGCACCAACCCGCCGACTTGGCCGAACAGCAGCGAGGCGAGGTAGAGGACGCCGGCGATCAGGATGATCGCGGGGCCGGAAGCGACGCCGAAGTGAAACGACACCAGCAAGCCGGCGTAGCCGGCCAGCACGCCGCTCGCCGTCGCGATCAGCATCATCAGCGTGATGTCGCGCGCCCAGAAACGGCCGGTCGCCGCCGGCAGCATCATCATGCCCACCGCCAGCAAGGTACCGAGCGCATGGAATCCGCTCACCAGATTGAGCACCACGAGCACGAGGAATGCGAGGTGCGCCGGACCGCCGGCCCGGCTCACCGCGCGCATGAAACCGGGATCGACGCATTCGATCACCAGCGGCCGGTAGATCAGGGCCAGCAGGACGAGGGTGATGCTGGCATTGCCGGCGATCAGCAGCAGCGTCTGATCATCGAGCGCGAGCACGTTGCCGAACAGCACGTGCAGCAGGTCGATGTTGGTCCCCTTCAGCGAGATGATGGTCACGCCGATCGCGAGCGAGAGCAGATAGAAGGTGGCGAGCGCGGCGTCTTCCTTGAGCTCGGTGGTGCGCGCGACCAGGCCGGTCAATACGGCGACAACGAAACCGGCAATCAGGCCGCCCGCCGTCATGGCGAAGAGATTGAGGCCCGACAGCAGAAATCCCACCGCGGCGCCGGGCAGGATGGCATGCGCCATGGCGTCGCCGACGAGCGACATGCGGCGCAGCATCAGAAACACGCCGATCGGGCAGGCGCCGAGCGCCAGCGCCAGCGCGCCCGCCAGCGCCCGGCGCATGAACTCGAACTCGGTGAAGGGGCTGATGAAGGTCTGATAGAGCGTCGACACGGGTTTGCGCCTCTTTTTCGGCTAGTGTCCCGATTCCGAAGTTCGCATCATTGTGCTGCAGCCTCGTTTGCGAACTTCGGAATCGAAGGACACTAGCAACTTATTGATCTAGGGTTCA
>Ga0081540_1004703_pt1 | contig 10329 bp, 10 predicted proteins | sample TabmetS2T1R1_FD_71024 | JGI IMG/M metagenome (GOLD analysis project Ga0081540, IMG submission 71024) | Tabebuia heterophylla rhizosphere microbial communities from the University of Puerto Rico - S2T1R1 | ecosystem: Host-associated > Plants > Roots > Rhizosphere ... | reverse complement strand
GCCGCGCGAACCGGTTCAGGTCTAGCTTGAGCCCATTCTCCAATCTAACTCGCCAACCATCGCGACCCATTTTAGCCTCGTCTCAGTTTGCTGCGTTGTCGTGTGCATCTGGCACCAACAGTAGAAGGGCCGCCACGTCGGAGGGGCTTCGTCCGCACGCCTTTGCCAAATTGATCAACACAGCGCTTGAATGCGGCTCGCTCGCTACGGCGCTCTCTGGGGGCGCGCGTCGCGAGCCGCATCCATTCGAGATGTCGGTATCCTCCGGAGATATTGAGAGTCGTGGGGATTTCTCAGGTATGGAAGTCATGTGGGATTTCCCCACTGAGGTCTTGGCATTTTCGATGGGGGATTTCCCCACCGATATTGGTAGTTTTCCCCCACCGGCCTTTTGATTTCGTGATGGTGTAAGTCGGGCGGCACGAGCGAGGGCCTGAGCTTCTTCGATAGTCTCGATCTTGCGCCAATCGTGCGTACCATCGCCCGAAAGGCCTTTGCAGTGCTTGTAGGTAAGACGAAAAAGGTTTGGCGAACGAAACTCAGCATTGCCGGCCCGGCCAGGCTCGGTAACAACGACAAAACCGAGGGCAACGCACTCACGGATTGCGGGCGCGATCGCATGTCGATCAATTCCGTAGTGCTGGAAGTTTTCAAAAGTGACCGGCAAGCGGCCGTTATCGTTACCGCCATGATGGGCTAACTCGATTTCGAGGCGACTGAGAACTCGGTGCGCAGACAGGCTGAGTACCCGATATGCGGGCGATTCAATCAATTCGATAAGCCGCGCCGCAAACTGCCCACTTATCTTGTTGCGCTTCTTTAGGCCCGCCATCGAACAGCTACGGGTGAGACCATGGCGTCAGAAACGCTAATGATCTCGTAGAAGGTAGAGGTGTCCCACTTTCGGCTAAGTCGTTGAAATACCGCAGCTGGCGCAGTCCCCTAGGGAGCGCCATCCCCGAGTCGATCTTTGAAATCGTTGTCCCTTTTGCCGCACCCAAAAAGTGCGACGATTTCCGTTGGTGTTGCGATCGCCACGCACGTAGTTTGGCGAGCCGCATGCCACGTGCCGTTTGGCGAAGACGACAAGGGGGAGCCGATGCCTGATATCCACGAGAAGAATCTCGAAGGGCGCGTCGCGATCGTCACCGGGTCTGGGCAGAACATTGGCGCTGCCATCGCGCGCCGACTGGCGGAGGCCGGAGCCGCCGTCGTGGTCAACGGACATGTCTCGAAAGACAAGGTCGAACGCACCGTCTCCGAGATCCGCGCCGCCGGGGGCCGCGCGCACGGAATCATGGCCGACGTCTCTGATCCGAAGGATGTCGCGCGTCTGGTCGCAGAGGCAAACGCGGCTATTGGTCCAGTGGACATCGCGATTTCGAACGTCTCGCGCCGACTGCACAAGCCGTTCGACACGGTCACGATTGAGGACTGGGACTGGGCCATCCGCACCAACCTCTCGTCCTGCTTTTACCTCGCGCACCATGTTGTACCTTTCATGAAGCAACGGGAGTGGGGTCGCCTCATCCACATATCGGGCTTTGACGGATTCACAGGTCACATGCCCAACCGGGCCTACAACATCGCGGCAAAAGCCGGGATGCACGGCTTCTCGAAAGCACTCGGGCGCGAGCTCGGCCCCTTCGGCATTACGGCCAACACGGTTGTACCGGGAGCCATCGATACGGAGCGCGACTGGAGCCAGTACCCCGGCACGGATCGAGAGGCAGTACGCAAATCGATCCCTGTGCGACGGTGGGGCCACGTGGACGACATCGCCCATGCGTGCGTCTATCTCTGTACCACCGGCAGCTTCGTCAATGGCCAGGCGCTGCATTTGAACGGCGGGCAGTTCATGTTTTGAAAGACCAGGACGCGGCGACAATGGCGCGAACTCGGGCAATCGGCGCAAGCGTCAGAGTTTGCGCCGATGTTGCGATCGACAGGGCGATTCCAGCCAATCACAAATCAACCTGGTCATCTGTTCTTCCCCACCGTAACGGATTCGTCGACCAGCGACTGGTTACTGATCGACGTGCAGACTCGTGGAACAGGCTCAGGCGATCCTGAAAAGGTGATTTTCTGGACGTATGGTTTGTCTATCGCGGCCGTGATCTTCTTTCCGTCATCGGAGACGCGGAACAGCCTGCTGTCCCCCTCTATGGTGAATTGCTGGCCAGCATTTGGCCCGGCATTCAGCACGCCCTGAAAGGTGCCGGGCTTGGCGGCCATACGATATCCGTGCTCTCCCTCAGGGGTGTAGGTGAACTGGAAAGAGATTGTGCCCGCACTTACTGCCTCTCCATGAAAAGAGGGTGCCGGTACAATGGTCACGAACGTTTGCCTCACCTCACCAGTCCCATCGCCATGGTAGGTAACCAGACCCTCGGTTGTGAGGTGGCTGAGATTGGTACGGCCGATTGGGATCGTGTAGTTTCCGTTGATGTCTTGCTTCCAGCCATCCGGGGCGACCAGGCAAACCTGAGCGCCTACAAGCGAGTAAGTTCCCTTGAGCTTGTCAGCGGCAACTGCCGCACCCGCCGCGGTCGATGCAACGGCAATTGTCGACCAGAACAGTGCAACACGCATGGGCGTTCTCCTGAGATCTGAAAACCCCCGCAAATTTGGCCTAAGTCTGGATTGCGATCTCTAACTTGATTTGGATCAAGAGATGCGGTCGCTCTCGACCGACCAACCGATCCCGAACGCGCCTGCCGATCAGGGTGGAAGAGACGCTCGAAGCGGATCGGTCCACTCGTTGGCGCGGGCCTACCGGTCCGCGAGGTCATTCTGACAGCAGGCTTAGCAATTTGTTCGCCACGAGCCGCATTTGCGCAGGTGAATGACGCATAATTCCCCTTGTGACGGATCGAAAAGCCGGTCTCCGGCGGCACCGCCGCGTGCACAGCGAATTGAGAGAAACAGCAGAACCTACGGCTTGCAGGTCGCCGGGCGGCTGGGGGCCGGGTCGGGTTCCTTGTGGTAGCGAGCGAGGATCGGTCCGAGGGTCTCTCTTGACCAGAATTTGGGAGCGCCGATTTGCTTCAGGCAGACGGCGTTCCAATAAGGGCTGTTGGGCGAACGTGGCTGGCGCGCCGAGACGGCTTGCGCAACCGCCTTGATATCAGCCGATTCCGGGTAGATGTAGAGCGTCGTCGGATCCTTGAGCAATGGTATGACTTGTTCTGCGCCGGATCGCGACCAGCTCGTGCACCCGTTGCTGCGGCCGTCGGCGTAGTCCTCGAGCGTGCCGACCGGAACACACCCGTTTTCATTCGCGTATGGACTGCGCGGCATCCATCGAAAACGTATCTGCCTCAGCAAAACCGCCGGATGCCCGCCGATGTCGCGCTCTCTGGCATTGGCGGTCTCTCCCTCGCCGTCAAACTGAACGAACGAGCGCATCAGGACGGCATCCTGTTTCGCGGAGTTGCGATAATAGCCCTTGAACAAGGTTCTCGTCTCGGCTGTCAAGTAGGCGCCGCCGGTCGTCAGATACGAGTCCAGCGCATTGCCGAAATTCTTCGCACATTCTTTTCCGTTCGAAAAGTTCACGACACCCTTGATGTTGCGGCCACTGCCATGACCCGAGGAGACTGCACGAAACGACCGGTCAGCCTCGCAGATCGTGTAAAATCGCTTGCCCAATCTGCCGACGTGGGGCCGCGTCGCGTCCATGGCAAAATAGCAGGGATTTTTGACGACGCCTGCGGCCACTTTTTTCAGATAAAGTGCGCGCGCCCGCTGCAAGACCACCTGGGCGATCTGACCCTCGCCTTCGCCGATATGGCTCCGCAGCCAGGCCGGAATGTCTGACGGTTGCTCCGTTGCAAGGGATGCCGCCGTCCCCCAAACGGCAATTGTGCCGATGAGACAGAGGCTCCTGATAAGGTGCATTCCTGACTGCAGCAACGGAGCGTCTCCACCTTCTTTGACACGTTCCCGGTTCAATTGCTGCTCCGGCAATGATCCGGCGATCGTGGATTCGATGGCCGCATTCGGCCGGTCCACGCTGATGATCGTAGATTATCTCCCGCTTTGTCGTCCTGAAAGGCAATTTGGCGGGCAAGCACGGGATCCGCAGCGCTGATCGATGGTGGTCGTGTTCCCATGGACCGACGCAGGAAGTGCGCCTGATGCGCTTTCCAGCTCAACAAAGAACGGAAAATCGTTCATGCGGAAGGCGCTCGAGGCGAACGCCGTCTGGCGTGCCGGAATATCTAGGATCGCAGCATAGGCTAGATGGAAAATTGCTACCTAGGCCGCGTCATTGAGTTGAGATAGCTCCTCAAGGTCCACGTTGAAGTTAAAGTCCATCTGAATAGGCTGGTCCGGACAACGGCGTTCGCTGTAGCTGTCCATATCGTTTTTTAACTGCCAGCACTGTCCAAGAATCTGGTTGCGGCGGTTGGCGGCTGCCATCTCCATGAATGGCCTTTCTGCGTTCAAATCGTCCCACTTCATTACAAGCTGCCCGTTCTCTCGAATTCGAGCGGCATAGTACTTCCTGACGCTTCTGCCTTTACTATCTTTAATGTGCTGCAGTCCCATGGCGCGGCCAATTCTTTCGGCGCACTGGCTAACGGCCATACCACGTGTGAGCTGGTATCTCTCATGTGCGACGGCCCATTCCGCGATTTGCTCGCGAGTAGCCGGCCAAGTACCGCCGGAAGCTCGATAGTCCTCGACGATCTTTACTAGTTGGTCGTTCAGCGTAGCCATCTCATGCTCCGTTCAGACTTGGAATCGGCGGAACGGTTCCCCAGCCGTCCGTCATTGCCACTTGAGTGACTATCTCCCGAACCTTGACCAAGTATTTGTGGAAGTGTGTGTAAGGCACTTCATCTCTGAACTGTAGTTGACCAACTACCAAACCTGGATGGACACCTATTCGCTTTGCGAACAACAAAATGCGCTGTTCAGAATAGAGCGGTCTAACCCTTGTGATAAATCCATCCAGCTCTGTTTTTGGAACCAAGAACTCGCTGGCTGCGTCGTTTGCTTTGATTTCCTGCATCGGCAACGCCTCTTTACGTTGCAATCTTTCGGGCAACTCTACGTCCACCATGAAACCGTCCTTGTTGAGGATATGCTCAATTTCGTGGCGCAAAACGAACCAGAAATTGTTTACTCGGTCGAATCGTAGAGACATTGCGATTACTGGGACTTTGCCAGTCCAGAAAGCGGCCCCGTCGATTTTAGCCCCGGGCAAGAACTCAACGACCACAAAGCGTACTCCGGCTGCCGCGAGAAGCTGCGGCACCTGACGAATTTCTTCTGGAGCTACCAACAATGCGCGTAGCTTAGCGAGAGCAGCGCGAAGCTTCGGTTCTGAGTAGGGTGCAGCATTTACCCCCTGTGCCAATTGGTACGCTCGACAGAGCCAAGCCCACTGCAATGGACTTCGCTCATCATACTGATCGGCTTTCGCGGCGTGCGCGAACTGAGGTTTGTCCCCGATGCTCTTAATGCTGTAGAACCGACAAATGCGATGCTCGATAACATCGAGGTTATCGGATGGCTCGATCCACTTTCGCTTGGTGATCTCGCGGACAGGAAATTTGGAATAGAGATTGGCACGCCGACTGACCGATTCGTCAGCAGGCTTTGCTTGCGATAGGCGGTAGGCGCTTTCAAGGTTAAGCCAATAAAGCGCGTCATCGTCACCAAACGCCTTTGCCAGACCGATAGCCGTCTCCGGAGTGATCTGCTTTTTCCCGGCAACAATTTCGTTCACGAGCTGTGTCGGCCTTCCCATAATTTGGGCAAGGTCTCCCTGTGTCCATCCGCGAGCATCAAGCTCATCTCGGATGAAGTCTCCGGGAGGAAAAACCTCGGCTGGTACGCGGGCAGGCATCTCGTTTCTGTTCCTTAGTGGTAATCCACGATCTCAATTACGTGGATGGTCTTGTTGGGAGCTTCACCTTGTATCTCGACAATCAGTCTCCACTGGTCGTTGAGCCTCATGGAGTGCTGTCCAGCGCGGTCGCCAGACAATTTCTCGAACCGGAAGGACCGTCGCGAATAAAGTGTCCGTTCATCGCTAGCCGCCCGGATATGCTGCATCGCCCTCCGATAAGCCTTCACAAGCGCATCCCCTAAACCGGCGCTGTAACTGGCGTCCGTTTCGAGCCGATCCAGGGACTGATTTTTGAAGGTCACATCCATGGATGGTCCCTATATAGCCTCTCCGCTCCAGTTGTCAATCATACTATCACCCTAAGGGTGATAACGGTATTTAAATACGTCAGACCCCTTGTCGATATAAGTAGGCTGGGCCTCCAAACCGGCGTTCAAATCCGACCATGCTCTGAGAGGGCATCAGCATCAGGTTCAATCGGCCGGAGTTTCTATCAATACCGTGACTAAACTTTTGGTTGATGCTGAGCAAGCTTGCGCTTTATTCCACAGCCCATCACTTCATCTCCTCCAGCAGTTTCCGCGCTTCACCCAACAACGCCTGGATCTGCCTTCGCTCGGCGATCGCATCCCCAGTGAACCGGCCGTGCTTGCGCGCGTTCTGGTTTGCCCTTGGCGCGCCGGATCGCGGCGCACCCCCGTGCATGCGGCAGCGCTTCTTGCCGCGCAACGCCGGTGAGCGGCAGGCGTCACCGCAACGGGTTTTGGCGCCACAACGCGGGCTCGCCTGCATCGCCCCGGTATTTCTGATGTGATCGCTCATGCCAGTCCTTCCAGCTTGGCGGCTTCCGGCCTGGCATCAGCGGAATCGTGCCCTCGCCTGGAGGGCGAGGCCTTCGGCGCCTTCCGCGCCGCGGATGCCGCCTTCTTGTCGGCAACGATCACGCTCGCATGCTGCGTGACGTTGCCGACAATGGCCTTGCCGCCATCCCCCACCGACAAATTCTGCACGGTGATGGCGGGCTCGCCATGGCTGCGGTAGCGGTTGAGCGCCTCGATCTGGGCGGGAAACGTGCGGGCGAGCCTGCCCAATGCGCGTGCGGCACTGTCGTGCTGGGCGAGGTCTTCCGCATTCGCGAGGTGCTGGGCACATCGCATCGCCATCACATGAAGGCAAACCATCTGCGCCACCAGCATGGCTTCGACGGAATCCCGGGGGCGAATGCTCTTCACCATCGAAATCATGAAGGAGAGGTTGACCTCGTCAGCGCTGCCGCCGCTCACGCTGGCCCTCACCAATTGCCGGAGGATGCCATCCATCGCGTCGCGATCGGCGACCCCCAGCGCGTTCGCCATGAGCAGTTCGCCGAGCTCGGGATCGGGATGGTCGATGGAAAATCCGTGCGACGAGAGTCTTATTCGCGGGGCCGCGGCAGCTTTGCTCTGCTCGGCTGCGGCGATCGCCGTTGGCGTGGTGAGGTCGGCAGCGTTGTTCATGTTGATACTCCTTGGCACGCGCGTCAGCCGCGCGTTCGGCCGCGCGCAGGCGATCATTCGCTGCGTCGAGCCGGTGCGGTTTCAATGGCGGGTGAGGTTTTTTCGGCCGAAATCGCAAGCGACGCGCCCGCTATTGCGGGGGCGACGGGTGCTTACACGATTTCGGAATAATGGAAGAATACCCCTGATTTGCCCGACGTGTCAAGTCGCTTTTTCGGCCGCCGGCGGCCGCCTGCTACTTTGCATGGGGTTGTTTTGGATATTTTGGGAGCGCCAGGTAAGCGGCACCAAGGTTGCGATGTCGCAAGAGACGCGATGGGTGCTGTAGGATGGTGTTCGATATCAGTGCGCTGGACCGGCAGGCCTAAGCCGATCTTGATTTGCCCGCCAACATGGTAAGATTGGCGCGTTACGATTTTCGATGCTTCGTGTTTACCGCGACCGCAGCCGCTGCGGTGCGGTTCTCGACGCCGAGTTTCGAGTAGATCTGCTCAAGATGCTTGTCGACGGTGCGCGGGCTCAAGCCCAGGATCTGCGCGATGTCGCGGTTGGTCTTGCCCTTGGACAGCCAGGACAGCACTTCGCCCTCGCGCGTGGTCAGTCCGAGTTCGCTGGAGAATTCCGCGGGCGTCTCACTACCCGAATCCTTGGCCAGCCGCAGCAAGAACTCGTTGGGGCCGAGCGCGCCCATATAGTGCAGCCGAAGCTGCTCGTTGCCGGGGAACTCCGCCATCGCCGCTCTTGAAGCCGCCTTGCCCTTTTGCGCCTGCTCCAGCCATAGCGGCATCGGTTCGGGCAACACCAGCTCGTCGTCGGTGCCGGTGTTGAGCGTTGCCGACAATAATTTCTGCGCCTGCGGCGTTGCCCACAGGATCTTGCCCCGCCCGTTGACGGCGAGGAGATAGCGACCGGAGACATCGAGCGCGGCCCGGGCGCTCTGCGTCATGCGCGCGTTGGCGAGATGCACCCGGATGCGCGCCAGCATCTCCTCGACCACGATCGGCTTTGCCACGTAGTCGACGCCGCCAGCCTCAAGCCCGCGCACGATGTGCTCGGTCTCGGCCAGCCCCGTCATGAAAATGATCGGAACGTTGGCAAGGCCCGCATCGCGCTTCAGCCGCCTGCAGGTCTCAAAGCCGTCCATGCCGGGCATCACGGCATCCAGCAGCACGATATCGGGCGTGATCTGGTCCACGATCCGCATCGCGCCGGCGCCGTCGAGCGCGACCATCACCGTCATGCCGGCACCGTCGAGCGCGTCGGTGAGCAATCGAAGCGTTTCCGGCGAATCGTCGACGACCAGAGCGACATCGCGTTTTTTTTGTTCAGTGATCATAGCTGTGCAGGGTTTTCAACGTCGCCATGTATTGATCGAGGTCAAATCGATCAATCAAGGAGCGCATTTCCGAGACGAAGTCGGCATGCTCGGGCAGTTCATTGCCGATCTGGTCGAGCTTGAGCTGGATGGCGCGGATATGGCCGAGCTGTCCCAGCCGGATCAATTCGTCGACATGCTTGACCGGTGGCCGCGAGCCGGTGTCCGCCCGCCACAATGGCGCGGCGACGGCATGCTCCGCCTCGTATTGCCACTCCAGCTTGAGGAGCTGGCGAATGGTTTCCAACAGCCGGGGAATATCGATTGGCTTCAACAGATAGCCGTCGTGATAAGGCTGGGCCAGCGGGGCGCCATGCGCTTCCAGCGCACTCGCCGACACCATCAGGATGCGCGCCTGATGATGGCCGCTCGCGCGCAACGTCTCCGCAACGGTCCAGCCGTCCATGCCGGCCATGGAGATATCGAGCAGGAACAGGTCGGGCCGGCAGTGCTGCGCCAGCGCCAGGCATGCAGGCCCATCGGGCGCGCTGAGCAGGATGAAGCCGAGCGGCGCCAGCACCTCGCGCAGCAGGTCGCGCTGGGTCGGATCGTCATCGGTGACCAGGATCGTCTTGCGGGGCCCGTGATAGCCGAACACGGGCGCATCGATTGGCGCAATCCGCGTCGGATTGGTCACCTCCGACAACAATATCTTTACGCGGAACGTACTGCCGGTGCCGACCGTCGAGCTTACCTTGATGTCGCCGCCCATCACGCCGGCCAGCAGCCGGCTGATGGTCAGCCCAAGGCCCGTGCCGGTCTGCGGCTGCGAATCGCCGAGCGCGCCGCGCTCGAACGGCGCAAAGATGCGCTCGAGATCATCAGGCTGAATGCCCGGGCCGGTATCGATCACCTCGAACTCGGCAACAGGGCTGCGGTAATGCACGAGGAACTGCACGCTACCGGCTTGCGTGAATTTGATCGCGTTCGAGAGCAGGTTGATCAATATTTGCCGCAGACGCCGTTCGTCGGCATAGACCACGACGGGCAGCACGGCAGGCCGCTTGAAGACGAAATCGATCCCCTTGGCGGCGGCCTGCAGGCGGAACATGCCGACGAGCTGATCGAGGAAATCGCTGAGGCGAACCTGGTCGCGCGAGAGATAGAGCCGGCCGGCCTCGATCTTGGAAATATCCAGAATGCCGTCTATCAGCCCGGAGAGGTGGTCGGCGCTGCGGCGCACGACGCGAACCTGATCGCGCGGTTTTGCCAGCAGGCTTGGATCCTGCTCCAATAGTTGAGCATAGCCGCTGATCGCATTCAGCGGCGAGCGCAATTCGTGGCTGAGGCCGACCACGTAACGGCTCTTGGCGAGATTGGCGGATTCGGCCACTTCCTTGGCGCGCTGCAATTCGGCGTCGGTGCGCTTGTGCGCGTCGATTTCCTGGATCAGAAGCGTCGTTTGCCGTCGCGTCTCCGCTTCCGCCGCGCGTCGGCTCTGCTGGGCCAGAACGAACAGCCACGCCACCACACCAATGATGATGGTGAGTGCGAAAAACACCTTCCACAGCACGTCGGACAGGAGCTGCGTATCGAGTTGCGCGGAAGCCGACGTCTGCAGATAGATCAGCCCGAGCACCAGCGCGACCAGGCCG
>Ga0081540_1004702_pt1 | contig 10329 bp, 11 predicted proteins | sample TabmetS2T1R1_FD_71024 | JGI IMG/M metagenome (GOLD analysis project Ga0081540, IMG submission 71024) | Tabebuia heterophylla rhizosphere microbial communities from the University of Puerto Rico - S2T1R1 | ecosystem: Host-associated > Plants > Roots > Rhizosphere ... | reverse complement strand
GCGCGCTGAACGACCTCCGCCTCGTGCTCGGCACGCGGCTCGACGTGCAGGAGGACACGTTCGCGGCTGAGCTACCCCGGGACGACCCGCGCGCACCGGCGCTCGCGGTCTACGGCTACCTCTCCTGGATGCAGGAGCAGCTGATCGAGGCGCTCAGTGCTTGACTCGTCCTGGCTTGCCGATGCTTCGGGGGGTGCTGGTGATGTGCCACGCCTTGCACTTCCCGCAGCGGTAGACCCGCTTGTAGACGATCGAGGGGTACTTGCCGAGCATCCGGGCCAGCGCTGCGTCGGCTTCGGCCCGCGTTCCGTACGGCTGCTTTCGGCAGTGCCGCTTCTTCGCCATCACTGGAGAAGAAGCGCAACGGCGCCGTGACTTGCGTCGAGCTACGTGCCGACGACCTGGACGATCCAGCGGCGGTCGCGCTCGCGGTCGAGCTCCAGGAAGAGCACTCGTTGCCAGGTGCCGAGGCAGAGCTCGCCGTCGCGCACCGGGATCGACTCGCCGGCCGTCCCGAGCAGCATCGCCATGCAGTGCGAGTGGCCGTTGCCGAAATCCATGTCCTCGGGGCAGATGTTCTCGGTGCGCCGGTCCCAGTCGTCGTGCGCGTAGTAGGTCTCGCTCGGCACGAGGCGCTTGAGCATGGAGGCGAAGTCCTCCAGGAAGCCGCTCTCGAACTCGTTCACCCGCACGCAGCAGGTCGTGTGGGGCGAGTAGACGCAGGCGATGCCGTCGGCGACGCCGCTCTCGCGGACCGCGTCCACGACCTCGTCGGTGATGTCGCGGACAGCGAGCCCGCCGGTGGTTCGAAGCTGCCGTTCGTGCTGGAAGACCTTCACCGTTCGCCACCCTCCTTCGTGGACGGCCGCTGGAGCGCGGACAACCGCACTATTGTGAGGGTTCGGGCCGGGATTCGTCCAGCCGAACCTTCAGGCGGGCGCGTTACGCTTGCCGCCGCGGGCCCGTAGCTCAGCTGGTCAGAGCAGCGGACTCATAATCCGTTGGTCCCTGGTTCGAATCCAGGCGGGCCCATCTAAAGCCCCTGCAAGGAAGGCCACTCGTCCAAGTGCGCCCAGGCGTGCGGCTCGAGTGTTACCCGTTGTGTTACCCGGCGGGACACGGTGAGCGCTGTGTCGAGCCCGGTACCGCCGTCCGCTGAGTCGGCTTGATGGGACGGCCGCAAGCCAGGCCCATACTCGCGGCTCCGCGATCCGGACTACTCCGCAGAAGCCGGCGGGGCATCCGGAGCCACGGGAACAGCGGTCAGCTCTCGTGAGCTAGCTCGGATGAAGCTCACGAGCTCATTGATGCGCTCCTTCAGATCCAGTATCTGGAGATCCGCATCAGTGGCGGTCGCGGCCAGCGCCACCGCAACCTTGTCGACCCGCTCGAGGAGCTCTCCATTCTCTTTCGTGACGTGTGCCAGGGGATCGGCGGTGCTTCGCCTGTCCGAAAGCTTGGCAGCCGACGGGTGGACTTCCCGCACGGCCGCTTCGAGGACGTCCGGATCGATGTAGTTCTCGATCGTGTAGCCGCTCGTGATCCAGGTTCCGCCGGCGCCCGCTTCTGCGACTTCCTTCTGCAGCCGTTGGACAGCGGGCTTGAGTTCGCCACGCAGCACAGAGGCGACCGGATTCGCTTCGCCGCGCGCCATTCGGTCGAACACCTCCCTGTCGGCACGGATGACGGTGTCGGCCTCGCCGCCCTTGTGCGCGACGGTGACGTCCCCGTTCTCGATGCTCACGAGCCACCGGTCGGTCTTCTTGCCGGTCGCGAGCTCGAACCGAAGGGTCTCGTTCACCTTCCGCAGCAGGGGATCGTGAACGCGCCTGCCCAGCGCGGTCATGAACTCAGTCGTCGCATCTGCCATCGGGACCTCTCTAGTCGTTGGCTCCCACGATGGTCCGGCCACTGTACTCGCGTTTGGACGTCGTAGCGGCTGAGGAGACGAGGGCGCTGGCGAGGTCCTCGGCCGCGCGGTGGCCGTGGACGAGCGCCAGCCATTCCGGCGCAGCTCTTGCCTCGTCGTACGCAGGACCGGTGAGCCAGACCGTCTGGTAGCACCGCTCTTTGCCGCACTCGCAGAAGAACGCAATCAGCTCGGCGTCTGGGAAATCGCGCAGCGCTTCGCGGATCACCTCGTTGACCTGGCGCTTCGTCACGGTGACCTCCTCGCTCATCCCTGCCACACCTCCTCCGTCGATGATCCGCGTATGCCAGCGCTGCCCCGCGGTTGCCAGTCGAAGCCGTTGCACATCGGGCAGAACGGAGGCAGCCGCACGACGAAAATCCCGTAGCCGCAGCCGCCGCAAATCAGCATGCGACGCCCCAAAGGCTCGCCCGCCCCGGTCGAGTCGGCGGCCATGACATGCGATCCCTGGCTATCGGAAGCGCTGAGCATCTCGTCTCCTCCCCGCTGCCTGAGCGGTTCAGCAGCCTGCGGGCCGGTTCAAAGCTACGCCTGCATCGAGTCGAGGGCGACTGTTGTCACCCGGATCACCTGGGTGAATCGAGATGCCCGCGAGCCGCGGCGCGCAGGCGCCGAGGATGCCCTCACGACGGGCCGCGCTTCTGGTCGACGAAGAGGCCCAGGATTCCCCGCCGCAGCTGAGCCCGAAGCGGCTCGCCGCCGCCGACGGTCTGCGGTCTCGCCCAGCCGGCGGCGACCTCGGCACCCAGGAGCAGCGAGGAGGCATACAGATAGACCGAGTAGAGGAAGACGAGCGCCGAGGTGAGCGAGCCGTAGATGACGCTGAGCTCGGTGGTCTTGTCGTAGATCCAGCCTGAGACCAGCGAGATCAGCTCGAACGCGAGTGCCGTCAGGATCGCCCCGACGAGCCCGTCGCGGATTCGCAGGCCGCGGGCCGGCACGAAGCGATACAGCAGCAGCACGACGACGACCGAGAGCGCAAAGGTCGCAGCGTGCAAGCCGACGGCCGACAGCACGCGGCCGCCGACCGCGAGCACGTCACCCAGCCAGCCGGATGTCGTTTGCAGGAGCGTGCCGAGCACCGTGACCGCCACGCTGACGAGCACGAGTGCAGCCGCGCCGACGATCAGCGCGAGGTCGACCAGCTTGCCGCGTGCCAACGGTCGTGACTCCGTCACGCCCATCGCGCGCTCTAGTCCTCGCCGAAGCGCCGTCATCATCCCGGTCGCGGCCCAGACGAACACGATCAGGCTGACGAACCCGGCGGCGCTCGCAGGCGTCGCGATCGCGGTGATCGCATCCTCGACGTCTTGCCTGCCCGCGACGGTGACGGGGAGCGCGCCGACGATCGCGTCGACCACGGCCTCACGGACCGTGTCGTCTTGGAGCACGAGCCCGAAGATCGAGACCAGCACGATCGCGAGCGGAGCGATCGAGAAGAGCACGCGATACGCGATCGCGGCCGCCTGTTGCGGGCACTGGTCCGTGAAGAACTGCTGGATCGCGCCGGGGATGACGTGCGCGAGCTTCCTCACGTGCGAGCAACGCTAGTGCGTTGGGTTCGTCGGGATCGTGTGTGCCGTGATCGCGGCCGCGGCGGCCCGGTCGACTGCCGCCGTGCGCGTCTGCCGGTGCCGCGCCATCAGCAGCGCGACCGCGATCCCGAGGCCGCAAGAGACGGCGAGCACGATGCACGAGCGCGAGAGCCCGGCGGCGAGCGCCGCCGCCTGCGAGGCTCCGGCCTCGCGGTGGTCGACCGTCACCGAGTTGTAGACCGTCGCGATCGCCGCGACGAAGAGCGAGCCGCCGATGTAGCGGGCCATGTTCGAGATCCCCGATGCCTGTCCCACCTGATCGGACGGCACGCTCGATGTCGACGCCGACGAGGCGGGACCGTTCGCAAGACCGAGGCCGGCCGATAGCGCCGCCAGCGGAAGCACGAAGGCGATGTACGTCCACGACGCCTCGACTAACGCGAGCACCGCGAACCCGATTGCCGCCGCGCCGAACCCAGCCACGATCGCCATTCGCGTTCCGATCTTGGCCGCCAACGGCGTGATCACCGGCGTCACGGCGATCATCGCCGCTGCTGCCGGCAGCGTCGCCACGCCCGTGCGGAGCGCGCTGAACCCGAATGTGGCCGGATCCTGGAAGTAGAGGCTGAGGAGGTACATCAGCGCGTTGATCGTTCCCGCGACGATCAGGATCGCGATCGTCGCTCCGACGAGCACCTGGTTGCGCAGCAGCGCGAGGTCGACGAGGGGAGCCTTGACGCGGCGCTCGACCACCACGAAGAGGACGGTCGCGACGACGGTGATCGCGAGACAGCCCCAGACAGCGGCCGAGGTCCAGCCCCAGTCCGCACCCTCGCTCAGCGCGAGCACGAGCGGAACGAGCATGGCGGCGATCAGGATCGTGCCGACGAAATCGATCGATTGCGAACGCGCGGTGTCGCGCGACTCCTCCACCTTGGCGAGCGTCAAGGGCACGCACGCGGCGGCGATCGCTGCGTCGATCCAGAACAGGCCCTGCCAGCCGGTCAGCTCGACGAGGGCGCCCCCGATCAGCGGCCCTGCGGCCGCCCCCGCAGCGGAGGCAGCGCCCCAGATCGTGATCGCGCGCATCTGGCCCGAGCCGGAGGATGCGACCGACAGCAGGCTCATGCCGCAGGCGAGGATCGTCGAGCCCGCCGCGCCCTGGATCAGGCGGCCGCCGATGATCCCGGCGCCGTTCGACGAGAGTGCGATCAGCACGCACGAGGCGACGAAGAGCGCGAGCCCCGCGAGGAACACGCGCCGGCGGCCGAGCACGTCGCCGAGCGCGCCCGAGGTCACGATCACCGCCGCGCCTACGAGCAGGTAGCCGGTCACCGCCCATTGCAGCTGCGCCACGGGCGTGCCGACGTCTTCGCTCATCGTCGGCAGCAGGATCGTGACCGCCGACGTGTTGGCGTTGACGACGAACGCCGAGACCGACGCCGCGGCGAGGACGCCGATGCCCGCCGCCCGATCGGTCGAAGATGCGGCCGACTCGCTCATTCGCTCGACTTACGCATTCGCATGTTCCCGCATGCCGAAGGCCGTGAAGCGGCGCGGCAGGACGATGGTCGACAGCATGAGCCCGTAGGCGATCGCCATGGCGGTCACGAAGGTGTTGAACCCCGCCTCGATTCCGCCGACGGTCTCCCCGGTGAGCAGCTTCAGCAGGCTGTCGAAGCCCGCGCTGCCCGGCACGAGCATCAGCACGCCGGGGACGACGAAGACGAGCGCCGAGCGCTTGAGGACGCCGCTGAAGAGCCCGCCGATGACCCCGATCGCAAGCGCGGCGATGAAGACTCCGGCCGCCGGGCCGAACAGCTCTTTTCCGGCCGCGTTCGTCACCACGGCCAGCGCCGTCGCCGTGCACATGATCGGCGCGGCTCGCCACGACGCGCGCAGCGTGACCGTGAACGCCAGCCCGGCGGCGAGCGCGGCGAGGACGCTCGTTCCCGTGAAGGTGGCATGCGGCGCCGGCGCCGGCGAGACGCCGAACCAATTGGCGGCGACGGAGCGCCCGACGGCGACGCCGAACACCAGCCCGAGCAGCTGCACGAGCGCGAGCGCGGTGTTCGCGACGCCCGACTGCAGGTGTTCGGTGGCGAGCTGGCGCATCCCCATGGTCAGCGTCATCCCCGGCAGCAGCGTCACGAGCGCCGCGAGCGTCACGACGTCGGACGATGCGTCGAGGCCGAGCTCCACGATCGAGGCGGCGGTGAAGCTCGCGGCAATGGCCGCAAGAGGCGCGAGCGCGGCGTCCGTTTTCGCCGGCTGCCGGGCGAGCAGGACGACCACGCCGACGACGAGGCCGACGAGCGCACCCGCGGCCACCTCGGGCCAGCCGCCGCCGAGCACGGGCGTGACCGCGGCGCCCGCGACCGCGTAGGCCGCCAGCCGCACGAGCCAGGGCCGCACGAGCGGCCGGGCCTGGATCTCGTTCAGCTGCTCGAGTCCCTCGGCGGGCTCGAGGCGGTCGGCGAGGACGTGGTTGACGAGGTTGTCCAAGCGAGCGATCGCGTCGAGGTCGACCGCGCGCGGTCGGACGCGGAACGTGTAGCTGCGCTGTTCCTGCAGCGAGCCGAACGAGAGCTCGACGATCGTGGGCGTCGCCGAGATCTGCGGCGCCGCCAGGCCGAGGTGCGCCGTTAGCGAGAGCACGCGCTCCTCGAGGTCGTCCGCCGGATACCCCGAAGCCTGGCCCACGTCCGTGAACCGCAAGACGAACTCGATGCCTCGAGACTCGTCGGGGGTGCGGCGCTCCACGGCAGTCTGTGTCGCGCCGCTACCCCCGATCACGACGATCTCAGTGGAAGACCGCCACGAACCCGATGCCGAACAGCGCCGTCACGACCCAGGCGATCTGCAGCGGCAGCTGGAAGGAGTGGTCGATCACGCGCTTGCCGAGCGTAGTGGTTCCGGTCGTGTCCGCCTCCGCCGCGGCGATCTGCGTGCCGTTGGCCGGCAGGAAGAGCACGCCGACCACGGCGGTCCACATCGCGATCATGTAGCCGGCGCCGATCCCGAGCGCCAGCCCGAGCGGGACCATGGTTCTCGTTGCCGCTGACTGGCTCGTGGTCAACGCCGCCACTGCGAACAGCGCGATCGCGATCATGAACGGCCACTTGTTCGCGAGGCCGCCGAGCGCCGCGACGATGGCGTCCTCGTTGTTCGCGATGAACGTGTCCGCCATCCAGGCGATGCCGAACAGCGCGATCATCGCGACCATTCCCGACCGGAAGATCGGCATGTTGGGGACGTCCGTCGCCTTGACCTTCGCCAACAGCAGGATCAAGGCCGCCGCGGTCAACATCACCATCTGGATGATCGGCGTGATGGCGAGCGGCTCGACCCCGCCGCCTTCTTCCGCGGCGACGGTCGGCCGAATCCCCTCGAAGAGCCCGAAGAAGCAGATCACTGCCACGGCGCCGAGGAAGATCCCCACGCTCAGCTTCGCGTACTGCTTCAGCTCGATCGACTCGCTCGAGGACGGCGGCGTCACCTCGCCGGCGTCGAGCCTGCGGCGGTACTCCTGGTCGTCCTCGAGATCCTTCCCGTGGTGGCTCATCACCAAGGACATGACGAAGATGCCGACGATGCTGGCGGGGATCGTGATCAGGAGGACGTCGACCAGGTTGTAGTCGTACACCTCGACGAGCGGCAGGATCGTCGCCATCGCCGCGGCTACCGGGCTCGAGGTGATCCCGAGACCCGACGCGACCGTCGACCCGGCGAGCGGCCGCTCCGGCCTGATCTTGTTCGCGAACGAGACCTCGTTGATCACCGGGATGATCGAGTAGAACGTGTTGCTCGTTCCGGTGAGGATGCAGAGCACGTAGGAGACGTACGGCGCCACGAAGTTGATCGCGGACGGCCGGGCGCGCAGCGCCCTGCTGGCGACCGTGACCATGTAGTCGACGCCGCCGGCGGCCTCCATCGCGGCCGCCGCCGAGATGACCGCCACGATGATCAGCATCGCGTCGAACGGCGGCTCGCCGGGGTCCAGGCCGAAGCCGAAGACAAGGACCAGGGTTCCGACACCACCCCAGAGACCGAGGCCAAGGCCGCCCGCGCGCACGCCGAGCGCGATGAACCCGATCACCAGCAGGCCCTCGACGGCGATCAGGACCCAGTCCGTCGAGCTCGTCGAGGTGTCGGCTGGGGCGGGCTCCTCTGCCGCCGCCTCCTCCGTGCCCGTCTCTCCGGTGGCCCCCGTGGCGCCGGTCGCGCCCGTCGCGCCCGTGGTCGAGCTCGTGGTCGTGGCCGCGCCCGAGCTGTGCGGGCTGAAGCTCGAGACCGCGACGAAGCCGGCGAAGCCGAGCAGCGCGCACGCGGCGATGATCGTGATGAGACGCCTCATGGCCGATCCTCCATCAAGCGGCGGCAGGTGCCGCTGCGGTTGAACGCGTCGGCGAGCTCGGGATCGAGCGCGGCGACCCTCCGGAACGCCGCACGCCCGTCAACCGCCGAGCGAGCGAGCGCGCGAACGGGCGGCAGCAGCGACGCGAACGCCTCGGAGACCGAAGTTGGCCTCTCCTTGCTGACGGCCTTGGCGACGCGGAGGTTGGTCTCGGTCCGCTCCGCCCAGTCACGCAAGATCGCGGATGCCTCGGCACCGTTGCTCTCTTCCGGGATCCCGGCCCGCTTGATGCCTCTCTGCAGCGTTTGCTGGGTCGCGAGGATCATTCGGTTGACGGCGCCCTTCACGGTCACGACTTGTTCGTCCGAGTCGCCCGTGCCGCCGTCGCTCCGCCGCGCTGCCCAGTTGTTGTGCCGCAGATCCTCGCGGATGTCCTTCAGCTGCCCTTCCCAGGCACCGACGGTTCCACAGACGTCGTCCGCCCAGCGCTCGGCGCGAACGGTCTCGCCGGTGTTGTCGCCGCCGCTGACCGCGCCGGCAACGCCCGAGATGACGATCACGCCGATGATGACTGCTCCTACGATCGCGAGCGTTCGCATCTAGCTACCTCCTCCAGGCTTCGAGAGCTCGTCCACGGCGCCCACGACGAGGCGCCAGAACCGTTCTGCGGTCGGGATGCTCACGCGCTCGTCAGGCGAGTGCGGGGCCTCGATCTGCGGCCCGAACGAGATCATGTCGAGGCCGTCGACCTTGTCGCCGATGACCGCCGTTTCCAGGCCCGCGTGCACCGCCGTGACGATCGGCGGCTCGCCGAAGGCCTGCTCGTAGGCGCGCTTCGAGGCGGCCAGGGCCGGCGAGTCGAGGTTCGGCCGCCAGCCGCCGTAGTTGTGCTTCACCTCGAGGCTCCCGCCGGCGAGGCGCCCGGCCGCGTCGAGACCGCCGATCACCTCCGGCAGCGCGGAGTCGTTCGAGGAACGGGAGAGGCTGTGCAGCGTCAGCGTGTCGCCCTCGGTGACGGCCTCGCCGAGCGAGGTGCTCGTCTCGACGAGGTCGTCGAAGTCGGGGCTCATCGCGAGCGGCCCGGTGGGCACGAGAGCGATCGCGTCGAGCAGGGCTGCAGTGCCCTGCTCCGACCAGGCGTCGGCGGCCTCGCCGCCGTCGACGCTGACATTGACGCCTCCGTCCGTCTTGGCAAAGGCATCGCGGATCGTCGCCGCGGCGGCCTCGAGAGCGTCGCGGAACGCCTGCTCGCGGTCTCCCGCAACCGAGACGACGGCGGCCGCGTCGCGCGGGATCGCGTTCCGGCTCTTGCCGCCGTTCAGCGAGACGAGCCGGAACGGCGCGCTCGAGTACGCCTCGCGCAGTGCGCGGCCGAGTACCTTGATCGCGTTCGAGCGGCCGAGGTGGATGTTGCTGCCGGAGTGCCCGCCGAGCCCACCGCTCACCGTCACCGTGAGTGCAGCCGCGTCGGCGGCGACCGGCTCGCGCGACTGCGTGATCCGCAGCCACGTGTCGGTGCTGCCGGCGCAGCCGACGGTGAGCCTCCCGTCCTCCTCGCTGTCGAGGTTGATCAGGATCGAGCCGTCGATGAGCGAGCCGTCGAGGCCGTTGGCGCCCTCCAGCCCGACCTCCTCGGCGACCGTCATCAGCAGCTGCAGCGGCCCGTGCGGCAGCGAGTCGTCCTCGACGAGCGCCATCATCGCGGCGATCGCGACGCCGTCATCGGCACCGAGGGTGGTGCCGTTCGCGGTCAACCAGTCGCCGTCGATCTGGAGCTCGATGCGACCCTCGGCAGGATCGTTCGGGCTGTCGGGGTCACGCTCGCAGACCATGTCGAGGTGGCCTTGCAGGACGACCTTCGGAGCGCCTTCTCGGCCCGCCGTGGCGGGCACCTCGAAGACGAGGTTTCGGGCCGCATCCTGGCGGACGTCGAAGCCCCGCTCGGCGCCCCAGCCGCGGACGTACTCGATCACCGGCTCCTCGCGCCGCGATGGTCGCGGGATGCGCGTCAGCGCCTCGAAATGTCCCCAAAACGCTCGGGGCTCGACTCCGGTCAGAATCGATGTCTCAGTCACCATCCCATTCCCTCCTGGTCGCGCACCGGCCGAGGAACTGCCGCTTCTTGGCGGCCAAGCTAGACCGCGTCCACGCCCGCGCCTAGCGCCAGGTCGCGTTTTCACCCAGGTGATTCGGGATTCGCGAGCGGCGGGCGAGGGGCTTCGCGATTCACCTACGTGAATCGAGCCGTCCGTCTTGGCGGGACAGCTGCACCGTGACACGCTTCGGGCCCCGTCGGGCTCGCCGGCCCGACGGGGCCAGGAGCGTCGTGATCGAGTATCCCTTCACCTGCGAGATCAAGACTTGGGCGGAAGCCCGAGCCGTGCCGGGGTCGTGACGTGTGCCGCTGGCTTTCCCACTCCGGGTTGCCCATGCGGCCCCAGGGGGCCCCCCTCCAACGCCGACCGGCCACGGACCCCCCACCACTCCCACCCCGCCAGGGGGCGGCC
>Ga0081540_1004701_pt1 | contig 10330 bp, 12 predicted proteins | sample TabmetS2T1R1_FD_71024 | JGI IMG/M metagenome (GOLD analysis project Ga0081540, IMG submission 71024) | Tabebuia heterophylla rhizosphere microbial communities from the University of Puerto Rico - S2T1R1 | ecosystem: Host-associated > Plants > Roots > Rhizosphere ... | reverse complement strand
GAACACCGGCTTGGTCATGCCGGTTTCGATCAGGCCGGGGCACACCGCGTTGATGCGCACGCCGGTCCCGGAAAGCGAATAGGCGGTGGTCTGCACCAGGCTGATGACGCCGGCCTTGCTTGCGCCATAGGGATGTCCGCTGGCGCCGGCCTTCAGGCCCGCGACCGACGCGGTGCAGACGATCGAGCCGGATTTCTGCCGGATCATGTGCGGCATCGAATGCTTGATCGCGAGGAACGGCCCGATCAGGTTGACGCGCAGCACTTCCTGCCAGTGGTCAACGGTCTGCTCGGCCAGCGGAACCAGCCCGCCGCTGACGCCGGCATTGGCCCAGATCGCGTCGAGCCTGCCATATTTCGCCACCGCCTTGTCGATGAACGCCTTCACGTCGGCTTCCGAACCCGCATCCGCCATAACGGCCTCGACCGCGCCGCCGGCATCGCTGACCAGCTTGGCGGTCTCCTTCACGCCCTCGGTGCGATCGACGATGACGAGCTTCGCTCCTTCCTTGGAAAACAGCACCGACGCCGCGCGCCCGATGCCGCTGCCTGCGCCGGTAATGATGACGGATTTGCCTTCGAGGCGGCCCATGAGTCTCTCCCTGATAGCTACACGCTTCGGCGTCTGCCGCCTTGCGGAATTCAAACAGAATTTCAAACGCTGAGTCACTTGAGACGATGCGTGCTCTGACGTACAGCGACAGCGAACAGTATTGAAGGGACGTTGCGATGTCCAATGCAGACAAGCCGAAAGTTGTCACGACGCGCTGGTGGTGGGTGCGTCACGCGCCGGTCCGCAGCGATGGCGGCAACATCTACGGACAGGAAGACATTGAGTGCGACACCAGCGACACCGAGGTGTTCGAGGCGGTCGCCAAGATCCTGCCGCGCAACGCGGTGTGGTACGCAAGCAATCTGAAGCGCACGCATCAGACCGCGGAGGCGATCTGGGCCGCGGGCTTTCCGAAACCCGCGAACATGATCAAGGATGCGGCATTCGCCGAATTGCATCTCGGCGAGTGGCAGGGCATGAACCGCGCCGCGTTTCTCGCGAGCCGTCCCCCCGGCAATAACTGGTTTGCCGACGTCAATGAGCCTGCACCCGGTGGCGAGAGTTTTATGGACCTTTACACCCGCGTCTGCCGCGCGATCGTGCGGATCAACGTTACTGAGGCGGGCAAGGACGTGATCGCGGTCGCCCATGGCGGCGTGATCAGGGCCGCGGTCGGTCTCGCGCTCGGCGGTCAGCCGGACCGGGGGCTTTCCTTCGACATCGATAATGTCTCGGTGACGCGGCTCGATCATATCGCAAGCCTCGGCCTCTCGATCTGGCGGCTGCCGATGGTGAACCAGCAGCCATGGATCGCCGATCCCCGGCACGCCGCGATGCATCAGCCCTCCGGCCCGGAGGTCAAGCTCGCGTAACGCAGTTGTCGCGAGATGCGAACACTGCTTAGCTCAACACCAAATTCAAGATCTTAATCAGGGAGAGAGACATGAGCTTGTTCGATATGACCGGGAAAGTCGCCGTCATCACCGGCTCCACGCGCGGCATCGGCCGCGCCATCGCCGAGCGCATGGCCGAGCACGGCGCCAAGGTGGTGATCTCCTCGCGCAAGCAGGACGTCTGCGATCAGGTCACCAAGGAGATCAACGAAAAGTTCGGCAAGGGAATGGCGGTTGCGATTGCCGCCAACATTTCCAGCAAGGAAAACCTGCAAAACCTCGTCGACGAATCCAACCGCGCCTTCGGCAAGATCGACGTGCTGGTCTGCAACGCCGCGTCCAATCCCTATTATGGCTCACTCGCCGGCATCTCCGACGACCAGTTCCGAAAAATCCTCGACAATAACATCGTCGCCAACAACTGGCTGATCAACATGGTGGTGCCGCAGATGATCGAGCGCAAGGATGGCTCGATCGTGATCGTGTCCTCGATCGGCGGCCTGAAGGGCTCGACCGTGCTCGGCGCCTACGCAATCTCGAAGGCCGCCGACATGCAGCTCGCGCGCAACCTCGCCTGCGAATACGGCAAGCACAATATTCGCGTGAACTGCATCGCGCCGGGGCTGATCAAGACCGACTTCGCGAAGGCGCTGTGGGACAATCCGGAGACGCTGAAGGCATCGACGGCGCGTTCGCCGCTCTTGCGCATCGGCGTGCCCGATGAGATCGCGGGCGCCGCGGTGCTGATGGGATCGAAGGCCGGCGACTTCATGACCGGCCAGACCATCGTCATCGACGGCGGCGCGACGATCAGTTGATGTTGGCTGTCATTCGGGGGCGCGCGGAGCGCGAACCCGGAATCTCGAGATTCTCTGGTGCGCAAGTGCGCACCAGAGTTCAGCCCTGCGGGCTGCCCCGGAATGACGCTACGCGTCACTCCACCGCGGCGTAGACCAGATCCCGCAGCAGGTTGCGGATATATTCGCGCTGACCGGGGCCCTGCATCATGAACACCGTGAACAGGTCTTCCACGGGATCGATGAAGAAGAACGTGCCGGCCATGCCGCTCCAGAAGAATTGGCCGAGCGAGCCAGGGAAGGGCGCGATTCCGCGATGCGTGCGGACTGCGAAGCCGAGACCAAACCCGTGACCGGGCGGCATCAGCGGCGAACAGACCTTCACGCCGGCGGTGAGGTGATCTGAGGCCATCAGCTCCAGCGTCTTGCGGCCGATGATCCTGTTGCCGTCGAGCGTGCCGCCATTGAGCAGCATCTGGCAGAACCGCGCATAGTCCATGGTGGTCGAGACCAGCCCGCCGCCACCGGATTCCATCGCGGGCTTCTCCAGCATGTTGAAGAGCTGCACCTTGTCGCCGCTCCAGGGATCGTTCGCGAACGGCTCGGCGAGGCGGCCGGCATTGGCTTCGGAGGTATGGAATGCGGTCTCGGCCATTTGCAGCGGCGCCAGGATGCGTTCGGTGAGGAACGCGCCGAGCGATTTTCCGGAGACCACTTCGATGATGCGGCCGAGCACGTCGGTCGAGCGGCTGTAGTTCCATTCCGCGCCGGGCTGGCAGATCAGCGGCATGCCGGCGATGATGGTCGCGTGCTCGGCATTCGTAATCTTCCTGCTGCGCAGCCGCGACTGCTGGTAGAGCTGCTGAACCAGGCCGTTGCCGGTGTGGTCGTAGGTCAGGCCCGACGTGTGCCGCAGCAGGTCCTGCACGGTCATCTGCCGCTTCACCGGAACGAGGTCGAGCTTGCCGTTGTTCTCGACGCCGACCTGCTGGTTGGCAAATTCCGGAATGAATTTGGCGACCGGATCGCCCAGGATGAAGTGGCCGTCCTCGACCAGCATCATGATGCCAACGGAGACGATCGGCTTGGTCATCGAGAAGATGCGGAAGATGCTGTCATGGGCCATCGGCGCGCTGGCCGCAGGATTCTGGCGGCCGACCGCATCGAACCAGCCGATCTGACCGCGCCGCGCGACCATGACGGTGGCCCCGGGCAGGGTTCCCTTGTCGACCTCGCGCTTGAAGGCATCCGACATTCGCTGCAGGCGGACCGTCGAGAGCCCGATGGTTTCCGGTCTGGCCTGGGGGAGAGAAGGGGTCTGGGGGGCGGATGTCTGGCGGGCGGTCTGCGCGTTCATGGTCTCTCCCGTTGCGCTTGTTGTTATGGCGAGGACAAAGTTTGGCGCAGAAGCCGTGCTTTGGATAGGGCGCACGTCGCTTCGCCCTTGCAATCGGGGTATGCCCTATGCTTGAAACGGCGCGAACCGGCGCATGCGTCGGTTCCCTGCAGGAGTGTAGCTCAATTGGTAGAGCACCGGTCTCCAAAACCGGGGGTCGCAGGTTCGAGCCCTGCCACTCCTGCCAGATAAATCAAGCACTTAAGCTGATTTTCGACCGCACCGGCGGAGCCTTTCGAAGGCTGCCGGGCGATCGAGCCGCCTCCTTATGCTGCCTGGCCTCGCGATCGTGTGACGCCGACGACCGCGCTTTCGGCCGGGCCGAGCCTGGCGCGCTGGCGGTCGGATGAGGCTTGTCCACAGCAACGCGCCGTGGCGGACCACCGACATGCGGCAACGACCGTCGTGACCCACCGGTTGGTGTCGATGGCAGACTCCTTCGCGTGTCTGTCGGCGAGTTTTGATGCGGCAAGGAAACCTTCCACGAGCTCCATTCGTTGCAGCCTTGCGTGAGGCTTGCTGCGTGTTCGAGGAGGTCAGAGAAGGCCAATGAGATTCGTATGGCGGATATTGAAGACCGCCGTCTCGGGCTTTGTGGCGAATGATGCCTTGAGCCGTGGCGCTTCCATCGCCTTCTATGCCGCCACGTCCCTGGCGCCCGTACTCCTGATCGTCGTTGCGGTCGCCGGCCTGGCATTCGGGCAGGACGCCGCTCGCGCCGCCATCAGTGATGAGCTCGGCCGGTTGATGGGCCCCACCGGCGCCGACTTCATCAAATCCATCCTGGCGCGATCGAGCGATCCAACTTCCGGCGCGACCGCGACTGCCGTCGGCATTGTCACGGTGCTGATAACGGCATCCGGCGTGTTCGGCGAGATGCGCACGGCATTGAACGCAACGTTCAAGGCCGAGCCGACGGACGAGCCGATCTTCTCCCTGATCCGAAGCCGGGCGGCCAGCCTTGGTCTCGTCGCCGCGCTGGGCTTCATGCTGATCGTCTCGCTTGCGGCCAGCGCCGGCCTGTCCGCGCTGGAACACTGGTCTGCCGGCAAGGTCGTGCTCAGCGCGCTCAACACGATCGTGTCGCTCGGCATCTTCACGCTGTTGTTCGCAGCGATCTACAGGGTGCTGCCCGATACGACCATCAACTGGCGTCATCTTCTGCTGGGCGCTTTTGTCACAGCCCTGCTGTTCACCGTCGGGAAGTCGCTGATCGGATGGTACCTCGGTCAGGCAGCCCCGAACTCGACCTATGGCGCCGCGGGTGCGCTGATCGTCCTGATGTTCTGGGTCTACTACTCCGCGCAGATCTTCCTGTTCGGCGCCGAATTGACGAAGGCGATCGACGACGCGCGTGATCCCACGGCGTGCAAGGAGCGCGAGGAACAATTCAATAACGCCTGAGTTCGTCTTCAAAACCAATACGAACCCACAGGGCGGTGACATGACACGATCCGTAGAGGAGCTACGACGGGACTCCGAGCAAAGCCGCGCGCAGCTTGCGGCAACCGTCGACCGGTTGAGGGAACAGATCGCCGATACAGCAGAAGACATTCGCTACAAGGTCTCGCCGGAAAATATCAAGGCGGAGGTGAGCGGCTTCATCAGTCACAAGACCCATAGCTGGCTGGACGCGCTGAAGCAGCAGGCGATGGATAATCCGATGCAGGCGCTTGCCGCCGGCGCCGCGATCGCCGTGCCTGCGTTGCGCCTGGCCCGCGGCTTCCCGCTGCCGCTCCTGATGATCGGCGCGGGCCTTGCGCTGAGTTCGAAGAGCGTTCGCGATCGCGCTGCGGAAGCGGCGGAGCCGGCCATTGAGAAGGTCAGGGAGGTCATCGACGATACTGCAGAACGCGCGCAGTCGCTCGGCGACGGCATGAAGAAGGCGATGTCGCACGCGGAGCGTCAGGCCGCCGGTATGGCCGACGAAGCCCAGGAAAGCGCAGCCGGCATGGCGGATGCCGCGAGCGAAATGGCTGGTGACCTGAGAGACCGCGCGACGCAGGCTGCCGATGCCGTCGCCAGCAAGGTCAGGTCCGGCATGGATACCGCCTCGGAGATGGCGAAGGAGCGGATGGAGCGTGTTCGTTCGACCGCGAAGGACGCGAAGGATGCAGCGACGGCTGCTCCCGCGACTGCAAGCAAGGTAATCCGGGATAACGCTGCATTGATCGGCGGCCTCGGCATAGCAATTGGTGCGATCCTTGCCGCTTCCCTTCCGAGCACCACGGCCGAGGCGCGCGTGGCCGGCAAGGCCAGCGACCAGGTCAAACGCGCCGCCGGCGATGCAGCTCAATCCGGATTCGAGGCGGCCAAGGACACGGTGCTGTCGGCGGCGGATGCCGCGGCAAGAAGCGTTTCCGAGGCCGACCTCGGCGGACATGCCAGCCGCATCACCGAGGACGTGACCGAAAGACTGAAAGAGGTGGCCGACGATGTCGTGACGACGGCCTTCGATCCTTCCCGAAACCCGCACAGCTAGAATAGAGGCCGTCATGAGCGATATGGATCTAAACACCCGCAACAAGAATTTTTCGCAGAACCAGAATACGGGCTCGTCCCAGAACCTGAAGGACCAGGTGGCAGACGCCGGCGCAGAGATCAAGCAGCGCGCCGGCGACGCACTCAGAGCGTCGACGGACACGGCCCGCGACAAGTTCAAGGAAGCGGCCGATGCCGCCAAAGGCGTTGCGGCCGGAGCCGCGGATGGTTTCCAGGATCAGGCTCGCGAACAACAGCGCACGGGCGCGGATTTCGTTGGCCGATTGGCCGGCGATATCAGGGATGCGGCGCGCGCGTTTGAAAACGACGCGCCGTTCGCAGCGCGCGGCATCAATTCGGCGGCCTCATATGTCGACGAGGCGGCCGAGAAAATCCGCAACGGAAGCTTCCGTGATCTCGTCGATGGCGCGACCGACTTTGCAAGACGGCAGCCCGCGGCGTTCCTCGGTCTGTCAGTGCTGGCTGGCTTCGCCGCTGTCCGCTTCCTGAAGGCGTCGGGAACCCAGAGCCCTTCGAGCCAGGACGCTTCCTCACCGTACCCGTCATCATACAACCCTTCATCGTCCTACAGCTCGGGATCCTACAAAGGTGAGGCGTCATGAGCACCAAGACCGATTTTCGGGCGATTTCGCATCTCTTCGGTGATGCGCTTTCGCAATTTTCAAAGCTGTTCCAGAACGAGGTCGATCTCGCCAAGGCCGAACTCGGCGAAAAGGTTCAGCAAATCGGTAGCGCCGTCGGCCTCATTGCTGCCGGCGCCGTCCTGGTCATCCCCGCGATCGTCATGGCGCTGTTCGCGCTGTCCGCGGCCTTGATCGCGGGCGGATGGTCGCAGCCGGTCTCCTATCTGATCTCTGCGATCGTTGCGGCGGTGCTCGCAGGCATCTTGTTTGCGGTGGGCATGAACCGGCTCGACGCACGCCATCTGGCGCCACGCGAAACGCTGCGTCAGCTCGAAAAGGACAAGGACACCGTGAAGGGAATGGTGCGATGAACCGCTCACAAGGGAGTTTCATAGATGGCCTGTCCGCGGCTGCCCGGGAGAATCCGCTGGCTGCGGCTCTGATCGGCGGTGGCGCGCTGTGGCTGTTGATCGGCAGTGACCGGCTGAAGAACGCCGCCGGTTCGGTCACCTCGGCGGCAGCGCCGCTCGCCGATCTCGGCGCGCGTGCACAGAGGTCGGCGGCCTCGAGCTGGGAAGACTGGGAAGACGCTTACGGCTCCATGCGCAAGCGCGCTTCTCGAATGCAGGACGAGGCTGCGCGCGGCATCAATGAAACGGTCCGCGGTGCCAGGACGGCCGCTTCCGATGCCATGTCAGGCGCAGCGGAAACCATGAACGAGCGGTTCGACGAAGGCATGGCCGGTGCGCGGGAGATGTTCGACCGGCTGGGTAGGGTGCTGCCAAAGAAGGAAACCCTCCAGCAGGCGCAATCCTCGCTTTCCGATCTCCTGGACAGGCAACCGCTGGTCCTCGGCGCCGTAGGCCTTGCGATCGGCGCCACGGTGGCGGGCGCCTTGGCCAAGTCCAGTCTTGAAGACGAGTGGATGGGGAACTTGAGCGATGACCTGAAAGCGGACCTGAAGGAACGCGCCGGGGCGGTGTCGCAAAGCGTCCGGGAGGCCTCCGACACGGTCAAGGCTGAGTTCACGGACGCCGGTGCCGAATATGCCGACCGGCTTCGACAGGCCGGCAGGGACGCGCTGGATGCGAGCCGGGAAACGCTGCGGTAGTAAATCGCTCGGACCCAGGAATCCGGAAGTTATATCAGTCGCTTGACAGGATTTCTTGCTGCCGACCCGAAGCTAGCTGAAGAACGCGGAGAGCACCGCCATGTCTGATTGGGCGGGAGCTTCGCCGCGCAGGTCGGCGTCGATCACACGTCGGCACGCGTCGACAGTCGTGATGTCGCCAAGGTCATTCGCCGCGTCGAGAACGGTCCAGGCCGTCTCGCCCGAAAATCTATCCTGGTCTTGGCCTAACAGAGCCATGGTCGTCCCTCATTGCCCATCGATAGAACATCAGGCTAGCAGCCAGCTTTTAATATCCGGATCGCGGTCTTATGAGGATTTGAAGGGAGCCGGTACCCATTGTTAACCAACGGGATTTGGCCGGGGCCCGGAATCGGCGGTTTGCGCCGGGAGCCCCGGCTACCTTGACCTTTTGCCCGGCTGCCAGTAGATACCCGCTACCTGCTGCCGGCCCGTTTGACGGATATCCGGCGCGGCTTTGAATTCCCCCGAACAATCGAGCCCGCTTGCCGGCTCATCCTTCGAGAGAGGGCTGGGCGCGAGAGGGCTGTTCGGATTCGCTTTAAATCACAATCGTCTCACGAAGGACGCGGTAACCAACGATGGCTTTCAGCCCGTTCAAATTCCTGCAGGAAGTGCGCTCGGAGACCGCCAAGGTCACCTGGCCGACCCGCCGCGAGACGACGATCACCACGATCATGGTGTTCGTGATGGTCGCTCTGGCTTCGATCTTTTTCTTCACATCGGATTTGATCATCCGCTACGTCGTCACTTTCCTCCTGGGCGTCCACTGATGAGCACCGGAACCCTTACGATGGACAAGCGCTGGTATATCGTTCACGCCTATTCGAATTTCGAGAAGAAGGTCGCGGAATCGATCCGCGAGCAGGCGAAGCAGCGCGGCCTCGAAGATCTGTTCGAACTGGTACTGGTGCCGACCGAAAAGGTCACCGAGGTGCGCCGCGGCCGCAAGATCGACGCCGAGCGCAAGTTCTTCCCGGGCTACGTGCTGGTGAAGATGAAGCTGACCGACGAGGCGTTTCACCTGATCAAGAACACGCCCAAGGTGACCGGCTTCCTCGGCGCCGAAAACAAGCCGATGCCGATCTCCGAATCCGAGGCGATGCGGATCCTGCACCAGGTGCAGGAAGGCGTCGAACGTCCGAAGGCGTCGGTGTCGTTCGAAATCGGCGAGAACGTCCGCGTGGCCGATGGCCCGTTCGCGTCGTTCTCCGGCGTGGTTGAAGAAATTGACGAGGCGCGTTCGCGCGTGAAGGTCGCGGTGTCGATCTTCGGCCGCGCCACGCCCGTCGAACTGGAATTCGGTCAGGTCGAGAAGGTCTGATTGATCGTCATTGCCGGGCTTGACCCGGCAATCCATCTTCCTTCGCAAGAAGTCTCTTTCGAAGAGGGATGGATGCCCGGGTCGAGCCCGGGCATGACAAGAGTGGAGGCGGCGACGCCTCTGGAATGCCGTGGAAGGGGACTGACGGTCGCCAGCCGTCATGCGAACCGGACCACGGTCCTGTGAAGCTTCCGGATTGTCCGGAGCAACATGAGGAGCAGTAAATGGCAAAGAAAGTGACCGGATACCTGAAGCTTCAGGTCCCGGCCGGTGCGGCGAATCCTTCGCCCCCGATCGGTCCCGCGCTTGGTCAGCGCGGTCTCAACATCATGGAATTCTGCAAGGCGTTCAACGCGCAGACGCAGAAGGAAGAAAAGAACACCCCGATCCCGGTGATCATCACCATCTATGCGGACCGTTCCTTCACCTTCGAGATGAAGACGCCGCCGATGTCCCACTTCCTCAAGCAGGCCGCCAAGATCCAGTCCGGTTCGAAAGCTCCGGGCCGCGACAAGGCCGGCCAGGTGACACGCGCGCAAGTGCGCGAGATCGCCGAGAAGAAGATGAAGGATCTCAATTGCGATTCCGTCGAGTCGGCCATGAAGATGGTCGAGGGCTCCGCCCGTTCGATGGGTCTGGAAGTTGCGGGGTAACGGGCCATGGCAATCGGAAAACGTTTGAAGAAGGCCCGCGAGGGTGTCGACCGCGAGAAGCTCTATCCGCTCGCGGATGCCATCAAGATGGTCAAGGAACGCGCCAAGTCGAAGTTCGACGAGACGATCGAGATCGCGATCAATCTCGGCGTCGACCCGCGTCACGCCGACCAGATGGTTCGCGGCGTCGTCAACCTGCCGAACGGCACCGGCCGCACGCTGCGCGTGGGCGTGTTCGCCCGTGGCGCCAAGGCGGAAGAAGCCAAGGCGGCGGGTGCTGACGTCGTCGGTGCTGAAGACCTGGTCGAGAAGGTGCAGGGCGGCAACATCGATTTCGATCGCTGTATCGCCACCCCCGACATGATGCCGCTGGTCGGCCGCCTCGGTAAGGTGCTCGGCCCGCGCGGCATGATGCCGAACCCGAAGATCGGCACCGTGAC
>Ga0081540_1004700_pt1 | contig 10333 bp, 7 predicted proteins | sample TabmetS2T1R1_FD_71024 | JGI IMG/M metagenome (GOLD analysis project Ga0081540, IMG submission 71024) | Tabebuia heterophylla rhizosphere microbial communities from the University of Puerto Rico - S2T1R1 | ecosystem: Host-associated > Plants > Roots > Rhizosphere ... | reverse complement strand
CCAAAATTGATCTCGTTGTAATAGAGGCCTTTCATCACGCCGGCGAAGGCCGCGACCGCCGAGCCGATCGCAAAGGTGATCAGCACCACGGCGGTGAAGTTGATGCCCATGGTCATGGCGGTCTCACCGTCCTGCGCCACCGCCCGGATGGCGAGCCCGAGCTTGGTGCGGGTGATAACGAGGTGGACGACGGCGATCATCGCCAGGCCGGCAATCAGAAGGATCACGGTATCGAGGCGCAGCGTGAATGCGCCCCAGCTGACCGCGCCGCTCGGCAGGAGGCGCGGGAACGGCTTCGGATTGGAGCCGTCGGGAAAGCCTAAGCGCACGCCCTCGCGCAGCACCGTGCCGAGCATGAGCGTGATGAGCAGCGTGTTGAGCGCCGGCGCCGTGCGCAGCGGCAGCACGAGATATTTCGCGATGACCGCGCCGAGCAGCGCCATGGCGCTCATCGCCGCCACCGAGATGGCGATGAGCTGCAGCCACGGCGAGGCGACCTGCGCCGCCTTCAGCGCCAGCCAGGTGGCGAACGCCGTGAACGCGCCCACCGTGAGCACGTCGCCGTGGGAGAACTTGATGACGTCGAGCACGCCGAAGAACAGCGTGAAGCCGACCGCCACCAGGCCGTACATGACGCCGAGCATCAGGCCGTTCATCACGTATTGCCCGAGCAGCGTGATGTCCAAGTGCTTGCGCTCCAGTAAACGAAGATTGGAGTTCCGGCAGGCTTTTCGATTGTCATCCCGGCCGAGCGCCGAAGGCGCGAGAGCCGGGACCCATGTCTCCCGGCGCTCAAAATCTTGGCAGGAACCTCCTCACGAAGTCGCTCAGCAGGGGTACGTGGGTCCCGGATCGACGCGCTCTGCGCGTCGTCCGGGATGACAGAACAAAGCGGCTCACTTCTTCAGCTTGCGCTTGCCGCCGGCGTACTCGCTGTCTTCCCACACCACCCACTTGCCGTCCTGGGCGACGTATTTGGTGATGATCGGCACGGTGTTCTGGCCGTGGTCGTCGAACGTCACCGGGCCGACGATCGAATCGTAATTGGCGGTCTTGTTGAGGGCGGTGCGCACCTTGGCGCGGTCGGGCCCGACCTCCTCGATGCGATCGAGGATCAGCTTCATGGCGGCGAAAGCGAACGCCCCATAGGCTTCCGGCGGCTCCCTGAAGCCGGCCTTGTCGTACTCGGTCTTGAACATCTGGCCGCCCGGCAGCTTTTCGATGGGCGCGCCTTCGATGAAGGCGAGCGCGCCCTCAGCCAGCGGCCCGAGGCCCTCGATGAAGGCGTCGGACTTGATGCCCGAAGTGCCCTGGAACACGGCGTTGAGGCCGAGCTTGTCCATCTGCGAGCGGATGCGGATGCCGATCGGCGTCAGGCCGCCGAAATAGATCACCTCGGGATTGAGCGACTTGGCCTGGGTGAGCTCGGCCGTGAAGTCCTGCTGGTCTGCCGTCACCCCGAAGGTGCCGAGGATCTCGCCGCCGAGCGGCTTGATGGCGTCGGTGAAGTATTTGTTGTGGCCCTTGCCGTAGTCGGTGGTGTCGTGGATCACCACCCACTTCTTGAAGCCCTGGTCCGCCATCAGCTTCGCGGCGGTCTCGTTCTGGTTGATCATGGTGCCGTTGACGCGATGCACCTCGGCGAACTTGTTGCGGTAGGTGATGTCCGGCAGCACCGCGCCCCACACGATCACCGGCAGGCCGAACTTGTGATACGTCTCCACGGTGCCGATGGCGACGGCCGAGCAGTAGTGGGTGGCGGCGGCAATGATGGTCCGGTCGGCTCCCATCTTCGTCGCCGCCTGCACGCCGACATTGGGCTTGCACTCGTCGTCGAGGACGACGAACTCGTATTCGTACTTGGCCTTCGGATCGGCATTGCGCAGCTTGACCGCCAGCTCCGCCGAGTTGCGGCCGCCGATGCCGTTGGCGGCGACGCCGCTGGTCAACGGCCCGATGAATCCCACCTTGACCTTGTCCTTGGCGGACGCGATGCCGCTGGCGGCGGCCAGCAGCGCGGCCGCGAGAATGGCGGTACTCTTCATCATCTTCCCCTCCTGATCGCCGCGCCGACGCACGCCATCGGCTGCGGGCACAAGGCCATGCCGGCACACTGGCGTATGCGGCATACTGGCGCGCCGCGCGTTTTCAGGCAAACAGGTCGGGATGCCGCAGGCGCAGCGTCTGCACCAGCAGCGCCGTCTTCATGTCCTCCAGGCGGCCGGTCTCGGCAAGCGCCGCCAGCTCGGCGAGCGGCATCTCGACCACCGTCGTGTTCTCATGCTCGTCGGCGAGCCCGCCGCCGGGCCCGGTCCTGTCCTCCTCGCGGTACGCCGCGAGATAGAGGTGCATGCGCTCGGTCGACACGCCCGGCATCGTCCACAGGCTGCCCACGTGCTCCAGCGTCGCGAGCCGCAGCCCCGCCTCCTCCATGGCCTCGCGGCGCCCGCATTCCGCCGGGTCGGCGCTTTCGACGATGCCGGCAATGGCCTCGACCAGCGCGTCCTGGCCGGCGGACATGAACACGGGGGCGCGGAACTGGCGCACCAGGATGGCAGTCCGCCGCTGCGGATCATACGGCAGCACGCACGCCGCGGCGCCGTGATCCTCGACCTCGCGCCGCATGGTGTCCCCGTCGGGCAGCCGCACCGTGAGCAGAAGAAACTTGCTGCGGCCGGCATGAACCGTGTCGGTCTTCACGATGTCGAAGGTCATTTTGCGATGCCTGTTGCTGTGCTACGAGGGGTCGAAGTCATCAGTGATCAGAGCGCGTCGAGCCGATGGTCACCGTATCGACCGCTGACCACTGAGCCTTTGAATATCTGACATGGACGCACAGGTCACACGCGCGGGCGACACCGCGGCCCTGAGGGCGCCGACGGGGTTCCGTAGCGCTCAGCGGCGTGCGTCGCGCGTGCGCCTCGAGCACATCATCATGGGCGGCGCCGTGGTGTCGCTGATCGTGCTGGTGGTGCTGCCGCTCGTGTTCCTGCTCGCCGGCAGCCTGCGCGGCGAGCAGGGCTTGAGCCTCGAGCATTTCTCCGAGGTGATGTCGGGCCGGCTCTACATCGCGGCGCTGCAGAACTCGCTCATCCTCGGCGCCTGGACCGGGCTGTTCAGCCTCGTCATCGGGCTTCTGCTCGCCTGGGCCGTGAGCCGCACCGACGTGCCGGCCAAGCCGCTCATCCGCATGACGGCGACGCTCTCCTACCTGTCGCCGCCGTTCCTCACGGCGATCGCCTTCGTCTACCTGTTCAGCCCCAATGCCGGCCTCATCAACGTGCTGATGCGCGACATCGTCGGACTGCCGTGGCTGACCTTCAACATCTTCTCCATGACCGGCCTCGTGCTGGTCACGGTCATGCACACCTTCCCGTTCGTGTTCCTGCTGGCCTCGAGCGCGTTGCAGTCGGTCGATGCCTCATACGAGGAGGCGGCGCAGATCCTCGGCGCCAGCAAGCTGCGCACCGCGATGTCGATTACCATGCCGCTGGTGGCGCCCGCCGTCCTGTCCGGCACGCTGCTCGCCTTCGTCAACGCCATCGCGCTGTTCGGGTCGCAGGCGATCATCGGACTGCCCGGCCGCGTGGTAACGCTGCCGACGCGCATCTATGCGCTGTTCGACTACCCGCCCGAATACGGCCTCGCCTCCGCCCTGTCGCTGGTATTCGTGATCATCACGGTGGCGGCGCTCTACGTGCAGCGCGCCTTCCTGGCGCGCCGCTCCTACGTGACGCTCGCCGGCAAGGGCGCGCGACCGCAGCTGATGGCGCTGGGGCCGATGCGCTGGGTGCTGTTCGGGTTCGCCCTCCTGGTGTTCGTGATCTCGATCGTGGCGCCCTATTCGACGCTGGTCGCCGTCTCGTTCTCGAAATCGTGGGGACTCGATTTCTGGAAGAACCTGACGCTGGCGAACTACCGTTTCATCCTGTTCGAGTACAACGTGACGCAGCGCGCCATCCTCAACAGCCTCATGCTCGCCATCGTGGCGGCGTCGATCGCGGTGCTGCTCGGCGCCGTGATCGGCTGGATCGAGCTGCGCACGCGCGTCCCCGGCCGCAAGCTCCTCGATTATGCATCGCTCATTCCCCTCGGCTTGCCAGGCATCGTCATGGCGGTGGCGCTGATCCAGTTCTGGCTGGCCATGCCGCTCGCCCTCTACGGAACACTGGCCATCCTGTTGCTCGCCTATGTGGGCCGCTACATCCCGCTCGGCGTGCGCTCCGCCAACGCGTCGCTGCGCCAGGTCGATCCGTCGCTGGAAGAGAGCGCGCAGATCCTCGGCGCCTCGTGGACCACGACCATGCGCGAGGTGACGCTGCCGTTGATCCGGCCCGGGCTGTTCGCCGGCTGGCTCCTGGTGTTCGTTCCGGTGATCCAGGAGCTGTCGGCGTCGATCCTGCTGTTCAGCTCGAGCTCCATCACCTTGGCGGTCGCCGTCTTCAACCTGTATGAGACCGGCTACACCGAGCCGGTGGCGGCGCTCGCGATGGTGAACATGGTCATCATCGGCATCGCCATCTGGCTCGCCTACCGGGTGGGCGGCGGCGGTATTGCGGCTCGCGGCGGCCGTGAGGGAGCGATCGGCTGATGGCCGGTATCAGTATCAAGCGGCTGTCGAAGCATTTTGGCTCGCGCGACACCGACGTCGCGGCGGTGTCCGACCTCGACCTCGACATCAAGGACAACCAGTTCGTCACGCTGCTGGGCCCGAGCGGGTGCGGCAAGACCACGACGTTGCGGCTGATCGCAGGCTACATCGTGCCCGACGCCGGCACCATTCACGTGGACGACCGGCTGGTGTCGGCGCCCGGTCAGGTGGTGCCGCCCGACGCGCGCGGCATGGGCATGGTGTTCCAGAACTACGCCGTATGGCCGCACAAGACCGTGTTCGAGAACGTGGTCTTCGGGCTCAAGATCCGAAAAATTCCGGCGGCGGAAGCCCGACGCAAGGTCGAGGAGACGCTGGCGCTGGTGAATCTCAGCGGGCTGGAGCAGCGCTATCCCAACGAGCTCTCGGGCGGCCAGCAGCAGCGCGTGGCGCTGGCGCGCAGCCTCGTGGTCGAGCCGGATATCCTGCTGCTCGACGAGCCGCTGTCCAACCTCGACGCCAAGCTGCGCGAGCGCATGCGGACCGAGCTCAAAGTGCTGCAGCGGCGCACCGGCATCACCTTCGTCTACGTGACGCATGACCAGGCCGAGGCGCTGGCCCTGTCGGACATGGTGGCGGTAATCCATGGCGGCCGCCTGCAGCAGTACGGCACGCCGGCCGACGTCTATTCCCGTCCTGCCAATCGCGTGGTCGCGGATTTCATGGGCCTGGTGAACCTCGTGCCCGGCACCGTCGTCGCGGCGCGGAACGGCGTCGGTACGGTGGAAGCCGCGGCGCTACGGCTTGACGTTCCGGTGCCGGACGGCGCCGTCGCGGGCGAAGCCATCGAGGTCGCGATCCGGCCGGAAAACATCCGCCTCACCCCGGCCAACGGACAGCGGCAAGCCACCGCGACCATCAGCGACCGCACCTTCCTGGGCAATGTCAGCGAATATTACGCGACGCTCGCATCCGGCCAGGTGCTGCGCGTGCAGACCCATCCGTTGCAGCTGTTCGCCGTCGGCGACGCCGTGGCAGTGGAGATCGACGCCGCGCAATGCAGCGTGTTTCGCCGCAGCCCTTCCGACCCAGTCCTGCTTTCCTCAGTAGACGGAGCTCCGCAATGAACGACGCGCTTACCAACATCCACGTGCAGGGCGAGGAGCACTGGACGAACAAGGGCGACGTGCGGCTGTTCATGTGGGAGAAGCGGTCGGTCGGCGCCGAGAAGGCCGGCACCATCCTGTTCGTGCACGGCTCGTCGATGGCGTCGCAGCCGACCTTCGACCTGCAGGTGCCGGGACGGCCCGGCTCGTCGGCGATGGACTGGTTCGCGGCGCAGGGCTTCGACACCTGGTGCGTGGACATGGAAGGCTACGGCCGCTCCACGAAGGACCGCGACAACAACGCGCCGATCTCCTACGGCGCCGACGACTGCGCGGCGGCTTCCGAATACATCATGAAGACCCGCAACACCGGGCCGCTGCTGGTGTACGGCATATCGTCGGGTGCGCTGCGGGCGGCGCTGTTCGCGCAGCGGCATCCCGACCGCGTGAAGCGGCTGGCGCTCGACGCCCATGTGTGGACCGGCAAGGGCAGCCCGACGCTCGAGCAGCGCGCCAAGCGGCTGGCCGAATTCCGCGCCAAGAACCGCCGGCCGATCGACCGCGCCTTCGTGCGCTCGATCTTCGAGCGCGACCATCCCGGCACCGCCGACGACAACGTGATCGAGGCCTTCGCCGACGCGATCCTCAAGCTCGACGACTCGGTGCCGACCGGGACCTACGTGGACATGTGCGCCAACCTGCCGGTGGTCGACCCGACCAAGATCACGGTGCCGACCATCATCATGCGCGGCGAGTACGACGGCATTGCCAGCTTCGAGGACCTGATCGAGTTCTTCGAGCTCCTGCCCAATCCCGACAAGGGGTTCGCCGTCATGCCGGGGATCGCGCACGCGTCGTTCCAGCAGAAGAACTACATGATCGCCTATCACATCCTGCACAGCTTCTTCACGCGGCCGGAGCCGATCTACCGCGGCGGGCATTGATCACCGCCCTTCGCCGCTGCGGGTGGCGAACCACACGCTTGTGGCCGCACACCTGGCAGGTTGGCTCCGCCCGCTGAAATATGGTTTCCTTCCCGCCTGACTTGGTCGATCAGGGGTCATGACGACACGCCCGAGGGAAGCAAGGATAAAGAGATGATGCGGAGGACAGCGCTTTACGCGATGGCGGCCCTGGCAACGGCGCTGGCGGCGCCGGCCAGCGCCCAGGATACGGTGGACGTCGACAAGGCCAAGGCCGAGGGCAAGCTCGTCTGGTACACGTCGACGCCGATCGAGCAGGGACAGAAGATCACCGAGGCCTTCCAGAAGGAATACGGGATCAAGGTGGAGATGTTCCGCTCCGGCGGATCGGCCATCCTGCGCCGATTCCAGCAGGAGATGGATGCGGGCCGCGTCGCCGTCGACGTGCTGACCCATTCGGAGCCCGCCGCCGCCAATGCGATGGGCAAGAAGGGCCTGTTCGTCGCCTTCAAACCAAAGAATTTCGACAAGATCCCGGACGCCGCCAAGGATCCGAACGGGCTGTTCATCGCCCAGCGGCTCAACATGATGACGCACTACATCCGCGCGGACCGGGTGAACGATGCCGAGGCACCCAAGGCGTGGAGCGATCTCATCGACAGCAAGTACAAGAGCAAGATGGTCATGGCCGATCCGGCCTTCACCTCGCTGCAGGTGTCGGTGGTGGGGACCATGGCCAAGGAGCGCGGCTGGCCGTTCTACGAGAAGCTGCGCGCGAACGACGTGATGATCGTGCAGGGCAACCAGCAGGTCGCCGACATGCTCAAGCGCGGCGAGCGGCTGATCGCGATCGGTGCGCTCGACTCCTATGCGGCCGATCTCAAGAAGGAGGGGCACCCGATCAAGACGCTGTACGCCAGCGACGGCGTATTCGTGATTCCGTCGCCGACGTCGGTGGTGAAGGGATCGCCCAATCCGAACGCGGCAAAGCTGTTCGCCGAGTTCATGATCGGCGACGTGGCGCAAAAGATCTTCCCGGCCGATGGCGGCTACTCGGCGCGCACCGATATCGCGCCGCCGCAAGGTTCGCCTGATCTGAAGACGCTCAAGATCCTGGCTGTCGACAGCGACTATATCGAGAAGGAGACCGGCCGGATCAAACGCCGGTTCAACGAGATCTTCCAGTAGCGCGCGCTGTCGACGGGCGACACGGAGACCTGAATGGGCGCCAGGCAGTTCGGCGCACGGGTCAAGCGCCTGGAGGACCCGGCCCTGCTCACCGGGGCCGGCCGCTTCGTCGACGACGTCAAGCTGCCGGGCGCACTGGCGGCCTGCTTCGTCCGCAGCCCGCACGCCCATGCGCGCATCCGCGCCATCGATGTCGGACCGGCCCTGGCGCTGCCCGGCGTTCACGCGGCGCTGACCGCCGACGACCTGCCCGAGCCCATGCGCTCGGAGCGCATTCCCAACCTGATGACGAATCCGGCCATCAAGATCATGCGCACGCAGCACGCGCTCGCGCGCGGCGAAGTCTGTTACGTCGGCGAAGCCATCGCGGTGGTGCTTGCGGAAAGCCGGTACGTCGCCGAGGACGCGGCGGCGCAGGTCGCGGTCGACTACGAGGTGCTGCCGGCGGTGTCCGACTGCCGCGCCGCGGTGGCGCCCGGAGCCCCGCGCGCGCACTCCGACATCGCGGACAATATCGCGGCGGAAGTGCGCATGGCCTATGGCGATGTGGACGCCGCCTTCGCGGCCGCACCCCACGTGTTCGCGGAGGCGCTGTGGCTCCATCGCGGTGGCGGCATGGCGATGGAAACGCGCGCGGTCGCGGCGAGCTACGATGCGACCTCCGATCTGCTCACCGTGTGGTCATCGACTCAGACGCCGCATCTCGGGCGCCGCATCATCGCCGACCTGATCGGCCGGCACATGGAATCGATCCGCCTGATCGCGCCGGATGTCGGCGGCGGCTTCGGGCCCAAGGCCCCGTTCTATGCCGAAGAGGGCGTGATCGCGGCGGCGGCCCTCAAGCTTGCGCGGCCGGTCAAATGGTTCGAGGACCGGCGCGAGCATTTTCTCTCCGCCACTCAGGAGCGCGACCAGCACTACGATGTCGCGGTGGCGGTCGACGAGCAGGGAAAAATCCTCGGCGTGCGCGGCACGCTGCTGCACGACACCGGCGCCTTCATGCCGTGGGGCATCATCATGCCGTATATCGCGGCGGTGACGATTCCCGGACCGTATGTGGTGCCGGCCTATCGGCTCGAATGCACCGTCGCCATCACCAACAAGGTCGCCACCACGCCGGTGCGCGGCGCCGGCCGGCCGCAGGCGGTGTTCGCGATGGAGCGCCTGATGGATCGCATCGCGCGCGAGCTCGGCCTCGATCGCGTCGAGGTGCGCCGGCGCAATCTCATCCGGCCGGAGCAGATGCCCTATCCGGTGGGCCTGATTTTCCGCGACGGCATGCCGCTCGTCTATCATGGCGGCGATTTTCCCCGCAGCCAGGAGGCGGCGCTGGAGCGCTCGGCCTACGCGGGATTCCGCGAGCGCCAGGCGAAAGCACGGGCACAGGGCCGCCATATCGGCATCGGCATCGCCAACTACGTCGAGGGAACCGGGCTCGGGCCGTTCGAGGGCGTGACCATCCGGGTGCTACCGAGCGGCAAGGTGGCGGTGGCGACCGGCGCCACCAACCAGGGGCAGGGGCAGCGCACCGCGCTGGCGCAGATCGTGGCCGACGAAACCGGCTGCCGCATCGACGACATCGTCATGACCATGGGCGATACGGCGGCGATCTCGCAGGGGATCGGCGCCTTCGCCAGCCGCCAGGCGGTGAATGCCGGAAGCTCGGCCCTCATCGCCGGCAAGGCGGTGCGCGAAAAAATCGTCGCGCTGGCAGCGCTCACCCTCGGCGTCCCGGCGAGCGACATCGATCTCGACAACGGCGAGGCGATCGCGCGCGGCGGCAACCGCCCACGGCTGTCGTTCGGCGAGCTTGCGCGCCTGTCGCAAGGCATGCCCGGCGTGTCATTCGGGCCGGGGCAGACCGCCGGGATCGAGCACACCGCCTATTTCACCGCGCCGCAGGCATCCTACTGCAACGGCACGCACGTGGTCGTGGTCGAGGTCGACGTGTTCACCGGCGGCGTGACCCTCCTCGACTACACGGTTGCGCATGACAGCGGCACCATCATCAACCCCCTCATCGTCGATGGCCAGGTGCAGGGCGGCGTCGCCCACGGCATCGGCAACGCGCTGTTCGAGTGGATGAAGTATGACGACGAGGCGCAGCCGCTCACCACCACCTTTGCCGATTACCTGCTGCCCACCGCCGCCGACGTGCCGTCCTGCCGCATCGAGCACATCGAGACGCCGAACCCGCTCAATCCCCTCGGCGTGAAGGGCGCTGGCGAAGGCGGCACGATTCCGGCACCGGCCGCGATCGTCAGCGCCATCGAAGATGCGCTCACGCCGTTCGGCGTCCATTTCGCCGAGGCGCCGCTGACGCCAGAGCGAATCGTCGCAGCATTGCGTGTCGCCGGCGCTTACGAACGGATCGCGTGACCATGGCGGAGACAGGCGCAGCGTTGGACTCGCCGTTCTGGCGCTTCTCGATCGGCTTCTACCGCAACGCCGACGTGGCGGCTGCCTGCATCGCGCTGCAGGACGAGGCCGGCATTGACGTGAACCCGCCCCTGTTTCTTCTGTGG
>Ga0081540_1004699_pt1 | contig 10333 bp, 11 predicted proteins | sample TabmetS2T1R1_FD_71024 | JGI IMG/M metagenome (GOLD analysis project Ga0081540, IMG submission 71024) | Tabebuia heterophylla rhizosphere microbial communities from the University of Puerto Rico - S2T1R1 | ecosystem: Host-associated > Plants > Roots > Rhizosphere ... | reverse complement strand
TGCCCCCTGGGGGCCGGTTAAATCCCCCCCCAACCTGGGGTGCGAAGCTTTAAAAAACTTTCCCCCCCAAGGGGGGGGTTCGGGCGGGGGCGGCCAAAAAGCCGGCCTCGACATGTGTACGGCCAGGGGATAAGCCTGTGGAAGATGTGGAAAAGGGCCGCTCAGCCCGCGGTTTCTAGCGGGTTGCAGGCACTTGACCAATTGTGCGAAACCGCACACGACGCTGGCGCCGCAGCTCCTCGCCCGACTGGCTCTCGAGCTGCTCGAGCGACTCCGCCAGGGCCTCGCCGAGCAGCCGCGCGGCCTCGTCCGCATCGGTGTGAGCGCCTTCCCCGGGCTCGGGGACGATCGTGTCGATCACGCCCAACTCGAGGCAGTGCGAGGCGTCGGGCTTGAACGCGGCGGCCGCCTTGCGCGCCTCGCCGGCGTCGCGCCAGAGGATCGCGGCGCAGCCCTCGGGCGAGATCACCGTGTAGATCGCGTTCTCCTGCATCAGCACGCGGTCGGCGAGCGCCGTCGCGATCGCGCCGCCGGAGCCGCCCTCGCCGATCACGCAGGCCACGACCGGCACGTGCAGCCGGGCGAGTCGCGCCTGCGAGCGGGCGATCGCGCCGCCCTGCCCGTGCTGCTCGGCGGTCACGCCGGGGTAGGCGCCCGGGATGTCGACAAGGCTGAGGATCGGGAAGCCGTGCCGCTCGGCGAGCTCCATCGCGCGCATCGCCTTGCCGTAGCCCTCGGGGTAGGCCATGCCGAAGTTGCGGCGCGTGCGCTCCTTCACGTCGCGGCCCTTCTGGTTGCCGAGCAGGACGATCGTGCGCCCGCGGAAGCGCCCGAGCCCGGCCACGAGCGCCGCGTCGTCGCCGTGGTGGTGGTCGCCGTGGAGCTCGAACCAGTCGTCGAACAGGCGCTCCACGTAGTCGAGCGTGTACGGCCTGTCCGGATGGCGCGCGAGCTCGACCGAGCGCCAGATCTCCTCGTCGCTCGGCTCCGCGACGATCCGGTCGAGCTGGCGCTGCAGGCGCTCGAGCTCGCCCGAGAGCTTGGCGCCGCGGAGGAGCGGAAGGCTCCTCAGGCGCGAGAGCTGCTCGCGCAGCCTGAGCTCGGCCTCACCGGCCATTGGCGAACAGCCTCAGGAGCTTGCCGACGGTCGGGCGCAGCTCGGGTCGCGGGACGATCGCGTCGACGTGGCCGTGGCGGAAGTTGGCCTCGGCCAGCCCGAAGTCGTCGGGCAGCTTCTCGCGCGTGGTCTGCTGGACGACACGCGGGCCGGTGAACGACAGCAGCGCCCCGGGCTCGGCCACGAGCACGTCGCCGAGGCTCGCGAAGCTTGCGAGCACGCCCGCGGTCGTCGGGTGCGCCATCACGCTGATCAGCGTGCCGCCGGCGTCGTGCAGGTCCTCGACGGCGCAGACCGTCTTCGGCAGCTGCATCAGCGAGAGGATCCCCTCCTGCATGCGCGCGCCGCCGGTGGTCGTGACCGAGACGAGTGGCACGCCGCGCTCGGCCGCGCCCTCGCAGGCGCGCGCGAACTTCTCGCCCACGACGCGGCCCATCGAGCCGCCCATAAACCCGAACTCCATCACCGCGAGCTGACACGGCTGCTCCTCGATCGCCGCCCGGCCGATCACCATCGCCTCGCCGAGCCCGGTCGAGAGCTCCGCCTCGGCCAGCCGCTCGGTGTAGGGCCGTAGGTCGAAGAACTCGAGCGGGTCGTCGGAGCGCAGGTCGGCGGCCTCCTCGACGAAGCTGTCCTCGTCAGTCAGCTCGGCGATGCGGTCGCGCGCGTGCACGGGGAAGTGGTGGCCGCACTGCGCGCAGACATAGAGCGAGGCCGCGAGCTCGTCGTCGCGGTAGTGCGACCCGCAGCGCGGGCACGTGTTCGGGTGGGGCTTTCCACCGTCGGCGGCCGGCGCGTGTCGATGCTCGATGGAGACGTCGATCCGTTCTGACACGAGTTTGCGAGTTTAGACCTGTGGCCCCGGCCGGGAGTTACAGCCCCAGGGCGAGCGCGAGCCGGGTCAACGGCTCGACGTTCGCGGGCTCGGCTGCCAGCGCGCTGAACCCCGCTCCGAGCACCGGCACGCGCTCGCGCACGCGGCGCAGCAGCTGCTCGGCCTCGTCGAGCGTCAGCCCGCCCGGCTCCGGCATGAAGGGCTGGACCTCGCCCGGCTCGAGGGCGTCGGCGTCCAGCGCCACGTAGACGCCTTCGGTCCCGTCCAACGCCTGCTCGAGCTCCTCGACATCGGTGCGCAGGCCGACCGAGGCGATGTACTCGCGCTCGGGCTGGTCGAGGCTGCGGGCGCCGAGCAGGATCGCGTCCTGGGCGTCGACCGCGCCCGACTCGAGGATGACGCGGAACGGCGTCGCCCAGAGGTTTCCCGTCGGCGAGCTCTCGACCGTGTTCAGATCGCCGTGCGCGTCGATCCAGACGAGCGCGATCCGGCCGTTGCGCGCGGCCAGCGCCTCGACCGCGCCGATGTGCGCGCAGCAGCAGCCGCCGAGCACGACCGGCCGCTCGGGCAGGTCAATCGCCACCGCCAGCGTCTGCTCGTCGAGCGTCTCCTCCTCGACGACCGCCGCCTCCGGGAAAGGAAGCGGCAGGCGGGCGGCCTCGGCCATCGACTCGCCGCCCTCGCCCCAGGCCTGAGGCACGCGCACCATGCCGGCCCCGAACTCGCGGCCGCACGTGTGGCACTCGTAGCCCGGCCCGATCGCAACCGCGGTGAAGGTGCGGCACTCGGGACAGCGGGCGCGCAGCCGGCTCACAGCGTCTTCTCGTAGATGTCGGTTCGCCTGACGACCCGCATGCCGGCCTTCTCGTAGAGGCGGACCGCGCCGGTCGTGTTCTCACCGTCCACGCCGAGGCCGACGCGCTTGGCGCCTCGGTCACGGAAGCCGCGGAAGGTGTGCAGCAGGAGCGCCGTGCCGATGCCGCGCTGCCGCCACGGTCGCCGCACGCCGAGCACGTGCACCCAGCCGAAACGCGGGTCGCCCGAGGAGTGCCACGAGTTCATCGCGACGGCCGCGAGCTCGTCGCCGTCCTCGACCAGCCACCAGAGCGACGGGTCGAAACGATGGCTCTCGACCGCATACCGGCGCCATTCTTCGAACGGCCTCGGCCTGAAGTCCCAGTGATCGGCGAACGAATCCATGTTGGCCTCGTAGACTCGCTCCTCTTCGCCCGCGCAGAGGTTGCGAACGCGCAGCCCCTCGGGCCACACGGGCTCCGGCAGCTCCCCGTCGAGGTCGATCCGCATCAGGAACGAGTGCCTGATCGGACGCCAGTCCGCCTTCGCATACGCCTCGCGCAAGACAGGCTCGTCGCCCTGCGCGAAACCGCGCAGGATCGGGTGCTCCGCCTTCGAGCGTGCGTACTCCTCGGCCGCCGCGACCAGGAGCGGCGCGACCTCGGCGTCCAGGGTGCGCGCGTCGACGCCGAAGTGCCCGCTCTTCTCCCAATCGACGTCGAGGTAGCCGACGAGGCGACCGTCGCGCTCGGCGACCTGAATCCAGATGTTGGGCAGCCTGAACCAGCTGCGCACCTCGTCCTCGTCGAGCTCAGGCTCGCCGAATGAGGCAAGCGCGTGCTCGGTCAACAGCTCGTGCATCGCCTTGGCCTCGTCCTCGCGGGCCGGACGAACGTCGACGCTCACGCGAACTCGTCCAGCGTGTCGGCGAGCCGCGAGAGGTCGGGCAGCTCGCGCGTCGGCTCCGGCCCGGGCGTCTCGTCGAGGCGGTTGATCCAGATCGACGGCACCCCGAGCTCGTTCGCGGGCCCGATGTCGTGGAAGAGGCTGGCGGCGACGTGCACGTCCGGCAGGCTGCCGGCCTGCTCCTCGAAAGCCTGCCAGTGGCCGAGCGCCGGCTTGTACGAGCCGATCTCGGAGGCCACGATCGTCACCTCGAAGGGAACGCCGAGCTGCGCCAGCGACGACTCGAGGTAGTCGCGGTCGGTGTTGGAGAGGATCGCGAGCTTCCAGCCGCGGCCGCGCGCGGCCATCAGCGCCGCCGGCACTTCCGCGAACGGCTGCCACGAAGGCAGCGACTGGGCCAGCGCGTCCTCCTCCTCGGGTGAGGCGCCGAGGCGGCGCATCGCCTCGGTCAGCACCTCGCGGTAGGTGAGCGTGCCGTCCGCCTCGAGCTGCGGCTCGAGCCCGTGGTAGCGGACGAGCAGTGCGTCGGCCCGCTCCTCGCCGAAGACACGAACCAGCTGGGCGCGGAGGCCGCCGTTCCAGTCGATCAGGGTGCCGTAGCAGTCGAAAGTCGCCCACCGGTCCGCCATCAGCGCGAGCTTAGCCAGAGCCGGACGAGTAGCATCGGCCGCGATGCGCATCGGGGTCGCGCTCCTGCTCGTCCTGGTCGTGAGCGCCTGCGACTCCTCCGGCTCGAAGCCCGAGACGCCGCTGAAGGTCTCGACCTACGAGCTGAAGAGCAAGCTGCTGGGCAAGCAGCTCGACCAGGTGCTGGTCACGCCGCAGGGCGGCGGCAAGGGCCGGGCGCTGCTGGTCTTCCTGCACGGCTACGGGGGCACCCCGGCCGACACGCTCAGCCCCGTGCTCGTGGCGGCGCTGCGCCGGCTCGGCGACCGCGCGCCGGCCGTCGTGCTGCCGGACGGCCAGGTGAGCTGGTGGCACGACCGCGACGAGGGGCGCTGGGGCTCCTACGTCCTCGACGAGGTGATCCCCGCGGCGCTGGCGCGCACCGGCGCCGACCGTGACCGCGTGGCGATCGGCGGGATCTCGATGGGCGGCTTCGGCGCGCTCAACCTCGGCCGGCACCGCGGCCGCTTCTGCGCGATCGGCGGCCACTCGCCCGCTGTCCTGCAGCCGGACGACTTCGGCTTCGGCTTCGACAACACGGCGGACTTCGCGCGCAACGACCTGCTCTCGATCGCCCGCAAGCGCTCGCCGTACGACGCCCCGGTGTGGATCGACGTCGGCGACCAGGATCAGCTGCGGCGGCCTGACGCACAGCTCGCCCGTGAGCTGCGCGCCCGCGGGGCGGATGTCAGCTTCCACGTCTGGCCGGGCAGCCACGACGGCGACTACTGGAACGCGCACTTCGCCCAGTACGTGCGCTTCTACGCCGACGCGTGTAGCTAGTCCTCGAAGCGGCGGAAGACGACGGTCGCGTTGTGGCCGCCGAAGCCGAACGAGTTCGAGACCGACGTGCGCACGTCCGCCTCACGGGACTCGTTCGGGACGTAGTCGAGGTCGCAGTCGGGGTCGGGGTCCTCGTAGTTGATCGTCGGCGGCAGCACGCCGCGGTCGACCGCCAGGATCGAGAACATCGCCTCGACCGCGCCGGCCGCGCCGAGGCAGTGGCCGGTTGCGCCTTTCGTCGAGGAGACCGGCGTGGCGCGCGCGTTCTCCTCGCCGAGCGCGAGCTTGATCACACGGGTCTCGGCGGCGTCGCCGAGCGGCGTCGAGGTGCCGTGCGCGTTGATGTAGTCGATCTCGCCCGGGTCGACCGAGGCGTCGCGGAACGCCATCGTCATCGCCCTCGCCGGGTTCTCGCCGGACGGGTCGGGCTCGGTGATGTGCCGGGCGTCCGAGGAGAGGCCGTAGCCGAGCAGCTCGGCGTAGATCTTCGCCCCGCGTGCCCGCGCGTGCTCGAGCTCCTCGAGCACGACGACCGCGCCGGCCTCGCCCATCACGAACCCATCGCGACCGGTGTCGAACGGCCGCGACGCCTTCTCGGGCGCGTCGTTGCGTCGCGAGAGCGCCCGCATCGCGCTGAAGCCGGCGATCCCAACCTCGGTGATCGGCGCCTCGGTGCCACCGCAGAGCATCACGTCGGCCCGGCCGAGCCGGATCGCGTCGAGGCCGTCGCCGATCGCCATGTTCGAAGCGGCGCAGGCGGTGCACTGCGAGCTGAGCGGGCCCTGCGTGCCGAGCTGCATCGAGACCCAGGCGGCGCCCATGTTCGGGATGATCTCCGGGATCGAGAACGGATTGACCCGGTCCGGCCCGCGCGAGAGCAGCTCGCTGTGGCAGTCCTGGAAGGCCCGCAGGCCGCCGATCCCGGTCGCGATCGCCGCGCCGACGCGGTCGGACTCCGACTCGATCGAGATCCCCGAGTTGGCCTCGGCCTGGCGCGCGGCGGCGACGATCAGGTGCGCGAAGCGGTCCATGCGCCGCGCCTGCTTGCGGTCGATGTACTCGGTCGGGTCGAAGTCCTTCACCTCGCAGGCGAAGTGAACGGCGTAGTCGGTCGAGTCGAACTGCGTGATCTCGCTCGCGCCGGAGCGCCCGGCGACGAGGCCCTCCCAGGTGGACTCGACGTCCACGCCGAGCGGGGTCACCGCGCCGAGGCCGGTGATCACGACCCTGCGCCGTCCGTTGAGGCTGCCGTTGTCGGTCATCTACATCCCTAACCCGCCGTCGACGAGCAGCACTTCGCCCGTGATGAAGGCGGCCTCGTCGGAGCAGAGGAAGCGTACCGCCCCGGCGATGTCCTCCGGCTCGCCGAGACGGCCGAGCGGCGTGTTGGCCAGCATCGCCTGCTGCGCCTCCTCGGGCAGCACGTCGGTCAGGCGGGTGTTCACGTAGCCGGGCGCGACCACGTTCGCGCGGACGCCGCGACTGCCGAGCTCGCGCGCCAGCGACTTCGTGAAGCCGATGATCCCGGCCTTCGAGGCGCCGTAGTTCGTCTGGCCCCAGTTGCCGTGGACGCCGACGATGCTGGAGAGGTTCACGATCGAGCCCGCGCGCTTCTTCATCATCCCGCGGGTGACGGCGCGGCAGGTGTAGAAGACCGACGAGAGGTTGGTCTCGAGCACGTCGCGCCAGTCGGCGTCGGGCATCCGCGCGAGCAGCCCGTCGCGGGTCAGGCCGGCGTTGTTGACGAGGATGTCGAGATCGCCGGCCTCCTCGACGAGGCGCTTCGCCTCGTCGGGGTCGGAGACGTCGGCCTGGACGACGCGGCCGCCCGCCTCCCGGGCCACCTCCTCGGCCTCCTCGGCGCCGGAGCGGCAGCCGACGACCACCTCGGCGCCGGCGCGCGCCAGCTCGAGCACGATCGCGCGCCCGATCCCGCGGGAGCCGCCAGTGACCAGTGCGGTCTTCCCTTGCAGCGAGCAGAACTCGTCAGGCAGCGTCCAGTGTCTCCCGCAGCTTCTCGAGCGACGCGAGGTCGCCCACCGGGATCGCCTTCACGCTCCTGTCGATCCTCTTCAGTAAACCGGTCAGGACGTTCCCGGGACCGACCTCGACGAAGACCTTCACGCCCTGCCGCATCAGCTCGCGCGCGGCCTGCGTGAACTTGACCGGCGCCGTCAGCTGCTCGACGAGCAGCGCGGCCATCTTCTGCGCGGGCTCGATCTTGGCCGTCACCGTCGACATGAACGGTGCGATCGGGTCGGAGAACTTGGCGCGCTCGAGCGCCGGGCGCAGGTGCTCGGCAGCGCGGGCGACGAGCGGGCTGTGGAACGCCCCCGAGACGCGGAGCTTGACCGTGCGGCGCGCCCCTTCGCGCTCCGCCTCGCTGCAGCACTCCTCCACCGACGGGCTCTGGCCGGAGATGACGATCTGGCCGGGGCAGTTGTAGTTCGCCGGCCACACGTTGGCGATCCGCTCGCAGAGCGCCTCGACCACCTCGTCGGCGAGGCCGAGGATCGCGGCCATCGAGCCGGGGTTCTCCTTCGCGGCCGCGGCCATTGCCAGGCCGCGCTCGCGGACGAGCCGGATCGCATCGTCGTTCGAGAGCGCGCCCGATGCGGCCAGCGCGGCGAACTCACCGACCGAATGGCCGACGACGACGTTCGGCTCGAAGCCGTTCTCGCGCAGCGCGGCCAGCACCGCGAGGCTGGTCGCGACCAACGCCGGCTGCTGCACCTCGGTGTGCACCAGCTCCTCTTCCGGTGCCTCGAAGCAGAGCCGGACGAGGTCGAGGCCCGAGGCCTCGCTCGCGCGCTCGTAGACCTCCATCGCCGCAGGCACGGCCAAGGCGATCTCCCGGCCCATGCCCGCCTCGAGGGAGCCCTGCCCCGGGAAGCAAAATGCGATCTTCGGCGCGCTCATCCGTCTCCTCCTGCCGTCCATTCGATCAGACCCGAGCCCCACGTGAGCCCGGCACCCATTCCGGTCATCAATACGAGCTGGCCCTCGTGGAGCCTGCCGTCGGCCTTCGCGTCCGATAGCGCGAGCGGGATCGAGCCCGACGAGGTGTTGCCGTAACGATCGACGTCGACCACCGTCTTCTCCTCCGGGATTCCGAGCTTCTGCCGCGCATGCTCAATGATGCGGACGTTCGCCTGATGCGGGACGTAGACGTCGACGTCCTCGATACTGCGCCCGCACTCGGCCAGCACGGCCTCCGCGGAGCTGACGAGTACCCGGGTGGCGAACTTGAACACCTCGCGGCCGTTCATCTGCACGTAGTGCAGGCGCTCGGCGACCGACTCGGCGCTCGCGGGGGTGCGCGAGCCGCCCGCCGGGAGGTAGAGCTGTGGCCCGCCGGAGCCGTCGGCGCCCAGCTCGAAGCCGAGGAAGCCGCCCTCGGCGACCCGCTCGAGCACGACCGCGCCCGCCCCGTCGCCGAAGAGCACCGCGGTCGAGCGGTCGCTCCAGTCGAGGATCCGCGAGAGCACGTCGCCGCCGACGATCAGCGCCTTCGTGGCCAGCCCGCCCGCGAGCATGCCGTAGCCCTGGGCGACCGCGTACATGAAGCCGGTGCAGCCGGCCGAGAGGTCGTAGGCCGCAGCGTCGGCGGCGCCGAGCTGGTCGGCCAGGATCACGGCCGTCGAGGGAAAGGCCATGTCGGGCGTGACGGTGGCGACGATGATCAGGTCGAGCTGCGAGGCGTCGAGGCCCGCGTCAGCGAGCGCCTCGCGCGCGGCCGGCAGGCACAGGTCGGAGAGCGCCTGCTCGGGCTCGGCGATGCGCCGCTCGCGGATCCCGGTGCGCTCGCGGATCCACTCGTCGTTCGTGTCCATCATCTGCGAGAGGTCGTCGTTCGTGAGCACCTTCTCGGGCACGCGCGAGCCGAGGCCGGTGATGGAGACCGCGAGCCCGTTGGCCGACCCGATCACGTCTGCTCCACCGCGAAGGTGAGGGTGCCCCGTGCCGCCAGCTGCTCGCCGACGTGGGCAGTCGCCTTGCCCCGGCCGATCGGGCCGCGGACGGCCTCGAGCCGGCACTCGTAGGTCAGCTCCTCGCCCGGCTCGACGATCCGCTTGAAGCGCACGTCGTCGATCCCCGCGAAGAGCGCGAGCCGGCCGCGGTTCTCCTCCTGCGAGAGCACCGCCACGGCGCCCGTCTGCGCCATCCCCTCGACGATCAGCACCCCGGGCATCACCGGCCGCCCCGGGAAGTGGCCGGCGAGGTACCACTCGTCGGCGCGCACGGTCTTGCGCGCGACGACGCGCGCGCCGGGCTCGAGCTCGAGCACCTCGTCGATCAGCAGGAACGGCTCCCGGTGAGGCAGGATCGCCTCGATCTGCTCGCGGTCGAGGACCGTCACGCCGCGTGCTCGTCGGTGAGCCGTGCGCGCAGGCCGGCGCGGGCGCGGTGCGCGTAGCACTTCGCCGTGCCGACGGGCATGCCGGAGCGCGCCGAGATCTCGGCGAACGAGAAGCCGAGCGCGTCCTTCAGCACGACCACGCTCGCCTGCTCCTTCGAGAGCCCCGCCAGCTCCGCGGCCAGCTCCTGGCGCAGCTCGGAGAGGGCCGCCTCGCGCGCGGGGTCGCCGTCGGCCGCGATGCGGTCGTCTTCGTGGAGCGGCTCGCAGCGGCGGCCGCGCTGGCGGTCGGCGACGTCGAGGCACGTGTTGACGACCAGCCGGTGGAACCAGGTGGCGAACTGCGAGTCGCCCCGGAACTGCCGCAGCCGGACGCAGAGCTTGGCGAGCGCCTCCTGAGCCGCGTCGCGGGCGTCCTCGGGATCGGCGAGCACGTGCGCTGCCAGCTTCTCGGCGCGCGGGGCGTGCCGCTCGACGAGCGCCGCGAGCGCCTTCGCGTCGCCGTCCTTCGCGCGCTTGACCAGGATCGGATCACTGAGCCTCTCGTAGACGAGCGGCCGTTCGGGCCGCCGGTCCTGCCGAATCTGACGGCGCTTGCGCAAAGGAGGTTGCACGGCGGCCGTAGTGTATTTCGCCGTGACCGACTCACTGTCGCCGGAGGCCGTCGAGCCACGCCTGCGCGGGCGCTTCGGCCGGCCCTACCGGCACGTCGTCTCGACGCCCTCGACGCAGCTGCTGCTCCCCGCCGCGGCGCCCGAGGGAGCGCTGGTAGCGGCGGAGGAGCAGACGGCCGGTCGCGGGCGTCTGGGCCGCCGCTGGCTGGCGCCCGCCGGCCCGAGCCTGCTCTGCTCGCTGCAGCTACGGCCGCCCGGGG
>Ga0081540_1004698_pt1 | contig 10336 bp, 11 predicted proteins | sample TabmetS2T1R1_FD_71024 | JGI IMG/M metagenome (GOLD analysis project Ga0081540, IMG submission 71024) | Tabebuia heterophylla rhizosphere microbial communities from the University of Puerto Rico - S2T1R1 | ecosystem: Host-associated > Plants > Roots > Rhizosphere ... | reverse complement strand
CATACCGAACGCCGCGAGCGCCGCGAGAATATCGATGTCCGCGCCGGCGACCTCGCGCGGTGGATCGAGATCCTCCACGCGGACGATCCACGCTCCGCCGGCGGCGCGCGCCATCAGCCAGCTTCCGAGCGCGGCGACGAGCGAGCCGAAATGCAGCCGGCCGGTCGGCGACGGCGCGAAGCGGCCGCGGTAGGCGGGTGAGGGCGATTGCATGGCGTCAGTGGGTCGCCTGGGAGTGGCCGGGAAAGATTGAACCACGAAGAACACGAAGGACACGAAGAAAAGCCAGGAGCTCTTTTGATTTTCTTCGTGAGCTTCGTGTTCTTCGTGGTTCAATCTTCGTCGGGGAACTCGAAACCTTCCTCCCTGCGGCGGGTCGAAAGCACGCTCGCCGCCGCGTTGCCCACGCGCTACCCTTTCAAACGGCGCCGGGCGCACTCATATCCCGTACGCACGTCCATTTTCGAGGGCCGCCATGCTGCGCATCATTCTCTTCCTCGCGACCAACCTCGCGGTCATGCTGCTCCTGACGATCGTCGTCAAGCTGACCGGCCTTGACGTCTACGCGTCCCAGCGCGGCGGGCTGAATCTCCAAGGCCTGCTCGTCATGTCGGCGGTCCTCGGCATGGGCGGCTCGTTCATCTCGCTTGCCGCGTCGAAGTGGATCGCGAAGATGTCGGTCGGCGCGCAGGTCATCGCCGAGCCGCGCAATCCGACCGAGAGCTGGCTCGTCAACACCGTGCGCAGCCACGCCGAAAAAGCCGGCATCGGCATGCCGGAGGTCGCGATCTACGACGCGCCCGAAATGAACGCGTTCGCGACCGGCATGAGCAAGAACAGCGCGCTCGTCGCCGTGTCGACCGGCCTCCTCAACTCGATGGACCGCGAGCAGGTCGACGCGGTGCTCGGCCACGAGATCACGCACGTCGCCAACGGCGACATGGTCACGATGGCGCTGATCCAGGGCGTGCTGAACACGTTCGTGATCTTCCTCGCGCGCGTCATCGGCACGCTGGTCGACCGCGCGATCAGCGGCAACCGCGATTCCGGCGGCGGCTTCGCCTATTTCGGCATCGTGATCGTGCTGCAGATCGCGCTCGGTTTCCTCGCCTCGCTGATCGTCATGGCGTTCTCGCGCTGGCGCGAGTTCCGCGCCGACGCGGGCGGCGCGCGGCTCGCCGGCCGCGAGTCGATGATCTCGGCGCTGCAGCGGCTCGGCGGTGACGACGGGCAGTCGACGCTGCCGAAGGCGATTCAGGCGTTCGGGATCACCGGCGAGAGCGGCATTGCGCGCTTCCTGCGCAGCCATCCGCCGATTCCGGAGCGGATTGCTGCGTTGCGGGCGTCAGCTGCGGCGTAGGCGCCGCTCGACCATCTCACGCTGCGCGCAGTTCCCCCTCTCCCGCTTGCGGGAGAGGGCTGGGGTGAGGGACACGTTGGTTCAACGCCTCACCACGAAGCGCTTTTCGCAAGATTGCCCTCACCCTAACCCTCTCCCGCAAGCGGGAGAGGGAATACAGCCCAAGGAATTCGGGCGTGCGGCGTACGACGCGGCGTCAGCCGTGCGCCATCACCTTCTCGGGCTCCTGCAGGAAATTACCCTGCACGAAGTTCACGCCGCACGAGAACAGGATCGACATGCTCGCCGCGTCCTCGACGAACTCGGCGACCGTGAGCTTCCCGGCGTGATGAGCCTGGTCGCAGATCTCCTTAATCTTCTCCTGATTTTCCTTGTGCTTCGGGAGATCCGCCATGTAATTGCGGTCGATCTTGAGATAGTGCGCGGGAATGTGCTTCAGGAGCTGGAACGAATTGAGGCCTGACCCGAACTGCTCGAGCGCGAAGCCGCAGTGGATCTGCTCGAGGCCCTTGACGAACGCGCGGGCCGGCTTGAGGCTCGTGACGACCTTGCTCTCCGGCATCTCGAATACGAGCGAATCGCCGCGCTGACGCGCGTTCTTGAGCTGCTGCGCGATCCACGCAAGCAGCGTCTGATCCTCGAGCGACTGCGGCGTCAGCTTGATGAAGAACGTCGTCTTGTGGCCGGCGCGCTCGCGCTCGGCGATCGAGCGGATCGCGGCGCCGATGACCCAGCGGTCGATCGCGGGCAGCTTGCCGTTCTGCTCGGCGATCGGCAGGAAGTGGCCGGGGAGGATCTCGCCCTTGGCGCCCTTCATGCGCAGCAGCACTTCGTAGAACTCGCCCTCGGCGCCGTGCAGGCTCACGATCGGCTGGTAATAGAGCACGAAGCCGTCGTTCGAGAGCGCCTCGTCGATCAGCGAGATCCAGTGCTTGACCTTCTCGGCCGCGGCCTTGTCCTGCGCGGCCGGGTCGAAGATGTTGATGCGGTTGCCGCCCTCGGCCTGCGCCGTGCGCAGCGCGCCCTGCGCCTGGCCGAGCAGCACCTGCGCGTTGGCGTTCTTCTCGCCGATCAGCGTGCCGCCGATGCTGACGGTGAGGCTGAGCGACTGCTTGCCGATGTCGAAGATGCGCTCCTCGAACGCCTTGCGGAGCTTCTCGGCGAGCTGGCGCGAGTCCTCGACGTTGCGCTTGGTGACCAGCACGCCGAACGTGTGCTCGCCGACGCGGCCCGCGACTTCGGATTCGGAAAGATGGCGGCGCATCAAGCCGGCCATGTCGCCGAGCAGCACGTCGGCGTTGCCGATGCCGACACCGTCGAGCACCTGCTTGAAGTTGTCGGGCTCGATCAGCAGCAGCGCCTGGTCGATCGTGCCGCTCGCGGCGGCGGTCGCGCTGCTCTCGATCCGCGCGATCGTGTGCTGCCGGTTGAAAAGCTCGGTGACGAGATCCTTCTGGCGCAGCGCGTCGAGCTCCTGCGCGAGGTTGGCGTCGACGATCTGCCGGCGGAACGTGATCTGCTGGCAGGGCTCGCCCTCGTAGCTCGCCTCGGTGAATTCCATCGTCGCGTCGAACGTCGATCCGTCGCTGCGCTGCGCCTTGAGGTTGAGGCGCTGCGGCGGCTTCTCGCCCTTCGACAGGCGCTTCAGCAGCGACTTGAAGTCGTCGGCGTCGTCCGGCGCGATCATGTCGAGGATCGACATGCCCTCGACGTCCTCGAACTCGTCGAAGCCGAACATCTCGAGATAGGCCTTGTTCGCGCGCACGTGCATGCCTTCGTGCACGTAGGCGATCGGATCGCGCGAGGAATCGAGCAGCGCCTCGCAGCGGCGCTCGGACTCGCGCAGCGCCGCCTCGATGCGGCGCACGCTGCGGCGCATCGTCAGCGCCTCGAACTCGCGGCGCACGATCATCTGCATGTGGTCTGGCCGGTCGCGCAGCGCAAGGCCGCGCGCGCCGTCGTGGAACGCGGCGACGATGCGGTCCTCGTTGAGCCCGCGGCCGGTCGCGATCAGCGCGACGTCGCGGCCGCCGCGGCTCGCCGCCGCGGATACCTGCGAGAGCGCGAGATCAGCGCAGTCGAGGTTGGCGATGATGACGTCGGGCGTCTGCTGCTCGAGCGCGGCCTCGAGCTCGGCCTCGTTCGCGGCGCGCGCAGGGCGCACGGCGATGCCGCCGTTGCGCAGCACGCTGATGATCTGCTCGGCCTCCTCGACGGATTCCTCGATCAGCAGCAGCTTGATCATGTTTTCGGTTCGATTCATCGGGCAGTGGCGATAGCGCAATCGTCCGCGAGGGCGGAGGGCGCCGCCGGGTGCCGGCGGGGGCCGGTCTCGGTCTGGCGCTGGGAAAACAGATCCTTGCTCGGCGGAGAGCCGCGTCGCGAGTCGCGGCCCTTCGAGCTATTTACCGGATTCGCTCGGGCATTTCCATCGGGCCTGTCCCTCATAGCGGCACCTTCGAGGCGGCGCCGGCAACCTCGCGGACCAGCCGCGGCACCAGATACCCCGGCAGCCGCGCGGCCAGCGCATCGACCAGCGCGCGCGCCCGGGCATCGTCGACTTCGAAATGGGCCGCCCCGGCGACACGGTCCACCTGATGCAGGTAATACGGCAGGACGCCGCAAAAGAAGAGGCGCTCGGACAGCGCCGCGAGCGTGCCGACATCATCGTTCACGGTTTTCAGCAGGACCGACTGGTTGAGCAGCGTCGCGCCGGCGCGGGCGAGATCGGCGCAGGCCCGGGCTACCGTCTCGTCAAGCTCATTGGCATGGTTCGCGTGCAGCACGACCACGCGCTGGAACGGCAGCCGCCCGAACCAGGCCTGGAACTCGGCGTCGATGCGCTCCGGCAGCACGACCGGAAGCCGCGTATGGATGCGCAGCCGTTTGACGTGCGGGATCGTCGCGAGAGCACCGGAGAGCTCGGCGAGCTTCGCCGTCGAAAGCGACAGCGGATCGCCGCCGGACAGGATGACCTCCTCGATCGTGGCATCGGCGCCGATCTCGGCGAGAGCCTCGCTCCATCCGTCCGCCGCGGCGGTCTCCTCGGCGTAGGGAAAGTGCCGGCGAAAGCAGTAGCGGCAGTTGACCGCGCACGAGCCCGTCGCGATCAGCAACGCCCGCCCGCGATACTTGTGCAGCAGGCCGCGTCCGGTGCGCGCATCGAGATCGCCGACCGCATCGCGCGTGAAGCCGGGCACTTCGTCGAGCTCGGCCGCCCGCGGCAGCACCTGCAACAGCAAGGGATCGTTCGCGTAGCCGCGCTGCATGCGAGCGACGAACCCGCGCGGCACGCGCAGCGCGAAGCCGGTCGCGGCGTCGTCCGGAACCGCGTTCGCGAGCGGCGCGAGGTCGAGCGATTCGATAAGCTCGCGCGGATCGCGAATCGCGTCGCGCCAGAGCTCTTGCCAGCGCCGAGGCTGCGCCGGCAGACGTTTAGCGGGTATCATTGCGGGATCGGTCCGGCGGGTCTCGCCAGGAAACCGCTCATTCTAGCCGCTTTTCGCGAGCGGCCCCCGAATATTTACGAACTCCTTCGGAGCACGCATGGCCAGTTATGGCATGAACGACGTCAAGAACGGCATGAAGATCATCGTGGACGGTTATCCGTGCACGATCGTCGACACCGAGTACGTCAAGCCCGGCAAGGGCCAGGCATTCACGCGCGTCAAATATCGCAACCTCAAGACCGGTCGCACGGTCGAGCTGACGATGAAGTCGACCGATTCGCTCGAAGCCGCCGACGTCGTCGACACCGATCTGGAATACCTCTACAGCGACGGCGAGTTCTGGCACTTCATGTCGCCGGAAACGCACGATCAGCTCGCCGCCGACAAGAACGCGATGGCCGACGCGGCGAAGTGGCTCAAGGGCAACGAGATGTGCATCGTCACGCTGTGGAACGGCGCGCCGCTGGTCGTGACGCCGCCGACGTTCGTCGAGCTCCTGATCACCGAGACCGATCCCGGCGTGAAGGGCGACACCGCCGGCAGCGGCGGCAAGCCGGCGACGCTGGAGACCGGCGCCGTGGTCCGCGTGCCGCTGTTCGTTCCGCAGGGCGACAAGATCAAGGTCGACACGCGCACCGGCGAGTACGTTTCGCGGGTGAAATGAAGCCCGGCCGGCGCGAAGATCGTCGTCCCGGCGAAAGCCGGGCGCCATTTTGATTTTCGACGTCGCGCAACCTCGCCGGAGCAAGATGTGTCCCGGCTTTTGCCGGGGCGACGGGATGGAACCGTGACACCGATCGATTTGCTCATCGAACCCCGCTGGCTCGTCCCCGTCGAGCCGCACGGCGTCGTCCTCGAAAACCACGCGGTGGCCGTCGCCGGCGATCGCATCGAAGCCGTCATCCCGGTCGCCGATGCGCGCGAGCGCTACGCGCCGCGCGAGCGCATCGAGCTCCCGGCGCACGCGTTGATCCCGGGACTCGTCAACGCGCACGCGCACAACCCGATGACGCTGATGCGCGGGCTCGCCGACGACCTGCCGCTGATGCGCTGGCTCAAGGAGCACATCTGGCCGGCCGAGGCGAAGGCGATCGGGCCCGAGTTCGTGCGCGACGGCGTCGAGCTCGCGATCGCCGAGATGCTGCGCGGCGGCACGACGTGCTGCAACGAGAACTACTTCTTTCCGGACATCCAGGCCGCGACGTACCGGCGGCTCGGCTTCCGCGCGATGGTCGCGCTGCCGATCATCGAATTCCCGAGCGCGTGGGCGCAGACCCGCGACGAATATTTCGACAAGGGCCTCGCGGTGCACGACGAGTTCCGCGGCGAGCCGCTGATCGGCACGAGCCTCGGTCCGCACGCGCCGTACACGGTCGCCGACGCGAGCTTCGAGCGCATTCGCGTGCTCGCCGACCAGCTCGACATTCCGGTGCATCTGCATCTTCACGAAACCGCGCAGGAAGTCGAGGACGCGCGCCGCGAGCAGGGCGCTCGACCGTTCGCGCGCATGCAGGCGCTCGGCCTCGTCAACGATCACCTGATCGCCGTGCACATGACGCAGCTCACCGATGCCGAGATCGCCGCCTGTGCGGAAGCCGGCGTCTCGGTCGCGCATTGCGCGGAATCGAACCTCAAGCTCGCTTCGGGCTTCTGTCCGGCCGAGAAGCTGCGCCGCGCCGGCGTCAACGTCGCGATCGGCACCGACGGCTGCGCGAGCAACAACGACCTCGACATGTTCGGCGAGATGCGCACGGCCGCGCTGCTCGCGAAGGCCGTCGCGAACGACGCGAGCGCCTTCGACGCGGCCGCGACGCTGCGCGCCGCGACGCTGAACGGCGCCAGGGCGCTCGGCTGGGACGAGCGCATCGGCTCCATCGAGCGCGGCAAGCCGGCCGCCCCCCTCGCGGGGGCGGCGCGCCTGGCGCTCCGCGGCGCCGGGATCCCCTCCTCGGCGATCGCCGTCGTCGAGGGCTGCACGTCGTGCGAGCGCGGTCGCTTCTTCTCCCACCGGCGCGACGGCGCGGTCACCGGGCGGCAGGCCGGCGTCGCCTGGGTCGCGGGGACGGCGTGAGCCGGATCGACCCAGACCGCCTGCGAGCCGCGCTCGAGGAGGCCCGCGAGCGCCTGGACGAGGCGGCCGGCCGCGCCGGCCGGCCGCCGGGGTCGACCGAGATCGTCCTGGCCGGCAAGTACGTCCCAGCCGAGGACGCCCCGGCGCTGGTGGAGGCCGGGGTGCGGGTGGTGGGGGAGAACCGCCTGCAGGACCTGGAGGCCAAGCGCGCGCTGGTGGCCGACGCGCTGACCTTCGACTTCATCGGCCACCTGCAGCGGCGCAAGGTGCGGGACGTCCTGCCGCTGGTCCGCCTCGTCCACAGCCTCGACTCCGAGCGCCTGGCGGCCGAGATCGCCGCTCGGGCGGAAGGGTCGACGCGGGTCCTCGTCGAAGTGAACGCCGGTGCCGAGACGAGCAAGTATGGTATTTTCGCGTCCCGTTTGCGGACCTTCGTCGAGGAGGTCTCCGCGTATTCCGACCTCGTGCTGGGGGGACTGATGGTCATGCCTCCGCCCCAGACGGATCCCGAACGGAGCCGCCCGTACTTCGCCGAGGTCCGCCGGCTCGCCGAGGACCTCCGCGAGGAGTGGGTCGGCCGGCACGACCTGCGCGACCTGTCGATGGGCACCAGCCAGGACTATCTCGTGGCAGCCGAGGAAGGCGCTACGATCGTGCGCGTGGGTCGAGGCCTGATCGCGGGCGCCCACGAGGAGTAGGAGCGATGGCCCTGGGCGACATCTGGCACCGCACGCTCGTCTACTTCGGCATGGCCGAGGACGAGGAGTACGAGGAGTTCGAGGACGTCGAGGAGCGCGACACCTCCCGGCGCTCGGCCGCCGCCAACGACGACCTGGAGCGCAGCTACCGCGAGCGCCCCAACGTCCGCAAGCTGGGGCCGCGCCGCCGCGGCGAGGACTTCGACGACATCTTCGCCGACGACGCGCCCCTCGGGGCGGGCGCTCGGGCCACCACGGTGCGCCCGGTCGAGTCGGCGCGCACCCAGGCCGAGGTGCACCTGGTGGTCCCCAAGAGCTTCAACGACGCGCAGCAGATCGCGGACAAGTTCAAGGGCACCGTCCCGGTCATCCTCAACCTCCAGACGGCCGACACGGACCTGGCCAAGCGGCTGATCGATTTCTCGAGCGGGCTGACCTACGCGCTGGACGGCGGGATGCAGCGCGTCGCCGACAAGGTCTTCCTCCTGACGCCGCGCAACGTCGAGGTCTCGGCGGAAGAGCGCGCGCGGCTGCTCGAGAAGGGCTTCTTCAACCAGTACTGAGGAGGCCCGCCGCGTGAGCGCGTGGCCGGCTCGCGTCGGCGTGATCGGCGCGGGGGCGATGGGCGCCGCGTTCGCCGCGGGCCTGGTCCGCGGGCGCGCCGACCTGGCCTCGGGCCTGCGCTTCGCCGACGTCCACGCCCCGGCGGCGGAGCTGGCGGCGGCGCAGGTCGGCGGGCGTCCGGGCTCCGTGGCCGAGGTCGGGGCCGCGGACCTGGTCTGCCTGGCCGTGAAGCCGAAGGACGCCGAGGAGGCGCTGGCCGAGCTCCGCCCGGCCCTGCGGCCCGGCGCGGTGCTCCTCTCGGTGGTGCTCGGGCTCGGCCTCGACCGTCTGGCGGACGCCGTCCCGGCGGGCGTGGCGGTCGTGCGCACGATGCCCAACCTGGCCGTGCGCCACGGCGCGGGGATCCTGGTCCTCGCCGCGCGCGGCCTGGCCTCCGACGACGAGGTGCGGGTGCGGGCGCTGCTGGAGCCGCTGGGGACGGTGGTCGAGCTGCCCGAGTCGCTGTTCGCCGCGGCCACGGCGCTGGCCGGCTCGGGCCCCGGCTTCGTGGCCCTGGTGGCCGAGGGGCTCGAGGAGGGCGCCGTCGCCGCCGGGCTCAGCCGGGCGGCGGCGCGTGAGATGGTCCAGGGCGTGCTCGCCGGAACCGCCGCCCTCCTCGCCGACGGGGACGACCCTGCCGCGCTCCGCCAGCGCGTCAGCTCGCCGGCCGGCTCCACCGTCCAGGGCGTGGCCGTGCTCGAGCGGGGGGCGGTCCGGGCCCACCTTGCCGACGCCGTCCGCGCCGCCGCCGAGGCCGCCGCCGCCCAGGACCGGGCGCAGGGCGCTGGTCGCTGATGGACACGGCCATCGACTACGTCAATGCCTTCTTCACCGTCTACCTCATCATCTTCTTCATCCGGATCCTGCTCTCGTGGATCCCCACCGTCCCGGTTCGCCGCGTGCCGCGCGCGATCTTCGACTTCATCCACCAGTGCACGGACTGGCTGCTGAACTTCTTCAGGCGCTTCATCCCGCCGATCGGCATCCTTGACCTCTCGCCGATCGTGGCCCTCATCGTGCTCTACATCGCCCGGAGCCTCGTCATCAGCCTCCTGGACAGCTTCTGAGCGACCTCCCCCCCTGGCTCGCCCGGCGCCCCGGCGGGGTGACCGTGGCGGTGAAGGCGGTGCCGCGCGCTCGCCGCACGCAGGCCGTCGGGGTGCAGGACGGCCACCTGCGGGTGCAGATCGCCGCGCCGCCCCACGAGGGCCAGGCCAACGCCGCCCTGTGCGCCTATCTGGCGCGCGCCGCAGGCACCCGCCCGCCGGCGGCCAGGATGCGCCGCGGGAGCGGAGGCGCTCGCAAGCTGGTGGAGGTCGACGGCGACCCGGACGCGCTCGCCGAGCGCCTCGCCGGGGCCGTGGCCGCCGCGCTGGGCGGGCGGGAGGCCATGAGCACGTGAGCACCGTCCCCCGCCCGAGCCCGCGGGAGGCCGTGGCGCGCGCGACCGCCCGCCGCGAGCGCAGGGAGGCTCGCAGTCGCTGGTGGCGCTTCGCGCTGCTCGCCCTCGCCGTGCTGATCGCGGACCAGGTGGTGAAGGCGGTCGTGCGCGCCCGCCTCGAGCCGGGGGAGTCGCGCGAGGTGTTCCCCGGCTTCTCCATCTCCCGCGTCAGCAACGAGGGCATCGCGTTCGGCCTCTTCCCCGGCAACCAGGCGGCGGTGGCGGTCCTGACCGTCGTGGCGCTCTCGGGCATCGCCATCGCCGTGGCCGCCCTGGCGCGGCGGCACCCGTTCGTGGCCGCGGGGGGCGGCCTCCTGATGGGCGGGAGCGTCAGCAACCTGATCGACCGCCTGGCCCACGGGGGCGTGACCGACTACTTCGACCCGGCCCACTGGTGGGCGTTCAACCTCGCCGACGTCGCGATCGTGGTCGGCGCGGGCCTCATCATCTACGGGCTGCTGGGCGCCGACGAGACCGAGGACGCCGCTGAGCATTGACCGACGAGCCCGTCGCCACCGGGATAGGCGCCACGGGCGAGGAGGCCGCATCGGCCGCTGAGGTGCGCCTTCGGGTCGGTCCCGAGCAGGCCGGGCGGCGCCTGGACGCGGTGGTGGGCGAGATGGAGTCGGTCGGCAGCCGGGCGGAGGCGCAGCGCCTGATCGCCGCCGGGCGGGCCCTGGTCGACGGGCAGGTCCGCGCCAAGCGCCACCTCCT
>Ga0081540_1004697_pt1 | contig 10337 bp, 10 predicted proteins | sample TabmetS2T1R1_FD_71024 | JGI IMG/M metagenome (GOLD analysis project Ga0081540, IMG submission 71024) | Tabebuia heterophylla rhizosphere microbial communities from the University of Puerto Rico - S2T1R1 | ecosystem: Host-associated > Plants > Roots > Rhizosphere ... | reverse complement strand
TGCGAACGTCCGGTGACGGCATATTTCGTCGGACTGCCGTTGACAGCGCGGACGTCGCGCAGCATCATTAAATGATGGTCATGATCTCGCGCGCCGCACTCGCCTCGAAAAAAGCTCCCCGTCCGGGGACTTCAGGATGGCGCGCGCGATAGGCCTCTTCGCACAAACCAAAATCCGGAAAACCCCGCCGTGAGTTTGCGGGGTTTTTGTTTGCTCCGTCTCCGGCACTCTGCATCACAGGAGATGGACTCATGAACGATCTCAGACATCAATTGCGCGGCCTCTGGCTTCCGCTGGTCACGCCGTTTCGGGATGGCGAACTGGACGAGCCGTCGCTGCGGCGGCTGGTCAGGCACTATGCGAACGGCCCGGTCGATGGATTGATCCTGGCGGCGACGTCGGGAGAAGGCCTGACGCTGTCGATGACCGAGCTCGAACGCCTCGTCACGGTGGTGCGCTCCGAGCTCGATGACATGCGGCGTCCGATGCCGCTGTGTCTTGGTCTGTCGGGCGCCGCCACGTGCAAGCTGCAGGAGGCGCTCGACGACACCGCCGACTGGCCGATCGACGGCTACCTGATCGCAAGCCCCTATTATTCGCGACCGTCACAGCGCGGCCTGTTACGGCACTTCACCGCGCTCGCCGAGCACGCCTCATGGCCGATCGTGCTCTACAACATCCCCTATCGGACGGCCGTGAACCTGGAAACCGACACGCTGCTTGCGCTCGCCGAACATCCGAACATCGTGGGGCTGAAGGATTGCTGCGCCGACCGTGCGCAATCGATCGAACTGCTGCGCCGGCGGCCGGCCGGCTTCCGCGTCCTGACCGGCGAGGACGCGCAATATTTCGACGCGCTGACCGACGGCGCCGACGGCGCCATCCTGCTGTCGGCCCACATCGAGACCGAGATCTTCGCCGCGGTCCGGACGCATCTTGCCGCCGACGAGCACGACGCGGCGGTGGCGTGCTGGCGACGCGTGGCGGAATTGACGCGTCTGTTGTTCGCCGAGCCGAGCCCGGCCCCGGCAAAATACTGGCTGGCGCGAACCGGACTGATCGCATCCGCCGAGGTGCGGCTGCCGATGGTCGAGGTGAGCGCGGAGCTCGCCGCACGACTCGAGTCCGAAATCGCGACGAGAATGCCGACGCCGGTAAAAGCCGAGCTGGTTAACGTGGCGTGAGGCGAAGCGCGGGCATCACGCACCGCTGTACCGGCGGGCGGGCGTATGGCGGCGTTAGCGGCCGTGCAGGCGTGTTCCTGGTTAATCCGTGGTAGTGCCTGCGCTCAAATCCAAGCGAAGGCGCGACCGCGTTTTTAAGGCCTGCCGTGTATCACTGTCTTGCAAGGGACAACGAGAACGCGGGGGCGCGTCACATGGAAGACCATTCAGTCGCGAGGCAAAACGTCTTCGCCATCGAGGACGTCGTTTGGATGCTCGGCATCTGGTCTGTGATCATCAGTCTGTCACCGGTGATCGCGTTCTACATGCTGATGGTGGCCTGAGATCCAGTTGCGCGCATCGCGTCGAGGCGCGCTCTGGGGGGCAATAAATTTAAGAAATCGCAACGCGCGGCGCCCGCGCGTCTATCGGCTCCGGTGGCGTGACGATATCACGCCGCCTGCTTGTGCATCGCGCCGTTCGACGACACGGTCCCGCGGATTGCCTTGATCGAGCGCTCGATCGCAGCCCACAGCCGGCCGATTTCCATCGCCGCGCGGCCTTCCGCATAATACTCGCGAACGCCTTCGCCCTGGCCAAGCGCCATCAGGAGATCGGCGCGGTTGGTGATCTGTCCGCCCCAGACCGGCGCACGGAATTTGGCGAGCGCTTCGCGTGCGATCGTGACGATCGGGCTCTCGGCGTCGTCCCGGCGCGCAGGCGCACCGTTCAGCACCACCGCGTAGGGCTTGCGCGCCGCGCGGCAGGTCTGAATCGTTTCCTGCACCGCGTTGACGTCGAACACGCCCGGCCGCGCCGGAATGATCACCATCGTTGCGTTACGGATCGCGTCGTCGACGACGGCCGAGAGATTCGGCGGCGTGTCGATGAACACCCATTCGATGCCGTCGCGCTTGGCGGCAGCGACGATGCCGCTGACGGAATTCACCGCGGACTTGATCGGCGGTTCGTTGGTGCCGCGCAATTTGTGCCAGAGCGTAAGCGATCCCTGTGGGTCGGCATCGACCAGAAGGATGGGCTTCGTTGCCTTGTGAACATGGGCAGCGAGGTGAGCAGCCAGGGTACTCTTTCCCGAGCCCCCCTTACGCGAAGCGAAAACTATGACGTTCATACCTTGGCCTCCAGATTGACCCCAGAAGCCGAAAATGAATCAGCGGGCTGATTCGCGAAAGAAAAATTTATTGGATGCCGCGATGAAGCCACGTAATTGCCAACAAGGCTGGTTTTTGAGTCACACGTGTGATTACGGTCACAACCGAAAACGGAATCGGTTGAATGCCTTGCTTGCTCATGGCGCGCTTTTAGCGCGCTCGCGTTCGAGTTTTACGCGCTGCCGCTCAAGCCATTTGCGCTCGATCCATCCGAGCCCCTGCGCCATCGGCTTTTGCAGCGGCGGCACATCCTGCGCGAACAAAAGGAGTCCGAGCGGCAGCATCCAGAGTCCCAGCACCGGCAGGAAGCTGAGAAAGCCGCCAGCCACCAGCAGAAATGCGAGCGGAATACGAACGTAGATCGATGACGGCTTGCGTACCCAGCTAACGAACTTCGCCGGCCCCGGCGGCAGCTTCTTCTCAAACCAGGCGAAGTGCCGATCGAGTTCTTTCTGATGTGCGCTCAATGAACCCTCTCCTCTTGGCCTAAGGAGATGTTCACTGCAGACGCCGCAAACAAGACTTCGGTCTGCCGCGCGAGGGAATCTAAAAATGATGTAATGCCGTCAGGTCGCGCGTTTCGCCGGCTTTTTGGTTTTGCGCGCCTTGGCGCTCACGGCCTTGCGCGGGGCCGCCGGCCGGATCACGGTCGGCCGCCCGGCCGGCCTGGCCGCAGCCTCGCGGGGCTCGGGATCTGGCCCGAACTGGGCGCGGCAGGGCGGCGAGAGCTGGGATTTTTTGGCGACCATGCAGGCCGTCACGCGGCCGACATCGGGAATCTCGGAGCTGCACAGTCGAAACGCGTCGCCTGTGCAGGCCTGCTCCTGTTCGGGGGTGTAGGTTTGAGCGACGGCGGGTGAGATCGAGAGCGCGAGTGCCGTGGCCAGCAGCCATCCAAACCGAAAAGTCCCCGCGCGAAAAATCGTCATCCATTCCCCCCAGCCCAAAGTTTGGCAGAATTGTGGGTGAACGGATCAGGATTCGCAAGCACGGGTGGACGACACGCCACAGCACAAGTGTCGCGGCGGGTCGGGCGGCAATTCAGATTCGAGGGGCAATTCAGCGACGTGAAGATTGGTACAGTTGGGTGGGCTCGAACCACCGACCTCCTGTTCCACAGACAGGCGCTCTAACCAACTGAGCTACAACTGCATCCGCGCGAGGCCCTTAAAAAGGGGGTCGCGAATGGGCCGGAAACTAGGTGCAACGCCTCGCTTTGGCAAGGCCGCGGATTGACGGTTTATAGTCGTCCCGAGGGCATTTTGCGTTCATTTGCCGGGACCTTCGACCAGGCTCCGGCGGCCCTGCCGAATCATCCCACAACAGCAAAAAGCCCGCACAACAGCAAAAAGCCCGGGCCGACCGCCCGGGCTTTTCGTGATCGATATCGAAAAACGATCAGGCGGCCGGCTTGTAAAGCTTCGAGGCCGAGGCCTTGATCGGCTCGACGGTCTCGGTCGCGACCTTCTGGCCGAGCTCGGCGAGTTCCTTGGCCTGCGCCGTGAGGGTCTCGTACTGCTTCTTGGCATGCGAGGTCCACAGCTCGAGCGCCGCCGCCGGCGTCTTCACGCCGAACAGCTCCTGCGCGAAATCGAGCGAGGACGTGGTGTTGGCCTTGAAGAACTCGATCAGCTTGGCGTTGTACTCGCTGGCGCCCTTGCTGGCCGAGGTGAACACGGCCTCGATGGTGCCGTTATGGGTCTCGGCGGCATCCTTGAACTTGGCGTAGCTGTCGCGAGCCTGCGAGACGCCCTTTTCGGCAAGCGCGCGCATCTGCTCGGGGACTTCGAAGGGAATGATGGAGGCAGAGAAGGGATCGGTGGAGCTGGTCAAGGCTTGTATCCTTCACAATGGGGTTAAAACGGCATTTCCCCTTGCGGACCGCCGGGCAGGCAAGCGGGCCGAAAGGTCACGCATTCACACTCACGGAAAGTGCCCATCCACGGGCTGGCCCAATTAGAACCAATATCATGTCAAATTTGTGCAGCGCACTGCAATTTCTGGTGCATCGCCGCGTATTTAACCCGGGACACGGGTTCCAATTCCGGCCAGCCCGGTGCCCGGGCCTCTCGCCGATGGCGGCCACTCACGCTTTCGGCTTCGCCGCATCCATGGCGGCCTTGCCAACGGTCTGGCTTATTTCGCTGGCCTGCTCCGCCAGCACACGCATTTGCGCCTGCACATATTCGCTCTGCAGCCGCATCACCTCGGGCAGATCCTTGGCCTTCAGCAATGATTGCCCGTGATCGAGCGAGGCCTGCACGTTCTGCTCGGCATAGGCGAAGGCCTTGCTGCTGACGTCCCTGGCGGTGGCACGAACCGTGGCGTTGCGCTCCTCGATGGAGCCGGCGGCGGCCTGCGCGGCGGCGGCGAATTTCTCAAAAGCCTTGCGGGCCTGCTCGACGCTCGCTTCCGCCATCGATCGCATTTCCTTGGGTATCTCGAATCGGTCTCGCACTTCCTCGCTCATGGTGCGTTCCTTCGTATTGGCAGGGATTGCGTCCGACACCGTCAGGGGCCGCTCCGGGACGGATGCGGCGCCGGGGAGGTTCCCCGTTGAACCCTTAACGGCCGTTTACGATCACCCAACGCAGCCGGCGGCCAAAGGGTCCCGCCAGCGGCCGGATTAAAAGGTTATCCCGGGCTAGGTTACCGCCGGCCGTGGACCTGCCGCTGCCGGCTTGCGATAGTAATGTTCCCTCAACGCTTTCGGCGTTTGGGCTGCCGATTTTGAAGCCGGACGGTCATGTAGTCGCGATGCAGGATGCGGAATTTCAGTGGCTGGCCTCGAGCGATCCGCGATTGGCGGCCTATGCGGCGAGCCGCCTGCCCGCCTGGCTCTGGACCTCCGACGGCAAGCAGATCCTGTGGGCCAATCCGGCCGGCGCCCGCCTGTTCGGCGCCGCCAGTGCCGCAGGCCTTGCCGAAAAGGCCTTCGGGCCGGCCGACCGGCACCGGCGGCAGATCGCCCGGCTCGCAGGCCGGCTGCTCGCGAACGGCGCGATCCGGCTGGAGCGCTTGCAAGGATTTGGCGCGGCGCCCGGCGGGCTTGTGACCTGCGGCTGCTCGCGGTTCGACTTTCCCGATGGCAGCCACGGCGTTCTGATCGCCGCCGGAAACATCGCGCTGCTCGCGCCGCGCCCGGCGCAGACGGAGTCCAATAGCGAGATGCCGCCAGCCGCCGCATCGTCAGAGCCAACCTCGCAGCCGAGCGCGCCCGTCATCGAGCAACCGGTCACGCCACAACCGGCTCCCGATTACCAAGAGCCGGCACAATCGGGCGAAGCGCCCGCCGAGTTTGCATTGTTCGATGCGTTTGCCGAACCGACCACCGACGACGAGCCGCCCGCGGCCGAAGCCATTGCGCGCGCGCCATCAGCTGCGATCGAAGTATTTGCCGGCCAGCAGGCGCGCCGCCTGCCGCTGCGCTTCACCTGGCAGATGGATCGGGAAGGCCGCTTCACGCTCGGCTCCGACGAATTTCTGAGTCTGATCGGCCCGCGCACCACGGCCGCCTTCGGCCGGCCATGGCGCGAGATCGCCGAGACTTTTGGATTCGATCCCACCGGCCGGATGATGCAGGCCTTTGCGACCGGCGCGACCTGGAGCGGCATCACGCTGAACTGGCCGGTGGACGGCGGCGGCACATTGCTCGTCGAACTGTCCGGCCTGCCGATCTTCGATGCGGCACGAAATTTCATCGGCTATCGCGGCTTCGGCGTCTGCCGCGATTTCGACGCCGTCTCGCAGCTCGCGGCCCGACGCCTGGCGGAATTGTCCGGCGAGATCGTGACGCCGCAAGAAGTGCCTGCTGCGCCATCTGCCGAACCGGCCAGCGTTGCATCGCCTTCACCAGAATTGCCTGAATCGATTGCTGCCAAAACTTCTGTTGCAGAGCCTTCACATCAAAAAGATTTGGAAACGCCCGTGGAAACTCCCAAGGAAGGCGAAAGCGTCGAGGACGCGCTGATGGAAACCGCAACGGAGCTGCCGGCGGACGCTGCCGCAAACGTCTTGCCGTTCCGCGTCCCGGGCGAAGCGAAGCAGCTCTCGCTGTCGCCGGTAGAAAATAGCGCCTTCGACGAACTCGCGCGGCAATTGTCGGCTCGGCTCGACACCGAGAACGGCAACGAGGCGGGCGCCGCGGGCAAAACCATCTTCGAGCCGCTGGCTGTACCGGCGGTACGCGAAGCCGTCGAGCCGCCCGAATGGCTGGCGGCGCCCGAGTCGCCGGCGCGTGGCGAAACCGCGCGCGACAGGGCGCTGCTCGATTTGCTGCCGGTCGGCATCCTGATCTACCGGCTCGACCGGCTGCTATATGCCAACCCCGCCTTCCTGACGCAGATGGGCTATCCGAGTCTGCACGCGCTGGAGGATGTCGGCGGCCTCGACGCGCTCTATGTCGAACCCGGCACCTCGAACGCCTCCTCGACGTCGGACACCGGCAGACCGGTGACGATCTCCGCAAGCCTGCCCGAAGACGCAGATACGCCGTCATCATCGGCGGCAGAGGCCCGCCTCTACACCATTTCATGGGACGGCGATTCGGCACTGGCCTTGATCTTCTCGGGCACTCGCCATGAGGGCGCAGCGATCGCGGCCGCCATCGCGCGCGCCGAGCCGGTGTCGGGGCCAGTATCGGAGCCTGACGCCTCCGAACCGTCGGATGTCGGCCATGCCAATGCCGAAGACCTCGCCGCCATCCTCGACACCACGGCCGAAGGCATCCTGATGTTCGACGCCGAGGGCAACATCCATGCGGCCAACCGCAGCGCCGAGGCGCTGTTCGGCCATGACGGCGACGAACTCGCGCGACGCAATCTCGCTGAGCTGTTCGCGCCCGAAAGCCAGCACGGCGTGTTCGAATATCTCGCCGGCATCAAGGCTTCCGGCGTCGAAAGCCTGCTCGATCACGGCCGCGAGGTGCTGGCCCGCGAAAGCAAGGGCGGCATCATCCCGCTGTCGATGACCATGGGCCGCACCCGCCCCGACGGTCCGAATTTCTTCGCCGCGTTCCGCGATCTGTCGCAAGCCAAGCACACCGAGAGCGAATTGCGCGAGGCGCGGCGGCTGACTGAGCGCGCCGCCAACGCCAAGGCCGACGTGCTGGCCCGGATCAGCCACGAGGTGCGGACGCCGCTCAACGCCATCATCGGCTTTTCCGAAGTGATGATCGCAGAGCGTTTCGGCGCGCTCGGCAACGAGCGCTACCTCGAATACATGAAGGACATCCGCGCCTCCGGCGAACGCGTGATCGCCATCATCAACGACCTGCTCGACCTGTCGCGGATCGAAACCGGAAAACTCGATCTCGCCTTCACCAACCAGAACCTCAACGAACTGGTCGAGAGCTGCGTTGCGGTCTTGCAGCCGCAAGCCAATCGCGAGCGCATCATCATCCGCACGTCGCTCGCGCACACGCTGCCGCCCGTGATCGCGGATGCGCAGGCCTTGCGCCAGATCACGCTGAACCTGATCGGCAATTCGATCCATCTCGCCAATGCCGGCGGCCAGGTCATCGTCTCGACCGCGCTGTCCGATTTCGGCGAGGTGATGCTGCGGGTCCGCGACACCGGCCACGGCCTCAACGACAATGAGGTTGCCGCCGCGCTGCAGCCGTTCCGGACGCCTGCGCCGTCGGATCGGGCCGAGAGTTCGGCCGTCAGCCTGTCGCTGACCAAAGCCCTTGTCGAAGCCAACCGCGCCAAATTCCAGATCAAGACCGGCGGCCGTTCCGGCACGCTGATCGAGATCGTGTTTCCGCACGCGGTGGCGCGGGCCTGACGCGGCCTGCTCGATCGTGGCGCGGTGTCGCGCGCGACACCGCAATTGCGTTTGCCGCAAAAGATGACGCCGCATCGACAGGTCCTTCTGGACAGCGGCGGGTTTTCCGGCTGAAATGCGGCGAATTGACACACAACGGCTCGCGTTGAGCCTGGAGGAAATCCCATGATCCCGTTTCACAGGCGCCTGTTCGGCGCGGTCGTCGCGCTGACCCTTGCAGCCGCAGTCCCTGCGCTCTCGCAGCAACTCGAGCTCAAGATCATGGCGCCCGCCGCACCTGGCGGCGGATGGGATCAAACCGCCCGCGCGATGCAGCAGGCGCTGGTCGCCGCCAAAATTGCCCGCAGCGTCCAGGTCACCAACGTCGCAGGCGCCGGCGGCAGCGTCGGCATTGCTCAGTTCGTCAACGGCGCCAAGGGCGACGGCAACCAGATGATGGTCAACGGCTTCGTCATGGTCGGCGCGCTCGCCATGAACAAGTCGCCGGTGACGCTCGAACAGGTGACGCCGATTGCGCGCCTCACCGAGGAGATCCAGGTGATCGTGGTGCCGGCGAATTCGCCGATCAAGACGGCGCAGGATCTGGCCGCCGCCGTGAAGGCCGACATCGCCAAGGTGACCTTTGCCGGCGGCTCGGCCGGCGGCGTCGACCATGTGATGGCGGCGCTGTTTGCCGGAACGATCGGCGCCGACGCCAAGAAGATCAACTACATTCCGTTCTCCGGCGGCGGCGAGTCGCTGGCGGCCATTCTCGGCGGCAAGGTCACCGCGGGCATTTCGGGCCTGAGCGAATATGAAGGCCAGATCAAGTCAGGCAAATTGCGCGCGCTCGGCGTTACCTCGGAGAAGCGCATCCCCGGCGTCGACATTCCCACATTCAAGGAACAGGGGATCGACCTCGTGATCGCCAACTGGCGCTCGGTGGTCGCACCTCCCGGCATCACGCCGGAACAGCGCAAGGTTCTGAGCACTGCCGTGGAGAACATGGTGAAGTCGGACGCCTGGAAAGAAATCCTCAAGCAGAAGGGCTGGGAGGACGCCTATCTCGGCGGTGACGCATTCGCCGACTTCCTGAAGAAGGAAACGACGCGCGTCACCGACGTGCTGAAGTCGGTCGGCCTCGTCAAGTCATGACACCCGACGACGCTTCCAGCGATGCGCCGCGGGCACCGGCCGCACGGCGTATCGATCCTGCCGGTGTCGTCATTGCAGTGGCGCTCGCGGTGCTCGCCGCGGTGCTGGTGTGGGACGCAAGCCGCCTGCCATCCACCTCGATGTACGGCATGGGGCCCGAGGCGATGCCGATCGTCGTCGCCGTCGGGCTCGGCATTCTCGCGATCGGCAATCTGATCGATGCCTTGCGCGGCAACCTGCCGCCGCGCGAGAGTGCCGATCCCAAGCCGGTGCTGCTGATTCTCGGCGGGCTCGCGCTCTTGATCGCCATCATCGGCTTTGGCGGCGGCTTCATCCTCGCGACATCAGCTCTGTTCGTCGCGACATCCGCCGCCTTCGGACGGCGTGCCCTCCTGACCGATCTCGTCATCGCGCTCGTGATGAGCACGCTGATCTATCTCGCTTTCGATCGGCTGCTGACATTGAGCCTGCCCACCGGCCCGCTGGAAAGACTGCTGTAATGGAAACCTTTGCCGCCCTCGCGCATGGCATGGCCGTCGCCGTGCAGCCGATGAACCTGCTCTATGCGCTGATCGGCGTGTTTCTTGGTACTGCGGTCGGCGTGCTGCCCGGCATCGGTCCGGCGCTCACCGTCGCCCTGCTGCTGCCGGTGACCTACAAGCTCGATCCGGGCGGCTCGCTGATCATGTTCGCGGGTATCTACTACGGCGGCATGTATGGCGGATCGACCACTGCCATTCTCATCAATACGCCCGGCGAGAGCGCATCGATGGCGACCGCGCTCGAGGGCAACAAGATGGCGAAAGCCGGCCGCGGCGGTCCGGCGCTGGCAACCGCTGCAATCGGCTCATTCGTCGCGGGCACCATCGCCACCATCGGCCTTGCCTTTCTCGCGCCGTGGCTGGTGGATTTCGCGGTGCGCTTCGGGCCTGAGGATTACTTCGCGCTGATGTGCGTCGCCTTTGTCACGGTATCGGCGACGTTCGGCGATTCGCCGATCCGCGGCCTGACCAGCCTGTTCATCGGGCTGACGCTCGGCCTGATCGGCATCGACAAGCTCACGGGACAGGCGCGGCTTTCGTTC
>Ga0081540_1004696_pt1 | contig 10338 bp, 11 predicted proteins | sample TabmetS2T1R1_FD_71024 | JGI IMG/M metagenome (GOLD analysis project Ga0081540, IMG submission 71024) | Tabebuia heterophylla rhizosphere microbial communities from the University of Puerto Rico - S2T1R1 | ecosystem: Host-associated > Plants > Roots > Rhizosphere ... | reverse complement strand
CACCGCGCCGACGCGGCGCAGAACGAGTCCCTGATCGGCTTGGCACGCATGGGTGCGGACGCCTTTGGGTACACAGCGGAGCTGAGCATCGACCGCGGCCTGGCCGAGCTTCTGCGCCTGCGCGTCTCGCAGCTCAATAACTGCACTTACTGCCTGAATCTCCACTACGAGGCCGCCCGCGACGCCGGGATCCCGCGCGCGAAGATCGACACACTGACCGCCTGGTGGGAGACCGACCTGCACTCCGAGGCGGAGCAGGCCGCGCTCCGGTACACGGAAGCACTCACAAGGGCGCCCGATAGGGATGCCGACCGGGCCTTCCAGCGCTTCCACGAGGCGCTTGCGAAGCACTTCGATGCGGAGAAGATCCTCGAGATCATCGGCGTCGTCGTCAACATGAACGTGTGGACGCGGCTGAAGCTGGCCGAGGGGGCGAAGCCCCGGCTGGCCTGAGTCGCGGGCGACCTCGACGGCGCGCTGGGGCGCTGTTGCCCTCTCCGTCAGCATGTAGTGGCGCGATGGCAGTCAGATGCGAGAGCCGCCTCACGATCGACGGGAGCGTTCCTGAAGTGTGGGCGTATGTCTGCGACGTCGGACGCTGGCCGGAGTGGGCGCCGACCGTGCGCGAATCCTGGGTTGGCGGAGGGGGTCCGCTTCAGCCCGGCTCACGCGTGGAGCAGCGGGCGAAGGGGATACTCGGCTCCACTCACTACCGGGCGCAGAGCGTGACCGCCGTCGAGGCGCTCCGCTCCGTGGCGTTCGCTGGGCCGATGGGTACCTCCGCGGCTCGCTGGGGGATGGAGCTCGAGCCGATGGACGACAGGGGGACCGAGGCCATGATGTGGGTTGAGGTCGATCTCGAGGGTGTCATGCGCGCGATCCCTGCCCGCGTGCTCGCAGGCAGGATTCGGCGCGTAATGGATCGCGAGATGGCGGCGATCAAGACTGCGGTCGAGTCCGCCACCCCGGGAGACTCGGATTCCTAGACGGGGATGGGCGCCGTGAGCCAGGTCGAAAGTACGCGAGAGCACCTGATCGCGACCTATCGCAAGAAGGCGAAGCGCTACGACGTCACCTCCCGGTTCTACCCCGTGCCCGGCTACCCCCAGCGAGCCCAGCGCCTCCGGGCCGCACGGGCACTGGGGCTTCGCCCGGGTGACAGCGTGGTCGAGATCGCCTGCGGCACCGGCCTGAATTTCTCGCTGATCGAGCAGGCGATCGGTCCGGAGGGCCGGATCGTCGGTGTCGATCTGACCGACGCGATGCTGGCGCAGGCCCGGCATCGGATGAAGACCAACGGCTGGAGCAACATCAGCCTCGTGCAAGCCGACGCGGCCGAATTCGAGTTCCCAACCGAGGTCGACGCGATCCTGTCCACATACGCCCTGTCGCACGTGCCCGAATGCCGAGACGTCATCGCCCACGGCGCCGCGGCCCTCTCGGCCGGTGGGCGCTGGGTCGTCCTGGATCTCAAGCTTCCCGACAACGCGCCTCGCTGGCTGGCGCAGCTCGGGATCGCACTCGGGCGGCCCTTCGGCTCAATAGACGAGTGGATCGTGCGCCGTCCGTGGGAGGCGATCCGCGCCGCGATGCGGGATACCCTGGCCGATCTTTCCTGGACGGAGTTGTCGCTCGGGACCGCATTCCTGGCTGCCGGGTCTCGCGGCTCGAGAGGTAGGACCTCGGAACAGCCATGAGGCAGGACGAACGCGCTCCGTTCGTCCAGGGCCTCCGGCGAGGCAGGATGTCGGCGTACCCCCCCGGCGAGTTCGTCGGGCAGGAGAGCTTCATGCGCGCCAGCGAGATTCTGGCGCTGGCGCATGAGGCCGGCATCGCGCCCGGGATCTCCGTGCTGGACCTGTGCTGCGGAGTTGCGGGTCCCGGACGGTTCATCACCCGGGAGCTGGATTGCACCTACCTGGGAGTGGACTACAGCCCGAGCGCCATTCGCATCGCCCGTGAGCGCTGTGGCGAGCTTCCCTGCCGCTTCGAGGTCTCCCGCATCCCCCCCGTCCCGCCAGGCCCGTTCGATGTGGTGCTCCTGTTCGAGACCATGCTCGCCTTCCGCGAAAAGGAAGCCCTGCTCCAAGAGATATCCGGAGCGCTCACGCCCGGCGGGCGGTTCGCCTTCACCCTGGAGGAGGGCCTGCCCCTCACCGAGGCAGAGCGCGAGAGCATCCCGGACGCCGACACCGTCTGGCTCACCCCGCTGCCGGAGATGCTCGCCTGCCTGGAGCGGGTCGGGCTGGTTGTCCGCTGGCGGGATGACTGCAGTCCGTCTCACCGCGCGGTGGCGGATTCATTGCTCGACGCATTCGCCGCTGATGCCGCCGGCATCGCCGGTCGGGTCGGCCCTCGGGCACTCGAGGAGCTACTTGCCGCCCACCGGCTCTGGAGCGACTGGCTGCGGGAAGGCAGGGTCCGCAAGCTCGCCTTCGTCGCGGAGAAGACGAGGACGGCGACACCTGCCAAATAGGATGTACCCGCATGTCGGGTTCGCCGAGAAGGGCTTGGCGTTGGTCGGCCAATCCGGCAGGGTGAGGCCCGCGCAGGGCGATGCGCACGCATTCTGGCTGAGCGCGCCGGGGCGCGGCGAGATCCGCCCGGTCACGCTGCCCGAGCCGGGGCGGGACGACGTCAGGGTGCGCACGCTCCGGTCGGGCGTCAGCCGCGGAACCGAGACGCTGGTGTTCCGTGGCGGGGTGCCGGCAGACCAGTACGCCGCAATGCGGGCGCCGTTCCAGGAGGGGGACTTCCCAGCGCCCGTCAAGTACGGCTACCTCAACGTCGGGGCCGTGGAGCAGGGGCCGCCGAAGCTGCGCGGCCGAACGGTCTTCTGCCTGTACCCGCACCAGACTGCCTACGTGGTGCCCGCGGCCGCGGTGGTCGTGGTGCCCGAATGCGTTCCGCCCGCCCGTGCGGTGCTCGCCGGGACCGTCGAGACCGCCGTCAACGCCCTTTGGGACGTCGCACCGAGGCTCGGCGACCGGGTCACGGTCGTCGGCGCCGGGATGGTGGGCTGCTGCGTCGCACGCGTCCTGCGGCGATTCCCGGCGGTGGAGGTGACGCTCGTGGACGTCGATGCCGGCCGGGCCGAGGTGGCGGCCGCACTCGACGTCGACTTCGCGTTGCCGGCCGGCGCCGCCGACGGTCGCGACCTGGTCGTGCACGCGAGCGGGACGTCAGCCGGGCTTCAGCTGTCGCTTGACCTGCTCGCGCCCGAGGGCACGGTCATCGAGCTCAGCTGGTACGGCGACAGCCAGGTCCAGCTGTCGCTGGGTGGCGCGTTCCACTCGGGTCGCCTCAGCATCCGCGCGAGTCAGGTCGGAACCCTTTCCCCGGCACGGAGCGGGCGTCGCACGACGACCGACCGGCTGGCGATTGCACTCGACCTCCTCCGCGACCCTGCCTTCGACGCCCTCGTCACGGGGCAGTCCCCATTCGGCGAGCTTCCCGAGGTTATGGCCAGGCTGGCCGCAGGGAGCCTTCCGGCGCTCTGCCACACCATCACGTATGAGGAGGAATAGATCGTGTTCAGCGTGACCGTCCGCGATCAGATGATGATCGCCCACAGCTTCCACGGGGAGGTCTTCGGGCACGCACAGCGCCTGCACGGCGCCACCTACGTCGTCGACGCTACGTTCCGGCGGGTGGCCCTCGACGCCGACGATCTCGTGGTCGACATCGGTCGAGCGGGCGAGGAGCTGCACTCGGTGCTGGCCGAGCTCACCTACCGCAACCTCGACGAGGAGGCCGCATTCGCGGGGACGAACACCACCACGGAGGCGCTCGCCCGGGTGGTCGCGGATCGACTCGCGGACCGGGTGCACGCCGGCGCCCTCGGTGAGACTGCCCGTGAGCTCGAGGGGCTGGTCGTCACGCTGCATGAGTCGCACATCGCCTGGGCGAGCTATGAACGGCCGCTGTGACGGCGGTGCACTTCGTCGTACCCGACGGCATCGACGACCCTGCCCGGCCGAGCGGAGGCAACGTCTATGACCGCCATCTCTGCCGCGGACTCACCTCGCTCGGCTGGTTGGTCCAAGAGCACCCTGTACCAGGCTCCTGGCCGGCACGCGACGCAACGTCGCTCGCCGCCCTCGATGGCGTCATCCGGGGGATCCCCGACGACGGCGTCGTTCTGCTCGACGGGTTGATCGCCTCGACGGCCTCCGAGGTACTGTCGCCCGAGGCGTCCCGGTTGCGAATGGTCGTGCTCGTCCACATGGCGCTGGGCCATCGACCGGCGGATGGCGTGGCAGACGATGTCCGGGGGCGGGAGCGCGCCATGCTCTCGGCCGCGACCGCGGTCATCACGACCAGCGCCTGGACTCGGCGCCGCCTGCTGGAGCTGTACGCGTTGCCTGACGACCGGGTGCACGTCGCCGAGCCGGGCGTCCAGGCCGCCGACCTCGCACCGGGCAGCGCGGCCGGCGCAGCGCTGCTCTGCGTCGCTGCGGTCAGCGCCGACAAGGGCCACGACGTGCTGCTCGACGCGCTGGCCGGCCTCACCGACCTCTCCTGGCAGTGCGTCTGCGCCGGCAGTCTGGACCGCGCCCCCGCTTTCGTCGAGGAACTTCTTCGCCGCTGCGTGGCCGCCGGGCTGAGCGACCGCGTCTCCTTCCCGGGACCACGGGCCGGAGCCGATCTCGACCGTACCTACGCCGCCGCGGACCTGATGGTGCTGGCGTCGCGCGCCGAGGCGTACGGCATGGTCATCAGCGAGGCCCTGGCCCGCGGGCTGCCGATCGTCGCGACCGAGGTCGGCGGAGTGACGGAGGCCCTCGGGCAGGCCGACGGGGCCCGGCCGGGGTTGCTGGTTCCGCCGGACGATCCCGCCGCCCTCGGGGCGGCGCTGAGGGCGTGGCTCGGCGACCCCGGGCTGAGACGACGCTTGCGGCGGGCTGCCCGCGAGCGGCGCGACTCGCTCCCAGGCTGGTCGACCACCACCTCCGCGATCGCGGGTGTCCTCGCAGGCGCCTCGCGATGACCGTCGAGGGTATCCGCGTAAGCCGGCGCTGGCTCGCCCTCCGCGAACCCGCGGACGCCGCGGCTCGAGCGCCCGACCTCGTCGAGCACCTCCGGGCGCCCCCCGAGGAAAAGGGCCCCCGGGTGATCCACGACCTCGGCGGCGGCACCGGAGCGATGGGCCGCTGGCTCGCGCGACTGCTGCCCGGGCCTCAGCACTGGGTCGTGCACGACCGGGACGCAGACCTGCTGGAGATCGCGGAAACGAACTCCCCCGGGCCGGCCGCCGACGGGGCCCCGGTTACCGTGGAGGCGAGGCAGTCCGACATCACCCGGCTGCAGCCCGGCGAGCTCACGGGCGCAGACCTGATCACCGCCTCGGCGCTGCTGGACCTGCTGACCGAGGACGAGCTGGCGAGGCTGATCACGGTGTGCGTCGACGCCCGGTGTCCCGTGCTGCTGACCCTGTCCATCGTCGACGGAGTCCAGCTGATGCCGGCGGATCCACTGGACCGCCGCGTCGCCGCCGCATTCGATGCCCACCAACGCCGCACGACCGAAAGGGGGCGCCTGCTGGGCCCAGCTGCCGTCACGGTGGCCCTGGAGCAGCTGGGGCGACTGGCGACGAAGGTCCGGCCCAGTCCCTGGCGACTCGGCGCCTTGCAGGCGGACCTGGCGGCCGAGTGGTTCACCGGGTGGGTGGGTGCAGCGTGCGAGCAGCAGCCGGAGCTTGCCGCCGAGACCTATGACTACACGCTCCGGCGGCTGGCGGAGGCGACGGCCGGGCAGCTTGCGGTCACTGTGGACCACGCCGACCTGCTGATCCTGCCCTGAGGACGTCAGCCGGTGCGGAAGCGCTGCGAGAGCGCGTAGCGGAGCAGCACGACGTCGCCGATCTGGCGGACCTCGGCGAGGGTCGCCCGCCGGTCGGGGCCCCAGGGGAAGCGGCCGTCGCTCACGAACCGCGGCGCCCGGGAGTCACCGACGAAGAAGGGAGCAACCACCAGCTGCAGCTCGTCGGCCAGGTCGTCGGTCAGGAATTGGGTGTGCACCGTACCGCCGCCCTCGACCATCAGCCGCTGCACGCCACGGGCGCCGAGGTCCTCGCTGATCCTGCGCATCTCCACCGGCTGCCCACCGTCGACCACGGTCGCCACCGGTCCGAGTCGCGAGCGGGCGTCCACCACTCGCGGGCTCGCGCAGTAGACGAGCTTTTCCGTCTCGCCCGTGGTGAAGAAGTCGGAGCACGCGTCCAGCTCCATCCGCTCCGTCACGGTGATCTTGATCGGCGATGGTGCGAGCCCGCGAGCAGTCCGCTCGTCGCGGCGCTCCTTGGAGCGCACCAGCAGGCGCGGGTTGTCGTTCCGCACGGTGGCCGCGCCCACCAGGATCGCGTCGCAGGAGGCCCGGACGGCGTCGACCCGGTCGAAATCGGCGTCGTTGGACAGCTCGAGGCGCCGTGGCGTCGCGCTGCCGAGATAGCCGTCGATCGACAGCGCGCAGCTCAGCAGGGTGTACGGGCGGTCATGCATGTGCGGCATGCTCGGGGAGCGGCGCTTTGGTCCGATCCGCATGCGGGATACGGCGGGACCATGAAACCACGAGGACGGCCGCACCCGGCAGGCTGGCGATGAGCACCATGATGCCGTAGACGACCGCGGTGGCGACCCCTTGCTCGGCACCGAGGCCCGCCGCGCCGAACGCCCACGCCGTCGCGCCCTCGCGCGGACCCCAGCCGCCGACGCTGGGCAGCACCATGACCATGATCACGAGCAGGGCCAGCGGCAGCATCCGGGACGGTGGCGCGGTGACGCCCGCCGTCCGCGCAGCGATCAGGAAGGTGACCGCGTAGCCGCAGACGACCAACACGGATGTGACCACGATGCCCAGCCACGCTCTCCTGGCGAGCAACGCGTCGCGGAGGTCGCCGGCCACTGCGCTTCGGGCCCTCCCCCACGCACCCCCGCCGCCACCGGGTCGCATGCGGGCGACGAGCACGAGGCCAAGCGCGGCCACGACGACGGCGATCGCCACCAGAGGCATGGACGAGCGCACGGGGGACGGCAGCACGAGGAGAACGGCCACGGTCAGAACGACCTGTACGACCTGCCCGGCACCGCGCTCCCACACCACGGCTCTGAGAGCGCGGCTGACGTCGTGCACCTCGCGGCCGTGACTGACACCGCGATGGACGTCGCCGGCGACGCCGCCCGGGAGCATGAGGTTGAGGAAGACCGCCCGGTAGTAGGCGGCGACGGCGGCCGGCAGGGAGAGCCGGACACCGAGGCCACGGGAGACGATCGTCCAGCGCCACGCGGCGCAGACCGTGGCGAGGAAGAAGACCGCCGCCGACGCCAGAAGAGCACCGACGTCGACCGTGCGGACGCCGTCGAGGAACGGTCCCGCGCCGAATAGCCAGAGCAGGACGCTGACCGTCGCGGCGGATCCGACAAAGCGACCCCAGGCCCGGACGGTCCGGCTCATGCCGGTGCCTGCTGCCGCTGAGGATGCGGGCGCATCATCGGCCGTCTCGGCGCCCCGTCCGGGGTTGCGAGTCGAACGCGCTGAGGAAGCGGTCACGGAAGGCGCTCATCGGCCAGACCGGGGCCTGCGGGAGGGGCCGCAGGCCGTCGTTCCAGCCCCAACCGGCGATCCGGTCCAGGACCGCCGGGTCGTGGGCGATGACCGAGATCGGCACCTCGTGACTCGGCGCGAGCCCGGTGACGACCGTGGAGGGCTGATGGTCGCCCAGGACGACGAGCACGAGGTTCGGGTCGCCGTAGCGGCGCACGAACGAGACCAGCGAGCTCATCGTGTACCGGATGGAGCGGCCGTACGCAGCGCGCACGCGTGAGGAGTCGCTCCAGAGCGCGGATTTCGTCGTGCTGTCCACGGGCGTGGTGTTGAAGACCGAGCCGTCGCCCACGTCGCGCCAGGGGATCCGGTGGGGAATCTCGGTCCACGGCGTGTGGCTGGAGACCAGGTCGAGCTCCGCGAACACGTTGCGGCGGTGGCCTTTCGCGAGCTCGAGGCGTTGCAGGGCCGAGAAGACGTACTGGTCGGGCATCGAGGCGTACGCGAAATGGGGGCCGTGATAACCCACGTCGCGCCGGTCGTAGACCTTGTCGAAGTCGTAGAACGACCCCTCGGACCACGCCCGGTCGTTCGACGGCACGACATCGACGGTCCGCCAACCCGCCCGCTTGAACGCAGTGCTGAGTGTGAAGCGGTCGGTCTTGACGAGCTGGTCGTAGCGCCCTTGGTTGTCGACCCAGAGGCCGGACTGCATGCTCGAGTGCGCCAGCCAGCTGATCCCGCCGAAGGTCGACGAGGTGAGGAAGCCGCTCCGAGAGGAGAAGCCCGCGGCCTGCAGCGACTTGGTCCACCTGTCGAGACCGGCATCGACCTGCGGGGAGAACGAGGAGCCCTGAACGGCGACCTTGCCGTAGCTCTCGACGAACGCGAGGAGGACGTCCTTGCCGCGCAGGCCGGTCAGCAGCTGGTGGCCGGGAGTGTCGCGGAACCGGTCCTGGCCGATCTCCTCGGCGAAGACCGAGTGGTCCGCCAGGTCGGCCTGCAGGGTCCGCACCTTGTCGACGACCAGATCCGCGGCGCTGAGCGAGGCGATGGGGGTATCGGAGATGAAGCGCGCGCCGAACGCCCAGCAGAGGACCCAGACCCCGCCCAGTGCCGCGATGGCTCGCAGAGACCACTGACGGTGCCCGGCCGCGACCCCAGTCACACGGAACACGGCCAGGGTCATGAAGACGAGCAGGGCGAGAACGAGCACAACCACGCCCGCGAGGACGAGATTCGCGTCCGACGCACCGATCGAGGCGCGCAGCGTCTCGCTGCCGATTCCGGCGTAGCTCGAGTCGAGATAGGGGTCGAACGGACGATCGAAGGCCGTGAAGAACCCGATGTCGAGGATCTTCAGGATCACCACGAGCGCCAGGACGGGTCCGACGATGGCGGCCAGGAAGCGTCGGGCCGTGGGCGGTAGGACGAGGGCCAGCCCGATCAGGACGAGACCCTCGAGCGGGATCCTCACGAACGCGCTCGGCTTCAGATCGAGCGGATGATCCGGAGCGACGAGAGCGGACCAGACGAGCAGGAGGGCGAGGATCGTGAGGGCTGCGCCGATGCTCGTTCGCACCCGTCCGGGTCCCGGGCGGGGCTGAGTGGTGACTTCAAGATCGACGGTGGGACCTGCGCCCGCCGCTGCGGGCGCGCGGGTGGCGTGCCCGTTGCGCCACAGCCACAGGACGTCGTGGCCGAACGACTCGGCAAGCAGGGCCAGCGCCGTGACGAGGATGGCCTCGGTCAGAGCCGGCGACAGGACGCCCGCGGCCGCAATGGTCAGCACGATCCCCTGCGTCGCTGCCGCGACCTTGCGCCAGTAGCGCGGCGGGAGCCGCTCACGCATCCACGGCAGCAGCCATCCGGCTGCCAGGAACGCGTAGCGCGCCGCGCCTATCGCGAGCACCCACGCGCCCGCCGAGCGCGCGACGTACACGCTGAGGACGAGGATCAGGAATGCATCGACCTCAGCGTCGAAGTGCTCACCCAACGTCGCCGACGTCTCCGTGCGTCGCGCGACCCATCCATCGACAGCATCGAGCGCCAGGGCGATGGCCGCGAGTGACACCAGCAGCGCCGCGGGGACGGCGTGGTTGAAGGAGTGCGCGACCAGTGCCGCGACGCCCACGGCGAGCGTCGCCCGGGCAAGGGTCACCCAGTCGGCCGGGCTCAGCCGATCGGAGCGGTAATGGGAGAGGCCTCGCGCCAGGCCCGCGTTCATGACCGCTCCACAGGTGATTCCGACGACCCAGCCGGCGGCGCTGAGGCCGACGCCGCTGAGGGCGACGATCCCCGCGATCACCGCGATCAGCATCACTTGGGTGACCATCCCGGTCATCGGACCGCTCGGAACCATTCGCAGCTTGCGCGCTAGGACCGGCACCTAGGCACCCAGGGCCGGGTTGACCCTCGAGGCGTCCAGGACGGCCATGAACTCCTCCACGCTCAGTAATACGTGGCCCATCGGGCGCAGGCTCTCCAACCCAATGGCTGCGGCCATCGCGAAGAGCATTCCCGCCACGCTATGCCCTTGCGCGCGAGTCGGTGATCGCGTCAGCCACAGACCGGGGTAGGGAAAACCCCACGAGGCAGAGCCGGAATGCGCAGTCGCCGGGTCTGTTCTATGCGCGGTCGAGACGCTCGCCGCGGGCAAGAACAGACAGGCGAGACAGGGCGCGTTCCGAGGGACTGCCGGGCTCGGCGTGGTAGACGATGAGGACCTGTCCCTCTGTCGCGGTGATCGCGAGCGTTTCGGTCAGGAGTTCGATCGGACCGACGACTGGGTGGTTG
>Ga0081540_1004695_pt1 | contig 10339 bp, 10 predicted proteins | sample TabmetS2T1R1_FD_71024 | JGI IMG/M metagenome (GOLD analysis project Ga0081540, IMG submission 71024) | Tabebuia heterophylla rhizosphere microbial communities from the University of Puerto Rico - S2T1R1 | ecosystem: Host-associated > Plants > Roots > Rhizosphere ... | reverse complement strand
TCATTCACCTGATAGGGCTGAAGCAGCGACAGCCGGCGATCCGCATCATTCTGCCCCATCGACACCCAGACATCGGTGACGACGCAATCCGCGCCCCGCACGGCCTCGAAGGGATCCTCGAACAGTGCGATCTCGGCACCCTCGCCTTGGGCCCAGGCCAACATCTCGGCGCTGGGCTGGACCGACGCGGGAGCGCCGATATGCAGCACGAAATTGAAGCGCGCGGCAGCATGAATCCAGGAGGTGGCGACATTGTTCGCGGCATCGCCGAGCCAGGTGACGATCCGGCCACCGATCGGCCCCTTATGCTCCTCGAAAGTGAGGATGTCGGCAAAGATCTGACAGGGATGAGAGCGGTCAGTGAGACCGTTAATCACCGGCACGGCGGCATATTCGGCAAGCTCCAGGAGCGAGCCGTGCGAGGCGGTGCGCAGCATCATCACATCGACATAGCGTGACATCACCCGGGCGGTGTCGGCGATGGTCTCGCCTCGTCCGAGCTGCATGTCGGTGCTGTTGAGCACGATCGCGTCGCCGCCAAGCTTGCGCATAGCGACATGGAAGGAGACGCGTGTGCGGGTTGAAGGCTTCTCGAACATCATGGCGAGTACCTTGCCTTCCGCGAGGCGGCCGAAGCGCCGCCCGCCCATGCGCATGTCCGCTTTCATTTCATGGGCCTGCACCATCATTTGCGCGAGCGCCGGAGCATCGAACGCGTCGATGTCTAGGAAATGCCGGGGCGTCATGATATCAGGCCGCCGGCTGGGGGGCTGACTGGCGCCGAAGGTCGGTGCAGGCAGAGCCGATTTTCGTGCACGCATCGTGAATATCCTCATCGCCGATGATGAGCGGCGGCAGGAGGCGCACGACGTTGTCACCAGCTGGGATCGTTAGCAGATTTTGTTTATGAAGCGCTTCAACAAGGCGATTGTTCGGCAACTTGCATTTGATGCCGATCATCAGGCCCTCGCCGCGGATTTCCTCTATAATATCGCCATGGGTATCGGCAAGCTCTGCCAGCCGCTGCTTCAGCAGCAAACCGCGCTTGCGCACCGCTTCGAGAAAGTCTTCCTGGAGCACCACGTCCAGCACGGCATTGCCGGCGGCCATTGCCAGGGGATTGCCGCCGAAGGTCGAGCCATGCGTGCCGGCCGTCATGCCGATGGCGGCCTCCTCCGTCGCAAGGCAGGCACCGAGGGGGAAGCCGCCACCCAGTCCCTTGGCCACCCCAAGAATGTCGGGCTCGATGCCGCTCCATTCATAGGCAAAGAACTTGCCGGTGCGCCCCACGCCGGTCTGCACCTCGTCGAGGATCAGGAGAATGCCGTGCTCGTCGGCAAGCTTGCGCAGCGCCCTGAGGAACGGCCAGGTCGCGGGCCGCACGCCGCTCTCGCCCTGGATCGGCTCGACGATGATGCCGGCAGTCTCGTCTGTGATGGCGGCGCGGGTGGCCTCGAGATCGCCGAGGTCAACCTGGTCGAAGCCCTCCACCTTCGGCCCGAAGCCGGCGAGATGCTTGTCCTGATTGCCCGCGGCGAGCGTCGCTAGCGTGCGGCCGTGAAAGGCGCCCTCGAAGGTAATCAGGCGGTAGCGCTCTGGTGCACCCCGGTAGGAGTGGTATTTGCGCGCCATCTTGATGCAGGCTTCCATCGCCTCGGCACCGGAATTGGCGAAGAACGCCCTGTCGGCGAAGGTTGCCTTGCAGAGCCGTTCGGCAAGCCTTTCCTGGCCGGCAATCTTGAAGAGGTTGGACACATGCCAGACCTTGGCCGCCTGCTCGGTGACGGCGGACACGAGGGCCGGATGCGCATGCCCCAGCACATTCACTGCAACGCCGGCGCCAAAATCGAGGTATCGCTGCCCGTCCTCCGCGACGAGATAGACTCCCTCTCCATGCGAGAAGGCAAGATCGGCTCTGGCGTAAGTGGGCAGAACGGCGGACATGGCGTGTTACAAAGACCTCCAAAACAGAAAGAGCCGCAATCACATTGCGGCCCCATTATGCCAGGATCATTCAGCGATTGCAGTAGCCTGTCAATTGGCACAAAAGCCACAGTGGGGGCGAAAACCCGCGCTGGCTGGGGCGTTTAACGCTTCCTTTATTTGTTTTCGCGGCCAAGGCATGGCATGATCCGTTCATGGCGAGGTGACGGCTCTGGCGTGTTCCTTTTCTGCCGTCCCATTGTTCTCCGTATTCGCCACTCAGCGGCTTGGCATCCGGGTTTTCGTGGTCCCTCTGGCTGAGTTCGTTTCCAGTACAGCGTTTGTTCCTGCGTAAGCCTGACCGGGCTCATCTCGTCGTCGGTGGAGCATGTTGCTCTTTCGTGGCGCAGAGGCGGCAGCTCGGGGGCGTTTAATTCCACGCCGAAATAACCGCATGAAGACGTACGAGGAGGCAGGAACAATGGGGTGGACTGACGATCGTGTCGAGCTTCTGAAAAAGCTGTGGGCTGACGGCCTCAGCGCGAGCCAGATTGCGAGCCGCCTTGGCGGGGTCACGCGCAATGCGGTGATTGGCAAGGTGCACCGTCTTGGCCTTGCTGGACGCGCGACCACCTCCCGCAGCCGGACTCCGCGTCCCCGCAACAGAATTTCGCATCTGCCGCTGCGCCCGACGCGCGTGCAGTACAGAACCCATGGCAATACAGCTCTGAAGCCGGTCTTCATGCCAGTCGAGCAGCCGACCGTGGCGCTCGCTGTGGTGCCGACGGTTCTGCCCGAACTCGATGCGCCGGAAGCGCTGCGCGTTCATCTCCTCGACCTTCGCGAGCATATGTGCCGCTGGCCGATCGGTGACCCGCAGGACGATGGCTTCCATTTCTGCGGCCGGCAAAAAGCGACCGGCATCTCCTATTGCGATCATCATGCCATGCAGGCCTTCCAGCCCGTCACACGCCGTAAAAAATAGCAAGAAGACTTTCAAGCGGGGGGTGAGAGCTGGGACATTATGAGGGCAAGGTCCCAGCTCTCCTAATTTTCTGACATTCTCAGGCCATCGCAGCGCTACTATCCTCGGTCGATCCGTTCGATTGGCTGAAGGAGAAGGCTCATGCCTCTTAAGGGCAGCTGCCATTGCGGTATGACGCAGTTCGAAGTGGCTGAAGCGCCGGCTGATGTCACACGATGCACATGTTCGTTTTGCTCAAAGCGCGGTGCGTTATGGGCTTATTACAAGCCCGAGCAGTTCCGGCTGCTGACGCTCGAGGAGAATGGGGCCACATATCAGTGGCGATCGCGGACCGTAAAGCATCACCACTGCGCGAATTGCGGCTGCGGTACATTCACGGTCTCGCCGGATTTTTCCACGGGCGAATCCGACTTTGAGCATCCCAAGGTCGGCGTGAACGCCAGGCTGTTCGACGATTTCGACCTCGATGTCGTCCCCATACGGGTCATCGACGGCAGGAACTTATGGTGACCGACCTGCCCGGTGTCCTGCATCAACGGGAATTGGGAGAGGCACCCGGCGCGGACGCAGGCCAGATGGTCCATCCAGAGCTCCGCCCCGATCAGCCCGCCGTGACCGGGCTTACCGACGGGGTGCGTTCACCAAAGGCGTAGCCAGCGCCGCGAACGGTGCGGATCGGGTCTTTCTCCCGGCCCCGGTTGATGGCCTTGCGCAACCGGCCGATATGGACGTCGACGGTGCGCTCGTCCACATAGACATCGTTGCCCCACACGCCATCGAGGAGCTGGGTGCGTGAGAACACGCGTCCAGGGCTTTCCATCAGAAATTCGAGCAGGCGAAACTCGGTTGGCCCGAGCCGCACTTCGCGGCCATTGCGCGTCACCCGGTGGGCTTCGCGGTCAAGAGTTATGTCGTTGACGGCCAGAACGCTGGCGAGCCGCTCGGGGTTCGCACGGCGCAGAATGGCCTTGACCCGCGCCATCAGCTCCGGCACGGAGAACGGCTTGACAACATAGTCGTCCGCGCCGGTCGTGAGGCCGCGAATGCGGTCGCTCTCCTCGCCGCGAGCGGTCAGCATGATGATCGGGATGGCCCGCGCGTGCCGGCCGCTGCGCAACCTGCGGCACAACTCAAGACCGGAAATCCCCGGCAGCATCCAATCGAGAATGATCAGATCCGGCGGATCTTCGGCGACCGCGATTTCGGCTTCGTCGCCCTTCTGGGCGCTGACGACGCGAAAGCCTTCCGCCTCCAGATTGTACTGGAGGAGCATAGCCAGCGGCTCCTCATCTTCCACCACAAGGATTTTTGCGGTCATCCCTTAACCCCGGTCGCTAACTGGCAGGGGCGTCAGGCATGGCAAAGTTCGTCGTGTCGCTCTTCGGGCGCTGCTCGACGATAGAGCTGCCATGAACCATGAAATAGACCATCTCCGCGATGTTCGTCGCATGATCGCCGATGCGCTCGATATTCTTGGCGCCGAACAGGAGATGCGCGCAAAGTCCGATATTGCGCGGGTCTTCCATCATATAGGTGAGGAGTTCGCGGAAGAGCGAGTTGTAGAGCGTGTCGATGGGCTCGTCGTTGAGCCACACCTTCAGCGCTTTGTCGGCATCGCGCTGCGAATAGGCGTCGAGCACATTCTTGAGCTGCTCGAGCGCAGTATTGCCGATATGCCTGAGGCCGATCATGAGCGTTTTTGGCCGCTGTTCGCCGGCGATGGCCAGGGCGCGCTTGGCGATGTTCTTGGCCAGATCACCGATCCGCTCCAGGTCCGATGCCACCCGGATCACGGTGATGATCTGGCGCAGATCGAGAGCCATCGGCTGGCGGCGCGCAATGATGGAGACGGCTGCCTCCTCGAGTTCCCTCTCCAGGCGGTCGATCATCTCATCCTGGCGGATGGTTGCCTCCGCGAGCGCCGGATCGCGCCGTTCCAGCGAATCAATGGCCCGCGCAAGGCATTGCTCGGCAAGGCCTCCCATCTGCGCGATCTTGCTGTCGAGGGTTTTGAGCTCTTCTTCGAATGCGCGGACGGTATGTTCGTTCATCACGTGCTTTTCCTTCCAGTGCCGGTGCGCATCTAACCGAACCGGCCGGTGATATAGTCCTGCGTACGCGTCTCACGCGGGTTAGTGAAAATCTGCGAGGTCTCACCCTCCTCGACCAGCACGCCGAGATGGAAAAAGGCGGTGCGCTGCGACACGCGGGCTGCCTGCTGCATCGAATGGGTGACGATGATGATGCAGTAGTTCTGCTTCAGCTCGTCCATCAGCTCCTCGATCTTGGCGGTCGCGATCGGGTCGAGGGCAGAGCAGGGCTCGTCCATCAGGATCACATCGGGGCTGACCGCGATGGCGCGGGCGATACACAGGCGCTGCTGCTGGCCGCCGGAGAGCCCGGTGCCGGGATCGTTGAGCCGGTCCTTCACCTCCTTATAGAGGCCTGCTTTTTCCAGGCTGCTGACGACGATCTCATCAAGATCGGTCTTGTGCGAAGCCAACCCGTGAATACGCGGGCCGTAGGCGACATTCTCGTAAATGGTCTTCGGAAATGGATTCGGCTTCTGGAACACCATGCCGACGCGGGCGCGAAGCTGCACCGGATCGATGGATGCATCGTAGATGTTCTCGCCATTCATCATCACGCTGCCTGTCACGCGCGCGACATCGATGAAATCATTCATCCGGTTGAGGCAGCGCAGGAATGTGCTCTTGCCGCAGCCGGATGGGCCGATGAAAGCGGTGACGGACCGATCGCCGATATCGATGCTGACGCTCATCAGCGCCTGCTTGGCACCGTAGAAGACGGACACCTCGCGGGCGGCGATCTTCACATCCGTCAGGCCAGCGCCATGGTGTACCGGCACGGGAGCCGGGATGGATTTGTCAAAATCGGCTCGTACGCTGGGCGATGCTTCGTTCACGGGACTTCTCCAACAGGTTTTCTTCTGGCCAGCCGACTACCATTTCCGAGCAAAGCGCTGCCGCAGCACGATCGCGACCGCATTCATGATGAGCATGAAAGCGAGCAGCACGATTGTCGCGCCGGCGGTTCGTTCGACGAAGCCGCGCTCGGCCTCCGTTGCCCACATGTAGATCTGCACAGGCAAAGCCGTGGCCGACTCGAGCGGCGTTCTCGGATAATCCACGACGAACGCCACCATGCCGATCATCAGGAGTGGCGCGGTTTCACCCAGCGCCTTGGCGAGACCGATGATGGTGCCGGTCAGGATGCCGGGCATGGCGAGCGGCAGCACATGATGGAACACGGTCTGCATTTTCGATGCGCCAACGCCCAGCGCCGCCTCGCGGATCGATGGCGGCACCGCGTTGATGGCGGCGCGCGTGGCGATGATGATGGTCGGCAGCGTCATCAATGTCAGCACGAGGCCCCCCACGAGGGAGGCTGAGCGCGGCAGGCCGAGGAAGTTGATGAACACGGCGAGCCCCAGGAGGCCAAACACGATGGAGGGCACCGCGGCCAGATTGTTGATGTTAACTTCGATCAGGTCGGTGAACCGATTCTTCGGCGCAAATTCCTGGAGATAAAGTGCAGCCGCAACACCCAATGGCACGGCAAGGGCCAGGACGGTAAACATCATGAAGAACGAGCCGATGATGGCAACGCCAAGCCCCGCCGTCTCCGGCTGGCTGGAGGCGCCAAAAGTGAACAGCCCGGAGTTGAATGTCTTCGCCAGCAGGCCGTCGGCGGTCAGCTTGTCGATCCAGGCGACCTGCTGATTGTTGAGCTGCCGGTTCTCCTCGGGCGTATCACGGCTGATGGCACCTTTAAGGAACGCATCGACATTGCCATGCGCGAGCACCCAGACCTGCCGGGTCTGGCCGATGATCGAGGGATCGGCGAGCACGATCTTGCGCAGCTGGGTGTCGATGCCGCGGGAGAGCAGCTCGTTGGCCTTGCGCCGCGCGAGACGATCGTCCGGGTTGACTCCGAGCACGCTATAGAGCGCGTTCGAGGCGAGCTTGGGGTAATTGGCGTTCCACAAATCCTGCGAATTGCGCTGACCGGACGGGTCAATTTCGGACGCGTCGAAGTTGACGTCCAGCCGGATAGCCGATTGCATGAAAGCGGAATAGCCGTTCCGCACGATGGTCGTGAACAGAATCACGAGAAAGGCGAGGCTGATGGCGATGGCGATCACGCCATACATCTTGAACCGCCATTCCGCGGCATGGCGTTTCTTCGCGAGTGCGGCGGCGTGATCGGCGCGGCGGATGCGGGCTTCCTGAATGTCGGAGGGAGTAGCGGCGATCGTCATTCATAAAGCTCCCGGTATTTGCGCACGATGTGCAGCGCGTAAACGTTCAGGGCCAGGGTCACCAGGAAAAGGGTGAGGCCGAGCGCGAAGGCGACCAGGGTCTGGGGTGTGTTGAACTGCAGATCGCCCGTCAGCTGGCTGACGATCTTCACGGTGATGGTGGTGACGGATTCGAACGGGTTGAAGGTCAGATTGGCGGCGATGCCGGCTGCCAGCACCACAATCATGGTCTCACCCACCGCACGCGATCCAGCCAGCAACACCGCACCGACAATGCCTGGGAGAGCGGCCGGCAACACCACGCGCCGGATGGTTTCCGACTTGGTGGCGCCAAGGCCATAGGAGCCTTCCCGCAACGCCTGTGGCACCGCGCTGATGATGTCGTCGGAAAGCGACGATACGAACGGGATGATCATGATGCCCATGACCAGGCCGGCACTGAGCGCGCTCGTGGCAGCGATGTCCAATCCGAGATGGGCGCCGGTGTCGCGCAGAAACGGACCGACGGTAATCAGGGCGAAGAAACCGTAGACAATGGTCGGGATGCCCGCCAGCACTTCAAGCAACGGCTTGGCGACCGCCCGCACCCGTGGGGCGGCGTACTCGGACATGTAAATGGCCGAGTAAAGGCCAAGGGGTACCGCGACCAGCAGCGCAATCGCGGAAATGAAGAGCGTGCCCCAAAGCAGCGGCACCAGACCAAACTGCCCCTCGGCGCCGCCCGAGCGCCCCGGCGCAGAGAAGCGCGGGTCCCAGACCGTGCCGAACAGGAACTCCCATAGATTTACGCTGTGGAAAAATTGCAGGCTCTCGAACAGCACCGACAGCACAATGCCGGCCGTTGTAAGAATGGCGACGGTCGATGCGGCGATCAGCCCGGCAAGCGTGATGCTCTCCACGATGTTGCGGGCGCGCAGGGTTCGCGCGATCCGCGTGAAGGCATAACTGAAACCGAGCACGGCCAGAAGGGTCGCAATGCCCGTGATGGCCAAGCGGCTGAAGCTCGTCAAATCGATGAGTTGCTGCGCGCGGTCCAGCATGAAGGGCTGGGGATCGGCGGCGAGCACGACGCCCGACTTGCCAAGGATCTCGCGAGCTTTCTGCGGATTGGCGCGGATCTCATCCGTCTCCGCCGCGGTCATGACGGGCAAACCCTGAGCGATAGAGCGAATGGTGCCCATGATGAGTGCGATCTGGCCTTCGGACTGCGCCTGCGCTTCGGGTGGCAGCTCAGCCCGCACCAGCCGATCGATGACAAGCGGTGAGGCCGACGCCCAGATCAGCACCACGAATAGGGCGGGCAGGACGGTCCAGAGCGCCAGATAGCCGCCATAGAAACCGGGGCGTGAATGCAAGCTGCGCGGGGCACCGCGTGCCAGGCCGCGTGCCTTGCTCAGTCCGACAACAAAGGCCACGATGAAGATCACGGCCAATGCCAGCAACAGCGTGCTCAGAGTCACAGCGTCAACCCACTTCAGCTACGCGTTAATGAGGTAGAAGCTTAGAGCGAGACGGCCCAAAGCGGGCCGTCTCTGTTGCAGACGCGCCCTTAGAGGGACGCCATCGTCTTCATCTCCTTGACCTGCTTCTGCAGGTCGTCGAATTCCTTCTTCGGCAGCGGAACGAGGCCGTAATTGGCGAGCGGGCCATCTTCACCGATCATCTTGGCGGAGCTGAAGAACTCGACATATTCCTTGAGGCCGGGGATGACGCCCAGGTGAGCCTTCTTCACATAGAAGAACAGCGGGCGCGACACCGGATATTTGCCCTCGGCAATAGTTTCGACCGACGGCTTGACGTCGCTCATCGTGGCAACGCGCAGCTTGTCGGCATTGTTCTCGGCGAAGGCGAGGCCGAACACGCCGATGCCGGTCTTGTTCGACTGCAGGCGGGCGAGCGTTTCGGTGTAGTCGCCGTCGATGTCGACTGCGTGCTTGCCGCCGTCGTCCTTGCGGACCTGCTTGCAGCCCGACTCGGCAGCCTTCTTGGCATCCTCGGCGGACTTGCCGTCGGCCTTGGCCTTCTCTTCGATCAGCTTGTCGGCGCCAACGGCCTTACAGCCGGCGATCAGCACCTTCTCCTCGAACACTTCGCGTGTGCCGTGCTTCTCGCCCGGGATGTAGGCGACGATCTCCCAGGCCGGGAAAGCCGGGTTCACGTCCTTCCAGGTCTTAAAGCTGTTGGCAGCGATCTTGCCGTCGGCCGGCACGTTGGCGCCGAGTGCGAGGAACCAGTCCTTCGGCGTGAATTTGAATTCGGCGCCCTTCAGGTCCGAGGCGAACACGATGCCGTCATAGCCGAACTTGATCTGGACGATGTCGGTCACGCCGGCCTTCTTGCAGGCGTCGACTTCTTCCGGCTTGATCGGGCGGGAGGCGTTGGCGACGTCGATGAATTCCGGGCCAACGCCCTTGCAGAACTGGTTGATACCGGCGCCAGAGCCACCGGATTCCACCACGACCTTGAACTTACCGCTGCTCTTCTGGAATTCTTCGGCAACGATCTTGGCGTAGGGAAGAACGGTGGAGGAGCCAGCGACCTTGATCTCATCGCGAGCGTAAGCAGGAGCCGCGGCGAAAGCGCCGGCAGCCACGGCTGCTGCCGTCAGAGCTACAACATAGATTTTCACGGGGTGCTCTCCCTTGAGTTTCGCTAGATGGCCGAAAGGGTGACCCTTCGCCTTTCGCCCGCTCACCCTAGCCGGGTGCAGTCTAGGTTTTATGACACTCCGGTGAACTCTGTATGACACCCTAACGTGTTGATATAATTTTGAATTATTTTTGAACGTTAAGTTTTTCCAGCGCATCTGGGGCGGTGGAGGGTGCTTCATCGAGAAGAATTGTAAAAGTCGACCCGATTCCGACCTCTGAGGCTATTTTCAAATCGCCTCGATGGCGGGCGACAACGTGCTTGACGATCGCGAGCCCAAGGCCGGTGCCGGCCTTCTCACCGCCATTGCCATTTGCCCGATAGAAGCGCTCGGTCAGGCGCGGCAGATGCTCGCTCGCGATGCCCGGCCCATCGTCACGCACGCTGACTGCAAACCGCCCTTTCTCAACGCTCGCCGGAATGTGCTGGATATTCACCCAGACATTGCCGCCGGAATGGCCGTATTTGATGGCGTTGTGCACCAGATTGGAGAACACCTG
>Ga0081540_1004694_pt1 | contig 10345 bp, 4 predicted proteins | sample TabmetS2T1R1_FD_71024 | JGI IMG/M metagenome (GOLD analysis project Ga0081540, IMG submission 71024) | Tabebuia heterophylla rhizosphere microbial communities from the University of Puerto Rico - S2T1R1 | ecosystem: Host-associated > Plants > Roots > Rhizosphere ... | reverse complement strand
GCCAAGCTTGGCCGTGACCAGATCGAACTGCGTGCGCCCTCGCCCGCTCTCGCGTCCGGCGATGCGCCGGCTGCCGACGAACGCGTGCGCGCCGCCAATATGCTCTACGAGATCGGCGAGCGCGACACCGTTCTGTATTTCGTCGCCGATCTCGGCGAACAAAGTTCCAATGTAGTCTTACTCGAAGCGCTCGGTGAACTCACCGGCCGGCGCAACGACGCCCGCGCGATGCTGCAGATAGGAAAGCGCGCGCTCGGCCGCGGGCTGCCGCTTGACCATTACGCGTTTCCCACCATCGGGATTCCGCCGCACCGTCAGGTCGCTCCCGAAATCGAGCACAGCATCATCTATTCGGTGGCGCGTACGGAGAGCGCGTTCGACCAGCGCGACAAATCGTCGGCCAATGCCGTCGGCCTGATGCAGGTGACGCCGGAAGCGGGACGCGATACTGCCAAGCGTTTCAAGCTCAGCTACGACTGGGACCGCATGGTTTCCGATCCGGTCTACAACACCCAGATGGGTGCCGCCGAACTCAGCGCGCTGCTCTCCGAATACAAGGGGTCTCACATCATGACCTTCGCCGGCTACAATGCCGGGAGGGGGCGTATCCGGGACTGGGTCAAGGTGTCCGGCGACCCTCGCGACCCCAAGGTCGACCCGGTCGATTGGGTTGAGCGCATCCCGTTTTCGGAGACGAGAAACTACGTCCAGCGCGTGATCGAGAATCTGGCGGTCTACCGCGTTCGTTTTGAGAGCGATCCTGCGGTGGCGAAGACCGGCCAGCCTGTCGCGCTGCAAGAGAAGACGAACGTGTCACCCCTGCCGTCGACCGAGTCGGCTGCCGCGCGGTGAAGTTACGGCGAAGGCGTTGAAGGCGCCGTTCGTCCGCTATACGCGTAATGAGCTTGATTGCGAGGAGCTTCGTCAGCGGCAATCAAATGAGGACGCTGGTGCCCGCGGCGGGCCTGGGTACTTATCCGATATCCGGAACCATGTCCCAAGGCAGCGATGTCGGATAAGATCGTTGCCGGATCGAGCGAACTCGGTCCTCGCAAGAACGGTCACGGAGAAACGTCATGTCTAGGTGGAAAATATTGGCAGCGACGACGGCGTTCGCTGCGATGGTGGTCGCCACGACAGTGTCGCAACCAGCCTGCGCACGCGAACTCCCGCCCCTCGCCACGGCAACGCCCGAGCAGGTGGGCATGTCACCCGAGCGCCTTGGACGCATTACCTCAATGCTGAAGAAGGAGATTGCCGATGGCAAGTTGCCAGGGGCCGTGGTCATGGTCGCCCGCAAGGGGAAGATCATCTATTCGGACGCCATCGGCTTCCAGGACAAGGGCACGAATACGCCGATGAATCTCGACTCGATTTTCCGCATTTACTCGATGACCAAGCCGCTTGTCTCGGTGGCGGCGATGATACTGGTCGAGGATGGCGTCATCCAGCTCACCGATCCCATCTCCAAATTCCTGCCAGCCTTCAAAGACATGCAAGTGAGCGTGGCAACCCCGGGTCCCGATGGTAAGGCAAGCTACACGAACGTGCCGGCTGCCAAGCCGATCATCGTGCAGGACCTTCTGCGGCATAGCGCGGGCCTCGCCTATGCGGAGATTACCAAGAACGAGCCGGTAAAGTCGGCCTACGTCGAGGCCAAGTTCTCCCAGCCGGGCGTCCACGAATACGATTCCCGCGGCATGACACCGGCCGAGCAAGTCGAGCGCATCGCCAAGACGCCTTTGATTCACCAGCCTGGTACGGTGTGGGAATACGGCATGGCCGTCGATATTCTCGGCCGTGTCGTCGAGGCTGCGTCCGGCAAGCGCCTTGCCGTCTTTTTGGATGAGCGGCTGTTCACGCCGCTCAAGATGGTAGACACGAGTTTTTGGCTTCCCGCGTCAAAGATGTCGCGTCTCGCGCAACCACTGCCAGTCGACCCGGCGTCGGGCCAGAAAATTAGCGTACTCGATGTGTCTGCGGAGCCGAAGAACGATTCCGGCGGCGCTGGAGCACTTTCAACCGCCAGTGATTACTTGCGGTTCGGACAGATGTTAATGAATGGCGGCGAGCTCGACGGCGTTCGCGTGCTGAGCCGCTCCACCATCAAACTGATGACCACAGACCATCTCGGCACGCGCATTGCAACACCACTCCAGCCCGGTGAGCTTCTGCTGGGAACGCCTGGCTATACATTCGGCCTTGGTTTTGCAGTACGCCAGAACGATGGGATTGCTGGTGTGTCCGGCTCCGCAGGCGAGTTCATGTGGGCTGGTTACGCCGGCACTTATTTCTGGGTAGACCCCAAGGAAGAGATCGTCGGTGTCTACATGACACAGGCGCCGAGCCCGATACGCGCGTATTACCGCAAGATGTTCAAGGCGCTCGTCTATCAGGCACTCGTGGACTGAAATCACCCTAACCGTCGTCGCATTCCGAATAGCGAGGCGACGGCTTGTCCCTGCCTCGCTGTTCAATACTCGAACGGACGTGAGCCCGGCTTCGAACATGGCCGCGATATCAGGTGCGACTTGCCTGCAAGTGGTCCCGAGTCGAATAACACGTAAGCAGTTGAAGCGGGAGTTGTAAGCGGTGGACCGGACGTGGCCCGGCTTGGCCTCGACTCGCCTTTGGCACGAAACCGACATGCCGAAGTAATTGCTGCATGTCCGTTGTTGGGGGATGAGCGGACCTAACTCGGATGCCGCCCGAGGCCGTTGATGCCGAGTAGGCCCGGGGAATTTCACCCCGAGCCTCTCACAGATCCGGACGAAAGCCTCTCAACTTATCCGGCTCGTGCCACCGCACGAAGGCTGCCGCCTTCCGTTGAATGTCGGGTTCCTCCCGTTGCCGGTTGACCCAACCCAACGGCGATGACCTGCCCCCTTCGCTCCACGACCATTACAGCCGCTTCATCACTACTACGAGGCAGTCCGCCCCTCTCCGGCGCATCGGTACTTTCGGCCTCGCGGTTGGAGCCACTTGTGCCTTTCCCTTTTCATCGCCGGCCAGGTTCTCACGTTCCGTACCGGAGCCTGATCGATCTTCGCGCTGCCTACACGCCGGATGCCGCTCGGTCGGTATCAGGACATCCTCCGAGCTTGTCCCGCAGGAAGGGTCACCCCGCGGTTTTGACATCGCCTAATCCGCTTTCGACGCTTCAGAAGCAGTTCGCTTGCGCTCGCCTCTCTCGATCTTACCTGCCGGGATCATCGCCCCGGCGTTTCCGCGACGCTAACGACCGTGGCTTTTGACCACAGCCGCTCGCGGTGGCTTGGGATCAACGACCTGATCGCCGAACCCGAAGGGCCCTCCTTCATCTCCAGTTCAGTTGCGCGTCGACGTGTGGACCGGCGACGCTCGTGACACAAGACCCAACTCGGACATGGCCGGGCAACTTTGCTGTGACGCACAAGACACTCCCATTCGGTGATGTGTTAGAGTGCCTCCTCGACCTAAGGGAAGACCTGTGAGGCGGCGCGATTTCATTGCGGTCGTTGGCAACGCTGCCATCGAATTGCGGCTCGCGGCGCCTCGACATGGACGCCACGGTCGCACCGCAACCGTATGTGGGAGGAAAATGTGGCCATGCGCAAGGACATCGAATTCAAGACCGAGGACGGCATTAAGTTGCGCGGCTGGCACTATCTGCCGGAGAAACGAACCGGCAAGGTGCCTACCATTGTCATGGCTCACGGCTTCTCCGCCGTGAAGGAAATGTATCTTGATCGCTTTGCGGACGCCTTTGCAGCGGCCGGGCTCGGCGCCTTGGTGTTCGACAACCGCAATTTCGGCGCCAGCGACGGCGAGCCCCGACAGGAAATCGACCCCTGGCAACAGGTTAGCGACTATCGAGACGCCGTCACGTTTGCCGAAACGCTGCCTGAGACGGACCCCGCGCGCATCGGTATTTGGGGCTCAAGCTACAGCGGTGGTCATGTGATGGTGGTCGGGGCAATCGATCGACGGGTAAAATGTGTAGTGGCGCAAGTCCCGCTCGCCAGCGGTCACGACAATGCACGTCGCCTAATTCGAGCCGACTACCTTGCCGGGGTGCAACAGATGTTTGCCGACGATCGTCGTGCTCGCATGGCCGGGAAGCCGCCGGCTATGATTCCAGTGGTGGCCGAAGATCCGGCGGCGCCATCCGCCCTCCCTACACCGGATAGCTGGAAATGGTTCACCGAGACTGGTCGCAGCCGTGCGCCCTCCTGGAAGAATGAGGTTACCCTCCGCTCTGTCGAGATGTTCACCGAGTACGAGCCCGGAAGTTATGCCGCCTTTATTAGCCCGACGCCGCTGATGATGGTGGTTGCGCTTGGTGATGTCCTCACGGTCGCTGACCTGGCCCTGGGAGCTTATGAGCGGGCGCTTGAGCCCAAGCGTCTCGTGACGCTAACCGGTGGCCATTTTGACGCCTACGTGAAGGATTTTGAAGCCTCCGCCGGACCAGCGACCGAATGGTTTACACAGCACCTGCTTGCTAAGTAGCCGACCAATAATAATCCGCCTCGCGACGATGCCTCAGAACCGCGTGCCTCCATGTTGGGCCAGAACGGTACGAGTCCGATTCTGGCCCATACCGACGAAATCAAGCGTTGGTCCACATGTCGGCAGTCAGGGGTGAACCGGAAAACTCTGACGCGGCGCCTCTGCCGCCGCACCTGATCCCAAGGAGACATAGGCGGGGTTGAAATTCCGCAGCGCAGGGTCTCCTGCACCACCGAGGTGTTCCCTGGAGGACAAGAGGCCGACCATGTGCGAATGAAACGACGCGCGTTCATCACGCTGCTCGAATGATGGGCGATGTCTGTCGTTAGGCACTTTTCGTCATTGCTGCCTGCTGCGGTAAACTTCCGCTTTCGATGCAAAAGCGGACCTCCATAAGCGGTCCTCCACGCGCACCATCCATTCAAACTCAAGCTCTTTGGCCGCGGCGCGCATTTGAAAGGTCGATGAGCCGGCGACGACCTCGGAACAATGGGATCACGCGCTCGCGGATAGTTATAATTATTGCCGGTCAGTAGACCTAATTACTGAAGACGACCGCTGTCTTTACGACGGCGCAACGGCCCCAAGCCCCCGAAAGCAAAAATCGTTGCCGACCCAATAGGCATCGGGGTAAGGGGGCGGTGGGCCGTATTTGCCCTTGAATTATTGTGTTCGAGCTGCGTGTCTAGCCGAAATATCAGCCTCGGCTGGATAGCAGTTAGCGGCAGCGGGACGACGTGACCATTTAGATGAAATCTCAACCTCAACCAACGACCCAAGAAGTTTTGGCGGGCCCGGTCGAGCGCGTGACGTTTCACAACGATGACTCCGGCTTTTGCGTCCTGCGGATCAAGGCACGTGGGCACCGGGAATTGGTTACGGTGATCGGGCACGCTGCAGTCATCTCCGCCGGTGAGTGGATTACGGCGTCTGGCGAGTGGATCAACGATCGCACCCACGGCCAGCAATTTAAGGCGAAGTTTCTGAAGACCTCGGAGCCGACGTCGCTCGACGGCATCGAGAAATACCTCGGCTCGGGCATGATACGCGGCATTGGACCGGTCTACGCCAAAAAGCTGGTGCGTGCCTTCGGTGAAAAGGTGTTCGATACGATCGAGGCAGAGCCCGAGCGCCTGCGTGAGGTCACTGGCATCGGCGCTGTCCGAGCCAGCCGCATCACTACCGCCTGGGCGGACCAGAAGATCATTCGCGAAATCATGGTCTTCCTGCACAGTAACGGCGTCGGCACAGCGCGAGCGGTGCGGATCTTCAAGACCTATGGCGCCGATGCCGTGCAGGTCATGTCCGAGAACCCATATCGACTGGCACGGGACATCCGCGGCATCGGGTTCAAGACCGCCGACGCAATCGCGATGAAGCTCGGGATCGAGAAGACTGCCATGATCCGGGTCCGGGCCGGCATCTCGTTCGCACTCACCGAGGCAATGGACGAGGGGCACTGTGGACTGCCGACCGACGAATTGATGCCGCTGGCCGAGAAGCTGCTCGAGGTTCCGATTGGCCTCGTTCGGGCGGCGCTCGATCTCGAAACATCGGAGGGCACCGTCATTGCCGATAGTGTCGGCGAAACACGCTGTGTGTTTCTAGCAGGACTGCATCGGGCCGAGCGCATCATCGCTGAGCGCCTGGTTCAACTTGCCAACGGCAAGCTCCCATGGGCGTGGATCGATCCAGACAAGGCTCTGACATGGGTGGAGGATCGGATCGGGCTTGTTCTTGCCGAAAGCCAGGTGGCCGCGATCCGGCTCGCGCTCACATCCAAAACCCTGGTGATGACCGGCGGGCCCGGGGTCGGCAAAACCACCATTGTCAAAGGTATCTTACGCATTCTCGCGGCAAAAAGCGTGCGGCTCCTGCTATGCGCGCCAACCGGCCGCGCCGCCAAGCGCATGACCGAGGCGACCGGCTTCGAAGCCAAAACCATTCACCGGCTGCTTGAAGTCGACCCGAAGACGGGCGGGTTCAAGCGCGGCGACGACAATCCACTCGAATGCGACCTGCTCGTTATCGACGAAGCCTCCATGGTCGACGTCATGCTGATGCAAGCGCTGATAAAAGCGGTGCCCAGCACTGCTGCCCTGTTGATCGTTGGCGACATAGATCAGCTTCCCTCCGTGGGACCAGGGCAGGTGCTCGCGGATGTAATCTCTTCTGGTGCGATACCAGTGGTGCGATTGACCGAGGTGTTCCGGCAGGCCGCGCAAAGCCGCATTATCATCACCGCCCACCGCATCAATCAGGGTCTTACTCCCGATCTCAGTCCGCCCGGGATCGATACCGACTTCTACTTCGTCCAAGCGGAAGATCCCGAAATCGCCGTGCAGCGCATCGTCGAGTTGGTGAAAATTCGGATCCCCAAGCGGTTCGGCTTCGATCCTATTCGCGACATTCAGGTTCTCTGCCCAATGAATAGGAGCGGGGTGGGTGCTCGCTCCCTCAATATAGAGCTGCAAGCCGCACTAAACCCAGCCGGCGAGCAGAAAGTAGAGCGCTTCGGGTGGATTTTCGCGCCAGGCGACAAGGTGATGCAGATTCAAAACGACTACGACAAGGAGGTCTACAACGGCGACATCGGATACGTCGATGAGGTGGATCTCGACGGCGGGGAGCTTGTAGCCAGCTTCGACGGACGCGCTGTTAGTTATGCGTTCGGCGAGCTCGACACATTGGTGCCTGCTTACGCCGCGACCATCCACAAAAGCCAGGGTTCAGAATATCCCGCGGTTGTGATTCCGGTCATGACGCAGCATTACGCCATGCTGCAACGAAATCTACTCTATACCGGTGTCACCCGCGGCAAGAAGCTGGTTGTGCTTGTTGGTCAGAAGAAGGCCGTCGCCATCGCTGTTCGGAATGTCTCTGGTCGCAGGCGATGGTCAAAATTAAATGAATGGCTGCGCGGCGCGTCGCGTCAGGGCTATACGGGCTCCAACACGATCGGTCCATGATAAACGAACGGCTTTTGGCAATGGGAGCAAGTGAGCGCACCGCCAAGGTCCGCTAGCAAAAATCGTTTCTGAGGACAGAGTGAGGCCGGAGTACCGATCAGGCGCTTAACCATTCCGAGGGTGTTGCACTTCCTGCTTTCGGGCTGTCACCAGCGCCGGGGACTAGCAAATCTTGCGTGATCGGCGGTAAGCTGACTTGAGTTCTTCCGGCGCTCCGCTCGCGCTGACAAAGGGGAGGCCCATGAGCAAGACCCTTGACTTCGATCCCGATGCCTTGCGCGAGAAGTACCGCCACGAGCGCGACCGGCGTCTGCGCCCCGAGGCCAATGACCAGTACGTCGAGATGACCGCCGACTTCCGCCACTATATCGACGATCCGCATGTCGACCCCGGCTTCACCCGCGAGCCCCTCACCGACGCGGTCGACGTGGTGATCGTGGGCGGCGGCTTCGGCGGCCTCTTGGCCGCGGCGCGTCTGCGCGAGGCCGGGGTCAAGGATATCCGCATCATCGAGAAGGCCGGCGACTTCGGAGGCACCTGGTACTGGAATCGCTATCCAGGCGCACAGTGCGACATCGAAAGCTACATCTACCTGCCACTGCTCGAAGAGACCAGCTACATCCCCAAGGAGAAATACAGCTTCGGCAACGAGATCCGCGCGCATGCGCGTCGCATCGGCGAACACTTCGACCTCTATCGCCTGGCCTGCTTTCAGACCGAGATCCGCGAGATGCGCTGGCTGCAGGATGAGAACCGATGGCTCATCACCACCAACCGCGGCGACGCCATGCACGCCCGCTTCGTGGTCACCTCCAGCGGTCCGCTGAACCGGCCGAAGCTGCCCGGCATTCCGGGCATCGAGGCCTTCAAGGGCCATAGCTTCCACACCAGCCGATGGGATTACGGCTACACCGGTGGCTCGACCGAGGGTGGACTCACAAAGCTCGCCGACAAACGTGTGGCAATCATCGGCACCGGGGCCACGGCGATCCAGTGTGTCCCGTACCTGGGCCGCCACGCCAAGCACCTCTATGTTTTCCAACGGACGCCCTCGTCGGTCGACGTGCGCGGCAACAAGCCCACCGACCCGGAGTGGGTGAGAACGCTGACGCCCGGCTGGCAGAAGCGGCGGATGGAGAACTTCAACACCATGTTCACGGGCCTCCCGCAAGACGAGGACCTCGTCAGCGACGGCTGGACCGACATCTTCCGCGATCTCGGCCCGGGCGCTGCGGTCCGCGCGGCTCAGGGCGGAGTGTCGCCCGAGGAGTTGGGCCGGATGATCGAGATCTCAGATTTCAAGAAGATGAATCAGGTGCGTGCCCGGGTGGACGCCACGGTCAATGACCCCAAGACCGCCGAGGCACTGAAGCCCTGGTACCGCCAGTTCTGCAAGCGGCCGACCTTCAACGACGACTACCTGCCCACCTTCAACCGTCCGAACGTGACCCTGGTGGATACTTTGGGCCGCGGCGTCGAGCGGGTGACCGAGACCGGGCTGGCATTCGACGGCGTCGAGTACGAGGTGGACTGCATCATCTTCGCCACTGGCTTCGAGGTGGGCACCGCCTACACACGACGGTCCGGTTTTGAGGTCTATGGCCGTGGCGGCCGCAGGCTCACCGACCATTGGTCCTCTGGCTTGCGTACGCTGCACGGCTTCTACAGCCACGGCTTCCCGAATTGCTTCCACCTGGGCCTTACCCAGAACACCTTTACCCCGAACTTCCCGCACATGCTGGACGAACAGGCGCGCCACGTGGCCGACGTGGTGAAGGCCGCATCGGAGCAGCAGGCGCAGATGGTGGAGCCTACTCTCGAAGCGGAGTCCGGCTGGCTGGAGACCATCCGCGCCACCGCAATCGACAACCTCGCCTTCCGACAGGCCTGCACCCCGGGCTACTACAATGGTGAAGGCCGCGCCGGCGAAGGCCAGGGGCTTTTCGATGGCCTCTACGGCCCTGGGTCGGACGCCTTCTTCGCCCTGATGAAAACTTGGCGCGAGGCCGGTGACATGCGCGGGCTTGAGGTGCGCTGACACCGACGCGGCTTGCGGAGAATGCTGGCCGGCACCTAGGCCGTTACGGGTACCGCCTCAAATCAGACGGGCAGTCGTTCTGCTGTTGAAGAAGCGTCTCGAATTATTGGCTGGTCACGGGGGCCCGCTTTTGCGCAATTCAGCCAACTTGAGCTTATTCGCTGTTGCTAGTTCGCTTTCCCTTGGAGGTTCTGGGTAGAGCAAGGTTAACTGATCCAGTTCCTCTTGCTCGTCGACAGCGCGACTTCCAATGCCCTTGAATTCTAAATTAGCTCTCGCATGCGCTTTCTGTCGCGTCCTTCTGGACTGTGCCAAAATGCAGCGACGCGAGCCGTCAAGAACGCTTCTTCCTCGTCTTTAGCTCCCTTCAGCTCGCCACCGCCCGCATCGCAGGGGGCGACATCCGTTTGCAATCCAATTGGTGTAGTCGATTGTTATCCTTCATGGAGTCGTCGGATAGGGGTCAGGACCGAGACACAAGACTGAGGTCTATCGACCCTCCGCGAGCCGGCTCGAGCGCACCCGCTTGCAATGCCGCGCGTCTCTCAACAGTGGCGTGGTTGAACAATTCTAGCACTAAGCCAAAGGCCGCCAACTCATCCTCCTCGATAGCGCCGTCATCGTAGCATTCAAGCGCTTCACTGATGATGGTGTCGACCTCGCGCTGCATCGCGAGCAGCTCCTCACTGGAAACCGCGGTACGCACTCTGGAAATCATGGTTAAAATTCTGTTGCGATGGCCGGTGTTTTCGTCCCTTTCGTCCCGATTGAGATAGCGACGCAGCAAAGCGGCGCCCGAACCAATTCCGGAGAGAATCAGCAACGCGAACCAGAAATAATCGCCGTA
>Ga0081540_1004693_pt1 | contig 10345 bp, 9 predicted proteins | sample TabmetS2T1R1_FD_71024 | JGI IMG/M metagenome (GOLD analysis project Ga0081540, IMG submission 71024) | Tabebuia heterophylla rhizosphere microbial communities from the University of Puerto Rico - S2T1R1 | ecosystem: Host-associated > Plants > Roots > Rhizosphere ... | reverse complement strand
AGGTATGCCGCCTGGCTCTTGAAAAGCGCCTCCTCGGCACGTTTGGGGGCGGTGATGTCAGTGTTGCTCTGAAGCGAGCCGATCGGATTGCCGCGGGCATCCCGGCGCTGGATCCATTTGCTCTGGACAAAGATCTGGGCGCCGTCCCGGGTGGTCTGGACGAGCTCGCCCTCCCAGCGTCCTGCGCGATTCGATGCAGCGATGATTTCATCGAGTGGCGCGGGATAGACCGTCTTTAGCAGCAACTGAACAACCTTGCCGACTGCTTCTTCGCTTTTCCAGCCGAAAAGTTTCTCCGCGCCGCGATTCCAATAGGTGATGACGCGGTTGACGTCGAGGACGAGGATGGCGTCGGGCGTGAGATCAAGGAGGTTGGCCTGTTCGTGCTGCGCCTCGCCGAAACGGCGGGCCCTTCGCACGAGCGTGGTGATTGCAAACGATGTGATGATGAATGTGATGAGGGCTACAACGTCCTGAGCGTGCCCTATCTCCAACGAATAGAGCGGCAGCATGAAAAAGTAGTCGAGGCAGCCGACGGCCATGAGGGAAAAAAGCGCAGACGTGACAAAGCTGTCCATCAACGAAAGCACGATGATGATGAGCAGATAGGCCAGGATTGCGGTCCCCGGGCGATCGAAGATCTGCAGTTGGACCATTCCCCAGGTGACCGCGATCATCAATACGATGCCGACGGACCAAAGCTTGGCGAGATAACGAACCTGTTCGTCAAACGTTGGCTTCGCCATCGGCACCAGGACGCTGGAATATGGCTTCCGGTTCAGAAGGGCGGCCGCGAACTCCGAGAGGAAGCTCGTCGCTACCGGCTTGAAATCGGTGGCTGTCGGCTTGTACTCGAGGGTGGCGTCGTCCTGCCTGAGATGCTTCATGGCTGTTGCTCGTCAATGTGCAGTGGGCTGGTGGCACAAGGCCAACAAGCTCTGGTTATGGGTTGGTCCCGCCCACGTCTTATGGCTGTCTCCATGTCTCGGGATGCTCGCCAGTCACGCGTTTGAACACACGTACCAGGTGTGCTTCGCTCGCAAATCCACATGTCACGGCGACGTTGTGGAGACTGATTTGAAGGTTCCGCCGCAGTAGGAGTTTTGCCTGTTCAACTCGGCGCTCGAGAAGCCAGCGATGAGGACTTATGCCCATCGACTGACTAAATGCTCTGAGAAAAGCTCCGGTAGGAAGACGGCATTCACTGGCAAGATCCGACACAAAGACATCACCATTCAACCGGGCGCGGAGAAGCTCCTTGGCGCGTCGCTCCTGCCATGGCGCGAGGGCGCCGGCAATCGCAGGAACGGCCCGGCGGCCCACGCCATAGGTCTTTAGCGTATGCGCCGCTGCGGCGATCGTCAGATGATCAAGAAGGATCTGGTCAGCTTCTTCAGGCCGCCGGAAAGTCGGCAGCAGCGCTGCGCCAAGCCCATGGAGGGCCGCGTCTTCAGCGCCAAAGCCTGGCTGATTGTTGAATTCGTCGATCCGGCCGCAGCCTTCCATGTCGGCGATGACGTCAAGCGCCGCTCGCGGCACATAGAAGTGCAGCGAATGGAATGTGCTGATGCTGTTGGCGACTGGATTGGACCTCAGATCGTAAATACTCACCGCTCCGGCCCGCAGGAAGCCTGTCGGTACTTGCCGGTCGTCGATGAACAGATCGTGTTTCGGGCAGTCCTTTAGCTGAAGCGTGACCAGGAATGCGTCCTCACGGGGGATCGGTGCCGTGAAGCCGTGGTCGACGACGTCGCATTTGATTTCGGTAACGGCGATGTTCGACTTCTGCAGGGAGCGCGTGACCAGGGCAGGCGCACGTTCGAGCTGGAAGGCATTTGCGAGCCGCTGACCATAGGCCCCCTGGTCCGTCATGAGCCTCTCCTGCAAAAAGTGCTATGCTCACTGATGTGCACCCTTATGCGAAAAAGCGATTGTCAAAATGATGCAGGGTTTGCCAGTTTCGATCACGAAGCTCTCGATGGGTATAGCCGTTAGTCGCACTTTCGGCGCCAGGATCCAGGGCTGATGCCGGTCAGGCGACTAAAAACACGGGTGAAATGGCTTTGATCGCCGAAGCCGCAGGCCAAGGCTACCACGGACAGCGACAGCGTTCGTTCGCGCAGCAGGCCCTTCGCCTCGTCCACGCGGCGCCTTAGAAGCCATTGGTGCGGCGACAGGCCGGTTGATTGGCGAAATGCCCTGGCAAAATGGCTCGCTGAGAGACCGCAATCGTTCGCAAGATCCGCCAGGGAGATATCGCCCTCGAGGTTGGCCGCGAGGCTATCTTCGGCCCGCTTCAATTGCCAGGGCGCCAGTCCACCACGGGATCGGCGAACTTGGGAAATCATGCCGCCATAGGTACGGGCGACGTGGATGCCAACCGCGAGCGTAACATGATCGACGAAGAGACGGCTGGCCTGGTCCGGATGTTCGAAAGCGGGGACAAGGGAAGACGTCAGCGCGCGCACGACGGGATCGTCGATTCCGACACCGGGTTGATAGCGCAATTCGCCGATTCGTTCCGCCTCCGCATTGTCCGCAATAAAGTTCAACGCAGCGCGTGGAAAATAGAAATGAACGCAGTGGCACGCCTTGTTGATGGTGAACTGCGGGCTGCGCTTAATGTCGTACAGCGTTGTTTGCCCAACCCGGAGAGATGTAACCGGAGCAATCCGATCGTCTTCGAAGTATTCGTGAACCGGATAATCGACGAGATGATACCCGATCAAATATGCATCTTCGCGCATAAGCGGTGCCGATATGCCGTGCTCGGGGTTGTCTGACCGGAGTTCTGTAACGGCGATATTGGCGTTGTGCAGGGACCGTGAGACAAACGCAGTAGCCTTCGCCCGCAGGCGCTCACCAAATCGCTCTCCGTAACCGCTGCTTTCCTGCATCCCAAATCTCCAGTCGTCTGACTGTGCTCCAACGACTATTCAGCGTCGCTGGACATTGCTGTGGAATTGGCACGCGGATAGTTGAAGTGGCGTACGATACACGTCAATGTGTCGAATACAACGATCCTATCGTCCGACTTTCGTCTTCAGCTTTTCGTCGATGTCATCAATTGTAGTTGAAATTTCTCGTCGTTTTTCTCCTGCAGGTTGATCAGGGCCGCGCCGCCGTTTGTTTGTCTTCGCACCGATTGACGATTCCATACGCGAATCCAGCCCGGCGGATGGCCGTTAGTCGCGGTCTCGTCGCCAAGCGCCGGGGCCGATACCGACAAGGCGGGTAAAGACGCGCGTGAAGTGACTCTGATCGGAGAAGCCACATGCCAGCGCTATCTCCGAAAGTGACAAGGAGCGGTTCGGCAAAAGGCTCTTCGCCTGATCCACCCTGCGCTGCAGAAGCCACTGGTGCGGTGAGACGCCGGTCGATTGCCGAAACGCCCGGGAGAAATGGCTTGTCGACAGTCCGCAGTCATTCGCCAGATCGGCTAGCGAGATGTCTCCTTCAAGGTTGGCGGCCAGTGTATCTTCGGCGCGGTTCACCTGCCAGGGTGCCAATCCGCCTCGCCGCGGTAGCGTCATCGGCTGCATGCCGCCATAGGTCTTTGCGGCATGAATGCCCACCGCCATCGTCACATGCTCGGCAAACAGGCGGCTCGCCTGCTCGGGATGCTCGAAGGCTGGCGCGAGCGAACCAACCAGGGCCCGCAAGACCGGATCGTCGACACCGGCGCCCGGTTGGTAATGCAGTTCTCCGAACCTGCGCGCTTCGGCGTCTTCAGCGATCACGTTCAACGCAGCGCGCGGAAAGTAGAAATGGACGCTGTGAAATGAATTGTTGATGATGAATTGCGGGTTGCGCTTCAGGTCGTACAGGACGGTATCGCCAACTTTCAGGGACGTCGTTGCAGCGATTCGACCGTCCTCGAAATACTCGTGGACGGGGTAGTCCCTCAGCATGGTCGCGACGAGGAATGCGTCCTCGCGAATTTGTGGCGCCGAGATGCCGTGTTCCGGGTTGTCGGCCCGGACCTCCGTCGCCGCAATCCTGGCATTGCGCAGGGAACGCACAAGTGAAACGCTTTGCGCACGCAGGCGTTCGCCGAACTCTCGGCCGTAACCGCTGCTTTCTCCCATAACGCTTTAGCTCGCCTACGTTTATCGCCAAACGATCGAGGCGCTTGGCACCCCGATTGGCGCAAGGCCTGCCGCAGTGTCGCGCGACAATAGACCACATTTGCGCATTTCCATACCATTCGTCTTTACCGTTCTTGCTCAGGTTGTGCCCGGGACGCGGGTGTCCGATGAGAGTTATGGCATCGTCACTGACGGAGATCGGCGGGACTGCCGATATTTGTTCGGGGATATTCCGACCGCTTGTGTAAAGGCGCGAGTAAAGCTTGATTGCGACGAAAAGTTGCAGACCAGCGCGATTTCCGCGAGGGTTGAGGTCCCGTCGACGAGCATCTCCTTGGCTTTATCGAGCCGGCAGTCGCGCACGAAGCGGTGGGGAGATTGTCCGGTTGCTTTTCGAAAGCCTCGAGAAAAGTGAAATTGACTTAGATTTGCAATATCCGCCAAGTCCTTAAGGCGAATGTTGTTGTGCAGATTGGCTTCGATGAACTGCAAGACCCGTCGCAGGCGCTGATGATCGAGCGCGCTCCGGGGCGATGCCTTACTGCGGCCGGCGGGCATAATGAGCTTTCTGATCTCTGCTGCTCCGTTGGGCGCCATTTTCCGTCTCGGCCGGCTGTTTGCCCGCCGTTCACAGGCGATGCAGGGGAGGTAGCGCGCGGGATTGACCTCAAACATCACGGAGACCCGTGAATTAGTTGTCACGGGCGCAAGTATCTGGATTGACGCCGAAAATTGGCCGACGCAGCATTCGGGACACCTCATTGGGCAGGGAGCGCCAATGTCCTTATCCCAATCGAGCTATCCGGCGGGCCTCCCAAGCGCGCGCTTTTCTCCGCCGCGAGCGCCCTCTGTCATGGTCGAGCGGACACGCCTGGTGGCCCTGATCGACGAAAGCGTCGCTCCGCTCACGCTGATCTGTGCGTCTGCCGGCTTTGGCAAGACCACGCTGATGCAGCAATTGCGCCGACGCGCCCGAGCGCGTGGCCTGGCAACCGTCTGGCTGCAGGTCGAGAAGGCTGACAATGACCTGGGTCATTTTCTGAGATCGCTGACCGGGGCTATACAAGCAGCTCTCGGCGAGCCTCCGGCCGGCTCGGCCATGAACCGGCATCCGACGGAGGGAAGCCCGGCGCAGGGCCGCGCGGCGAGCCTCCTTGATAGCCTGGCGATGTCCGAAACCCCGATCGTCCTGTATCTCGACGATCTCGAATTGATTGATGACAAGCAGGTCTGGGCGTTTCTGCAGCGCCTGCTGGCTGATCTTGACATGCGCCACCGGCTGGTTTTTGCCAGCCGCACGGTCCCTCCCTTGGTGCTCGGCCGATTACGCGCCCACGGCCAGTTGCTCGAGCTCGACCAATCGGCATTGCGCTTTTCGCCCGAGGAGGTTCAGGCGTACCTTGAGCGTCAGAACGTCGCCGTGTCGGCCATCCGCGTGCTGCAACAGCATTCAGAGGGATGGCCCGCCGTGCTGCAACTCGCGGCGGCCGCACTGAACGCCAAACACGGTCGCGGGTCCGACGCGTTGGTATCCATTTCCGGCGCAAGCACGGGCGTTGCGGAGTATTTGGCGCAGGAAGTTCTCGACAGCCGACCGGCCGATCAACGCGACTTTCTCTTGCGCACCGCCGCGCTCGGGCAGTTTTGCGCAGAGTTGTGCGATGCTGCCCTGGAGCGAAGTGACAGTGCGCAGATGATCGCGGAGATCCTCCATGACAACCTTCTCCTGTCTCCGATCGACAGCGAGCAACGTTGGTATCGCTACCACCCTCTGTTCGCAGATTTCCTGCGGATTCGTCTGTTGCGCGAGGCCAGGGACGAAATTCAGGAATTGCATCGTCGGGCTTCCACCTGGGCGGCCGCCAATGGGTTTTTGAACGAGGCAGTCACCCATGCGCTGGCCGCGCAGGACAAGAAGCTTGCCGCGGATCTGCTGGCGACATTGGCGATGGAGAACGTGCGTTCGGGCCGTGTGGCCGACACGGCACATGCCATCGCAATGCTGCCCGACAGCGAAGTCTATGGCCGCCCGTCCTTGCTACGGGCGGCCGCGTTCGCGGCAATCTTTGCGCATCGCTATGAATCCGCACGGCGGTACATGGACATCATCGAGCAGCTAGATGACGGTGCAAGGGGTCTTGACGACGAGATGGTTGCCATGCGGCTGATGCTGCTTGGCTGGACCGACAACATTCCCGAATTGCTCCGGTCAGTCGAAGACTTGCGCGCCAGTTCGGCACGTTTTGGTCGATTTACGGCGGGGCTTGCGAGTAACGCGAGGGCGTTCTGCAAGGTCGCCTTGGGCCAATACATAGAGGCCGAACGCGACCTGGCGCAGGCGCGCGAGGCTTGCGAGCCGATCGATGCGCTCTATGTCTTGAGCTACACCGCGTGCTTTGCCGCCGCGATCGAGCTCAATCTCGGGCAGATCACGGCTGCGCGTGTGACGCTTGAGGCTGCGTTGAACAGGGCTATCGCCGCAGAACAAAGATACGGGAGTTCTGGAGCCGTGGTGGCGACCTATCTCGCCGAGACGTTGTACGAAGCCAATGAGCTCGACGCCTGCCATGCGCTCGTGGATGATTACATCCCGATCGTCGCCGAGACGGGAATGCCGGATCATCTCATTGTCCTGCACCGAATCGCGGCCAGGCTGCAGTTTCTCCGTGGACGCAGCGACGCTGGACACGCGATCCTGGTGCAACTCGGTGAGATTGGCGCCCGACGGGGACTTCGCCGACTGAGTGCCGCCGCCTGGCTGGAACGCTCCTATGCTTGTTTGCGCAACAGCGACGCAGACGGCGCGCGTCGGGCGTTGGCGAACGGCAGCGATGCGGCACTTTGGGAAAGCTTCGGCCCGTTCAACCCGCACGCCAGTGAGATCGAGGACGTTTCGATTGCGCAACTGCGCTTGAAAATATTGGCTGGTGAGGGGAAGCAGGCACTCCCACAACTTCAGGCCGCCCGAGAGACGGCCGAATCTGCCGGTCGGCGGCGACGGGCGCTGCGACTGCTGCTTCTCGAATCGCAAGCGCTCGAAGCGGCCGGCCGACGACGAGAGGCCAGCGCAGCATTTGACCGGGCCGTGATCCGCGCCGCCGAGGCCGGGATGGTACGAACACTCGCCGACGATTGTTGGGTAACGGAGACGCTTTCGGGACGTTCGGCAGTTGCGGGCAAGACGCAGACGGTCGGTCTCATGCGCGAGCTCGGCAGGCCGCGTGCGGCAGCGACCATTCAAGAACAAATCATTGTGGCGGGTGAACGGGGAGTTGGTGCGGTTCGCCTAAGTACCCGGGAGGTGCAGATTTTGCGGCTGGTCTGGAAGGGAAGTTCCAACAAGGCGATCGCCCGGGATCTGTTCCTAACCGAAAACACGGTCGAGACGCACCTGCGGCGCATTTACAAAAAACTCGGTACGCGCAAACGAACGCAGGCGGCCGCAATGGCGCGGGAGGCCGGCGCGATCTGACAGGTCAGGTTCCCAGAGCCCTTTCCAGACAACCGGCCAGCGTCTCCACCTCAATTGGTTTGCGGAGAAAGCACACCGCGCCGCTCAGCTTGGCCTTTTCCTCAAGGTCAGGCTCGGCGCGCGCGGTGATCATGATGACAGGCACTGGACCGTGGCGCAGGTTAAGCTGCTGCTTGAGTTCGAAGCCATTCATTCCTGGCATCTGGATGTCGGTGATCGTGCAGGTAATTCGCCCGAGATCGCCCGATGCGAGAAATTCTTCGGCGGAGGCGAATGCGCAAACATCGTAGCCCAGCAATTGAATGATGCTCACCAGAGCTTCGCGCATGGAGGGGTCGTCGTCGACGATCGAAATCAGATGTCCGGCCACCATACTTCAGCTCCATTGAGCCGGCCGCAGGCCCATTCCTGCTAGCTTAAGGCGAGGTCGTTTGATCACTTGCAAGTCTGCCTCTCAATGATCCCTGTTCTTCAATGCGTCCGCCATCCGGACGAGATCGGCCAGCGAACGGGCGCCCATCTTTCGCATAGCGGCACCGCGATGAATCTTGACGGTCACTTCGCTCAGGCCGAGTTCTCCGGCAATTTGCTTATTCATCTTGCCCGCCGTAACCAGCGCCATAACCTCGCGCTCCCTTGGCGAAAGCGTCGCGTACCGATCGACAACGGCAACGGCTTGAGTGGCGTTCGCCCGCTGAACCCGGTCACGATTGATGGCAGCCGTGACCGCGTCAATCATGTCCTGGTCGCGGAACGGCTTTGGCAAGAAGTCGATTGCACCTGCCTTCATGGCACGGACGGACATCGGAATGTCGCCGTGGCCCGTCATCATGATCACCGGCAATCGTATGCCGAGATCTGCAAGCCCTTCCTGAAAGTCCAAACCGTTCGTTCCCGGCAAGCGGACGTCGAGTACGATGCAGCCCGGGCTATTCAGGCCATCCGACTTGAGGAATTCCTCGGGTGAGCCGTAGATTCGCGCTGTCAGCCCGACCGACAGAAGCACGCTCTGTAGGCCACTCCGGAGCGAATCGTCGTCATCGACGATATGCACGATGGGGGTCTCGTCAGATGCCTGGGGCATGTCACATTCCACCCAGCAGCAGGATCAGCGTCCATACCATGACCCGGGGTGTCCTGATCATCACACAAAGGTATGATCGATTGGCGCAAACATTCTCCGCAGACAATCCTGGCTCGGCTCGCGACGGCATCCGGTTAGCCAAGCAGTCGCTTTTGTACGAAATGCGCGTGTTTTGTCGGTATTGATCATCGGCCAATGTTGGTCCCGGCGTTCGTTAACACCAAGGGGTGAGACGATCAGACCCATGCACGATTGGCGTTGAGCGGTGTGTCGATCATCCTCGCCCGCAGGACAGGATAAATCGACTAACAGGGGATCGCACCATGCTCAAAATGTTGGACGACCTGGCAACCGATCAGTCAGCACTGTGCCTGCAACTTTCGGTCGCCGACGTCTCTCTGGAGAGCCGCTCGTCTCGGACTTTGGCTGGCGGTCTGTTTCACCAGAACGCAGTCGCGTCGGTTCGCCATGTACGCGGTGGTTTGCCGCCGCGAGTACTGCGCCGGGTACGCGAGCATATCGACGCGCACATCGAGCGGCGGATCAGCGTGGAAGCGCTGGCGAAGCTTGCGAATCTGTCGGTTTGCTACTTCGTGCGCGCTTTCAAGCAATCCGTCGGCTTGACACCTCACGACTATCTGATCAGGCGGCGCGTGGAGCGGACGATGGAGTTGCTGTCGGCGACCGACCTGTCGCTATCCGAAATCGCCCTTGCGGCGGGCTTCGCTGACCAAAGCCATTGTGCGCGACGATTCCGCCAACATGTCGGCATGTCGCCGCGCGACTATCGCTGGTCGATACCATAGAGACGTCAAAGCCGAGAGTCCGGACAGCGCGGGCTCGGTCCCCAGGTGGGTGGCCTTCGGCGATCCCGTTGGCCATTGTTTCGATATGGCCATAAGCCGAATGGTGGATAACACCAATCGTGGTCATCAATTTGATTCCCATTGCTCTATCAAACTTCAACCGCCGCATTTGCTGGCCAGAGCGTTGTTGAAGGCGTTGATCTCCGAATCGAGGACGGAGATGTCTCGCTGACGATCATTGCTGCGGATGCAAATAGTAGCGACGTGGCGGACCGTCACGGACTCGTAGAAGGAGGCAGCATACGCTCGGCAGACCCGTTCGCTGTCAGTGTCGCTCGCAGATTGGCTGCGCTGAGTTGCCCAGCGCGCGCGGGAAGCCGCGATGTCGGCGCTCGATATGCAGTTTGAAGCAACTGCAGGAACGGGCATGATGTTGATTGCGACGATGAGAATGCAAATTTTTGTCACGAGCAACTCCACAAGTTGAACATGGATGCTGCGGATATTCTTATCGTTCGGCGGAATAGATCTCGCGAATGACCTTGTCATGAATGGGACGCACTTGCGTCAAGATGAACCGAAGGATGCTCGTGGCGCCCTTACCGTCCTTGCGTGACGCCGGCCGGGTCAATTGGGCCGATGGTCAATGTCTCCGCCATCGGCCCATTTTTTGAGCGGCAATTACTCGCTCCTGATCTCGCTCGGTGCCTTGTTCGTCCAGCGATGGAATGCGCGCCTGAAGTTTGCGGCATCGCTGAAGCCAAGCGCCAGCGCGATGTCTTCGTTCGTCAAAGTCGTGCTGCGGAGATACTTCAGAGCGATCTGGGTTCGCAGTTCATCCCGCAAGCCGCGAAAGGAAAAGCCTTGCTGACGGAGTTGGCGCCGCAGCGATCGG
>Ga0081540_1004692_pt1 | contig 10346 bp, 1 predicted proteins | sample TabmetS2T1R1_FD_71024 | JGI IMG/M metagenome (GOLD analysis project Ga0081540, IMG submission 71024) | Tabebuia heterophylla rhizosphere microbial communities from the University of Puerto Rico - S2T1R1 | ecosystem: Host-associated > Plants > Roots > Rhizosphere ... | reverse complement strand
GGTACAACTGCGCCTCTGCCGCGATCTCTGGCACGAGCCGCACTTCGCCGAGAACTTCATTCCTGCCCGTCCACAATCTATGCAAACCTTTGAAGCTCGGGCCAAGATGCATTCCCAAAGCCTGGAACTGACCGTGGTAAGTCTCGATGGGAATCTCTTTCGAGCATCGGGACCTCACTTCTTCCAGTGATTCGATACCACTCTGCTCCCGCTTCGCGTGCACTTCGATGTGAATTCTGCCTGCGGCATGAATCTTCCACTTCGAATCCTCTCCCGGATCGCCGGTCGCAATGCTGGCGAGTTGGAAGGTGGCTTTCTCCCCGTCTTCGGGCTTGATCGAGATCTGAACCTTGCGGACCATATCGTCCTCGACGACCATTGCCTCGCGAATATCCATATCCCGGATCGTGAACGGGCGCGATCCGAGGGCCTCCGTTGCTGCCGCCAGAACCATCTCCAGAAATGCGGTGCCGGGGAAGACGGTTGCGCCGAAAGGTTGGTGATCCTTTAGCCAGGGGAAGTTGGTTGTAGAAATAAACGACTCGATCAGGATGTCTTTCATGAAGGGCGAATCGAGGCGGCGATGCAGCAATGGATGTTCGAGGGTCTTGTGTTGCGCATCTGCCGCGCTATTCTTTGCAGCGCTCGCTTCGGGAAGATCGATCCAGTACCGCGTCCGCTGGAACGGATACGTGGGGAATAGAACAGGATGCCGCTGGTAATCGCGATCGAAACCCTTCCAGTCCACTTCCGCTCCGTGGACGTACAACGCGGCCAGGCTCTCCAGCATCTGCTGCCAGTCGTCGCGCCCTTTGCGCAGCGAAGGAAGCCACGTCCCGTATCCGTCGGGCAAACACTTTGCACCCATCCCCAACAAGGTTGGAGTCGGTCCCAGCTCCAGGAACATCTGGCATCCTTTGTCCTGCAACGTTTTCATCGAAGCAGAGAAATTGACAGGCTGGCGAATGTGGCGCATCCAGTAGCCTGCGTCCGGGATTTCCTGAGGAGCGACCATCTGCCCCGAGATATTCGAGATCAGGGGAATACGAGACGCATTGTATTTCACGGTTTCCGCGACTCTTCCGAAATCCTCGAGCATTGGCTCCATGAGGGGAGAATGGAACGCGTGCGAGACCGTGAGCCGTTTGGCCTTAATGCCGTTCGTGGCAAATTTGGCGATCAGTTCGTCTATCGCCCCAGTCCGTCCTGAAATGACTGTATTTCCGGGGCCGTTGAACGCCGCGATCGAAATGTCCTTGCAATAGCCTTTCACCTCGGCGGTTACGAGGCCTTCTTCTGCGGCCACGGCAGCCATCGTGCCTCTTTCGCATTTCTGCTGCATCAGCCGGCCACGGGCTGCAATCAGCTTCAGGCCTTCCTCGAGAGTGAAGACACCAGCCACGCAGGCGGCGACGTATTCTCCAACGCTGTGACCCATCACCACAGCGGGGCAGATTCCCCACGAGAGCCACAATTGCGCAAGAGCGTACTCCAGGCTAAACAACGAAGGCTGCGTGAATGCAGTCTCATCTAGCGGCGAGCTCCGACCAGGCGCCGGGTACAACACGTCGAGCAACGATGGTTGAAGCTCATCCCGAAGAATTTCGTTGCACCGGTCGATCGTTTCTCGAAATGCCGGCTGTGTCTCATACAGCTCTCGCCCCATTCCGGCAAACTGCGAACCCTGGCCGGTAAACAGAAACGCGAGTTTCAACGACTCTGCAGCCTTCTTTTGCCCTCTGACCACTCCAGCCGGTATGGCGTCGCCGGCAGCGAGTTTGTCGAGCCTTGAGCACATCTCCGCCGCGGATTCACCCAAAACAGCTATCCGGTGGGGCCAATGTGCCCGGGCCGAATTCGTGGTGTAGCATATGTCACCGATGGCATCACCCGCGTGTGATTCCAGATACTCGCGACATTTCCCGACAAGCGAGCGCAAGGCCTCCTCGCTCATCGCGGAAAGCGCCAGCAAGTGTTTCGGGCGTTCTACTCCGGCTCGCACCTCTTGCGGTGCGGGAGCTTCCTGGACCACAACGTGAGCATTCGTCCCGCTGAATCCGAACGAGCTTACCCCTGCCATGCGCGTGCCGTCAGCACCGTCCCATAGCGTCGGTTGAGTCGTCACCTTCACGGGCAGTCCGTCCCACGGGATGAGCGGATTGGGATTTTTGACGTGCAGGCTCGGCGGAATCTCCCGGTTCTGAATCGCCAGCACCAGCTTGATCAGGCCGGCGACTCCCGCCGCTCCCTCCAGGTGGCCGATGTTGCTCTTCAGCGCGCCGATGAGTAGAGGATTGCTGTGCGTCCGACTTCGGCAATAAGCCGCTCCGAGCGCCTGTACCTCGATGGGGTCTCCGAGAGAGGTGCCAGTCCCGTGTGTCTCCACGTAGCTCACCTGCTCCGGCTCCACGCCTCCGTTGGACAACGCGTCGCGAATCACCGACGTTTGAGCGGGACCGTTGGGCGCTGTGAGTCCGCTGCTTGGGCCATCCTGGTTGATTGCGCTACCGCGAATCAGGGCCAGGATATGATCGCCATTCGCACGAGCGTCCGAGAGGCGTTTCAGCACCACAATCGCGCAACCCTCTCCACGCCCGTAACCGTCGGCCGAAGCATCGAAGGTCTTACACTGGCCATCGCGAGCCAGCATCGAAGCCCTCGACAATGCAATGAACATGTCGGGGTTGAGCATGACGTTGACCCCTCCTGCAAGAGCCAGCCTGCATTCACCCCGTCGCAAGCTCTGACAGGCCAGATGCACGGCGACTAGCGATGACGAGCATGCCGTATCGATCGTGATCGACGGTCCCTGCAAGCCCAACACATAGGAGAGCCTGCCAGACGCCATGCTGTGTGCAATGCCGGAAGCGTGGTAAGTATCCAGCTTCGTAACATCCAATTTGCGGACCTGTAGATCCGAGTAGTCGCTCGTGCATACGCCGGCGAAAACACCAGTCCGGCTGCCCGATAAGCTATCCGGCGCGACTCCTGAGCGTTCCAAGGCTTCCCATGCGACCTCCAGGAGCAGCCGCTGCTGCGGGTCCATGCGAATGGCTTCGCGTGGCGCGATACCGAAGAACTGCGGGTCGAACAGGTCTACCCGGTCCAGAAAAGCTCCGTTTCGCGTGTACATTTTCCCCGGCGCTCCGGGATTCGGATCATAGAACGCGTCAACATCCCACCGGTCTTCGGGAACCTCGCCGACCGCGTTTCCTCCCGAACGCAAAAACTGCCAGAACGATTCCGGATCGTTGTTGCCGCCCGGAAAGCGGCAGGCCATTCCGACGATGGCGACAGGCTCCCGCCGCGCTTCTTCCACCGCATCGAGCTGCGCCTGCAGCTCCTGAAGCTTGAGATAAGCCTGCTTGATCGGCGAAAGTGAATTCTGTTTGGGATCCTCGCTCACAAATACGTCTCCTGTTCACCTACATTGTTCCCAGCTTTTCAACCAACAGCCGTTCCACTTCCTCATCCGACAAATCTTCGATACTCAGCGGCACTGGCTGAAACTCAGTGCTCTGGCCGAAGGTCCTCTGTTGCACGTCTGCAGGCTGGCTTTCCGACGAGACGTTATCCAGAGTCAAAACCTGGGAGGCAAGATATTCGGCGATGGCCTCCACGTTCGGGTAGTCAAAGATAAGCGTCGCGGGGAGCGTCTGCGACAATTCCAATTCCTTGCTCAAGGCATTTCTCAGTTCCACCGCCATCAGCGAGTCGAAGCCAACATCCATGAGGCGCTGGCGCCGTTCGATGGGGTTCGAACCGTCACGCCTCAGGACCTTCATTGCATGGCTCCGGACGAATTCCACCAACAGCTCTCGCTGTTCGCTTGGAGCAGACTGACCAAGCGCGCGCCGGAACCTCTCTGTGTGTCCCTTAGAGGTCTGGCTCAAGTTCTCGGTAGCAGCCGTTGCCAGCCCTTCCAGCGGATCCTCAATCATCCACGACGCCCGCCCGTCGTCACCCCGCGCGTACGAGGATGGCGCTCGCCCCACGATGCAGTGCTGTCCTAAAATTTCAGCCGGCGATCCATCCTCTGGAAATGATGCAATGTCCTCGAACCCATGCGAGCCAAGCAGCTTCTCCCACGCCTCTCGCGCCAGCAGTGGGCTGCCCCGCCGCAATTCATCGTTGTACCGATGCCAATCCTCCATCAGGCCATAGGAGAATTCGATCCACGATTTCGGGCCGGTTACTTCGCAAAGCACCAACACGCCTCCCGGGGCGAGAAGCTTTGTGACATTGTGAATCGTCTCGTCTAAGTTTCGAGTGGCATGCAATACGTTGCTGGCCACCACAACATCAAATGCATGGTCTCCATAACCCTGTTCGACCGGGTCCTTCTCGATGTCCAGCAGTCCGAAGCGAAGGAACGGATAGTTCTTGTATTTTTCACGCGCGTGGTCAAAAAAGAATTTCGATACATCGGTGAAGGAGTAAAGAGTCCTGCTGGCCGGCAGCACCGGCAATACCGCCGAAGTCGCGCTCCCGATACCCGCACCGATTTCCGCAATTCGCAACTGGGTGCCTTGCGGTAGCGTTCTGACAAGCGATTCGAGGGCCGACCGGACAATGCCATTGAAGTAACGCGAGAGGGCCCAGTGTTCGTAAATGCTCTCTGCCAGCTCGAGCGAACCTCCCCGGAAAAGAGTATCGAGGGCCGATGCATCTCCCCTTAAAATGGCGGGCGCCATCTCGCCGCAACGGCGCATGTACTCAAGGAGAAAAAGAACGTCCTGCAGTTGCGCGGCTGCCAGACGACAAGCCAATTCAAGTTCGCCTGCAAGTCTCATTGGAGCGCGCCACGCACCGTCGGTCTCGAGCAACATTTCTTCGGCGGTCAGGGTCTTCAGCCATCCCTCAATGAAGCTCCGATATTTGGAGAGAATCCCGCACTCAGCAAGCAATGAATCGAGCGTGTGCGTTTCGTCGGGCGTTCGAAACGCGCCCAGTGCAGAGAGCGCATGAGCGATACAGGCCGTGGTCAGCCTGTCGAGCGCTTTCCACTTCGCCCCGTAACTATCCAGTCGCAGGTCTATCGGAACCTGTCGGGATTGCGCTGCAGCGGCGGTGAGAGAATCCTGCCAGCGCGATTTCTCTCCTTCTCCAGACCGTCGTTGCCGTGTTCTGGCTGCCTGTAGTAGGAACTGTTTGTGCTGCCACGGATTGGTCGGCAGCATAACCTTCTTAGCAGGGTGAGAGCGATCGAATGCATTCCAGTCGAGGTTGAGGCCGTTGACGTAGAGGGAGGCGGCATCTTCCATGATCTGTTCCCAGTCCCGGTCCGGGCGCAGCGACGGCAGCCAGACGCTATCGCCTTGCGGCACACACTGCGCTCCCATCGTGACCAGAATCGGCGAGGGGCCGATCTCCAGAAACACCCGGTAGCCCTGCTCGTACACCGCCCCGATCGCTTCGTGGAAGCGCACCGTGTTTCTCAGGTTGTAGCGCCAATACGCCGCATCCAGTAACTCCTCTCCGCTCACCCATTGCAGCCGCATGCTCGAGAATTGCGGGATCTCCGGCGCCCTATACTCCGCTTGCGCCGCCGCCCCTTCGAATTCCTCCAGCACCGGCTCCACCAGCGGCGAGTGAAACGAGTTCGATACCTTCAACAGCTTGGTCTTGACTCCTTGCGCTTCGAGGTTCCGCAATACCTCTTGCACCGCCGCACGCTCTCCAGAGATCACCGTGCTCTCCGGTCCGTTCAAAGCAGCGATGCTGACCCGGTCGCGGTAGGGCTCCAACGCCTTCGCTACTTCCCCTTCCCCGGCCAGCAGTGAGGCCATCACACCGATCCGCGGAAGGCTGCTCATCAGGCGGCCGCGCTCCCGCATGATCATCAGCCCGTCTTCCATGCTCATCATCCCGGCCACCGTGGCCGCCACAATCTCGCCCACGCTGTGGCCCAGCACCATCCCCGGTTCCACTCCCCAGGACCGCCACAACCGCGCCAGTCCGTACTGGATGGCGAACATCGCCACATGCGTGTACTCGGTCTCGTCTAAAGGCGTTGTTTCCCCGCGCGCCGGATACATCACCGACCGCAGCGATTGCGGCAGATGCGGACGCAGCAACTCGTCGCAACGGTCCACCACTTCGCGAAAGACCGGCTCGCTCTCATAGAAAACCCGCCCCATGTTCACGTACTGCCCGCCCTGCCCGGTAAATAGAAACACTACTTCCGGGCGGCGCGTCAGATCCGCATGTCCCTGGAAGACGCCCACAGGATCCTGGCCCGCGGCACTCGCGGCCAGCTTTTCCCGCAATTGCTCCGTGGATGCTGCCACCGCCGAGAACCGATGCGCGAAATGCGATCTCCCCGCATTCGCCGTGTGGCATACATCCCCGAGCGATAGCTCCGGATGTTCTCCCAGATACCGTGTGTATCGAACGATGCTCTCCTCCAACGCCACTCCACTCTTCCCAGACAGCGTCACCACTTCGTGCCTCCGCTCCGCTCTTGCAGCGGTTTCGCCTAGTTCCGCATATTCAGCAACTACGATGTGCGCGTTCGTTCCACTGAATCCGAACGAACTGACTGCGGCGATACGCGGCTTGGTTTTCGCTGGCCATGGTCGCACCTGCGTTGGGACTTCGAGAGGAATCTCATCCCACTGAATGTAGGGATTGAGCGTTTTGAGGTTGAGATGCGGCGGTATCTGCCGGGATCGCAGAGACAAAACCAGCTTTATCAAACCGGCAATCCCCGCTGCCCCCTCCGCATGGCCGATATTGGTTTTGACTGAGCCGATATACAGCGGATCACTCTTTGGACGGCCATCTCCGTAAACCGCACTCAGAGCCCCAACTTCGATTGGATCTCCCAGTGACGTGCCCGTGCCGTGCGTTTCGACGTAGTCTACTTCGCGCGGTTCTATCTGCGCCGCAGCCAGTGCTTCGCGTATCACGGCCTGCTGCGCCAGACCGTTCGGTGCCGTGATCCCGCCGCTTCGGCCATCCTGATTGACTGCCGATCCTTGAATCACCGCCATAATCCGGTCGCCATCGGCGAGCGCGTCGGAAAGTCGCTTCAGCAGCACCATACCGCAACCTTCGCCGCGCGCGTAGCCGTCGGCGGCGGCATCGAAGGTTTTGCAGCGGCCATCCTTGGCCAGCAAACCTGACCGCGAAAACATGATCGTCGAATCGGGCGCAAGCATGAGGCTTACACCACCGGCCAGCGCCGCTCTGCACTCCCTCGTGCGCAGGCTCAGGCACGCTAAATGAACTGCGACCAGCGAAGAAGAACACGCCGTATCCAAACAGATGCTGGGGCCGTGCAGACCAAGGAAATAGGAGATGCGGCCGGAGATGATCGAGTGCGAGGCCCCGGTAGCAAGATACATATCCAGTTGTTCGGGGTTCAATTCCGCTATCAACCGCAGATGATCGCTGTTGCAGGATCCAACAAAAACGCCGGTCTTCGTGCCCGCCAATTTCTCAGGCGACTGGCCCGCATTCTCCAACGTCTCCCATGCAACCTCCAGCAACAATCTCTGCTGCGGATCCATAGTGGCCGCTTCCCGTGGCGAAATACCGAAAAAGAGAGGGTCGAATCGGTCGGCTGAGCCCAGGAACCCACCGTAGCGGGTGCATATCTTTCCAGGGCGCCCGGGTTCTGAATCGTAAATCGAGTCCACATCCCAGCGGTCCGGCGGAACCTCTGAAATGGTATCCACGCCGTCATGAAGAATCCGCCAGAACGCTTCCGGAGTATCAGCACCGCCGGGAAACCGGCATCCCATTCCGACAATGGCGATGGGTTCCCGCTTGTCTTTCTCGAGTGACTCCAACCGCTCCTGGAGTTCCTTGACCAATAGGGCCAGCTTTTGGGGAGGGAGTTTGGAAATCCTGTCGAGGAAATCGATCATCGTATTCATCGCTTTCTGCTGTTGTGGGAACTGTTTATTTTGCGTTGTATATGCGATCGACTTCTTCTTCCGAAAGACCTTCGATCCGATCCAAAATCCCGGCCAGGTCGTCTTCTGGCGGAGTCTCTACCTTGCGTGCCGGCACCCTGCCCCACATGAAGACCTCCTCAGCAAGATAAGTCGTAAGTGCGGCTATAGTCGGGTAATCAAATACCAGAGTGGCGGGCAAACTTCGCGCAAGCCCAAGTTCCGTGCTCAACAGGCTTCTTAATTCCACTGCCATCAATGAATCGAGCCCGAGATCATTGAGCGGTTGGTTGGCGTCAATCGGCGATGCCAGATCGAGACCAAGCACCCTCATTGCCTGTGCCCGCACGTAATCGGTCAATAGTGCCTGCCGTTTGGCGGGCGGAGCTCCATTCAGCTGCTCGATCACCGCCTGAGACGGTTCTTTTCTGTCTTGTGGCTTCGGTGCGGAAGCAGCGGCTCTCTGAGAGCTCAGTTCGGAAAGGAGCGCAGACCTGGATCTGCGAGAAAAGGAATCGGAGTATTGGCGCCAATCCGCAGACATGACCCCGATTTGCGCGGGAGCCTGTTCCACCAGCCGCGCCAGGATGCGGAATCCCTGTTCCGGCTGGATGGGTTGAAAGCCTTTCAATCGCGCACGCTCGGTAACATTGCCCCGTGTTGCAGCGCCCGCTTCGCCCCACGGTCCCCAGTTAATGCTCAAGGCTGGCAATCCCAGCGCACGCCGGTAGTGGGCAAGGCCGTCTTCAAATGCGCAGGCAGCGGAATGGTTGGCTTGACCCGCCGAGCCTAACAACGATACCGCCGACGAGAACATGATGAAGAAGTCCAATGGCAAGTCCTGTGTCAATTCGTGAAGATGCCACGATCCCGCGATCTTAGGAGAAAACACTTTACGAAAGCGTTCGCCGTTCTGATGCAGAAGAACGCCATCGTCGAGAGCTCCCGCAGAATGAATGATTCCGGCGAGAGGCGGCAGCGCGTTCCCAAATTTCCCAAAGACCTCTTCGAGATGGTTGCGATCGGAAACATCGCCCTGAGCGATCAACACCCGGGCACCCTCGCGCTCCATTGCGCGGATCATTTCCAACGCTTGTTCGGAAGGTTCGCTGCGCCCCGTCAGTACCAGGTGCCGGGCGCCCTCTCGTACCATCCACTCCCCTGTGAGCAGACCCAGGCCTGCTAATCCCCCGGTGATCATGTAGCTGGCATCCAGGTCGAACGTGTGACTCTTCCGTGCGCGTGTGTCCGCGGTCCGTCGTGTGTGCACAGTTTGATGTGTGACGACAATTTTTCCGATGTGTTTCGCCTGGGCCATGTAGCGGAACGCATCTGAGACCTGCTCGACGGGAAAGACGGTTACGGGCAGAGGTTTCAAGCGACCGCTTTCGAAGTCCTTCATCAGCTCTGCCATGAGAGCTGCGATGAGTTGCGGGTTCTCGCGGAAAGTCGCCGCAAGGTTGATCGGGTAATAGGAAATGTTCCGGTTCAGTTGCGAGACTCGATCCCGGTCCCAGATTCCAGTCATCCCGATTTCGAGGAACCGGCCGTTCGCAGCCAGCACGGAGAAGCTTTTCTCGATGAACTCCCCGGCCAGGGAGTTAAGCACCAGGTCGACGCCTTTCCCCGCAGTCGCCTGCTCAATCTCGGAAGCGAAACCCAGAGAGCGCGAGTCCATCACGTGAGCGATGCCTAACGATCTCAGGTATTCACGCTTTTGCGAACTGCCGGCGGTAGCGAATATCTCCGCTCCAGCCATTTGCGCCAGTTGCACCGCAGCCAATCCAACGCCTCCGGCCGCGGCGTGAATGAGTACCCGATCTCCGGGAGCAATATGACCCAGATGGCGGAGGGCATAGTGCGCCGTAAGGAACGCACTGGGAATGCTCGCAGCTTGGTTATCACTCAGAGACCGCGGGGCCGGCATGACATAATCGGCCGGGACCGTCATGTGAGAAGCAAAGCTTCCCGGCCCCAGCACCATCACGCGCTGCCCCATGTGAAGGTGGTGAACGCCTTCACCCAGAGCCACGATCTTGCCAACGCATTCGTAACCGAACACCTGCGAGTCGCCCGGATATCGGCCCATCGCGATCAGGACATCGCGGAAATTCAGGCCCGTTGCCACGACCGCGACCTCGACTTCGCCAGCTGCGGGATTTCGCCGTTCCAATGGCTCGAGTGCGAGACGGTCCAGCAGCCCCGGCGATGATGTCTGCAGTTGGTATGCCCGCGCACCAGACTCACCGCCTTGACTTACAGGAGCCGCATCCAAGCGCGCGTGGCTCAGCCGTGCTATCTGCCGGACTCCGTGGCGATACGCCACCAGATCATCGCTTCCAGTTCGAAGCTCTGCCACGATGTCGCTCGCTTCCTCTGGCCAGCCGTCAGGATCCAGATCGATTCTGCAACAATGCAGTTCCGGATACTCGAGCGCGATGGTGC
>Ga0081540_1004691_pt1 | contig 10346 bp, 11 predicted proteins | sample TabmetS2T1R1_FD_71024 | JGI IMG/M metagenome (GOLD analysis project Ga0081540, IMG submission 71024) | Tabebuia heterophylla rhizosphere microbial communities from the University of Puerto Rico - S2T1R1 | ecosystem: Host-associated > Plants > Roots > Rhizosphere ... | reverse complement strand
TCGCCGGCGTCCCTGCACGCGGGCTGTCTCAGCCTGCTCGCAGGTGCGCTCGCGTATCGCAGCGCTGCGGGCGCAATTTCCGAGAAGCATTGAGCCCCGCGCTGCGGGCACATTCGCACGCTTGCGCGAGCGGTCGCGCGCCATCGGAGATCAGATGAAGATCGCGCTCAACAGCATCATGGTGGACGATCAGGACAAAGCGCTCGCGTTCTACACGAACGTGCTCGGCTTCCTGAAGCAGCACGACATTCCGGTCGGCGAATATCGCTGGATCACGGTCGTTTCGCCCGAAGCGCCGAATGGCGCGGCGCTTTCGCTCGAGCCGAACGCGAATCCGGCGGGAAAGACGTTTCAGGAGGCGCTGTTCGCGCAAGGCATTCCCGCGACGGCGTTCGAAGTTGCCGACGTCGAGGCCGAACATCGGCGGCTCAAGGCACGCGGTGTCGTGTTTACGCGCGAGCCGGTGCAGGCTGGGCCTGCGAAGATTGCGGTGTTTGCGGATACGTGCGGGAACTTGATTCAGATCTATCAGGCGCCGGCTTGAGGTTGCCGACGCGGCTCGCGCGGGTTTCGGGAGGCGGGGAGGTTGCTGCCGGATTGCCCTCGCCCCGGCCCTCTCCCGCAAGCGGGAGAGGGGGAAGAGCGCATGCGGTCGGCTGATGAGCGCAAGCGCTAGCGCGGATTACGCGACCTGGCGCGACGCCTTCTTGCGCTCGCTCTCGGTGAGATGTCGCTTGCGCAGGCGAATTTCCTTCGGCGTGACCTCGACGAGCTCGTCGTCCTCGATGAACTCGAGCGCCTGCTCGAGCGACATCTTCACCGCCGGCGTGAGCTGCACGTTGTCGTCCTTGCCGGCGGCGCGGATGTTGGTGAGCTGCTTGGCACGCAGCGCGTTGACGGTGAGGTCGTTGTCCTTCGCGTGGATGCCGACGAGCTGGCCTTCGTAGATCTCGTCGCCTTCGCTGACGAGCAGGCGGCCGCGTTCCTGCAGGCTGACCAGCGCGTACGCGGGCGCCATGCCCTTGCCGTTCGAGATCATCACGCCGTTCGGGCGCTTGGCGATCTGGCCTTCCGACTTCGGCCCGTAGTGATCGAAGACGTGGAAGAGCAGGCCGGTGCCCGCGGTGATCGTGCGGAACTCGGTCTGGAATCCGATCAGTCCGCGCGCGGGAATGAGGTATTCGAGGCGCGCGCGGCCCTTGCCGTCCGGCTCCATGTTCTTGAGCTGGCCCTTGCGCTGGCCGAGACGTTCCATGACGCCGCCCTGGAACTGCTCTTCCATGTCGACGACGAGCTGCTCGATCGGCTCACTCGGGACGCCGTCGACGTCCTTGATGATGACTTCGGGACGCGACACCGCGAGCTCGTAGCCTTCGCGGCGCATCGTCTCGATCAGGATCGACAGATGCAGCTCGCCGCGGCCGGACACCTTGAACTTGTCCGGATCTTCCGTTTCCTCGACCTTGAGCGCGACGTTGTGCAGCGCCTCGCGCATCAGCCGGTCGCGGATCTGGCGGCTCGTAAGGTACTTGCCGCCGCTGTGCTGCTTGTCGCCGGCGAACGGCGAGTTGTTGACCTGGAACGTCATGCTGATCGTCGGCTCGTCGACCGTCAGCACCGGCAGCTGCTCCGGCGCGTCGGGCGCGCAGACCGTATCCGAGATGCCGAGATTCTCGATGCCGCTGATCGCGATGATGTCGCCGGCCTCGGCTTCGGGCACCTCGCGGCGCTCGAGGCCCATGAATCCGAGCACCTGCAGCACCTTGCCGTTGCGCTTCTTGCCGGCGCGGTCGATGACCGTGACCGGCATGTTCGTGCGCACCTTGCCGCGCTGCACGCGCCCGGTGCCGATGATGCCGACGTAGTTCGAATAGTCGAGGTTGGAGATGCGCATCTGGAACGCGCCGTCCGGATCGACCGGCGGCGGGCGCACGTGCTTCACGATCGCCTCGAACAGCGGCGTCATGTCGCCGTCGCGAACGTCGCCGCTCATGCCTGCGTAGCCCTGCAGCGCGGATGCGTAGACGGTCGTGAAATCGAGCTGCTCGTCGCTCGCGCCGAGGCGATCGAAGAGATCGAACGTCGCGTTGAGCACCCAGTCCGGACGCGCGCCGGGGCGATCGACCTTGTTGACGACGACGATCGGACGGAAGCCCATCTTGAACGCTTTCTGCGTGACGAAGCGCGTCTGCGGCATCGGACCGTCGAACGCGTCGACGAGCAGCAGCACGGAATCGACCATCGACAGCACGCGCTCGACTTCGCCGCCGAAGTCGGCGTGTCCGGGCGTGTCGACGATGTTGATGCGCCATTCCTCGCCGTCCGGCGCCTTCCAGCGGATCGCGGTGTTCTTCGAGAGGATCGTGATGCCGCGTTCCTTCTCGAGGTCGTTCGAGTCCATCACGCGATCCGGCACCACCGCGCGTTCGGACAGCGTGCCCGATTGCTTCAGGAGCTGGTCGACCAGCGTGGTCTTGCCATGGTCGACGTGCGCGACGATGGCGATATTGCGGAGCTTTTCGATGGACATGCGTGCAACCTGGCGGCCGCCGCGGAGCGGGGCCGTCCGAGAAGGGAAAAGGGTGCCTTGCGGCGCTGCACAAATTATAGCATTACCTGCCGGGCCGACCCCGGGTCTCCGTCGTCCCCGCGAAGGCGGGACCCAGCGCCTTTCCGCCGCAGGAGCCAAGGCGCCAGGGCCCGCCGTCGCGGGAACGACGGATGGAGATCGGCTACCCTTCGCGTCCCTCGAACAAGGAGCCCCCATGGCCGACCTCACCGCCGACATCAAGACCAACCGCGGCACGATCCACCTGAAGCTCTACGCCGACAAGACGCCGCTCACCGTCGCGAATTTCGCGAACCTCGCCCAGCGCGGCTATTACGACGGCCTCACATTCCACCGCGTGATCCCGGATTTCATGATCCAGGGCGGCTGCCCGAACGGCGACGGTCGCGGCGGGCCGGGCTACAAGTTCGAGGACGAGTTCGTCGCCGGGCTCAAGCACGACCGGCCCGGCATCCTCTCGATGGCGAACGCGGGCCCCGGCACGAACGGCAGCCAGTTCTTCATCACGCACGGCCCGACGCCATGGCTCGACGGCAAGCACACGGTGTTCGGCGCCGTCGTCGGACCGGACGATCAGAAGATCGTCGACAGCATCCAGGGCGGCGACGCGATCGAGTCGATCACGATCGGCGGCGACACGTCCGCGTTGTTCGCGAAGGAGAAGGCGTACCTCGACAAGTGGAACGCGGCGCTCGACGCGCGGCGTTGATCCCGGTTCGCGGAATCGAAGCCGGGCACGCATGCGGCGCCCGGCTTCGATGCGTCAGGGTGCGGCCGATTTCTTCGTGAAAAGCCGGTAGAGCAGCAGGAGGACGATCGCGCCGATGATCGAGCCGATCCATCCGGCGGTCTGTCCGGCCTGATACCAGCCGAGCGCCTGTCCGAGCCACGTCGCGAGGAACGAGCCGACGATGCCGAGGATCGCGGTGATGATGAAGCCGCCCGGATCCTTACCCGGCATCAGGAACTTGGCGATGATGCCGACGACAAGGCCGATGATGAACGTCATGATGATGCCGTGAGTACCGCCGAATACCTCCATACGAGAGCTCCTCTCAAGGGGGATTGCGCGGACCGCCGCTTGCCGCGCCCCGCCGGGCCGCGTCGCCGCGCAGTGTGCGCGATCGGCGCGTCCAAGGCGAGCGTCTTTGCAGTGTCACGGTCGGCGCAAAACGCTGTGTTAGAATTGAAAAGCTCCGCGGAACCCGCATCTCGCTGACGGGTTGCCGACGAGCCATTCGAAGAGGACTTCCATGCTGACTCTCGCTGCGCGCATGAGCCGCGCCAAGCCGAGCGCGATCATGATCGTGGCCGACAAGGCCAAGCAGCTCAAAGCCGCCGGTCGCGACATCATCAGCTTCTCGATCGGCGTTCCGAACTTCCTGCCGGGTCCGCACGTCTACGACGCGGTCCGCGAAGCGCTCAAGAAGGACTCGGGCCAGTACGGCTCGAACCGCGGCGACAACGCGCTGCTCGATGCGTTTCTGAAGCATCTCGAGGAAGGCGGCCTCACGGGCTACACGCGCAACAACATCGCGGTCGCGATCGGCGCCAAGCACGTGCTCTACAACCTCGCCGAAGCGCTGCTCGATCCGGGCGACACGATCGCGTTCGCGGTGCCGTACTGGACGACGTACGTCGACATCGCCGACATCCTCGCCGCGAAGACGAAGCTCCTGCCGTGCCCGGCGAGCCAGAACTACAAGCTGACGCCGGCGCAGCTCGATGCCGCGCTGCCGGGCGTCAAGGTGTTCCTCTTCAACAACCCGTGCAATCCGACGGGCATGGTCTACACGAAGGACGAGATCGCGGCGCTCGCCGACGTGCTGGCCAGGCATCCCGACACGTGGGTCATCTGCGACGACATCTACAACCGCATGGTGTTCGACGGGGTCGGCTATCACAACTTCGTGCAGGCGCGGCCCGAGCTTCGCGACCGCGTGATCAACGTGGATTCGCTGTCGAAGACGTACGGCATGCCGGGCTGGCGCGTCGGCTTCGTCGCGGCGCCCGAGAAGGTCGCGCAGGCCGTCGTCACGCTGAACTCGAACCACATCACGAACCTGCCCGAAATCGTCACGGCTGCTGCGGTCGCGGCGCTGACAGGTCCACAGGATATTCCGCGCGAGAAGTGCGCCGAGTTCCAGGCCAAGCGCGATCAGGTGCTCGCGGCCGTCACGTCGATTCCGGGCGTCGTCTGTCCACGGCCCGAAGGCGCGTTTTACGTGTTTCCGGATATCTCCGTCGCGTTCGGCAGGAGCCACGACGGCGTGAAGATCGCGAACGACGTCGATCTCTGCAACGCGATGCTCGAATCGAAGGGCGTCGCGTGCGTGCCGGGCTCGGCGTTCGGCGAGCCGAAGGCGTTGCGGATTTCGTACACGTGTCCGACGCCAGAGCTTCCGGAAGGATTGAAGCGCTTCCGCGAATTCTTCGCCGAGCTGACCTGAGCCGCGGAGCTCGTACGCCGGATCGGAGCGAACGCCATGAACATGCAACTCACTGCCGTAATCGAGCGCGAAGGCGACGGCTATTTCGCGTTCTGTCCGGAGTTGGACGTAGCGAGCCAGGGCGACACGATCGAGCGCGCCCGCTCGAACCTGCAGGAGGCGCTTGAGCTGTTCTTCGAATGCGCGTCGGAGGAAGAAATCCAGACGCGCATGCACAGCGAAGTCTATGTCACGAAGGTCGAGGTTGCGGTTGCCTAAGCTTCGCGTACTCTCCGGAAAGGAAGTTTGCGTGTTGCTTGCCGTGCATGGGTTTGTCGAAGTGCGGCGGCGCGGCAGCCACATCGTCATGCAGAAGCGCGACGATTCGGGAACCACTACGGTTCCGGTTCCCGATCACGCCGAGCTCAGGATCGGGACGCTGCTCTCGATCCTTCGCCAGTCCGGCGTTCCCCGCGATTCGTTCGAATGTTGATCATCGCTTCAAGGAGCTGACATGAAATCCCCCGTCCGCGTCGCCGTCACCGGTGCAGCCGGCCAGATCGGCTACGCCCTGCTGTTCCGCATCGCCGCCGGCGACATGCTCGGCAAGGATCAGCCGGTGATCCTGCACCTGCTCGAGATCACGCCGGCGCTCCCGGCGCTGAACGGCGTCGTCATGGAGCTCAACGACTGCGCGTTCCCGACGCTCGCCGGCGTCGTCGCGACCGACGACGCGAATGTCGCATTCAAGGACGTCGACTACGCGCTGCTCGTCGGCGCGCGCCCGCGCGGCGCGGGCATGGAGCGCAAGGACCTGCTCGAGGCGAACGGCGCGATCTTCTCGCCGCAGGGCAAGGCGCTGAACGCGCACGCCAAGCGCAGCGTCAAGGTGCTCGTCGTCGGCAATCCCGCCAACACGAACGCCTTGATCGCGCGGCAGAATGCGCCCGATCTCGATCCGAAGTGCTTCACGGCGATGGTGCGGCTCGATCACAACCGCGCGCTGTCGCAGCTCGCCGAGAAGACCGGCGCGCACACGACCGACATCCAGCGCGTGACGATCTGGGGCAACCACTCGTCGACGCAGTATCCCGACATCCACCACGCGACGGTGAAGGGCAAGCCTGCACTCGGTCTCGTCGATCAGGCCTGGTACAAGGACACGTTCATTCCGACCGTGCAGCAGCGCGGCGCGGCGATCATCAAGGCGCGCGGCGCGTCGTCCGCGGCTTCGGCGGCTTCGGCTGCAATCGACCACATGCATACGTGGGTGCACGGCACGGCCGAGGGCGACTGGGCCTCGATGGCGATCCCGTCGGACGGCTCGTACGGCATCCAGCCCGGCGTGATCTACGGGTATCCCGTCACCGTAAAGAACGGCGTCTACACGATCGTCGGGGATCTCGAGATCAACGCATTTTCGCGCGACCGCATGGACGCAACCGACAAGGAGCTGCGCGAGGAGCGCGCCGGCGTCGAGCATCTGTTCGCGAAGACGTGATCGCCGCGTACGCCCCGGAACCCACGGGGTTGCCGCGCGGCTCGCCGTTGGCCCGTCAGCGCTGACGGCGGCTTAACTTCCGCTTCCTGCGGTCACCCCGTGCAATGTGGCGGGTTTCGGGTTTGTTCTCCGCAATCAAGAGTCATTTCGGGCGCTGTGCGTCCCGACTCGAGGGCGGAGCCATGCACGGGTATCTCGCGGTTCTGAGGAAATACGCGCGCTTCAAGGGCCGGACGCGGCGGCGCGAGTACTGGCAGTTCGTCCTGTTCAACGTCTGGATTGCTGTCGCCCTGTTCCTCGTGGACACGATGGTACGCGGCATGACGGGCGTCACGCTCGCCCTGGCCGAGCTGGCTTATGGCGCCGCGGTGCTCCTGCCGAGCGTAGCCGTTACCGTTCGACGGCTGCACGACACCAGCCGCAGCGGTTGGTGGCTCGTGGTGGGTCTTATTCCCGTCGCGGGCTTCGTCCTGATTTTCCTGCTCGCGCAGGACAGCGCGCCCAGCAGGAATCGCTATGGGCCGAATCCGAAGTACCTGGTTCCGTGAAGCGCAGGACGGTCAGCTCCTAGTCGAGCGTCTTGCGGAATCGCGCCACCGCAATACCCATCACGACCACGACGAACGCCGCCAGCGCGACGATCTCCATCCCCATCTCGCCGATGTGCGCCTCGCGCAGCATGATGCCGCGGATCAGGCGCAGGAAATGCGTCAGCGGAAAGATCTCGGCGAGCCACTGCGCGGCCTTCGGCATGCCGTCGAACGGGAACATGAAGCCCGAGAGCAGGATCTGCGGCAGGAACGTGAAGAACGCCATCTGCATCGCCTGGAACTGGCTCTTCGCGAGCGTCGAGATCAGGACGCCGAGCGCCAGCGTCGCGCTGATGTACGCGAGCGAGGCGAGATAGACGCCGACCAGCGAGCCGCGCACCGGCACGTCGAAGACGAGCAATCCGAGGATCAGGATCAGCGTCACCTGCACGAGGCCGATCACGATGTACGGCAGCACCTTGCCGATCGTGAGCTCGAGCGAGGAGAGCGGCGTCGCGATCAGCATCTCCATGTTGCCGCGTTCGCGCTCGCGCACGATGGCCATCGCGGTGAAGATCACCATCGTCATGGTCAGGATGACGCCGATGAGGCCCGGCACCGTGTTGAGCGGCGCGCGACGTTCGGGGTTGTAGAAGTTGACGATCTCGACGCCGGTGACGCGCGTCGATCCGGGCACGTTCCCGCCGGCGCCGTAATCGAGCGAATCGAGCGGAAACGCGCCGAGCTGCCGCGCCGCGGCCTGCACGGACTGATCCGAGCCGTCGACGACGACCTGCCACGCCGGCCGGTCCGGCCGCGCGAGTCGCGTCTCGAAATCGGGTGGAATCACGACGGCGGCGCTGATCTCGCCGCGGCGCATGAGGACCTCGATCTCCTGCGGCGCCGCGACGTTGCGGCGGAAGTCGAGCACCTGCGACGACGCAAGCTCGGCGATGAGCTCGCGCGAATGCACGGTGTTGGCCTGATCGAGCACCGCGGCCGGCAGATGGCGGATGTCGAGATTGATCGCGAAGCCGAACAGGAGGAGCTGCAGCGTCGGGATGCCGACGATCATCGCGAACGTCAGGCGATCGCGGCGCAACTGCGTCAGCTCCTTGCGCACGACGGCGAACAGGCGAGCGAGGTTCATGCGGCCGTCTCCATCGCTTGCTTCTGCTTGCGCGTCGAGGCGACGAACACGTCCTCGAGATTCGGCGCGACAGGCTCGACACCCGCATGTGGATCGGCCGCCTGCGCGCGCTGCCTCAGCCAATCGACGCCGTCGTCGCGAAGGTCGGTCAGCACGCGCAGGTCGGCGCCGATCTGCGCGATGCCGATGACGTGCGCTTCGCCCGCGAGCACCTGCTGCATGCGTCGCGGCTCGTCGCTGGTGACCTTGAGCGTCGAGCCCGGCAGGTTCTCCATCAATTCGTGCGGCGTGCCGTCGGCGACGAGCCGGCCGTGATCGAGAATCGCGAGGCGATGACAGCGCTCGGCCTCGTCCATGTAATGCGTCGAGACGAGCAGCGTCGTGCCGGCCTCGGAGAGATCGAAGAGGGCCTCCCAGAAATCGCGCCGCGATTGCGGATCGACCGCGCTGGTCGGCTCGTCGAGCAGCAGCAGCTCGGGCTCGTGCAGCACCGCGCCGGCGAGCGCCAGGCGCTGCTTCTGTCCGCCGGACATCGTGCCGGCGAGCTGGTCGCGCAGGTCGCCGAGGTGATAGCGCTGATACATTTCCTCGATGCGCTGCCGGCCCTTCGCGCCGGTGACGCCGTGCACGGCGGCGAGGAACTCGAGGTTCTCGCGCACGCTCAAGTCCTCGTACAGCGAGAACTTCTGCGTCATGTAGCCGATCGATCGCTTCACGGCTTCGGCGTCCTGCGGCAGCTTCTTGCCGAGCACCTCGATCTCGCCTTCGCTCGGCAGGAGCAGGCCGCACAGCATGCGGATCGTCGTCGACTTCCCCGAGCCGTTCGGACCGAGGAAGCCGTAGACCTCGGCGCGCCGTACCGTGATGTCGAGATGATCGACCGCGGTGAGCTTGCCGAACCGCTTGGTCAGCCCGCGCGCGACGATGACCGGCGCGTCGTCAGCCGCCATGGCCGTCGCACTCCGCCTGTGCGGGCAGGCCGGCCGGCAGCTTCTTCGCGGCATCGCCTCCGAGCACGAGCTCGGCGCGATAGGCGAGGCGGCTCGCGTCGTCGCCGGTCAGCGCGAAGTAAGGCGTGAACGCGGGGTCCGAGCGCAAGGTGCGGATCGTCGCGTCGAACACCGTCTCGACGCCTTCGACGTGCACGCGGCACGCCTGGCCTTGCGCGAGGCGCGCGCGCTGGCTCGCCGGCACGTAGATACGGGCGTAGGGCGCATCGCCCGAGAGCATGCTGACGAGCGTCGCGCCGACCGGCGGCTGATCGCCGAGCTTGAACGGCAGCGCGTCGATGCGTCCAGCGGCCGGCGCCCGGACGTCGAGACGCGCGCGCGTCAGCGAGAGGTGCTGCACGTTCGCCTGCGCCGCGGCGAGCGCCGCTTCGGCCTGCTCGATGTCCTCGACACGCGTGCCGTGGAGCAGCTCGGCGAGATTCGCGCGCGCGTTGTTGGCTTGCGCGGTGGCGGTGCGCAGCGCGGTCTCGGCGTTGTCGACGTCGGCCTGCGCCATCAGCCCGCGCCGCAGGATTTCGGCGGCCCGGTCGCGCTCGCGCTTCGCATTCACCTGCGTCGATTCCGCGCCGGCCAGCGTCGCCCGCGCCGCGTCGATCGTCTCGATGCGCGTGCCGTGGCGAAGCTCGGCGAGCGCGGCGTCGGCGCGCCTCGCGTCCGCGCTCGCCTGCGCGAGCTCGGCGTCGGTGCGACGCGGGTCGAGCGTCAGGATCGCATCGCCGGCGTGGGCGAAGTCGCCTTCCTTGACCGCGATGCCGACGATCGGCTCGGAGACTTCGGCGGCGACGCCGACGCGGTCCCATTCGAGCGTGCCGAGCATCGGGTCGGGCTGGTCGCGGTTGCAGGCCGTCGCGAGCATCGCGAGGAGCGCGATGGCGAGCGCGCGTTTCGATGGCGTCGTCATGATGGGATCTCGCATTGCGAAGCGCAGGCACCGCGCATGTCGCGGTCGACGCGGCGGCGGATCGCCGGCACGTGCAGGAGCGGTAGCAGCGGCCAGTACATCGGCACCTGGCGCGCGAGCACCGAGAAGCCGTCGGCGCCGTGGTGGATCGAGCCGTCGCGAAGATCCGCGACGACGACTTCGCCCATCGCGAGCGCGCCGCCCGGCGGCACGGACGTCGTGATCTCGACGCGGTCCAGCCAGTCGAAGCGGCGAT
>Ga0081540_1004690_pt1 | contig 10347 bp, 13 predicted proteins | sample TabmetS2T1R1_FD_71024 | JGI IMG/M metagenome (GOLD analysis project Ga0081540, IMG submission 71024) | Tabebuia heterophylla rhizosphere microbial communities from the University of Puerto Rico - S2T1R1 | ecosystem: Host-associated > Plants > Roots > Rhizosphere ... | reverse complement strand
GGCGGGTCTGGGCGGGCCTTTCGCCCAGGCCGAGGGGGGGACCCGGGGGAAAAGGCACGGGCGGGGGGGGGGGGGCGAACCCCCTCCACTATCCCGCCACGAGGCGGGTTGCACGGCTTGAATCGCGGAGCTTCGACGGGCGTGAGCCTAGGGCTCTGCCTCGTCGCAATCCGAGCCAGGCTTCACGCAGGCGCAGCGGCAGTCCATGAACGTCAGCGCCGCGAGCACGCCCGCGATGCCGAAGCAGACGCCGACCCACACCGTGTGTGAAGCGACGCCCCCAAGCACGCCGGCGACGCCACCCGAGCCGAGCACCTGAAAGCTCTTCAGTACGAATCCCGTCGGATGGAACATCCGTCCGGCCTCCGGCCTCTGAGCTGCCGCTGCAGCCACTTCGTCTTCCCCGTCCTTCCAGGCCCACGCGGGCCACGCAACCCGGGGTTCCGGCGGATGTTACGCCCGGCTGGAAACCCGGGCCAACCGCACAGCTCCCGACATCAATTTGGCACGCAATCCATGTGCCGCAACAGGCTCCCGTACGGGTCTGACTGTACCGGACGCCAGAGCCCATTTTCCAGGGCCTTGGGGTGATGTCGCGGGCGCAAGGCCCCTCCCCCGCTGCGTCGCGCCCTGCGCAGGGATTGCCACCCCGGCGACGCGGTGGCCACGTACGCAGTCGGATGCACGGCTCAGTACCCCTGGATGTACGCCTGCATCTGCTCGATGAGGTACTGCTTGTCCGAGAGCATCATCTGCATGACGTCGCGCATGGAGATGAGCCCGCTCGCGGCTCCGTCCTCGCCGACCAGCAGATGTCGCGTCTCGTGCTCCTTCATGAGCGTGGCGCACTCCACCTCGTTCAGCTCGGGGCCCACCACCGGGACGTCCCGGCGCATCGCCTCGAGGATCGGTGTCTGGCAGTCGAGCCCGCGGGAGAGGATCCGGGTCACCAGATCTCGCTCGGTGATGAGGCCGACGATCTTGCCGTTCTGCTTCACCGCGAGCGCGCCGATGTGGCGCTTCGACATCAGGTCGGCGGCGTCGCGGCAAGTGGCGTTGGCCTCGAGTCCGAGAATGTCGCGGACCACGTAGCTGGAGATGCTCGCCATGGCGGAGTCCTCCCGTCCACCCGCCGCCATACGCCTTTCCGCCCCGGGGTGCACGCCGCGGCCGGCCGAAACCGTCTCGGGGAGGAAGCACGCGCGGGGCGAGGTGGCACCCCGGGCGCCGCGCATCCGGCACGCGCTGGCCCGAGACGCAGGAGGACGTGCCGGCGCTCACCCGCTCCCGGAGGAGTCGCCGCGGAGCGTGGATCGCGGGAGCGCTCCAGCAGCTGCCATGCCGCGCACGGACGGGGCGAGTCCAGGAAGGATCAGTGGCCGCCCTCGAGTGCGGGTGGACGACCGCCGCGCTCCGGATCGACCACCGGCGGCTCGGCGCCGGGAGCCACGACTTCCACTTCAGCGATGAGGATGTCTTGGATTCCCGGCGCGGCGACTCGAGGCGAACCCCCGGCGGGCGAGTGCGTCTGAACCGACCCCCCGCCGGCGAATGACCCGGGGCCCGGGGCTCAGCTCCAGCGCATCGACAGCGAACGCTGGCCGTCGCGCTCCACCATCTCCCAGCGGGCCTGGGGCGCCGCGGGCGCCTTCCGGCTCGGGGAGGGCGACGGGACGAGCGCGAGGGAGCGAACCGGGAGCTCGCGAGCGCGGCTGCCGGCATGGGTGCGCCGCTCGACGAAGACCGCCGCAGCCACCACCGAGGCAGCCAGCAGAATCACGCCTGCGCGCGCGTGCCCTGCGATCAGCGCGGGAAGCGCGAGCAACGCAGAGGAGACAGCAAGGCCTCCGGCGCGAGACTCGGAGGGGTGCGGCAGCATGAAGGAGGGCAGTTCCACGTCAGCTCCTGATTCTGTGACCGTTTCGTGACGGTCACGTGCCTCCGGTGTTGCACTCATCAAGCCACGAATCCCTGACACGTCAAAACAACGACTTGTAGGTTTGCCAGGTGTCATTCGTGTTGCGGCGCCGGAGACACCCGGAGCGTGGGCCACACCTGCGCGGCTGTGAGATGAAGACCGCCTCATGGACACACGCCCCCTCGACGTCCTGCTCTACGGCGCGAGCGGCTTCACCGGACGCCTCGCCGTGGCCGAGCTCGCAAGGCACGCGCCGCGGGGTCTCCGCTGGGGACTCGCCGGGCGGAACCGCGGGAAGCTCGAGGCGGCGCGCGACGCGGCGGACGGACCATGCCGGCCGGCGGAGCTCATCGAGGCGGACAGCGCGCGACCCGAGACCGTCGATGCCGCGGTCTCGCGCACGCGTGTCGTGATGACCACCGCGGGCCCGTTCGCGACGTACGGGAACCCGGTGGTGGACGCGTGCGTGCGCCACGGCGCGCACTACGTCGACATCACCGGGGAGACGCCCTGGGTCGCCGACGTGATCGAGCGGCACCACTCGCAGGCGGCCGCGGACGGCACGCGGATCATCCCCTTCTGCGGGTTCGACTCGGTGCCGAGCGACCTCGGCGCGATGCTGGTGGTGGAGCACCTGCGCGCCGGTGGAACGGCCTGCGGCGAGGTCACCTCGGCGGTGCGGCTCCGGGGCGGGCTCAACGGTGGAACCGCCGCCACGGCGGTGCAGCTCTTCGAGAGCGGGCAGGCGCGCCGCTCCGGGCACCCCTTCCTGCTCAACGGCGCCGGACGGCCGCGGCTGACGCGCGAGGAGTTCCTCCGGGAGCGAGATCCGAAGGGCGTGCGCTGGAATGCCGATCTCCGCCGCTGGCTCGCGCCGTTCTTCATGGCGATGGTCAACACCCGTGTGGTGCGGCGGAGCGCGATGCTCTCGGCCGAGGCGGGCGTGCCGTACGGACCGCACTTCGCCTACCGGGAGTTCATGGCGATGCGGAGCCCGCTCCAGGCCACGATGCTCGCCGCCGGTCTGGCCGGTGCACAGCTCGCGCTCGCCTCGCCGCTGCGAGCGCTGGTGAAGCGGCGGCTCCCCGCGCCTGGCACGGGGCCGTCGGAGGAGGTTCGCCGGAACGGATGGTTTCGCCTGGACCTCGTGGCGCACGGCGAGGACGGACGGCGCGCCTTCGGCCTGGTGAAGGACCAGGGCGATCCCGGGAACACGGTCACGGTGAAGATCCTCTGCGAGGGGGCGCTGGCGCTCGCGGTGGATGGGCCACGTCTGCCGGGTGGCCCGTCGCGGGGAGGCGTGCTCACGCCGGCCACGGGCCTGGGTCAGGTGCTGGTCGAACGTCTCCGCGCGCGCGGGATGACGCTCCAGGCCGGGGATTCACCGCTGTCGTAGGGAACGCCGGGCCCTGACTCGACTTGACCCCCGGATCCGGACCACGTACGAGCCGGCTCCTCGGCCCCGTAGCTCAGTTGGATAGAGCGAGCGTTTCCTAAACGCTAGGTCACAGGTTCGATCCCTGTCGGGGTCACTGAATTTGCTGGCGTTTCAAGTACCGGCCGTCCCGACACGACCCGGCGGCGCTCGCGGGTGTCCGGCCAACGCGAGGCCGGATGGGCCGCGTCGGCGCCCTCCCTCTGTCGGCGGACCTCGCGGAGCGCCTCGCGGCGGCCGCGGTGATGCTAGGCGTCAGCGTGGGCGAGGTCGTGCGCCGAGCCGTCGGGGCCTGCCGGTAATTCCACCCCGAGCCGGCGAAAGTAAAAGTGGAGTTCGGGTTCCGTGGCGGCGATCGTCGAGCACCCCCCAAGAGCGATGAGGATCACGCGCTCCCCCCCAATCCAATAGGGCTCCCAGCGCGAGCCGGCATCGACCGAGACAGCTTGAGCTGTGGCCGGCGTACGGGCCGTGTGAGCGAGGAGGCATTCGAGTCGATCCATGGGGCCCAGGTCCGAAATGCGCAGCCGCTCACTCTCCGGCATTGCGCACCGACAACCCGCGATTTCGCAGACGCCCACGAACGAGTCCGCCAGCCTCGGCGACCGATGTTCCGACCAGAAGTGACCGCAGGCGCAATGGAAACCGGTCACGCCGCGAAGGTAGGCACGCATCGGGTGGATGACCATTGCGGCCACACGCGCACGCGGGGCCCCCCACCTCGGCCAGCGTACCTGCGTCGAGAGGCCGGGCGTTCGGGCGTCACGCTGGCGGAGGGCGTTCGGCGCGCGCTCGAGGTCGCGCGACGGCATCCGACCCGCCTGGCGTGCATCGCCATGCGCGCTGGCCCCACTTGGCGCACTCGCGATGCCGGCCGAGCTCGTCGCGCGCCTCACGGAAGCAGCCGGCGTTCTCGAGGACGGCGTCGCCGAGGTCGTGCGGCGGGCGACCTCGGCCCGATGAGCGGGCAGGCGGCTGGGGCGCTCTTCCCACGGCGTGGGGCGTGCTCATCCTGCGCCGACAGGGAGGACACCATGGCGGAGACGAACAAGAAGCCGGGCGACGGAACGGGAACCCTTCGCGGAGACGAGCCGGGCAGTGGACAGGAGGGCCAGGGCTCCTACGGTGAGGGCGGCCAGAATCCGGACATTGGGGCCGGGAAATCGCACAAGCCGGACGAGGGGCGTCAGGCGTCCGACGACAACGAGCGCGACGAGCCCTCCGACACCAGGAAGCCGGACGAGGAGTAGCCCGCCTCCCCCGACGCATCGCCCCGGCGGCCCTTCCCAAAGGGCCCATCGGGCTGCTCGTCAGGCCGGAGCAGGGCTGGCGCGTCGCGGACGGGGCGCGGCGAGCGTTCAGCGCTCGTCGCGCGGGTTCAGTCGCGCCACCTGCCCCAACTCGCCCCCGATCAGCCGGCGTTCGAGGCCCCTTCGGCGTCTCGGCGTACCGACCCGCGAGCTCCACGTGGATGAACCGCCGAACGAAGGCGTCCATGCTGTGCTCGCCGGCCGCGATGATCTCGCGTCATCGGCCGTCAGCGCCGGAGGACGATCGGTCGGCCACGTAGACGCAGAACTGGTCACCCGAGCGCCGGCCCGACGCATGCGACGAAAGCCGGTCGTCTAGGCCGCGAGGCTTGCCGTTCTTCACCCTCTCGTCCCCGCGATCGTCTGCACCGTCTGAGCGCGCCCGGCCATCACAACGTAGGCGAGCCGGTCGCCGTGCCCGCGCGGAAGGCCGCTGCGAGTCGGTGCCCTCACCGCTGTCGGAGCGAGCCGGGTCCAGCAAGCAGCCGTCCGCGGGCGCGGCTCAGCCACGCTTCCCTACAGATTCACCGTACATATCTTCTCCCGGCAAAACTGAACGGGAGGAGAACACCATGGGTGAGCAGAACAAGCCGGAGTCGACGCGTGGAGACGAGCCCGGGACGAAGCAGCAGCAGGGAAGCCCGGGGCAACAGCCCCAGAAGCCGATGGGTCAGCCCGACAAGACCGACCCCAACCGCGACGCCGACCCCGGGCGAGACAAGGGCCAGCCGGGAGAGGTGAAGACTCCCGATCGCGCGCCCTGAAGCCCGCCCGACCCGGTCGTCGCCGGAGGGGAGCTCGCTCCCCTCCCGCACGTCCGGGCTCGTCGGCGACTCGATGCCGTGCGTGCAACGACCTGCGACCGCTCGCGGTCATGACGTCCGGAGGTCATTGATCCGCGACGGCGGGCAGCTCGTGACCTCCGCGGAGGCTCTCATGGGCTCGAGCTCAGACAGGTCGGCAGACGAGGCGAACATCCGGGCCTTGCTGGAGCGCTGGGCCCGGGCAGTGCGCGCCCGGGACTACCCGGCCATCCTGGCGGCGCATGCCCCGGAGATGCGGATGTTCGACGTTCCACCGCCGTTCGAGTCGAGAGGACTCGAGGAGTACCGGCGCACCTGGGACCTCTTCTTCTCGACGTCGAAGGATCCGGTGGTGTTCGACTTCGACGAGATGGAGATCACCGCCGGGCGCGACGTGGCGTTCGTCGTCGCACGGATGCATTGTGAGCCGACCGAGGCCGGGACGCGGGCCCGCCTCGACTTCCGGCTGACCGTCGGGCTCCGGAAGGACGCCGGCGGCTGGACCATCACCCACGAGCACCACTCGCTTCCCGCGATGTAGACGCTGCTAGCGATCGCGCGGCGGGCGGCGGACCCGCGGCGGGGGACGTGGCTCGCGCCGACGCCGGAACTCGCCCGCGATCGCCTCGCTCACCGCACGGACCGACGCGATCCTTCGGTTCGCCTGAGGAACCACCAGCCACACGCTGTACGCCTCCTCGACCTCGGGGAAGACGCGCACCAGGTCCGGATGCGAATCGGCGACGAAAGACGGAAGCTGGACGATCCCCACCCCCGCGGCCGCCGCCGCGAGCAGGACCTGCTGGCTGTTGGAGAGCAGGACCAGCGCCCCGCCCTCCATCGGCATGCGGGCGAAGGGGTGTCGCGTCCCGAGCGGCAGCGCCTCCTCGTAGGCGATGAGCGCCTCTCCGGCGAGGCTGGTGGGCGCCGCTCGCCCCGAGAGGTACGTACGCGACGCGTAGAGCCTCAGGCGAAAGTCCGCCAGCTTCCGGCACGCCAGACGCGGATCGGTCGGCCTGACGAGGCGCACCGCGAGGTCCGCCTCCCCCTTCCGGAGGTCGACCTGCGCCCAGCCCGTCGTCACCGTGACCTGGATGTGCGGGTGGCTCGTGCGCAGGGACCGGACCGCCGGAACGATGAACACCCCGGCCATCGACTCGGTCGTCGCGACCCGGACGGTCGCGATCTCCTCCCCCGCGGCGCGTGAGCGGAGCTCGAGCGCGGCCTCCTCCATCCGTTCCGCCGCCTCCAGCACGCCGCGACCGGCACGGCTCGGCTGGAACACGCCCGCGGAACGGGTGAAGAGCGAAACGCCCAGCCTGGCCTCGAGCGAGGCGATCCTCCGGCCCACGGTCGTCTGATCCACGCCGAGCGCCGCGGCCGCCCGGGCCAGGGTGCGCCTCCGCGCCACCGCCAGGAAGAAGCGGACGTCGTTCCAGTCGAGCTGCTGCTCCAGGGCCCGGAGCCCGTTCATGCCTCGGGAAGTCTAGTGCCCTGCCGAGGCCGCCACGCACCCTTCGACGTTTGCCGGCTGCACCGCTGCAGCAGCATCGGCACCGACGCAGCGCAACGAAGGACGCTCACCCTGCTCAGATGAGCCAACGAGATGAGGACCTTGATCATCGGGGCAGGCGCGCTGGGTGGGCTCGCCGGAGCACGGCTGGCCGCCACCGGCGCGCGCGTCTGGTACGCCGTGCGGGACCAGGAGGCGGCCGCAAGGCTGAAGGCGGCAGGGTTCCAGGTCTCGGGAGTGGGCGATCCGGTGAGCGTCCCCGCCGCCGACGTCGCGCCGCTGTCCGACTATCCAGCCGTCCTCGACTTCGACCTCGTCGTCCTCGCCACCAAGGCGCAGGAGGCGATGGAGATCGCTCCCCGGGTCGTGCGCCGGCTGACGGCCGGCGCGACGTTGCTTCCCATCCAGAACGGCGCGGTGTCTCGCCTTCTCGCCGACCGTCTCGGAAACGACCGGGTGCTGGGCGGCCTCTCGAACCTCGGCGCCACCCTCCACGCTCCGGGCCGCATCGAGCAGCGCAACGCCGGCCATCTGCTGATCGGCGAGCTCTCCAGCGGGGTCAGCGAGCGCGCCGAGCGCGTCCGCGCGTGGCTCGGCCGCGGCGTCGAGGTCCGCGTCACCGGCAACCTCGCGGGGGCCATCTGGTCCAAGCTCCTCCTCAACTGCTCGGTGACGACCATCGGGGCCATCGCCGGGCAGACGATGCGCCGGTACATCGGGACGCCGGTCGGTCGCACGGTGTTCGATCGCGCCTACGACGAGGCGCTCTCGGTGGCGCTCGCCAGCGGCGCACGGCCCGAGCGGATGATGGTCGACCCGCTTCCGCCCGGGTGGCACGGACGCGCGGCGCCCGGCCCCGAGCACGAGGCATGGCTCGGCCGCATCCTCGACGCCTACGGCGACCTCAAGCCCTCGATGCTCCAGGACTTCGAGCGCGGACGGGTCACCGAGATCGACTTCATCAACGGCTACGTCGCGGACCTCGGCCGGCGCCTCCGGGTCCCCACACCGGTGAACGCCGCCATCGTCGAGACGGTCCATGCCATCGAGCAGGGGCGCCAGGGCCCCTCGCCGGCGCTGCTCGAGGCGCTGGCGTCGGCCTGAGTCGACGCGGGAGCGCCGCTCGCCGGGACGCCGTCCGCGCTTTCGACCACCGGTCCGGCACGATCTTCTGGCCGATGACGCTAGGCTCGGACGCCGTGCGTCTCGCCGTCATCTCCGACATCCACGGGAACATCCGGGCGCTGGAGGCGGTCCTCGCCCACATTCGAGCGCTGGGCGATGTCGACCGCCTCGTCGTCGCCGGGGATCTGCTCTCCGGCCCCCTCGAGCCCTCCGAGACCGCCGATGTCCTGATGGGGCTCGCTGCCGCCGTCATTCGCGGTAATCACGAACGCCAGCTCCTCGACTGCGCCACCGAGCCCGGCGGACCGAGCGACCAGTACGCCTTCGAGCACACCACCGACGTGCAGCGCGCCTGGCTCTCGCGGCTCCCGGCCACCCTCGAGCTCGCTCCCGACGTCCTCGTCTGCCACGGCACTCCGGAGACGGACCTGGTCTACCTCTGCGAGGAGCTCGGCGCCCCGCTCACGCTCGCCGCCGACGAGGTCATCGCCCGCCGGCTCGCGGGAGCCCGCCACGCGCTGGTGCTGTCCGGGCACTCGCACCATCCGCGCACCGTCCGCCTCTCCACCGGCCAGCTGGTCGTCAACGCCGGGAGCGTCGGGCTCCAGGCCTACACCGCGGAGCACCCCCGGCCGCACCACGTGGAGAATGGGTCACCGCATGCGCGCTTCGTCGTCTGCGAGCGCACTGCGGCGGGATGGCAGGCCGAGCAACACCAGATCGCCTACGACTGGGACACCGCGGCGGCGGTCGCCGATCGACACGGCCGTCCCGACTGGGCGCGCTTCCTCCGCTCGGGGCGCGTCTGAGACCCCTCCTAGGGCACAGGCGCAGGCACCGGCTTCCACCCCGCATCGGGGTCGAAGCGCTTCATCCCCGAGGCGATGCTCGCCGTTCGGGAGCCGAGGTCCTTCTCCAGCACCACGCCGGACTGATTGACCAGGAAGCTCATCACCCCTGACTTCCCGTACGACTCGGGCCAGGCGACCAGCGCGAAGCCCCGCGTGAGCTTGCCGCCCTCGCGGTAGTCGAGCGCGCCCCCGTCCGCGTTCGGTCCCTGGGCGGTCAGCAGCCGGAAGTGATAGCCGTGGTAGGGAGCGTTCGCGCCGCGCTTCAGCGTGTACCCCTGCCCGACGGCGCCGCTCACCGCGGGTCCCATCGGGCTCTCGGGCTCGCCCGGGGCCGACGGCCAGTAGAGCCCATCGTGCTTTCCCGGTGAGCTGAGGAGGCGATCCGCGTAGTGCGGGGCGCTCCCGCCGTCGGGGTTGCGGGCGAGATAGTCGCGCTGCGCCTCGACGTAGCCGATGCAGACCTGGATGACGTCCAGCTCGTTCTGGCCCACCCGGCGCGCGAGGATCTCCTTCTCTCCGGCGGCGGTATCGAAGCTCCAGCCGGTCTTGCCCTTCACCACCGGGATGGGAAAGGGCCAGGCGTCGTCCCCGATGGTGAGGGTCCGCGTGGTCTCGTTCGGGGAGCTCACCTCGTGGCCGCGGTCGTACAGCTCGACGAACCGGGCGAGCGCCGCCCGGTCGGAAACCGGATCACCGGAGACGACGAACACCTTCGACCGATCCCCGAGGACTCCGAGGACCGCCTTCACCTCGCCGGAGCGCGCCGCGGCGACCAGGGCATCGGTCGCCATCGCCGGATCCGGATACACCCTGGCAGCAGCCGCGAGCGCGGGAGCCGAGAGGACGAGCAGGGTCGACAGCGTCATGCGTAGACAGGTCGTCACGCTCATCGCCTCCTTCCTCCGCCCCGTCCTCCGCCACCCCCGAAGCTCGAGGCTCCGCGGTTGCTGGCCGCGCGTGTCTGAGAGCCGCTCCCCATCCCTCCAAAGCCGGGCGCAGACGGGGCGGGCCGCGCCGATGCGCCTCCGCCGCCGCCTCCCCAGCCGCGATCACCGCCGCCGTAGCCCGGCGGAGCGCTCGGGATGTTGGGCGACGGCCGTGGAGCCCCGCCGCCCCCGGGTGTCGCCGGGAGCGTGCTCGGGCCCGCAGGGCGACCGCCGGCACCTGGACCGGACGGGAGCGTTCCAGCGCTCGGTGGGCGAGACCCGGGACCGCCGGGCCCACCCGGTCCACCGACTCCTCCTGGCCCACCGACCCCTCCTGGTCCGCCGACGCCTCCCGGCCCGCCGACGCCTCCCGGTCCGCCGACGCCTCCCGGTCCGCCGACGCCTCCCGGTCCGCCGACGTTCGGAGGACGGCCCCCGCCCCCTCCCCCCGGCCGGTTGGGTGGAT
>Ga0081540_1004689_pt1 | contig 10348 bp, 9 predicted proteins | sample TabmetS2T1R1_FD_71024 | JGI IMG/M metagenome (GOLD analysis project Ga0081540, IMG submission 71024) | Tabebuia heterophylla rhizosphere microbial communities from the University of Puerto Rico - S2T1R1 | ecosystem: Host-associated > Plants > Roots > Rhizosphere ... | reverse complement strand
AAGAGCGAGCGCGATCATCAGCGGCGTCGCCAGGCGCGACGAAGCCGGACGGTTGAACACGTCGGGGTAACGTTCCCTGAGCTTTGCCGGATCTTCGGACGGCAGCCGCGTCATGCGCGCGCCGCCTTGCCGAACAGTCTTGCGCGCAGCCATCCCGTCGCGATGTCGATCAGGAACACCGTGACGATGATGGTGATCAGGATCGCGCTGACGTCGGAATAGTAGAACTTGCGGATCGCCACGACGAGTTCCTGCCCGATGCCGCCCGCGCCGACAAAGCCCATCACCGAGGCCTCGCGCACATTGATCTCGAAACGCAGCAGCGCGTAGCTGGCATAGCCCGCCGTCACCTGCGGCAGCACCGCAAAGCGCATGCAGGAGACCCAGCTTGCGCCGGTGGAGCGCACACCCTCGACCGGCTTCATGTCGATGTTCTCGACAATTTCGGAGAACAGTTTTCCAAGCGCACCGGTGGAGTGAATGGCGATCGCGAACACACCCGCCATCGGCCCGAGCCCGAACGCGATAACAAAGATCAGGGCGAACACGATCGACGGCACGGTACGGGCGAATTCCAGCGCGCGGCGGACCACAAAGCGCAGCCATGGCTCCGGCGACGTATTCTCGGCGGCAAAGAAATTGAGCGCGAAGGCCAGCACCGCGCCGGCCAGCGTGCCGACATAACTGATCAGGATGGTCTCGGCGAGCAGCTTGAGCCACTTCTTCCAGCCCCAGAACCATTCGCCGAAATTGGTCCAGACCCTGGTGTGGTCGTCGAGCGTCAGGATGCGGTCGAAATAGCTGACGAAGTTTCCAAAGTGGGTGACGAACGTTTTGAGATTCACCTCGGAGCCGATCGCCGCCACGATGAGGGCGGCAAGAAACAGCGCCGCCGCCAGCAACCCGCGCAGCCGCTTGCGCCGCACCGCCGCGCGATAGGCCTCATTGAGGACTGCAAGCTGCTGCTCGGGAAGGATGGAGACGGCGCTGGTCATGGAAATCAGCCGGTTGCGGCGGATACAACAAGGCCGGGCATTGCCCCGCCTTGCTCATTCCACCGGTCGGTCAGGTAGCCTTCTTGCGCAACTGATCGACGAACTTGATGAGTTCGATGGTCTTGTCGTAGTCGGCGTTCGTGATTGGCTGCCAGGGCAGGTTCTTGCCGTCGGACAGCTTCTTGAAGGCTTCCGGATCCTTCTGCGCCGCCTCGAGGAACGCCTTCTTGATCGCGGCCTTGAGGTCATCGGGCAGATCGCTGAGATATGCCATCGGCGAATTGATGATCATGTCCGACTTCACGATGATGCGAAAATCCTCCTTCTTCATCGGCGAGCCGTCGGCGTTCTTCAGCATGCCCTTGTTGAGCATGCGGGTCAGGTTGGAATCGTCGTCCGCGTTCCACCAGTTGGCAACGACGTCGACCGTGCCCTGCGCGAGCGCCAGCACGGCGTTTTCATGACTGCCGGTGAAGATCACCTTGGAGAAGTAGGCATCGGGATCGACGCCCAGCTGGTTCAACTTGAAGCGCGGCATGTTGTTGCCGGAGGTCGAGTTGGGATCGACCAGCCCGAGGTTCTTGCCCTTGAGGTCTTCGACCTTCTGGTACGGGCTCTTGGCCAGCACGTAGAACACCGAGTAGTAGCCCTTGGTGCCATCGGCATTGACGTCGATCGCAAAGGCGTCGGTCTTGACGCCGGTGAGCCGGGCGCGCGAAAACGAGGCCGGGCCGTAATAGCCTATGTGGATGTTGCCGGCGCGCTGGCCTTCGATCACGGCCGCATAGTCGTTGGCGACGCGCAGCGTGACCTTGGTGCCGAGCTCCTTCGAAAGGTAGTTCACGAATGGTGTATAACGCTCGGTGACGCCCGAGGCGTTCTCGGCCGGCACAACCGCAAACGTAAGCTCCGGATACTTGCTCTTCCAGTCTTGCGCGGAAGCGGCTGACGCGGAAAACACCAGCGCGGCGGCGCCGGCAAGCACAATGCGACGGTTGATCATGGAGTTGGCCCTCTTGTTGTGGTTCACGCATTCCGGCCGGTCGCGTTTTGCGGCCGGCCGCCCTGTCTTGCTGTGCCGGCTCAGGCGGCTGCGCTGCCGAGCGCCGGGACGGTCGCGGCATCCGGCACTTGAACCGGTGCTCCGCCGATGACCTCGTTGGCTTCGAGATCGTAGAGCTCGCGCGCAATGTGCTCGGTCAAGGCTGCCGGCGCGCCGTCGAACACCACGCGGCCCGCCGCCATGCCGATCAGGCGGCCGCAATAGCTGCGCGCCAGATCCAGCGAATGCAGGTTGCAGAGCACGGTGATGCCGAAATGCTTGTTGATGCGCAGCAGCGCATCCATGACGATGCGGGTGTTGCGCGGATCGAGCGAGGCGATCGGCTCATCGGCGAGAATGATGTCCGGCTCCTGTACCAGGGCGCGCGCGATGGCTACCCGCTGCTGCTGGCCGCCGGAAAGCTGGTCGGCGCGCTGGGCCGCAAGCTGCGCCATGTCGAACTGCTCGAGCGCCGACATGGCGAGGGCCTTGTCGGCCTCGGGCCAGAGCTCGGTCAGCGAGCGCCAGGTGGGAATCCCGGCAAGGCGCCCCATCAGCACATTGGTGAGTACGTCGAGCCGGCCGACCAGGTTGAACTGCTGGAAGATCATGGCCGAGCGGGCCCGCCACTGCCGCAGGTCGCGGCCACGAAGCGCGGTGACGTCGACGCCCTCGAACAGGATGCGGCCCTCAGAGGGATCGGCGAGCCGATTTATCATGCGCAGCAGTGTGGACTTGCCAGCGCCGGAGCGGCCGATCACGCCGACAAAGCTGCCCGGCGCAATCGAAAAGGAAGCGTTGTCGACAGCGGCTTTAGTGCCGAAACGGCACGTCAAACCTTCCACCACCAGCATGCAATGCTCCAACCGCGTCGTCCTTGCTCGATCGCTAAAGGAGGCCTTTTACAGTTGTGTGACAGTCGCGCTGCGCTGCGGCGACCGTCCACACCGCGGCTTTGCGTCATCGAAACGTCATGACACTGTCATCAAGCGCCCTGATGACGTGGCCGGCGCGTATCGCCCACATGGAAATCCAGATGGCCGGAAAGCAGCTCTCGGTCCAATCGACCGTCGATCCCACCGCCTCGGTTCGCGACAGCAAGCTTGGCGCCTATACCGAGGTCGGCGCCCGCACCATCCTGCTCGAAGTCACCATGGACGATTACTCCTATGTCGTGAACGATGCGCAGATCACCTACACCACGATCGGAAAATTCTGCTCGATTGCAGCGATGACGCGGATCAATCCGGGCAATCACCCGATGCACCGCGCCTCGCAGGCGCACTTCAGCTATCGCGCCAGCTCGTATTTTCCAGGCGAATACGACGATGCCGAATTTTTCGCATGGCGGCGCAGGCATCACGTCCATATCAGCCATGACGTGTGGATCGGCCACGGAGCCGTCGTACTGCCGGGCAAGAACGTCGGCACCGGCGCGGTCATCGCCGCCGGCGCCATCGTCACCAAGGACGTCCCGGCCTACACGATCGTGGGCGGCAATCCGGCGCGGCCGATCAAGCGGCGCTTTTCGGAAGAAGTCGCCGGACGCCTTGCCAGGCTCGCCTGGTGGGACTGGGATCACGAGACGCTGCGCCGGGCGCTGCCCGACTTCAGGAAGCTATCGGTCGAGGAATTTCTCGACAAATACGAGGCGGCTTCCGCCGGACTTATTCACAGCAAGCGACGAAGTGCGACATCGTGACCGACATTTTTGTTGAAGGCGGCAGGGCCCTGCTTGGCGAAGAATTTGCCGATGCCTCGTTGCGGACATCCGGTCGCGACGTTGATGCGATCGGAACCGACCAGGCGCGCGGTGCGCTTGCGATCGATGCGCGGAGGCTGCTGGTTCTGCCTGGTATCGTCGACCTGCATGGCGACGCCTTCGAACGGCAGATGATGCCGAGGCCCGGCGTGGATTTTCCGGTCGATGTCGCACTCGTCGACAGCGACCGCCAGGCGATTGCCAACGGCATTACAACGGTGTTTCACGCCACGACATGGTCGTGGGAGCCTGGCTTGCGCAGCGGCGACAATGCTCGGCGGTTGCTGGAAGCGATCGAGAGCCTGCGACCGCAGCTTGCAGCAGACACCCGCTTTCATCTCCGCCATGAGACCTACAATCTCGACGCGGAAGCGGAGATTGTGCAATGGCTGTCGGAACGCCGCATCGATCTGTTCGCCTTCAACGATCATATGGATGCGACGGTCGCTGACGCGGCCAAGCCGCGCAAACGCAACCGCATGGTCGAGCGCACCGGGCTTTCCGACCAGGCGTTCGATGCGCTCGTGCAGCGCGTCCTTGCGCGCGCTCACGACGTGCCGGCATCGGTCGCGCGGCTGGCTGAGGCGGCACGAGCCGCCGATGTGAAAATGCTCTCTCATGACGACAACAGCCCGGAAATGCGGAGGGCCTTCCGTGCGCAAGGCGTTGCGATCGCCGAATTCCCGGTCAATGAGGCAACCGCGCGCGAGGCCGTTGCGGCCGGCGATTTCATCGTGTTCGGCGCGCCCAATGTGGTACGCGGCGGCAGCCACACCGGCTGGACCAAGGCATCCGACATGATCGCCAAGGGCCTCTGCTCGGTTCTTGCCTCCGACTATTACTATCCCGCGCAGTTGCTGGCTGCATTCCGCCTGGCCGTCGATGGCGTCCTTCCGCTCGCGCAAGCCTGGCAGCTCATTTCGTCGGCGCCCGCGCAGGCCGCCGGTCTTGCCGACCGTGGCAATCTGGCCCCCGGACATCGCGCCGACATCATTCTGGTCGACGACGAAATCCCGCTGCGTCCACGCATTGTCGCAGTCATCGCCGGCGGCAGGCTGGCTCATCTGGCTGATGCCAGCCGCTTGATGCAGATTGCGCCGACGTCGCACCGGGCGGTTGCAGCAGCTTGAGGTCTCTCTAAAGTCCGGCCGATGGCGAACTTCCCGCGCTACGCAATCTACTACGCGCCCGAGCCCGGCAGCATTCTCGACCGCTTTGGCGCGGAATTGCTTGGCTACGACGCTCATGCGGGCATCGACGTGCCTTTCCCGTCCGCGACGGAGCTGCCGCCCGACTGGCGCGAGTTGACGCAGGATCCGCGGAAATACGGCTTCCATGCCACCTTGAAGCCGCCAATGGCGCTGGCGCCGGGCAAGAGCGAAGACGAATTGACGGCTGCATGCGAGGCCTTCGCCAAGGTGCCGCGCGCCATTCCCGCAATCAAGCTCGTCGTCGAGACCATCAGCGGCTTCATTGCGATCGTGCCCGCCATGGCTTGCCCCGATCTCGAACGCCTCGCCGCGGATTGCGTGCGCGAATTCGATTCGTTTCGCGCACCGCTGACGGAAGCGGATCGTGCCCGGCGCAATCCATCGAAGCTGCCCCCGCGACAGCGGGACTATCTTGACCGGTGGGGATATCCCTACGTCTTCGAGGAATTTCGCTTTCATATGACGCTGACCGGCCGAGTGGATGCCAGTCGGCGCGCGACCGTTCTTGAGATGCTGCAAGACCGCTTTCGCGACAGCGGCGTGAATGGTTTGTCCATCGACAGAATTGCGTTGTTTCGTCAGGATCAAGCTGATCGGCGATTCCATGTCATTGGCAGATGGCTGCTACGGGGCCCATCAGAATAAAGGACAGGTCGGCTTTTAGCGTGCGGCGCAGCATGCAATAGGGCTGGCGGATCACGTGCCCGTGAAGCGGTTTCGTGAGCCGACGCCGGTCGAAACATTTGAGTTGGTTAATGAAGTCAGTTCCACCTGTCGCCGAAAAACAAATGCAACGGAATCCGTGCAGTATCGGCCTCAATTCCAATGATGGAGGCCGTACATGTTGGCCGAGAAGTTTTTGCTAACGCTCGAGATGCTGATCCGGAGTCAAAATCAGACCGCGTATTCTGATGGGACCCCGCGCGTGGTGAGTTCGTCACCTCACGTGCCGGTCAGGCTTCCGACGGAGCCGAAGCGCTAGCTTGCGGGCGCGGGGAAGGCCCGAACTGCTCGCTGCACGACAAGGCCGCACTCGACGGCATGCTCGGCTGACGCAGAGCCCAATTCAGCTTTCCCAACGAAGAAGGCGGCCAACTAAGGCGGCCTCGCGACGGTCTCGTGGTGACCCCTAGCTAATATCTTCCTTGAAAACTGTAATACGCAGTTCTGCAGCCCGCTCTTGCTTTTCCTTTCTGGAAAACTCTCGCTCTCGTCGCTCGAAAGCAAGCAACTCCTTTTGCGCCGCTTCAAGGAACGAGTCGCGCGGCTTGTCAGCCAGTCGATTCAGTCCCGCCATCTCGCGCACCCCGTTGGTTAGCCCAAGCCACCATACCTAAGCGATGGAACCGGGAAAAGGTTCAGACCCGTAAAATTGCGACATGATGACGAAGTCCGTAGCCTATTCGACACCCACCAGCTGTGCATTTTCTCAGCTCAGGTCCGGGTGAATCACCGGGCGACGGCGGTGCCCCGACACGTTTTGCCCGCCGCTTGCGCATCTTTCAAAATGGTCCCTGCTCGGCCAGAGCGAACGAAATCACAGACCATTGTTGCAACAACCGCTGACTGAGCGTGTCGGAATGAGCCTCCAACAACCTTCTGCAAGTGCTTGATTTGGCTTGGTGGACACATTTTTTCGAATTGCCGTAGGGCAGCGACGGGCTGAAAGCGATCAATCCGGTCGAGAACACCGCACCATTGTTCGGCGTCGTGAAATAGACCATGTCGGCGCGCACCCAGTAGTCGGGCGAGCCCGATCCGGGTACGTTTTTCGGCGGCCACAGCGACAATTGCCAGATCGTGGTCGAGGAAATTCTGCATCGCAACATTGGGGATGGTTGCGCAATCGAGCGGTTATGTGGCCGTGGCACTGCCGCTGAACTAGACCCGCCACCGATGCCGCCAGGCCTTGTCGATGACGATGAAAGCCGGGCCCGCCCCTGAAGCCCGAATATGGCGAGCTACAGCAACTGCGTGAAGCAGTTGCCGAAGCGGAGCGAACTTATCTCAATCGACAGCTGCACCCGCAAGTTAGGCCGCTATCTTAAAATCCTCCAGATGCTTGCCTTTCTTTAGCGCCGCCACAAGCCAACGCGGCTGTTTTCCGCGACCGGCCCAAGTCTCCGAAGGTTGATCAGGATTACGAAACTTCGGAAGCACGGGCGGATAAGGACGCTTTGCTGGCACGTCTAAGGTCGCCACAGTTTGCAAGCGCAATTCGCTTAGTCTCTTTTCCAACTGAGCCTTTTCCTTCAATATTTTTGAAGACAAGAGAGCGGTGATTTGCTCATGGAGAACCCATAGCTCATCGAGCGACTTCTTGGAAAGGTGGCTGGCTTTCATCTTAGTCCCCGTCTTTGGACGCAACCCCCAACTAGGAGCGAATCATTCAAGCTTCATTTTGGTTCGATTTTGTCATATTTGGAAACTCATGTTTTTTATCCCCTCAAATACCGTGTGCGCCGCAACGTCACGCGCGGTGAGGCCTGCACTGACGACGGGCCGGGGGGACCGCGCTCGTACTTATCCCGATTATGTGGCCGGCGATCGAACTATCTAGTCGGCAGTGCATTCGAACTGAAGACCGTATCAGTTGAGTCATCGAGACGCATAAGCAATGGACCGACGAGAAACGCGCCAACAACGGCGCAAAACAAATGCGCGCATGACAAACTCTTTTGTCAAAGAAACAACCCGGCAGGGCCAAAGTGTCCTCGTTAATGCCGAGCCGGCTAAATGGTATTCCACTCATTTTTTGGACGGGCAGTCATTTTGTCTCGGCTGGTGTAAGCTTTGAGCACCGGTGGCATCCGTTTCGACAAGGAGCGCGACCATGAATAGTCGACTACTATCTGTCTTGCTGTCGGCGATAATCCTTGCGCAGTGCGGCCAGCTGGCGCAAGCTCAGGCGCCCAGAGAAATAAACACAGGCAAGAACAAGGCTGTGGCTCTTACCAATTTGGTCAACGCTCCCAATAACTGCGGCTCAAATCCCGGCCCAGTCCCGTTGCCGAAGCTCCTCGAGAAGCCGTCACATGGTAGCGTCGGTCTACAAGTCGCGATGACCGACGTTCCGGCAACAGACGCTTGCCCGGCCCGCAAGATCCCAAGCGTCGCGCTCTTCTACGCCCCTAACAAAGATTTCGTAGGCAAGGACTCTGTCCAAGTAGAGTTAGCATTCGATGCAAAAATACTCGCCGCCAGCTTTTTGATCACCGTCCAAGAGGTCGATGAAAAGTAGACCTTCCCTGATGGCATCTCGGCTCAGAAGTTATAGCCATTCGAGCCGTGCTGATTGGTGTTCATGTTGCCCGCTTGGGTCGCATTGAAGCCTGAAGGCCCGAAGCCGACCTGAGCAATAGATCCATCAAAGAAATTAGAAATCGCCAGCGACCCTATTTGAATGGAGTTACCAGCGGATCCGCCAGTTGTTTTTCGGCGGCCACGGATTTTGCTCTGCCGTGGATGAATTCGTTGGCGGGCTTGAGAAGGTTTAAGACCTTGGAAGAGTCGGCTTGAAGCGCGGCCGCAACTCGCGACCAAGCGCGCCCCCTGAGAAAGGGTAGCCACATTAGCTGGCGGTCCTGGCAATATCCATATCTCTATTCTCCCTGCTAGTCACCGAACTGGATGCGGTGCAGTATAGACTACCGCCTTCCAGAGCTGGGCTTACGGGCGAGGGAAATGAGCACGGACAAAATTCAGGCGTTAGAGGAGGCTCTTGCGGAGGTATTCAGCGAGCCCCACGTGATTTCGACCAATACAGAGCCGTCTTCCCCTATCTTCGATCACGCAGCTCTTGCGGAAATATTCAGTGAACCTCTCTCGCTTTCGACCAGTACAACACCATCGCCACCAAGCTTCGATCATCAAGCACTTACGGAGATATTCAGCGAACCGCCCCCAGTTTCGATCGATCCGCAGTCGTCTCCTTTCAGCTTTGATGCATGGTCTTTACCCCCGCCGCTTTTTGGTCAACTCGACAATGGGGAGCCGGTGGCGAAAACAGTTGCGGATGCCCCTTCAACCAGTGCGGAAACTGCGCGGTCACCGCGGGCAGGGTCGTTTCTTGCTAAACTACGTTACATATTTTCGACCAAAGCGGACTCGCTGTCCCCTAGCATTGAAAGGGATTCATCGCCTCCATCTCGCTCTGGCCAACTACACAAGCTGGAGCCGCCGGCAAAAGCCATTCCAGCGGCCTCCCCAAGCGACGAAGAAAGTGCGCGGCCGCAACAAGCAAAGTCGCTGCTGACAGAACTGTCACGTCTGATTTCGACAAATTCAGAACTGCGGTCCCTCAACTTGGAGCCGGAGCCCTCGGCCCCGGGGCTCTCTGGTCAGCCAGCAAGTGAAGTTGCAGCTACCTCTCCGGCCGGCTCTGAAAGTGCGCGATCACAGCAGGCAAAATCATTGCTCGTCGAACCTCTTCCTGCGACTTCAACCAATATAGAACCCTCGCCTCCTATATTCGGAGAAGTGCCCTCCCGCCCAATTGTCTCTGGTCGGTTAGATAATGTAGAGCCCGCGGAAAAAACCGATGTGGAAAGTGCGCAGCCGCAGCAACCAAATTCGTCGCTGTTACCTCCGCTGATTTCGATCAACACTGAAACTTCTCCCGTTATCCGTGAGAAGGAGACATCACGCCCAACCCTCTCCAGTCAGCCGAACATTCCGGAACCGGCGGCAAAAACCGCTTCAATTGCCCCGCCAACCGACGCAGAGAGTGTGGTGATACAACCGCGGGAGGCAAAGCTGTTACTGAGTGAGGTCCCCTCCCTGGATTCCACCAATACAAAAACGCCGGCCCCTTACATTGAGAATGAACCCGCGCCCATATCCCTCTCTGGTCAGCCGGACCATCCGGAGCCGGCGGCAAAAATCGTTGCAGCCGCCCCTGCAGCCGACGCGGAGGATCCGCCGCTACAACACGGAAAGTCGTTGCTGGCAGAGCTCCCTCCTTCTCGCTCCTTCTTCGAAGAGGAGCCCTCACCCACAACCCTCTCTGTGGAGCTAGACAACGCAGCGCCGGCGGTCAAATCCGTTGCAGTCGCCCCTCCAACTCACGCTGTGGCGATGGAGCCGACCAATACAAGACCTTCTTCCCCCTTCGAGGAGGCGGCATCACAACCAAGCTTCCATGGTCGACTAGACAATGTGGGGCCAGCGCTAACGGCCGTAGCGGTTAGCCTCTCGCCCACCACGGACGGTGCGGTGACACGGGCTCAGCCGGCAAAGTCGTTGCTGGCCGAACTGGACCTTAACACCGCAATCCGCCTCCGATGGGTGCTGCGCGACATCAGAGGCAAGCGAACGGCAATCTCGCCTGCTAGCGAAA
>Ga0081540_1004688_pt1 | contig 10348 bp, 10 predicted proteins | sample TabmetS2T1R1_FD_71024 | JGI IMG/M metagenome (GOLD analysis project Ga0081540, IMG submission 71024) | Tabebuia heterophylla rhizosphere microbial communities from the University of Puerto Rico - S2T1R1 | ecosystem: Host-associated > Plants > Roots > Rhizosphere ... | reverse complement strand
GCCGGTCAGCGAGAACGGGCTGTTGCCGGGGGTCGCGATTTTCCCCGTCAGCAGATGGATGTTGTAGACGAGGTTGTTGCACCAGACGCCGCGGGTGTGCTGGTTGAAGCCCATGGTCCAGAAACTGACCACCTTGGTCTTGGGATCGGCATAGAGCTCGGCCAGCGCCTCGATGCGGTTGAGCGGCACGCCGGACATTTCGGCGGCCTTCTCAAGCGTGTATTCCGACACGAACTTCGCGTACTCGTCGAAGGTCATGTCGGTGGCGTCGTTGGCCTTGGCGGCGCCGGTCGCCTTCTTCTGCAGCGGATGGTCCGGACGCAGGCCATAGCCGATGTCGGTCTGGCCGCGCTTGAACACGGTGTGCGCGTTGACGAACTCCTTGTTGACGCGGCCGGTCTTGATGATGTGGTTGGCGATGGCATTGAGGATGTAGAGATCGGTCTGCGGCACGAACACCATGCCGATGTCGGCGAGGTCGAACGAGCGGTGCTCGAAGGTCGAGAGCACGGCGACGCGGACATGCGGCGCGGAGAGGCGGCGGTCGGTCACCCGGGTCCACAGGATCGGGTGCATCTCTGCCATGTTGGAGCCCCACAGCACGAAGGCGTCGGTGGCTTCGATGTCGTCATAGCACCCCATCGGCTCGTCGATGCCGAAGGTGCGCATGAAGCCGGCCACGGCCGAGGCCATGCAATGCCGTGCATTGGGGTCGATGTTGTTGGAGCGGAAGCCGGCCTTGAACAGTTTTGCTGCGGCGTAACCTTCCCAGACCGTCCATTGCCCGGAGCCGAACATGCCGACGCCGCTTGGCCCGCGCTTCTTCAGCGCAGCCTTGAATTTTTCGGCCATGATATCGAAAGCTTCGTCCCAACTAACGGGCGTGAACTCGCCGTCCTTGTCGTACTTGCCATTGGTCTTGCGCAGCATCGGCCGCATCAGGCGGTCATGGCCGTACATGATCTTGGAAAGGAAATAGCCCTTCACGCAATTCAGCCCACGATTGACCTCGCTCTTGATATCGCCATGGGTGGCGACCACGCGGTTGTCCTTGGTCGCTACCATGACGCTGCAGCCGGTGCCGCAGAAGCGGCAGGGCGCCTTGTCCCATTTCAGCTCGCTCGCCTCGCGTTCGGTGACGAGATTGGCGGCCATTGCCGGCACCGGCATTCCGGCGGCGGTGGCGGCGATCGCTGCGGCCTCGAGCTTGAGCAGTTGGCGGCGGTCGAGTTTGGCGGTCATGGCAATTCCCCCGGCGGATTGGCGGCTAGCCGGCTTCGGTGGCGTGGAACACGAGCGAAGCCGTGTGCACGTGCGGTAGCAGCGAAATGGTGTTGAGCGTGGTACCGAGCGAGCCGGTATCGGGCGCATCGACCACGATGATGAGTTTCCCCTTGGGATCGCGGCCGTGCACCTCGCATCCGGCAAGCGCGGTGATGGAAGCTGAGACCTCGTCGAGATTTTCGGGACGCGCCTGCACGATGATGCTGGCGATCTCACCCTCCGGCGGCGTCACCACGCGGTCGGGATTGATGATGTGGCCCGTGATCAGGGCGCGGCGGTCGATGGCGGAACGGCAAAGGGCCACGGTGCTTGTCCTTGTCACGATTAGTTTTTCGAGGGAGGGCCGGGCGGTCCGGCGGCCATCTGGTAGATCCACACGGCGAGGCCGTAGCTGCCGACCGCGGCGACCGCGAGCGCGGGCATCATCACGGCGGTGAGGAAAAGGAACGCGAAGATTTCCATGCGCCTGCGGCGCGCTCGCACACCCGTATCGTCGGCAGCCGACATACGTTGCTCTCTCCAAATTTCAGAAATGGACGGCTTCCGGGCCGCTGCCTGCGCGGACCTTAGGCGACGCGTGGTCCCCAGGGGTTGATCTGGATCAAGCGATTGAGAGCATGTCGAAATCCCGCAGTGTTCTCAGCATGCGGGCTGTGGGTAGTACCGTTGCTTCTCCCGCATGGCGGAATTGCCTGCCGCTAGACAGGAATCCACGCGGGAATAAACTCAAGCACAACAAGAACGGAGCCAGTCGCGGGAGAGACGTCATGAAATTCGGTATCTTCTATGAGCTGCAGCTGCCACGTCCCTGGCAGGACGGCGACGAGCTCAGGCTGTACCAGAATGCGCTGACGCAGCTCGAGACCGCGGACCGGCTGGGTTACGACTATGCCTGGGTCGTCGAGCATCATTTCCTCGAGGAATATTCGCACTCGCCGGCGCCGGAATCCTTTCTCGCCGCTGCGAGCCAGCGCACCAGGCAGATCAGGCTCGGCCACGGCATCTTCCAGCTCACCACCAATCATCCGGCGCGCGTCGCCGAGCGCGTCGCCGTGCTCGACCTCCTCTCCAATGGCCGCTGCGAATTCGGCATGGGCGAGAGCGCCTCGATTACGGAGCTCACGCCGTTCGGCCGCGACATGGAGACCAAGCGCGAGGTCTTTGAGGAAGCGGTGCAAGCGATCTTCCCGATGTTTACCAAGATCGGCACCGAGCATCACGGCAAATACTTCGATATCCCGCTGCGCAATGTGGTGCCGAAACCGGTGCAAAAGCCGCATCCGCCGCTGTGGATGGCCTGCTCGCAGCTGCCGACCATCGAGCGCGCCGGCGAGAACGGTTTTGGCGCGCTCGGCTTCCAGTTCGTCAGCGCGGAAGCCGCGCATGCCTGGGTGCACGCCTATTACAACGCGATCACCAAGCGGTTGAAGAAGCTCGCCAACTACGAGATCAACCCGAACATGGCGCTGGTGTCGTTCTTCATGTGCGCCGAGACCGACGAGGAGGCGCGACGCCGCGCCGATGGCGCCACCTTCTTCCAGTTCGCGCTGCGCTATTACGGGCAGTCGCAGAACCGGCAGCGTCCCGCGCCCGGCACCGTCAACATGTGGGACGAATACAACAAGTGGAAGCGCGAGAATCCGGAGGCGCAGGAGGCCGCACTGCGCGGCGGCCTGATCGGCTCGCCGGAAACGCTGCGGAGAAAACTGCGGCGGTTCCGCACCTCGCATATCGACCAGGTGATCTTGCTCAACCAGGCCGGCAAGAACAGCCACGAGCATATCTGCGAGTCGCTCGAGCTGTTCGCCAGGGAAGTCATACCGGAGTTCAGGCACGATCCCGAGCACGACGCCTGGAAGAAGGGCGTGCTTGACGGCTCGATCCAGCTTGAGGAGATCGACACCGAAGCGTTCAGGGATCGCTACGGCAAGCTCGCGGTTAACGTGGCGCCGTCGAAGGTCGCGGCGGGATAGCGGTTTCAAGCCGGCAACAAGGTCCAGAACAACTGGAGCGGCCAATGTCAGTGGAATTCATCGGATTCATCACCAACAACAATTCGTCCGAAACCATCGTGCGGACCGGCCCGGTTCTCGACGTGCCCCATATCGAGACGGTGGCCAAGGCACATGAGCTTGCCGGCTTCGACCGCGCATTGTTCGCATTCCATTCGACAAGCCCGGATGCGCTGCAGGTCGGCCAGCATGTGCTGAGCATCACCAAGAGACTCAAGGTGATGATCGCACAACGGCCGGGCTTCACCGCGCCGACGCTGCTGGCGCGGCAGCTCGCAACCATCGACCAGCTATCGGGCGGCCGCGTGTCGCTGCACGTCATTACCGGGGGCAATGCCGCGGAACTGCGCCAGGACGGTAACACGCTTGATGACAAGGATGAGCGTTACGCGCGCACCAATGAGTTCCTCGACATTGTCCGCGCCGAATGGACTAGCGAAACGCCGTTCGACTACAACGGCAAATACTACAAGGTCGAGAAAGGATTTTCGCAAATCAAGCCCTATCAGGCCGGCGGCATCTACACCTTCGTCGGCGGCGGATCCGATGCTGCGATCGAGGTCGCCGGCAAGCACGCCGACACCTTCGCGCTTTGGGGTGAATCCTATGCACAGGTGCGCGACGTCACGGCGCGGGTGCGGGCCGCCGCCGCGAAATATGGCCGGCCCGCTCCGCGATTTAGTCTGTCCGTCCGTCCCATCCTCGCCAACACCGAGGAACAGGCATGGGCCAAGGCGGAAGAGATCCTAGCGCGTGCCACCGCGTTGCAGGACAAGACCGGTTACCGCAGGCCAGCCGACGGTCATGCGACCGCCGGCGCGCGCCGGCTGCTGGCATTGGCCGAGCAGGGCACGCGGATCGACAAGCGGCTGTGGACTGAAATTGCCAAGCTGACCGGCGCCAACAGCAACACCACGGCGCTGGTCGGAACGCCCGAGCAGGTCGCCGAAGTCTTCGGCGATTACTACGATCTCGGCATCAGCCACTTCCTCATCCGCGGCTTCGACCCGTTGATCGATGCCATCGAATATGGCCGCGAGCTGATTCCACTGACGCGCAAGCTGATCGCCGAGCGCGGCGCGGCCAAGGGCGTTGCCGCGGAATGATCAAAGACGCAGGGCTGTATTGCGTTTTGGCTGATACTCGGGGAACACCGCAGCTGGATAGAGGCAGCTGCAAGAACGCTTTTCTCCCGCGACGCGCCTTGCCGATAGCAACGTTGCTTTTTTAATGGTGGTCTTTCCGGCGAGCCCGCGGCTACCAAGATCAGGAAGGCAACAACGTCTGGGAGATGGCCATGGGCCTGCAAGAACAAAAAATCGAGTCGCTTCCCTTCGTTACCGGTGAGCTGAATTATCTGGCTCCCACGCCCGGCAAGCCGCGAACCTACGCCTACGATCCACCTGCGGGCGAGCCGAAGAGCACGGTGCTGCCCGAACCTCACGCTGTTCCCATTTTCGACGCCCGCCCGATCGCGCAAAACCTTTCGCTGGAGCGCGAAGGCTTTGCGCTGGTGCGGCATCCGACCGTCGTAAAGAATTTTTACGACGATCAGGAAATCAGGAAGGTTTACTATCCCGCTGTCGAAGCCTTCCTGCGCGCCACGCTGAACGCGGACCGCGTCTTCATCTTCGACCACACCGTGCGCAAGCGCGTGCAAGGGGCGGATGACATACGCGGTGCCGGTCCTCGGCAGCCCGCCACGCGCGTTCATGTCGATCAGACCGACCTTTCCGGCCGCAACCGCGTCTATGAGCATTTGCCCGAGGAAGCCGACGAACTCGTGAAGGGCCGCGTTCAAGTCATCAATCTCTGGCGCCCGATCCGCGGGCCTGTTTTCGATACGCCGCTGGCGATGGCCGATGGCAGCACGGTGGCGCCTGGCGACCTCGTCGCTTCGGATTTGATCTATCCGAACCGCAAGGGCGAGACCTACGCCGTCAGGTACAATCCCGCACATCGCTGGTACTACGTGCCGCGGATGACGGCAGACGAAGCCTTGCTCTTGAAGTGCTACGATTCAGCTACTGACGGCCGGACCCGGTTCGCACCGCACACGGCCTTCATCGATCCAACGACGCCGGCCGGCGCACCGCTACGCGAGAGCATCGAAGTGCGGACGCTGGTGTTCCACAAGCGTTGATAGCGAATGGCCGGGGCCGGCGTTCCGACCCCCGGCCCCGAGGCTGGTCATTTTGGATGGCGGGGGCTAGAACGCGTTGCGCGCGTCACACCGCGCTCAACGCCAGCCCTTCGCAGGTTCAATGAAACGTCTCGCCAAGCGTCTCGCTACCTGGGCCTTCTACGCCGTCGGCGCGCTCGCGATCGCCTATCTCGCGCTCTACGCCTATGTGGCCATCACCGGGCGCGATTTTGTGCCCGGCGACCCCATTCATATTTTCCGCAAGCCTGACGCGCCGAGCTATTCGTGAGCAGTATACCGGCATAACAGCCTCCTGGCTTTGTTGCTGGTCCTTGCGATGACGCCGTTCATCACACCGCCGCGCGGTGATAGTCGCCTGTGCCGGCCGGCGTGATCGGCATGCCGCCGTCGGCGTATTCGTTGAGCTTGTTGCGCAGCGTGCGGATCGAGATGCCAAGAATGTTGGCGGCATGGGTTCTATTGCCGAGGCAATGCTTCAGCGTCTCCAGGATCAGGTCGCGCTCGACGTCGGCGACCGTGCGGCCGACAAGAGCGCGCGTCACCTGCTCGGCGGCGAGCGTCGCATGCGCCACGGCCGGCGCGGTTTTCGCGAGATCGAGGCGGTCGCCGTCCGGCGTGATGATGGCCTCAGCGCCGATCTCGTCGCCTTGGCCGATCAGGACCGCACGATGGATGGTGTTTTCCAGCTCGCGGACGTTACCCTGCCAGCGGTTGGTGGTTAGCACGCGCTTGGCGTCGGCCGAGAGCGGGCGCAAGGGCATGCCATTGGCTTCCGCGTATTTCTTGGCAAAATGCTGCGCCAGCTCGAGGATATCGGCTGGCCGCTCGCGCAGCGGCGGGATCTTCAGGTTGACGACATTGAGACGGAACAGCAGGTCCTCGCGAAAAGTGCCTTCGCGCACGGCGTCCTGCAGATTGCGGTTCGAGGTTGCGATGATGCGGATGTCGACCGGTACCGGCTTGGTGCCGCCGACGCGGTCGATCACGCGCTCCTGGATCGCGCGCAAGAGCTTCGACTGCAGCCGCACATCCATCTCGGAGATTTCGTCGAGCAGCAGCGTGCCGCCGCTAGCCTCCTCGAACTTGCCGATGCGCCGCGCGACCGCGCCGGTGAACGCGCCCTTCTCATGACCGAACAGCTCGGATTCCAGGAGATGCTCGGGGATAGCCGCGCAGTTGATCGAGATGAACGGCCGCTTGGCCCGCGTCGAACGGGAATGCAGGTAGCGCGCCAGCACTTCCTTGCCGGTGCCGGATTCGCCGGTGATCATCACCGACGCATCCGAGCCCGCGATTTGCTGCGCCAGCTTGATCACCTTGCCCATGGCCTCGTCGCGGTAGACGAACTCGCGCGAGTCGTTGGCGACCGCGGCGAGCACCGCGGCGATCAATTCGGGGTCCGGCGGCAGCGGGATGTATTCCTTGGCGCCGGCGTGGATGGCGGCAACTGCCGCGCGCGCATCGTTGGTGATGCCGCAGGCGACGATCGGTACGTGGATGTGCTCGGCTTCCAGCCGCATCACGAGGTCGCGGATGTCGAGCCCGACATCGACCATCAGGAGGTCGGCGCCCTTGCCGCTGCGCAGCACGCTCATGGCCTGCTCGTTGCCCTCGGCATGGGTCACCGAGGCGCCATTGTCCATCGCGATCTTAGTGGCGGTGGTGAGCTGGCCCTTCAATGTGCCAACGATGAGAAGCCGCATGATGATCTCCTGTTCTTATCCTTCGCGCCCGTTATGCGCCGTCTGTCCTCCGGGACGCGTCAGCCGCGTTCCGCCTTGATGATTTCCGTCATGGTCACGCCGAGCTTGTCCTCGACCAGCACGACTTCGCCGCGCGCCACCAGGCGGTTGTTGACGTAGATGTCGATGGATTCGCCGACCCGCCGGTCGAGCTCGAGCACGGTGCCCGGGCCGAGCTTGAGGAGCTCGCCGACGTCCATCTTGGAACGGCCGAGCACGGCGGATACCTGCACCGGCACGTCGAAGACCGCTTCGAGGTCGGCGGCGATCCGCGCGGCGTTCTCGTCCTCGTGATAGCCGATGTCGTCGGTCGGCGGCGCCTCGGTGGCGTTGAGGTCGGGAAGCGGGACCTGCGCGTCGGTGTCACTCATGGCTCATCCTCAGGGCCCATTGCCCTCGTTGCGGGACGCCAGATAGCGCCCGACAAGTTCACTGATCTTGGCTTCGATCGCGGCGCGATCCAGCACCACGCCGCCGTCGGCCCATTCGATCCGGCAGTCGCCGGTGGCAATCGCCGGTTCGGCCAGGATCACCAGCCGGCCCTCGAAGCCGGCATGCGCCGCAAGCCGCTCGATCTGCGCGCCTGCGCCGTCATAAAGAGAGTCATTGATCCGCACCACCAGATGCGGCGTCGACACCAGATGCGAGAAGCAGTCGGAGACCAATGCCGTGATCTCGCCGAGCGGCTCGCGCGCGATCAGTTCCGCGCAGAGCTTGCGCGCGACCGCGACCGCGACGTCGACCGCCTCGGTCTCCATCCGGTTCTCGATGCCGTTGATGCGGGCCGCGATGCCCCTGATGGCAATCGCGATCTCCTCCAGCGCCAGCGCGGCGCGGCGGTCGCTCTCCACCTTGGCCTCGCGCTGGGCGGCGTCGTAGCCTGCGCGATAGGCGCGCGCCTCGACTTCCGCGATCCTGGCGGCGATCTCGGCCGGCGTCGCCGGCTTCTCCTTCTTGTCGGGGGCGGAGAAGTCGACGTCGAAAAGGAATTTTGCGGGCGCGGACATCAGTACACCAACTCGTCGTCAGCACGGTTCTTGGTCAGCGTGATCTCGCCCTTGGCGGCGAGGTCCTTGGCGAGGTTGACCAGCAGCGCCTGCGCCTCGTCGACGTCGCGCAGCCGCACCGGGCCCATCGCCGCCATGTCGTCGAGCAGCATCTTGCCGGCGCGCGAGGACATGTTGCCGAGGAAGAAAGCACGCACCTCCTCGTTGGCGCTCTTCAGGGCGACGCCGAGCTTTTCCTTGTCGATGTTGCGCATCAGCGTCTGGGCGGAGGCGGAGTCCAGCTTGATCAGGTCGTCGAAGGTGAACATCAGCGCCTTGATGCGCTCGGCCGCCTCGCGGTTGTCTTCCTCCAGCGAGGTGATGAAGCGGGTTTCGGTGTGGCGGTCGAAATTGTTGAAGATTTCGGCCATCACTTCATGGGCGTCGCGGCGGCGGGTCTGCGACAGGTTGGACATGAATTCGGTGCGCAGCGTCTGCTCGACGCGCTCGATCACTTCCTTCTGCACCGCCTCCATCTTCAGCATGCGGTTGACGACATCGAGCGCCATGTCGTCGGGGAGAATGGCGAGCACACGGGCGGCATGTTCCGGCTTCAGTTTCGACAGGACGACCGCGATGGTCTGCGGGTACTCGTTCTTCAGATAGTTGGCGAGCACCTCTTCCTGAACGTTGGAGAGTTTCTCCCACATGTTGCGGCCGGCCGGGCCGCGGATCTCGTCCATGATGCCGAGCACGCGCTCGGGCGGCAGATATTGCTGCAGCAGCCGCTCGGTGGCGTCGAAATTACCCATCAGCGCGCCGGAAGCAGACATGCGCGAGACGAATTCGAGCAGCAAGTCCTCCACTGTTTCGACCTCGACCGTGCCGAGCGTGGACATGTGGACCGACAGCTCGCGGACCTCGTCGTCGCCCAACAGCGCCCACACCTTGCCGCCATATTGCTCGCCGAGCGCCAGCATCAGGATGGCGGCGCGCTTGGGCCCGCTCAGCGGCTGGCTCTTCGGACGACCGTTCTGCCGGCTCGCCAGCGCTGAGATGACGGTGGTGATGTCGGCGGTGTTGGAGGCTTGCGGTAATGCCATGTCGGATCACGCGGGTTGGGCTGATTCTTCGTTCAGCCATTGACGCACAATGGCCGCGGTCTCGTTCGGATTGCGTTCGGCGAGTTCACCGACCCGGTGCACGGCCTGGGCGTGGACCTGCCCCTGGACCTGCGCGACATCGATCCGCGAGGCTGCCGTGGTGCCCGACGGCAGTAGCGCCTGGCCCGGCGGGCCGCCGCCTTCGGCGCTGTTTGCGCCGTCGGCCAGCACCGGTGCGGCAGCAGTCCGCGCCGGAATGACTTCCGCTGCAAGGATGCGCTTGACCAGCGGGCGGATCACCATGAACAGCACCACCAGCCCAAGCAGCATCATCACGCCAAGCTCGATGACGTACATGACGTCGTCCTTGGTGAACTGGAACATGCTGAGGAAGCCGCCGGGCTCGACCACCGCGGGAACGCTGGGCGGCTCGGCAAAGCGCAGATTGACGACCTCGACCTGGTCGCCGCGCTTCTGGTCGAAACCGATCGCCGAGCGCACCAGCGCTGCGATGCGGTCGAGCTGCTCCTTGCTGCGGTCCTGGTAGACCAGCTCGCCCTTTTCATTCTTGTTGTAGCTGCCATCGACCAGCACCGCCACCGAGATGCGGTTGACGCGGCCGGCCTCGGTCACCTCGGTCTTTGTAGTGCGCGAGATTTCGTAGTTGTTGGTCTCTTCGCTCTTCTTGCTCTGCTCGCGCGCCGCTGTCGTGCCGTCGTTGCGCTGCTGGCCGGGCAGCTCATTGTTGACGGTGACCTGGCCGTTATTCTCCGACGTGGCGGAGGATTCCTCGCGCGTCTGGCTGGAGCGCAGTACGCGGCCTTCGGGATCGAAGCGGTCGGAGGTCTGCGTCACCTTGTTGTAGTCGAAGTCGGCTGACAGCTGGACGCGGGCGCGGCCCTGGCCGACCACGGAGGAGACGATGTCCTCGACCTGCTTGCGCATGCGCTTCTCGAAGGCGGTGCGGCGCTCGTCACCGACAGCGTTGTCGGCTTCCGACGTGGCGCCGTCGGCGAGCAACTGCCCGGCCTCGTCGACGATCGAGACCCGCTGCGGC
>Ga0081540_1004687_pt1 | contig 10348 bp, 10 predicted proteins | sample TabmetS2T1R1_FD_71024 | JGI IMG/M metagenome (GOLD analysis project Ga0081540, IMG submission 71024) | Tabebuia heterophylla rhizosphere microbial communities from the University of Puerto Rico - S2T1R1 | ecosystem: Host-associated > Plants > Roots > Rhizosphere ... | reverse complement strand
CTTACCGGTTGCAACACAGATGTCAAAGACCAGCTGGTCGCTCGCCGTAAAGGCTCGCTGCTTTTTTCCTTGGTCGCTCGCCATGAAGGCTTGCTTGCTTTTTGCCGGTCCCTCGCCGTAGAGGCTCGCTTTAGGCGCAGCAGCAATCGCCTCGCCGGGCAGCGCCCGTGAGGCTTTCCGTCAGTCCTGTCCCTCGTCCGGCGGACTTCAGAGATGCGGTGTGATCGGAAATCGCGCGGCGGTCTGAGCTCCGCCCTGGGCGAATAGACGACATCGCGAGTGAATGAATCTCTGCCGCACGTTCCGCCGAAGATTGGAGCCGCCGCGCCCCGCGCTGCACCCGCTCGGCAGGCTCAGAGAGAAGAAATAGAGGCGGTGACTTCCTTTGTCGTGACAATGGCGGTGGCATAGTTCGGTATGTTGATGTCAAGCGCGGCGTGCATCATCTCGTCGGAGTAATCCGCGCTCGCGTCCTTCACCATGGTGACCTCGTAGCCGAGCTCGGCGGCGTAGCGCACCGTTGCTTCGATGCAGGTATGCGCGATCAGCCCGACGACGATGAGCTGATGGATACCGTGCTTCTTGAGCTGCAAATCAAGGTCGGTGTTGGCGAAACCGCTGGAGCACCAATGTTCCTGCGCGACGATCTCGCCCGGCGCAGGCACAAATTCGGCGCGGAATTCGCCGCCCCAGGTGCCGTATTCGAAGGTCTTGTGTTGCCACGCCGCTCTCTGAACGGGCGCAACGTACTTCCAGGACTCGTAGTCGCCCGGACGGTATCGATGATGCATCGCATAGAACACCCGAAGTCCCGCCTTTCGTGCGGCATTGAGAACCTGCAGCATGTTCGGAACGCAGTTGTTCGCTTCCGCGACAGCGCGGATACGCGGCCAGAGCTTGCCGCCCTCGGATATGAAGTCGTTGTAGGGATCAACTACCAGCAGCGCAGTGATGCTCTTGTCGTATATCCGCGTATTCACGGCATTGCCTCCTGCGCTGGTCGGATTATGGCGATTTGTATCAACCAGCGACTTCGGTCAGAATCAGATTCGCAATGATTGCCGCGTGAGTGGATCGACTAGTCCACGACCGCGCACCGCGTTCCCTGAAGTTTCACCACCAATCCGACCATCTCTTCCCGCAGTTGTGCGAGAGACGGCCCATTCCTGTGCACCTCGAATGCCGCCTCGTCCCGATACACTTCGTATGAGAGAACTCTCGTGTCGTCGTCCTTCGGCAGCAGGATTTCGAATTGCTGGGTGCCCGGTTCATCTTTCAGGCAGCGTGCCTTATGCGCCTCCAGCAACGGTAGGATCTGATCTCTCTGCCCTGGGTAACTTCGATCGTGACGACGTTCGCAAACCTTGGCATGTCAGATTTACCTCGAAGTGTTGGAGGACGTTCTCTTCAACAGTTCGCACTGACCGGGAGCGACTCCAGCGAGCGAGGTTTATCGTCCGGTGACTGCGATCACCGCTTCTTTGACCTTGGCGATGGCATAGTGAGCGGCCAGGTCGAGCTCGATATGTGGAACGTTAGGCATCTCGTCGGCCGCAACGACGCAATCGACGATCGCCGGCCCGTCGGCTGCCAAGGCCTCTGCGATCGCGCCGTGCAACTCGTCTGGATGACTTGCCTTGAATCCATGGCCGCCGCAGGCGCGGGCCAGCGCGGCAAAATCCGGATTTGGAAACTCGATTGCCTCCCGGAAAGCCGGCAGACCTACACCTTCGGCCTCCAAGAAAATAAGTCCCAGACTGGAATTGTTGTAGACGATGACCTTCACCGGCAGCTTGTGGTGCACCGCCGTCAGGAACTCGCACATCAGCATGTTGAAACCGCCATCGCCGCAAAGGGCGATGACTTGGCGCGAGCGGTCGAGCACCTGGATGCCGTTGGCCTGACCAAGCGCAGTTCCTACACCGCAATTGTTGAAGGAACCCAGGATCCGCTGCGATCCACTCTGCCGAATCCAATTGCCGGACCAGAGCGTGTTGAGGCCCGTATCGATGAGGAACACCGCATCGCGTTTGGCGACATCGCTGACCGCCCGTGCCACCGCCTGCGGGTGGATACGGTCGCGGCTACGTTGCGGGTCCGCTTGCCGGTCCAGCATCGCGTCCCACTTGCGACGCTCGCTTGTCACGCGCTCAAAAAATTTGCCGTCGCTCTTGGCTGCGACTTCGTCGAGCAGCAGCTCCACGGTCGGCCGCACCGATCCGACGACGCCGAGCATGGTCGGGGCCCGGCGCCCGAGCGCGCCCGCCCTCTCATCGACTTGAATGACAGAGCCCTCGTGCGGCAGAAATTCCGAATAGGGATAGTCCGTGCCGAGCATCAGCAGCAGGTCACAGGACATGATCGCATTGTAGACCGCTTTCGTGCCAATCATGCCGATGCCGCCCATCCAGCGGGGATCGTCAAACGGCATAATGTCCTTACCTTTGACCGAATGGATCAAAGGGGCTTTGAGCCGATCCGAGAGAGCCCGTAGCTCGTCTGCGGCGCCGTGGCATCCGCTGCCGCACATGATAACGATATTGTCGGCCGCATCGATTTGACGCGCGATCATGGTGACGTCTGCCGCGCTCGCCGCAAACTCGGGGAACGGCCTCAACGTCGCAACGCTTGCGATGCCGCCATCGGCCTTGGCTGAAATCACATCTTGCGGAAGCGTCAGATGAGCAACGCCGCGGCCGGCGTAGGCAGCCGAGATCGCCTGATGAATGACTGCCGGCGCCTGCGCCGGCGAGGAAATGGTTTCGGTATAGAGGCAGACATCGCGGAAGAGCAAATTCGGCTCAGTCGTCTGGACATAGTCGGTCCCGCGCAGCTTGCTTGGCATGTCGCCGGAAAGCGCAAGGACCGGCGCATGGTCGCGGGCTGCTTCATAAAGGCCGGCGACGAGGTGCGTGCTGCCGGGACCGGTCGTGCCCGCGCATACGCCCAGCCGACCGGTCAACTTGGCTTGCCCCGCAGCGGCGAGTGCTGCTCCCTCCTCATGCCGGACACCGATCCACTCTATCTTGCTGCGGCGAACCGCGTCGCCCAGCGGGTTGAGGGAATCACCGATCAGGCCGAAGACCTGCCGAACCCCGATCTGTTCGAGCACGCCGACCAGGACGTCTGCTACCATTTGGGCCATCTGCCACTCCTTTGGTGCTGCGACAGCCGCGATCGTCGCGGCGTCCCGCCAACCCGATTTACGCGAAGCTGGGAGAAACGCCCGTTATGCGTTGTGAGGCGCTGAGAGGCCTTGTGAGGCCGTGTTAGCCGGTGCCAGCGGTGCAACTTGAGCAGCGTGAGCGGGCGGCGCGGTGGCTCCCAACTATCAAGGAGTCTGCGCCTGATAACGCCGGCGTCGGCCCTCTCTTTGATCCGGAAAAGGACCTGGTCACAATACGGGGCGGTGCCGGAAATTGCCCAGCGCTGCCAAGCCATTAAGAGCCAGATGACTTGAGAAGCCTCGCGTCCTAAAATTAAGCAAGGGCCAGCACGCGGGAAAACGCAATGGTTCCGAGGATGGCATCAAGCAAGGATGTCCTGTCGTTTGGACCCTTTCGCCTGGTCCAGAGCGAACGGCTGCTCACCAGAGAAGGCGCTCCCGTTGAATTGGGCGCACGCGCTCTCGACATCCTGATTGCTCTGGTCTCCAGGCCCAACGATGTCATCAGCAAGAAAGAGCTACTGTCGCACGTTTGGCCCGACGTCACGGTGGAAGAAAGCAGCCTGCGCTTTCACATGGCGGCCCTGCGCAAGGTGCTCGGCGACGGCAAAGATGGTGCCCGCTACATCTCGACCTTGGCCGGCCGGGGCTATTGCTTTGTGGCCCCGGTTTCGAGTTCGAGCGACCAAGGCTCCGCAGTCGGCTCAGTTGCAGGCAGCTTTCCTTACGCCAACCTGCCCGGCCGTTTGGTACACATGATCGGAAGGGACGAGGACATCCCGCGCATATCGACTCACCTGATCGATGCCCGCCTGGTCAGCATCGTCGGCATTGGCGGCGTCGGCAAAACCACCGTAGCCATCGCGGTCGGCCACCACCTGCGCGAGGCGTTCAGGGGCGCGATCATGCTCGTCGACCTAAGCATGCTGAGCGATCCTAATTTGGTGGCGACGGCGATCGCTTCGATGCTGGGATTATCGGTTCACTCGGAGGACGCGACCCCGGCCTTGATCGCTCATCTGCGCACCAAGCGGATGCTGCTTATTCTGGACACTTGCGAGCATCTCATCGATGCCATTGCGGCACTGGCATCGCAGATTTACGCGAAGGCGCCGCAGGTTCACATTTTGGCGACGAGCCGAGAAGTTCTTCAGGTCGAGGGGGAGCATGTCTACCGACTGGATACGCTCTCCTGTCCGCCGGAGGAACAGGAGGTCATGAGCGCGGCCGCGCAGACATTTCCAGCGCCACGTCTGTTTATTGAACGGGCGGCAGCGAGTGGCGCTCACTTGGAGCTAAGCGAGGCTGAAGTGGCAATCGTTGTGCGTATCTGCCGCAAACTTGACGGTGTGGCGCTCGCGCTCGAGTTGGCCGCCAGGCGCGTCGACGCCTACGGTCTGCAGCAAATCGAATCCCTTCTTGACCAGAGTCTCACTCTGCTTTTGCTGGGACACCGCAGCACGACGCCGCGGCAAAAGACGCTGCAGGCGACGCTCGACTGGAGCTATCAGCTTCTCTCCAAACTGGAGCGAGTCGTACTGCGCCGGCTCGCCGTATTCGTCGGGCATTTTAGCCTCGACGCCGCATTGGCGGTCGTCACCAGCACCGACATCGATCAATCACAGGTTTTGGCAGCCATTGATAGCCTTGTTGGCAAATCGATGATCGCAATCCGTCCGATAGGCGCCATGATGCGCTATCGGCTTCTTGACACGACGCGCACCTACCTTCTCAACATTGCGATCGACGACACTGAAGCCGCCGACCTGGCAGGGCGTCACGCGACGTACTATCGACGGTGGCTGGAGCAGTCCGGCAGCGAATGGCCGACATTATCGAGCGGAGTGGAGCGGTCCCCTCACTTTGCCGCGTTGAACAATGTCCGTAGTGCGCTTGAATGGTGCTTCGGGCAGGAGGGCAATATTGAAATCGGCATCGGCCTCGCGGCTGCCGCCGCACCGGTATTTCTCGCAATGTCGCTCTTGCCCGAATGTCATCGCTGGTCGGAGCGGGGAATTCTCGCACTCGACGACACGCGCCGCGCGGGGCAAGAAGAAATGCATCTTCAGGCCTCGCGGGGAGTGTCGTTGATGTTCACGCGCGGCAACAGTGAAGAGGCGCGAGCTGCCTTGGAAAGAAGTCGCACAATTGCCGAACAGCGTGACGAAGCCCCATATCAATTGTACTTGATGAACATATTACACCTATTCCACACCCGCGTCGCGGATTTCAACGGCACTTTACAATATGCGGAGCGCGGCGCTGCCATTGCCAAGAGAATCGGCGTCCCGGCGGCTATGGCACTGGCTCATTCTCTTCTCGGAAGTTCACTTCTGCATATAGGAGATCTCGCGGGCGCCCGCAGAGAGCTTGAGAAAGCGCGTCTAAGTAGACCGAGTGCTCAGCGGGCTGGTACAGTCTATCTCGACTTCGAGCATTACAACTACGCTGATATCAATCTAGCCAGGACATTGTGGCTGCAAGGCCATCCAAGCCAAGCCTTGGAGTGCGTGCACCAAGGCATGAAGAACGCAGCATCCATCGGCCATCCAGTACCGCTTTCCAGAGCTTTGGTCTGGGCGGTGGCGGTCTTCATTCGGGCTGGCGATCTCGAAGGCGCTGATGAGCATGCGAATAGACTTGTCTCTCTTGCTGAACAGCATGCCTTGGAGCCTTATCTGGCCATCGGCCAAGGCCATAGCGGCGCACTGGCGATTCGTCGGGGCAATGCAAACGAGGGAGTCCGGAGCCTGCAACACTCGCTGGAGAAGCTCCATTCGTTGCACTACAAGCTGTTTACGACAGAATTTAATATCGTGCTCGCCGAGGGCATGGCGAAAATTGGAGAGTTCCGCGAGAGCATAGCACTCATTAATGAGGCGGTTCGCAGCGTAAAGGCGAACGGCGACCTTATCTACATGCCCGAATTGTTGCGCGTGAGGGGAAATGTGCTTGGTTCCATGCCGGAGCCCAATATCGAGGAAGCAGAAGCGTGCTTTACGCAGTCGCTTGAACTGAGCCGCCAGCAAGGCGCACGCGCATGGGAGCTGCGCACCGCCATCGACCTGGCCCGACTGTGGGCCAATCGCGGCAAACCGGAGCGCGGTCGAACACTGTTGCAGCCGATCCTCGAGCAATTCGTGGAAGGGCAAGACACCGCAGATCCGATGACAGCTGCCCGTTTGCTGGCGGAGTTGGGCGGGATCACTTAAAAAGTGCAGGTCGCGCGCCGCTGACAGCGCCGGGGACTCTAGAACACCTTCGGCCCGTGGCGCCCCAACGTTGTCCTGCGATCGCTCACTTGCGCTCAAGCCGCTAGTTTCATTGAGATCCCGAACGCCATCGCGGCGGCGCCGCAAGCTTCGGGCAGTCGGCCTCTGAAAAAGACCGTCAGAAAATCAGTGTTAACGTGACAACGACAATCCAACTGCCGATGCCATAGTGAACCGCATCGGCTGCTTGATTTCCGCCTCGACGTTGGTGCTGTTGTTGGTCATCTTGAAGCTCCCACAACTCCATGAAAGCTGCGCAGCAACGAACCTATGTGTATGGCGCTCAATAAGGCTTGATCTGATCGGCGCTACGGGCCGCCTCGTGTCCAGGGATACCAAAATCGTTCCGCTGCAAGTCGGTCAGCTTGATGCCAGCCGTCTGCGCCCGCATCACATGTTGTGTCAGGAGGCCTCCCACGATCAGCGCGGTTGACGCGATCCCCCGCACTATCTTCAAAAACGTCGTGCTAACTGTTTGCGCTCCGAAAAGTCTCCGATTTCTCTGCTCCAACCTTGGCTCGGACGGGGACGCTCGTTTGGTGTTGTTTGAGGTCGTTAGCTTTTGCGAGTCGACCTCGGAACAACTGTTCCTGCGACCCTTGCTCTCGCGCGGCTCGAACACTGATGTAGAATGCAAACCGGCACTATGGCGCACGATGCCGCTCGTCGAACGGCCGTGAGCGACTACGTCTTGCACATCTCTTTACAGCACAAAGCGCTTTCCGACCGCCGATGGGACGATGCGAGCCCCGAACCGCCGGGCCAGTTGTCCCAATGCTCGCCATCCGGTGCAGTGCGCCGGGGCGATCACCTGAAGATCGAAGGCCTCTAGCGCGTCAACGGTCTCCGGAATGCTCCCCTCGGTCGGTCCAGCCAGGTGGAAACCGCCTAAGACGCCAAAGAGGGGGATGCCTGGAAACCGCTCCGCCGCGTGCGTGAGAACATTGATAAGGCCGGCGTGCGAACAGGCCGTGAAGACGAACAGGCCTTTGTTCGCCAAGTGGACAGCGACGAACCGCTCATCCACCAGGAGCTCATCGGGGGTCCACTCGCCGGCGGCGTCCAGCCTGTGCTGGCCGGGCATGCCCTGTTCGAAGGACGTCACCCGCGGGATCTCGCCACTGATAAAGACGGTGTTCGATAGGACCGACTGCTCGTCACGGGTGATTATGAGATCAGCCCCATTCGCCGCCAGGACATGGTGGCTGGGAATGTCCTCCATGGGCATCAGACGGCCGTCATGCGCCTTCACTGCACGCGAGGCGAACATGTCGGGGTGCATGTAGGTCGGCACGCGCCGGCCCCCGTTCGCCAGGGTCATCATCTGCAGCGCGCGCGGCATTGCTCCCGCGTGGTCCCAGTGGCCGTGCGAAAGCATCATCGCATCGACGCCGCCCATATCGACGCCAAGTCTGATGACGTTGCGCTCGAAGATGGACTCGTCCGGACCAGTGTCGAACAGAAGCGTGTGTTGTGAGGACGGGGTCCGGGTGGTGATCAGGGAGGACAGGCCATGCGCGGCGCAGCAAAGGCACCGTCCGCTCAGCCATTTCATCCCCCGCCGCCATGCGCCGGCCATTTCGGTTTCCACAAACCCCGGATTGGTCGACAAGCTGTCGGTGCCGTTGTCCACCAGGACGGTGATCTCGAGGCTCTCGACCGGCTGGATCATCGCTGATGCGCCTCACGTCTTGTGGAACTCAAGGTTTCGGCTGCATGCCCTGCAAGAAGCGAAGCGGATTAAGTGGGCCAATAGGGATCAGTTCGAAGCTCATCATATGTGCTTTGCCCAAAGGCAGCTTTTCGAGCATTTCGTGAGCGACGGCCGGATCGGTGACGTTGATGATGAACGCCACGCCCCGCTTTCCCCCCTGAAGCGAGTACCACTGCTCGATCTTGCCCTCGAGGTAGAGGTCGACAGTTTCCCGAACTTCCTCCGGTAGGACAGCAAACACCTGCGTTTGCTCAAAACCAGGATTGATGCTCCCGATGGCGAGAATTTTGGTCGTCGGCGTCATTTTCATACCGACTCCTTGTGCGTTTGCGGAATTGAAGCCAACAAGGCAGCCAATGAGTGCCAATGCGGCGGTAGAAACGAATTTCATTGGCATCGTCCATTCCAATTTAGCTGACTTGATAGCGCGATCATTCCGGCTGTACCGGATATCCGGGCCGTTACTTGTCTGATGCCCTAGCTATGCCGTCCGCTTGCGCGGCGGTTAGATACAGTTCACCAAATCGATCTCCGAATTTCTCCCACATCAGGCGCGAGAACAGTAACGCTGCGTCAAGGGGATAGTGGTGTATCAACACCGAGTCTACTTCGCCGGAATCGTCCATATGAACAAGGAGTGAGCATTCGATAGGAGTGCCTTGAACGCTTGAGCGATAAGACTCCACGAAGAAGTCGTCGCCCAAGTTGCCGTAGTAGGTATAGTCTTGGAATTCGTACAACGTGCGGGCATGCGAGATGAGCGCAAGAATGTTCTCCTTGCCATGCACTGCGCGTTTCAGAACGGCACCTTCGAGCGTGGCATCTTGGGCCAGTTTTCCAAGCCACGGTGGTGGTCCATTGGGACGCTGCAACGTTGGCGCGGTCTCAGTGAATTTCATGGTTCAACTCCAGGCCAGATTGATGGAGTGATTTAGCGACTTCTTGTCAGAGCGCCGCCAAATCATGGCGTCAGCTCCGTGTGAACTCGGTGGCATGCTCCTTCACGAACTCGCGCATGCTCATTGGCCTTTGGCCTGTGAGGTTGAATACGTCGTTGGTCATGCGGTCGAATCGGCCCTCTTCGTGAAGCTGAGCCAACACCGCAAGATGCTTGATCACGTGCTCCGACAAACCAGTTTGGCGAAGCTTTTCGGACCATGCCGAGACGGGCACGCTGCGGTAGCGGATTGTGCGGCCGAGCGCTTCGGAGAAGGCGCGGGCGTAGTGATGCAGATCGGCCGACTCGGAGCCGGTCAGGTTGTAGATCTGACCGACATGCGCGGCTGGATTGTCGAGGATATTCGCCACGACTCGAGCCACATCCACCGCCGCGATGGGCGAGGTCTTGGCGTTGCCGAGCGGCAGCACCAGTTCGTCGTTCTCGCGGACGCCATTGGCGCCAATGCGCAAGAAGAAAGTCTCGATGAATCCGGTGGGACGCATCGTAACGACTGGCAGGCCTGACCATGCCAACGCTTGCTCAGCGAGCCAATGCAGCTTGTGCTGCGGACTGTCCGTGGTCTCGGTGATGCTCATCCCCGTAACAGTCATCTGCGACATGTTCACGAAGGCTTCGACATCGTGGTAACGCGCGACCGCAGCAACATTCACGGTCGCTTCCAGATAGGCCGGCGACAGCGACATGCTGAAGTAGATGCGCTTGCATCCCTCGATCGCGCGATGCACCGACTGGAGGTCGGTGAGGTCACCAACGACGATTTCGGCACCGAGCAGGCGCAGAGCTTCGGCGCGCTCGTCATCGCGACGCACCATGGCGCGGACCTTGTGGCCCTTAGCGATCAGCATCGCCGTAAGATGGCGGCCAATAGAGCCAATTGCGCCGGCCGCGCCCGTAACAAGGATGGGAGGATGGTTCGAGACACTCACGGTTACCTCACTAGGGGGCAGGTGTGACTACAGAATTTCAGTGCCGCGCACGGCATCGATCGCCGGATGCTCGCGACGGCCGATCTCTAGAGCAACGGCAGTCTGCGCAGCGAAGTCCGTTACCAGTTCGATCTCTTTCTCCGTAAAGGGCTCGATGCGCCACCGCATAAGACCAAGCGTTCCCATTAGCTCGTTGTTTCTGAGCATTGGTACGATGAGGGTTGTCCGAACGCCACCTTTGGATTTAGCCTCTCGTTCAGCTTCTCCCGCAGAATTGAGTTCATGATGTCTGGCTAAGTCGGGGATGTG
>Ga0081540_1004686_pt1 | contig 10349 bp, 11 predicted proteins | sample TabmetS2T1R1_FD_71024 | JGI IMG/M metagenome (GOLD analysis project Ga0081540, IMG submission 71024) | Tabebuia heterophylla rhizosphere microbial communities from the University of Puerto Rico - S2T1R1 | ecosystem: Host-associated > Plants > Roots > Rhizosphere ... | reverse complement strand
GATGTTCACCTTTGACGACCTCATCAAGCTCGACACCGCCTCGGCCCAGACGCTGATGCGCAACGTCGACAAGGACAAGCTCGGCATCGCGCTGAAGAGCGCCAATGAAGAAGTCCGCAGCTTCTTCCTGGGCAACATGTCGTCGCGCGCCGGCAAAATGCTGCTGGACGACATGGCGGCGATGGGACCGGTGCGGCTGCGCGACGTCGACGAGGCGCAGGCGCTGCTCGTCAACCTCGCCAAGGACATGGCCGCCAAGGGCGAGATCACCCTGACCAAGAACCGCGCCGACGACGAACTGGTGTATTGATGGCCGCGCCCGCGAAATTCCTGTTCGACACCGACTTCGCGGCGCCCGACAAGACGCGCGAGCGCGCCGCCACCGCTGCCGAGATCGCGCAGAAGGTCGCCGAGGCCGAGGCGCGCGCCTACCGCGCCGGCTACGAGGCAGCCCAGCACGAGGCCAGGGTCGAGAGCGACCGCCGCTCGGCGCTCGCGCTGGAAGAGATCGGCATCGCCATCAGGGGTATCGCCACGCGCTTCTCCGGCATCGAGGCCAGGATGGAAACCGAGGCGGTCGATGTCGCGGTCGCGGTCGCACGCAAGCTGTGCAGCGAGTTGATGTCGCGCGAGCCGCTCGGCGAGATCATGGCGCTGGTCAGCGACTGCTTCTCGCATCTGGTCGCAACGCCGCATCTCGTGGTCCGCATCAACGACCAACTCTACGAGGCCGCGCGCGAGAAGATCGAGCGGCAGGCCGCCCAAAGCGGCTTCGCGGGCCGGCTGGTGATCCTGGCCGAGCCTTCGATTGCGACCGGCGACTGCCGGATCGAATGGGCCGATGGCGGCGTGGTGCTGGAACGCGCGACCATCGAAGCGAAGATCAACGAGCTTGTCGGGCGCTACCTGGCGTCCCGCGATCAGGCCGGAGCGTGAAAGCCATGAGGACGGAATCATGAGTGACACCGACGCACAGGTACCGCTTCCCGATCTCAACTCCGCGGATGCACCGCCGGTCGACGACCTCGCCTACAACGAGGACGAACACGCCTCGCGCATCGCCGCCGACCTGGAGGCGGTGTTCGACGTGCCGGTGCAGGTTTCGGCCGTGCTCGGCCGCTCCAAGATGGACGTCGGCGAGCTGTTGAAGCTCGGACCCGGCACCGTGCTCGAACTCGACCGCCGCGTCGGCGAAGCCATCGACATCTACGTCAACAACCGCCTGGTGGCGCGCGGCGAAGTCGTTCTGGTGGAAGACAAGCTCGGCGTGACCATGACGGAAATCATCAAGGCTGAACGCAGCTAATAAATTTTGGCGATACGCGCCCGCACGGCGCGAACAGACGGACAGGAGATAGATATGCGGCTTCTCATCGTTGGCACATTGAAGGGCCAGCTCACGACCGCCACCAAGATCGCGATGGAGAACGGGGCTTCGGTGACCCATGCCGAAGCGATCGAACAGGCGATGGCGGTGTTGCGCGGCGGCAAGGGCGCCGACCTGCTGCTGGTCGACGTCGCCCTCGACATCCGCGACCTGGTGATGCGGCTCGAAGCCGAACACATCCACGTGCCGATCGTGGCCTGCGGCATCAATAACGACGCCCGCGCCGCGGTCGCCGCGATCCATGCCGGCGCCAAGGAATACATCCCGCTCCCGCCCGATCCGGAACTGATCGCCGCGGTGCTCGCCGCCGTCGCCAATGATTCACGCGATCTCGTCTATCGCGATGAAGCCATGGGCAAGGTCATCAAGCTGGCGCAGCAGATCGCGGGCTCCGATGCATCCGTGATGATCACCGGCGAATCCGGCACCGGCAAGGAAGTGCTGGCGCGCTATGTCCACAGCCGCTCGAACCGCGCCAAGCGCCCCTTCATCTCGATCAATTGCGCGGCGATCCCCGAGCATCTCCTGGAGTCCGAACTGTTCGGCCACGAGAAAGGCGCCTTCACCGGCGCGGTGGCGCGCCGCATCGGCAAGTTCGAGGAGGCCTCCGGCGGCACGCTGCTGCTCGACGAAATTTCCGAGATGGACGTGCGGTTGCAATCAAAACTGCTGCGCGCGATCCAGGAGCGCGTCATCGATCGCGTCGGCGGCACCAAACCTGTGCCGGTCGATATCCGCATCATCGCGACATCGAACCGCAACCTTTCGGACGCCGTCCGCGAAGGCACTTTCCGCGAGGATCTGCTGTTCCGCCTCAACGTCGTCAACCTGAAGATCCCGCCGCTGCGCGACCGCCCCGCCGACATTCTCGAACTGGCGCAGCATTTCGCCAAGAAATACGCCGACGCCAACGGCGTACCGCTGCGCCCGATTTCCGCCGATGCAAGGCGGGTGCTGACGTCCAACCGCTGGCAGGGCAACGTCCGCGAACTCGAAAACACCATCCATCGCTCGGTGCTGATGGCGCACGGCGACGAGATCGGCCCGGACGCGATCGTCACCCCTGACGGCGACCGCCTCGATCTCGCCAAGACCGCGCCCGCCGTGGCCCACGCCACCTTCGCCGCTGAACAGGTGACCCGCGCCCTCGTCGGCCGCACGGTCGCGGACGTCGAGCGTGACCTGATCCTGGAAACGCTCAAGCATTGCCTCGGCAACCGCACCCATGCCGCCAACATCCTCGGCATCTCGATCCGCACGCTGCGCAACAAGCTGAACGAATATGCCGACGGCGGCATCCCGATCACGCCGGCCGGTTCAGGCGAGCAGCAGCGGTTCATGGTGACGGGGTAGCCACGATCATCATTGCGAGCCCCGTCATTCCGGGATGGTGCGCCAGCACCAGACCCGGAATCTCGAGATTCCGGGTTCGATGCTTCGCATCGCCCCGGAATGACGGTGCCTAGGAATAACTCGGCGCGTCGGGCTTGCGGAAAATGTGGATGGGATCGCCCGGCTGCAGCTCGTTCCCAGTGAAGACGGCATAGGCGTACAGCGCTAGATAGGCGATCGCGATTGCGCCAACGCCGTAAAATAGCCAGGTTGCGATCTGTTTCATCGCAAGCTTCTAGAATGCCAGGCCGCAAATGGCCAGCCCGCCGTGCGGCGGAAAGTCCGGAACTTCCGCAGCTATCGTCAGCTTCTTCGCGCGGCCCGCGACGCCGGCAGGCTTACTTCCGCGAGCCTGAGCGCGTCCTCGTCGCGATCGATGGCAACATATTCCCCCTGCCAATAGGCCAGCGCTGCATTGCGTCCCGAAACCGCCACATCCAGCACGCGGCCGATGACGATCACATGCGAATGCCGCTCGACAACATGCTCGACCTCGCAGTCGATCGCCGCCAGCGCGCCTGCCAGCAACGGCACACCGGAGGCACGGGTCGTCCAATGCGCGCCGGCGAAGCGTTCAGCGCCCTTCAGTCCGCCCTTGCCGGTGAATCGCTCGGCGATCTCGATCTGGTCCGATGCCAGGATGTTGACGCCGAAGCAGCCATAACGCTTCACCAGCGGCCAGGATGAAGCTTCCCGGTTGATGCTCACGATCAACGCCGGCGGATCGACCGACAGCGACGACACCGAGGTGACCGTCATGCCCGAAATATCCCTGCCCCGCCCGGCCGTGATGACGCTGACACCGCCGGTCAACTGGCGCATGGCGTTGCGAAAATCGTCCGCTGAGACTTCGCGATCGATCGACACGCTTCGGACAATGGAGTTCATTTCTACCTCACAGGTCGCTTGTGTCTTCGGTACCCTGCAGCAGGTTCCTCAGGATCGAGCCTTCCAGCGCGGCAAGCTGCGCCGAGCCGCGCCGCCTCGGACGCGGGATATCGACTTCGATGTCGTGCGCGATGCCGCCGTCCTCGATGACGAGAACGCGGTCGGCCAACGCTACCGCTTCCGAGACGTCGTGCGTCACCAGGATCGCGGTAAAACCCTGATCGTGCCAGACCCGCTCCAGCAGGCGCTGCATTGAGATCCGCGTCAGCGCATCGAGCGCGCCGAGCGGTTCGTCGAACGCCAGCACGCGCGGATGGCCGACCAGCGCCCGCGCCAGCGCCACGCGCTGCTTCTGCCCGCCGGACAGCACCGCCGGCCATTGCGTCCGCTTGTCGCCAAGGCCGACTTCGACCAGCGCGCTTTCCGCACGCGCCTGCGCGTCCAGCGAATTGCGTTCGCGGCCGAGCCCGACCTCGACGTTCGAGAGCACACGGGCCCAGGGCAATAGCCGCGGCTCCTGAAACATTACGCGGATGTCTTCGGCGCGCGCCGCTTCGCCGAAGCTGACGGTGCCGGCGGTCGCGGTTTCGAGACCGGCGACCAGCCGAAGCAGCGTACTCTTGCCGCAGCCGCTGCGGCCGACGACCGCGACGAACTGGCCGGGTGGAATGTGCAGGTCGATGCCGCGCAGCACCTCGTTGTCGCCGAACGATTTGCGCAAGCCCCGGATGGTCAGAGCGAGACCCCGCGATTGCGCATCCGAACCGCGCCGAAGCAGGCGCGCCTGCTCGACGATATCGGCGCGATCGACCGGCTCCGCGCCCGGCAGAAGAAAACGAAGTGCTTCTTGCATTGTATCCTCAATGTTTCTGGAAGGCCGGATGCCAGGACAGCGTCAGCCGTTCGAGCGCGCGCGAAGCGCTGTCGGCCAGCTTTCCGAGCAAGGCGTAGATCAGGATCGAGAGCACGACGACGTCGATCAGCATGAACTCGCGCGCCTGCATCGCCATGTAGCCGAGGCCGGACGATGCGGCGATCGTCTCCGCCACGATCAGGGTCAGCCACATGATGCCGAGCGCAAAGCGCAGGCCGACGAAGATCGACGGCAGCGCCCCGGGGAAGATCACCCGGCGGAACAGCTCGCCGTCGCTCATGCCGTAGATCCGGCCCATCTCGATCAATTGAGGGTCGACGGTGCGGATGCCGTGCAGCGTGTTGAGGTAAATCGGGAAGAATACGCCGAGCGCGACGAGAAACAGCTTTGCAGACTCGTCGATGCCGAACCACAGGATGACCAGCGGGATCAGCGCCAGATGCGGAATGTTGCGCACCATCTGCAGCGTCGTATCCGTGAGCTTGCTGGAGAGTTGCGAGAGGCCGTTGGCGAGACCGAAGAAAAAGCCGATACCGCCGCCGATCAGGAAGCCGACGCTGGCGCGCCAGAAGCTGACCCAGATGTTGCGTGCAAGCTCGCCGGAAAGCGCGAGCTTCCAGCCCGCGAGCGCGACGTCGCTCGGCGCCGGCAGCACCCGCGCCGAGACGAAGCCGGTAACGCAGGCGGCCTGCCAGATCAGGATGATCGCCAGCGGAACGATCCAGGGGATCAGGCCGTCGGCCCGCGGCAGTTTTGGCGCGCGAACGCGCGGGAGACTATCGATCAGACTCATGATTGTGACGCCTGTTTCTGCGGCCGGTATTCATTGCCGATGGTTTCACCGAAGGGGCCGGTGTTGACGCGGATCGGCGTCACGTTGTTCGGCTGCACCAGCGACAGCAGCGGGAACACCAGCTCGGCAAAGCGATAGGCTTCCTCCAGATGCGGGTAGCCGGACATGATGAAAGTATCGATGCCGATATCCTGATATTCCTTGATCCGCGCGGCGACGGTTTCGGGATCGCCAACCAGCGCGGTGCCCGCGCCGCCGCGCACGAGGCCGACGCCAGCCCACAGGTTCGGACTGATCTCCAGCTTGTCGCGACGGCCGCCGTGAAGCTGCGCCATGCGCTGCTGGCCGACCGAGTCCATGCGCGAGAAAATCTTCTGCGCTGAAGCCACGGTCTCATCGGTAACGTGCTGGATCAGCTCATCCGCCGCCTTCCAGGCTTCCGCATTGGTCTCGCGCACGATCACATGCAGGCGAATGCCGAACGAGAGTTTTCGCCCGCGCGCGACGGCCGCCGCCTTCACACGATTGACCTTTTCGGCCACCTGCGCCGGCGGTTCGCCCCAGGTCAGATATTTGTCGACGGTGTCGACGGCGACATCGATGCCGGCATCTGACGATCCGCCGAAATAGAGCGGCGGCCGCGGCGACTGCACCGGCTGGAATAGCAGGCGCCCGTCCTCGATGCGGATGTGCTTGCCCTCGACATTGACGGTCTTGCCCGCGAGCAGATCGCTGTAGACGTTGAGGAACTCGCGCGTCACCTCGTAGCGCTCGTCATGCGGCAGGAAAATGCCGTCGCCCTTGTTCTCGACGGGATCGCCGCCGGTGACGACATTGACCAGCAAGCGCCCGTTCGACACCCGATCCAGCGTGGCGGTCATGCGCGCGGCGACGGCCGGCGATTGCAGGCCGGGCCGCACCGCCACCAGATAACGCAGCCGCTCGGTCCACGGCGCGACCGCCGAAGCGACCACCCAGGAATCCTCGCAGCTTCGCCCGGTCGGCAGCAGCACGCCGAAATAGCCGAGCTGATCGGCGGCCTGCGCGATCTGGCGCAGGTAATTGAAGTTCACCTCGCGGCCGCCCGTGGTGGTGCCGAGATAACGGCCGTCGCCATGGGTCGGCAGGAACCAGAGAATATTGGCGTTGTTTTGCGTGCTCACGATCCGGACCTCCGAGCTACGTCAGAAATCTTGATGGCTTTGGGCAGCAGGCCGAGTGCGAAGAACGCATCGGCCACCTTCTGCTGATCGGCGATGACGCCATCGGTAATCGGCTTGATGCCGTAGGATTGGCGCTTCAGCGCCACCTCGACCACCGGCACCGGTAATCCGACCGCGGGCGCGATCTGTTCGGCGACCGCGTGGATGTCGCTCTTGGCCCAGTCGTCGACGGCGCTCAACTCCGCGAGCACGAGATCGACCACCTTGGGTTCGCTTTCCAGGAATTTCTTCGAGGAGAAATAGAACTGGTAGTTGGAGACGATGCCGGTGCCGTCGGCCAGCGTCCGCGCGCCGGTGGCAGCTTCTGCCGCCGCCTGGAACGGATCCCAGATCACCCATGCGTCCACCGCGCCGCGTTCGAATGCCGCGCGGGCATCGGCCGGCGCCAGAAAGACCGGCTCGATTTCGGAATATTTGACGCCGGCCCGCTCCAGCGCCTTGACCAGCAGATAATGGACATTAGAGCCCTTGTTCAGCGCCACCTTCTTGCCCTTGAGGTCGGCGACCGAATTGAGCTTGCTTTCCTTCGGCACCAGGATGGCTTCGCCCTGCGGCGCCGGCGGCTCATAGGCGACGTACTGGATCGGCGCGCCCGCGGCCTGCGCGAAGATCGGCGGCGCTTCGCCGGTATTGCCGAAATCGAGCGCGCCGACATTGAGCGCTTCGAGCAAGGGCGGACCGGACGGGAATTCCGTCCACACCACCTTGTAGCCGAGCGGTTTGAGCTTTTCCTCCAGTGAGCCCTTGCCCTTCAGCAGCACCAGCTTGCCGTATTTCTGGAAGCCGATGCGGACCACCTTGTCCTGTCTGGAATTATCCTGGCCGTAACTGGCGCCGACGCTCGCCGCGACCGCGCTGGCCGACAACACGGCAGCCGCGATCATTCGTTGAAACCAACGCATGGGTTCAGTCTCCTTTGAAGAGGTGCTTGAAAGATCAGGTCTGGGTGGGCCGCCAGACGATGTCGCGAATGCTGATCCGCTTCGGAATGAGCCCCAGCCGGTGAAAGCGGTCTGCAACGGCCTGCTGGGTCTCGATGATTTCGTCCGTCACCGGGCCGATCGTAAACGACGCGCGGTTGGCCGCGACAATCTGGATTTCCAGCGGAACGCCCGTCACGGCCGCGAGCGCATTCGCGACTTCCGCGCGATGCGCCTCCGCCCATCGGGCCGCTTCAGCCAACCCGTTGATGACGTCGCGGGTATGCTGAGCGTTGCCGTTCGCGAAATCGCGATTGGCGAGATAGAACGAGTTGGTCTTGGCGACCTCGAAGGCGTTGACGAGTATCCTGCCGCTCTGCCGCTTTTCGCCGATGGCAAAATAAGGGTCCCAGACCGCCCAGGCATCGATGCTGCTGTTCGCAAAGGCAGGCCCGGCATCCGGCGGCGTCAGATAGACCGGCGTGATGTCGTCGTAGGTCAGTCCCGCCTTTTCCAGCGTCGCGATGACGACGTTGTGCGCGCTCGAACCTTTGGTGAAGCCGATCCGCTTGCCTTTCAAATCCGTGATGGCGCGGATCGGCGAATTCGAGGGAACGAGAATCCCCTGCCCGTTGGTGATCGGCGATCCCGCCACATAAACGACATTCGCGTTCGCGGCCTGTGCAAAGATCGGCGGCGTATCGCCGACCGCGCCGAAATCGACGCTTCCGCTGCTCATGGCTTCCAGAAGCGGCGGGCCGGACGTGAACTCGATCCATTTGATCGTGATCTGCCTTGGCGCAAAATGCTTTTCGAGCACGGCCTGCTGACGCGCGATCACCAGAACGCCGGTCTTCTGGTAACCAATGCGGATTTCCTTGACGGGCGCCTGCGCTACCGCGCGTGACGACAGCGCGGCGACGGCGCCGCCAACCGACAAGCCGAGAAACTCACGACGCTTCATTCCAACTCTCCTGACGATCATGCGCGAAAGGCACACGATCATGCGATGTCAGGATGATGGGACCGCCAATCTGTGCTGTCGAGCGCCTGCAAAAAATAACAACGCGCGTTCTGCCATCCGGAATGATGACGACGCATTTATTGTTGGATGGTAGAGCGTGACGATATTTTTTGCCGCAGCACGCAGGTGCGGAACACAGCGCACCGATTCACGAGCCCGTGAATTTCGTCACCGCAAAGAAGGTAAATGGCAGGATCGAAAGCGTGTGATGGAACGCTCCTGCTGCACAGTGTTTGTGCGCGACATCACCGCAAGCGGCCTACATTTTCTGCACTTGAACCAACGCGAATGATTCATTGCGCGTCCGCAACGAAATTCGGTCAGCCATTTCATTGACTGAGATAGCGCCATTTCTACACTTCACGCAGCGTCCGCTGATGAGAACTCGCAACGCAGCCGCACAGAACAACAAGAAAGAAGTGAGAAAGAAGTGAGAATGACCATAACTGCCACGCCTTCTTCACGTCTGCATCGCCGTATTCGGAACGCGGCGGCTGCTCTGTTCACCGTCGCGGTCTGCGCCGCGGCCCCTACCTTCGCCGCCGATACCGTCGTGCTTCGCGTCGGCGACCAGAAGGGCGGCAATCGTTCATTGCTGGAAATTTCGGGTTACGCGAAGGATTTGCCATACAAGATCGAATGGTCGGAATTTCCTGCTGCCGCGCCGATTCTGGAGGCGCTGAACGCCGGCGCGCTCGATGTCGGCTATACCGGCGATCTGTCGTTCCTGACCGTGTATGCTGCCGGCGCGCCGATCAAGGCGATCGGCGGTACCCGCTCCGATGCCAAGACGCAGGCCATTCTGGTCCGCCAGGATTCGTCGATCAAGACCGCGGCCGACCTCAAGGGCAAGCGTCTGGCCGGAACCCGCGGCGGCTGGGGCCAGTTCCTGATCGACGCGACACTGGAGAAGGCCGGATACAAACTCGACGAAGCAACGTTTGCGCCGCTCGGTCCGGTCGATGCCAAGATCGCCCTGGTGGCCGGCTCGATCGACGCATGGGCGGTATGGGAACCCTACGTGTCCTACGCCACGCTCAAGGACAATGCGCGGATCGTCGCCAACGGCGAAGGCCTGACCCCGACCGTAACCTTCATCGTCGCGTCCGACAGCGCCATCGCCGGCAAGCGCGCCGCCGTGCAGGATCTCGTGCAGCGGCTAAACAAGGCGCGGCTATGGTCGCTTGATCACCTTCCCGAATATGCGAAGAACACCGCTGAACTCACCAAGCTTCCCGAGGACGTGCTGCTGAGCGCCTACAAGGCGCAACGCACCAGTCCGATTGCGATCGACGAAAGCGTTGTCAGGGAGGTCCAGGAAGCCTCCGACCGCGCCACCCGCTACGGCATCCTGCCGAAGGCGCTCGACGTCAACAGGGCGGTCGATCGCACCTTCACGTCGGCGGCGAACTTGAACTGACACTGAAAAGCAAAAGGCGGCGCAATCGCACCGCCTCGGCTTGACCCGCCGGAGTTTCTAACCCGCCGCCACCTTCTGCGCCGGCGCGACGTTGACCGCTAGCTTGCCGTAGCGGTCCTTGAACGCCTCGGTATCGATCTCCTCGAGCTGGATCGCGCCGCTCATCACGCCCTTCTTCCAGGCGTCATGTTCGGGATCGTTCTGGAATTCCGGCATCACTTCCTTGGCGAACAATTCGAGCGACTCGCAGATATGCTCGTGGGTGTTCTTGCCCGCCTGATTGAGCAGGATGACCTGATCGATATGCGAGGTGCGGAAGCGCCGCAGCTTCTTGCGGATGGTTTCCGGCGATCCGATCAGGCCGCCGCGCAGCGCCGCCTCCTGCGCTTCCGGGTTTTCGCGCTTCCACTTGTTGTACTCGTCCCACA
>Ga0081540_1004685_pt1 | contig 10349 bp, 10 predicted proteins | sample TabmetS2T1R1_FD_71024 | JGI IMG/M metagenome (GOLD analysis project Ga0081540, IMG submission 71024) | Tabebuia heterophylla rhizosphere microbial communities from the University of Puerto Rico - S2T1R1 | ecosystem: Host-associated > Plants > Roots > Rhizosphere ... | reverse complement strand
CGAGACCGTGGAGCAGGAGGCCTTCCTGCGCAGTCACGCCTGCGATGAAATGCAGGTTTTTCTGTTCTCCAAGCCGCTGCCGGCCACGCAGATGGCTGATCTGCTCGGGGCTGAATCGCGGCTCGACTCGCCGCCACTGCAGCCGGAAGCCGGGTCAGGGCTGAAAAGCACTGTCGTCTGACGGCTGCGGGAGCAGCTCACGGACCGCCGGATCCGGAATTTCGGTTTTGCTCGGGAAATCGTAAGGCCAGGGCAGCAACGTCTGTTCCGCAAAAGTCCTGAGGAAAATTTCGGCCGCGGCGGCATACGTCGCCTGACTGGGCAGGCCGAGCTCGGCGCACCATTCCGCCGGCAGGGGTTGCGGCGCGTTGCGTAGTTCCATCGCCGGTCCCCACCACCACGCCGGGGCGGGCGATCGGTCCTTTTCGGGAACGGCACGCCAGCGAGCGTATTCGCCGATCATGCGTTCAAACTGCAATCGCGCCGCCGGATGCATCCCGTCTCCTGACGTCAGATGATAGCCGCATCCGCGCGCGGCGCAATGCGCGTCAGCCGGTTACTGGCGGCCATGCTGCCAATGCGCAGTCACATCCGCGCCTGATTTATTGAGGTGAACATGCTGATCAACGTGGTCGACCCACGACATCGGAATGAAGTGATGATGCTGACCATCAGGCGAACTCTGTTTGGTCAGCTTGATCTTGTCGGTTCCTTCGAGATGGTCGACTTTTCCGACCGTCTTCCTGTCCGACGAGATGACGTCCATGTGTTCCTTGATCTGCGAAGTATCCATGTTTCATGTCCTGTAATAGTTGGAAACATGGAAACGTGTCGTGGCTGAAAAGGTTGCTACCCCTGTAATCCCGCGTCCACTGTTAGACCTAGCAGCCGCGCGGCATTGCCGCCGGCTACCAGCGCCATCTCGTCCTTGCTGACGCCCTTGACCCGGCTGAGCAAGCCGACCGGATCGGGGTCCGCCATGTCGAACGGATAGTCGGTGCCGAGCATGATGTGATCGGCGCCCCAGATCTCGATCAGGTGTTTCAGTTCGCGCTCGTCGAACACGACCGTATCGAAATAGAGCTTCTTCAAGTATTCCGACGGCTTCTTCCTGATGGTGACGCGGCAATCCTCGCGATGCGCGAAGGCGTGATCGAACCGTCCCCAATAGCCCGGGATGTAACCGCCGCCATGGGCGATGCAGATTTTCAGTTCGGGAAAGCGTTCGAGATAGCCGTCGAAAACCAGATGGCCGACACACAGCGCGGAATCCAGCGGGTGTCCGATCGTGTTCGGAAAATAGTGGTCCTCCATGCGGCCGACCAGGCTGGTGCCGAACGGATGCAGGAAGATCATCACGCCGAGCTCCTCGACGCGGGCGAAGAATTTTTCGAGACCGGCGCGGGTGAGATCGACGCCCCTGACATTGGTGCAGAGTTCGACACCGCGGAACCCGAGCTTGCTGACGGTGCGGTCCAGTTCGGCGACGGCCATGCCGGGATCCTGCAGCGGCACGGTACCCATGCCCATCAGCCGGTCGGGGTATTTTTCGACCATGCCCGCGATGTGATCGTTGACCATGTGGCAGCTATCCCGCGCCACCTCCGGCGGTGCGGCGTAAACGAAATGGCCGGGATACGGCGAGATCACCTGCATGTCGATGCCGTCGCGGTCCATGTCGGCCAGACGTGTATCGAGATCGGTCAGTTTCGGAAAATCGATCTTGCCGCGCTGCGGCTGAATGCTCCTTGTGAGAGCGTTGACGTGGGCATTCGCATTCGGCGTTTCGCCGCCGCCGGGAATCCCGGTCGCCTTCAGCACCATCGCGTTTGCTTCGGGAACCATGCAGTGGCAGTGAATGTCGATGGTGCGCCAAGGTTTCGACTGTAAAGCTTTCGATTTCGTGCCCGAACGTTTTGGCGCGGCGCCGTGGTCGGTCGCGGGTCCGCAGGCCTTGCATTGAAACAGCATGGGAAGAGCCGTGAAAATAATTTCGGGAATAGATTTGCTGCGCCGGGGTTATTTCTCTTCTGCCGCGGTTGACGTCGCCGGACCTTCGCCCATGATCAGCAGCACGGTGTCTTCGTCCTTGGCGCCGTCCCAATGCACCTGCTTGCCGAAATGTGTGACGAAGCTGCCGGCCGGCATCGGCGTGGTGTTGGCCGGATCGAATTTCGGCCCCGAGCCGACCCACCAGGTGCCCTGCAGCACGACGATGTAGCGGTCGTTGGGATGGAAGTGCGGGCGGCTGAAATGATTGCCCTTGGTCCACTTGTTGTAGACCATGTAGAAGCCGGGCTTCGTCGGATCGCCTACAACGACAGCGCTTTGCGCGCCCGCCGCATTGACCGGCCCCCAGGGAATCTGGTCCGGCAATTTGTAGATGACAGCGGCGGGATTGAGTTCCGCCGCGGAGGCGACGCTCAGCATGCCGGCCAAAGCCAGCGGCGTCATGAGGTATCGCCAAGGGGATGTCGTCCTCCGGGGTGTCGCCACCTTCATGGTTTCCTCCGTTGCCGGTTCGCGAGCTGAATGCGCTCGTCTCTGTTGCCGCACGATGCTAGCCGGTCTCGTTGCTGCGGAGCAAGGCGCGCTTGCGCATGAGTGATCGTCGGCAGCGGCGAGCGAAATGCCGCACAACGCAAGTGCAGCATGAAGAAACGGATTTACGCCGAGCGTCGCGGTGATAGGTTGCAGCCAATTAAAAGCAGCCATGGGAGGGCTATGTTCATGAAGCGTTTGTCGATACTTGCGGCCGGTCTGCTGATGGGTGCCGCCGCCATTCAATTTTCAAGCGTGGCGTCCGGCCAGAGCGACGGCTGGGTGACGCTCGTCGATGACAAAAAAATGGGCGACTGGACCGAGGTCGGTAAAGCCAATTGGGCGATGAAGGATGGCGCGCTGGTGGCCGACAAGCTCACCGAAGGCAAGGATCCCTCCTATCTCGTCAGCAAGAACTCGTACAAGGATTTCCAGATCAAGGCCGAGTTCTGGGCCGACGACGACGCCAACAGCGGCATCTTCATTCGCTGCGACCAGTCGGACAAGATCGACTCCAAGATCTGCTACGAGGTCAACATCTTCGACAAGCGGCCAGATCCGACCTACGGCACCGGCGCGATCGTCGATGTCGGCAAGGTCGATCCGATGCCGAAGGCGGGCGGCAAGTGGAACACCTACGAGATCACGGCGCAGGGTCCTCATCTCGTCGTCGTGTTCAACGGCCAGAAGACCGTCGATGTGCAGGATTCAAAACACGCCAGCGGCCCGTTTGCGCTTCAATACGGCTCGGGCGTGATCAAGTTCCGCAAGGTGCAGATCAAGCCGCTGTAGCCCGGCGCGTCGTTACTGCCTCTCCCGCGCTTGCGGGGGAGAGCCGGGGTGGGGGTGTCCCCGCATACTCCGATGTCAGGATATATCGATCAACTCGCCGTCTTTCGCGGGTGGGCCGTTTTGTGCCAGGCCCACGCGGTGCGGATGATGGTGGCCAGATCCGAATAGGCGGGGCGGAAGTTCAGCGTATCGCGCGCGGCGGTGGGATCGGCGACCAGATAGGTCGGGTCTCCGGCGCGCCGCGGCTTGATGACATGCGGGACTTCGCGCCCGGTCTCGGCCGCGATCGCGGCCAGAATCTCGCGCACCGAAAAGCCCCGCCCGGTGCCGAGATTGAAGGCGCCGCCGGAATGGCCCGTCAGCAGCAGCTTGAGCGCCAGCACATGGGCGGCCGCAAGATCGGTGACATGAATGTAGTCGCGGATCGCGGTGCCGTCCGGCGTGTCGTAGTCGTCGCCGAAGACCGCAAAATCCGAAACGTGGCCCTGCAGCGCCATCATTGCGCGTGGAATGAGGTGGGTCTCGATCTCGCGCGACTCGCCGATGCCGCCGGCGGGATCGGCGCCGCTGGCGTTGAAATAGCGCAGCGCGAACGATCCGAAGCCGTAGGCCGCGCGATAGTCCGTCAGCACACGCTCGATCATCCATTTCGAGGTGCCGTAGGGGTTGATCGGCGCGCAGGCATGATCCTCGCGCAGCGCCTTGCTGTCGGCGTTGCCATAGACCGCGCCGGTCGATGAAAACACCAGGCGGTTGCAATTGGCCGCGCGCATCGCCTCTAACAGCGAAAGCGTGCCGGCGAGATTGTTGAGATAGTATTTCTGTGGGTCGATCATGGACTCGCCGACCAGGCTCGCGGCGGCGAAATGCATGACGGCCGTGATGTCATGGTCGGAAAAAGCGCGGGCGAGGGTGGCCTTGTCCGCGAGGTCGCCGATGACCAGCGGGCCTGCGACGAAGCTGCGGTGGCCGGTCGAAAGATTATCGTAGGCGACGGGCAGGTAGCCGGCCGCGTCGAGCGCCCGGCAGCAATGCGAGCCGATATAGCCCGCTCCGCCGGTCACGAGAATGGCTGGACGATTACTCATCACGCGTGTCTCCGGTTGTCGTCCGCCAAGCGGCTCGGGTTGAGCAACAGATAGAGCGCGCGCGGATTGGTGGTCAGATAGCGCCAGAACAGCCGGCGCGGTTCCAGCCAGATCCGCCACGCCCATTCAAGCCCTACGTCCTGCATCCATTGTGGCGCGCGGGCACGGCTCCCGGAAAGGAAATTAAACAGGCCGCCCGACGTCTTGATGACGCCGACATTGGAGAGGGCAGGGGCGAATTCCTCGATGAAGGCCTGTTCATAGGGAACGCCGAGCGCGACCCAGAGGTAATCCGGCGCGAGCGCGTTGATTTCTTCGACCTTGGCCCGCAGCGCCTCGCCCCGGAGATAGCCGTGGCAATGTCCGACGATTCCCAGATCAGGATAGCGCTTGCGGACACGCTCGACGGCGGCAGCGTTCTCCGCTTCGTCCGCGCCGAACATGTAGAAGGTCAGTCCGAAGGTCTGCGCCTTGCGGGCAACGACATCGAACAGGTCGGTGGTCGCGACGCGCTCGGGCAGCGGCGTCGGCGACTTGAAGCGCGACACGGTGACGAGCGGCTGGCCGTCGGCATTGATCAGATCGGCGGTGCGGAACAGCCGGTCGGTCGCCGGCTCGGTCGAGCAGCGCGCCAGCACCTCGCCGTTGGCCGAGGTGAAATAAAGCGGGCGAGGGACACGGCGTTGCGGGAACACCATGTCGACCATGACGTTTGCGGTCTGCTCGAGATCCATCACGGCGAGCCGCAGCCCACCCAACGTGATGCGGGGAATGCTGGCGGTAGCCGATCTCCCGACGGGATTTACGCGACGCTCACGCATACTGCTTGTCTCGTTGATGGTGGACGGCCGTTGGGTTGAGTTCGTTGAGGATGACACCCACCAGCTTTCGCTCGGCATCGCCAAGCGCGGTAAGGATATCCTCCATGCTGTCGTTGATGTCGAGATGAACCGGCAGGATCGCGACGAGCCCGTCGGCGACGTCGAGCAGTTTGCGATCGGCGGCGCTCCAGGGCGTGGCCGGCCCGTCGAGGATCACCAGGTCATGGCCGCCGGCGGGGCGCGCCTGCGCGACCGCCTTGCGGATGGCGTCGCTGGCTTTCGCGTCCGTGGCGGTGACGCCCGGCAGGATCGAGATTCCGTTGGCGGTCTGGATGGCGCGGGAAGCCTTGCTGCCGATGCTGAGCCAGCCGAGCCGGCTGGGCTCGCCCGTGCCGAAATGGCTGACCTTGTTCGACAGCGCGCGGGCCTTGTGGTCGGCATCGATCAACAGAACCCGAGCGCCGTCGCGCGCGGCGGCAAGCGCAATGTTCAGTGCGGCGATGCTGCGGTCGTGGTCGGTGCCGTCGCCGATCACGGCCAGGACGGGCGCGGCATCCCCGGCGGCGCGCCGCACCAGTTTCGCGCGCAACTCGCGCAGGGTGTCGAGGAATGTCATCAGCGGGAAGCCCGCGCGCAGCGTCGGCCAGCCTAGCCGGGTGACGTCGGCGGTGTCGCCGGTCGCAAGGATGGCGCCGAGCGTGCGCATCACGTCGGATTCCTGCAGGCGTGCAATCAGCGGCTTCTCGATCAGGCCGCCCGCGGGTTGCGGCTCGGGTTCTATTTCCGGCTGAAGGGCAGGCGTCTGGTCTTCCGCGACGTCGGCGGCTTGCTGCTCGGAAACGGCCGGTGGCGCAGATTCTTCCCGAGGCTGAACCGGGTTCGCGTCCGGCGCCAACTGGCTGACGGCAACAAACCAGGCACAGGCCGCGAGCCCGCCCAGAACAAAGCCGATCATCGCGATCAGGCCCATGGCCGGCGGGAAGGTGCGCCGTTGCGGTACGGTTGCTTCGCCGATGATGCGCGCGCTCGAGGTATTCAGGCTTTCCTGCTCCTCGGTTTCGCGCGAGCGCTTGAGGAACGACTGATAGACGTCGCGGCTCGCCTCGACGTCGCGTTCGAGTTCGCGCAGCCGTACCGAGGCCTGGCTCATCTGGACGCTCTGGCGCTTCTGGGCCTCCAGCGCCTTGTTTAGCGAGGTTTCATAGTCGCGCGCGCGGATCAGATCGTTCTTCGCGGACTGCGCGAAGCGCTCGATCTCCTCGCTGATGGTGCGCCGCAGATCCTGCACCTGCTGCTCCACCTGGCGCAGCGCCGGATGACGCGGGCCCAGTTCACTCTGCAACTCGGCCTGGCGCTTGCGTGCATCGGCATATTGCGCGCGAAGATTGGCGATGGTCGGCGACTGCAGCGCTTCCGGGATCGCGCCGGCGTCGCTCGACGCCTTGCGGCTGGCTTCGATCTGGTCGTATTTGGCCTGTGCGTCGAGTGTCAGCGCGCGAGCGCCGGCGAGCCGCTGGTTGCTGGCGGAAAGCTGCTGGTCGCTGATCAGCGTGTCCTGGGTGCCGACGAAATTGTTCTGCGCCTTGTAGACCGCGAGCGTGTTTTCGGCGTTGCGCAGCCGCTCCTGCAATTCCTTCAGCCGGCTGGAAAGGTCGGTGGTGGCGCGCCTCGCGGCCGCTGCCTGCGACTGCTTGGATTCGGCGAGATAGGCTTTCGAGATCGCGTTGGCGAGCATCGCCGCCTTGACCGGTTCGTACGACCAGACATCGACGTCGACGATGAAGCTTCGCTCGGTCTTCTTGACGTTGATGTGGCGGTTGAGCGCTTCAAGTGCGCCCATCTCGATCTGCTTCTGCTGTTCGGCGGGCGGGCGCTGTTCGATCCCGAACAGGCCGAGCAGCGATCCCAACGCTCCCTTGGAATCACCGCCGCCGAATTCCGGATCCTTCTCCAGATGGGTGTCGCGGATCACCTGCAGCAGCACATTATTCGAGGTGATCAGGCGCGCCTGGCTCTCGACCACCATCGCGAGGCCGGACGTATCCTGGGCGCGTGGCGTCAGTTCGCGGTCGACCAGTTGCAATTCGCGCGGGTCGACATAGAGCTGGGCGGATGCGGCGTATTTCGGGCTCAGGCTCTTGCCGATCGCAACCGCGACGCAGGCGGAGATCAGCGCCGCGGAGATGATCGCGATCCGCCGTTGCCACAACAGCAGCACCAGGTCGCGCACGCTGAAGCCGCCCGGCGCGGTCGCCGCGGCGGGGCGGGCATCAGGCCTGGCCTGTTCCTTGGCCCGGCTTACCGGCTGGTCATAGATAAGCATCGGCCCCAGCTTCCATTCGAACTGCCGCACGCATCGGCTGAGGGGCTACTCTTCGGGTTACGCCACAAGCGCCGGAGATCGGCGCGGAAAAAACGCAACAGGAAAAATTAACCATACTCGGTGTTGGACTATTCACCGAAATGGCAAACAAAGCGTTTAAGCGCGGGCGCATCGCATCGCCTCCGCCATGGTGAGAGCGGGAATTGTCCGCCGGCGCGCCGCTTCGAGCGCATGCGCGAGCAAGGCTGGCGAGCAGCCATAGGGGCTCGGCCGATCGCTGACGTCGTGGCCATAGAAAATTAACCAGCCGTTATTGGTTTGCGCCTCGTCGAAGGCGCGAGCGATGCCGTCGCGATCCATCTCGCGGTCGATCAGCGGCATGGCGCGCAGGAACTGCAGGTCCACGTGGCCAGCGTTGACGCCGGGCACGATGCTGCGGCAGGTCTCGAATTCACTCCTGAGCTGATATTTCCGCGCGAACGAGCCGTAGCCGAACGGATAGGCGAAGCTGTCGATCCGCATCGAAGGATCGAGCGCATGAAAATAGTCGCGGTTGCGCGCGATCTCTTTCGTCATCGCCGCTTCGTCGAGGTCGCAGGCGCGCTGATGCGAGAAAGTGTGGCAGCCGATCTCGTGGCCGCGGCGATGCAGCGCGAGCACATCCTCGGCATCCCCCGCCGCCCAGTCCGCCGTTTCGACGCCGACCAGGCCGCCGGAGACATAGAATGTTCCCCGCGCTTCATGCGCCTCGAGCAACCCGGCGCCCATGGTGACGGCACTTTTCGGCAGATCGTCGAAGGTGAAGCTGACGATCGGCGTGCGGTTGCGCAGCCGGAACCGGTCGACATGCAGATGCATCGCCAGCCGGTGGCCGACCTTCGCCTTCGCCCCTGAGAACATTCCGAGCATCGTTCAGGGCTTCCGCAAGATCACGTGGTAGTCGCCGTGCCGCACGTCGCCCTTGCCGGGAAGCAGGAAGTTCATCGCCTTCGCGGCGGCATCGACCAGGGCGGCAAACACGGGCATGCGACGCCGCATCTCCGGATAGCGCGGGCTCTCATACTGCTTGCGATAGATCATCTGCAGGCCATGCTGTTCGGCGAATGCTTCGAGGTTGGACAGCGTGACCAGCGGATGGAAATGGGTCGGAAACGGCGCGCAGCCGGCCAGGCCGGCTTTCGCATCGCCGCGGATATGGCGATAGAACCAGACATGGAACCAGTGCGGCGAGTATTTGGTGACGACGCCGGACAGCGACCTCGGGTTGGGCGCGCCGATCAGGATCAGGCCGCCTGGCTTCACCGCCTCGTAGAAGCCGGCCAGCGCCGCTTCGACGTCGGGCACGTGCTCGATCACATTGTAGCAGATCACGAGATCGAAGCTGTTGCGCGGGAAGCGATAGGTCTGGATGTCGCCAAGGATCGCTTCCTGCGCATAATCATTGTTGCGGACCTGCTCCTCGTCGATATCGACCACGGTGACGTGGGCGCGGCGCAGGACGCCGAGCGGCAGGAAGCTGGTCGAACCGCCGCCGGCCTCATAGATCGCGAGTTCAGTCGCGGGCAATCTGGCTTCGAGAATGGCGTGAACGGTCAGCAGGCTTTGCCGCGCTTCGCCATGCGGCAGATCGAGCAGCGACTGCGGATGCTGCGGCGAGGCCGGAGACTCGATTGCCGGTTCGCGCAGGTCGCGCGCCGCGTGGGCGATCGTGGCGGCCTCGTTCATCGACTTCGTCCATGTTGCTGATGGCGCTGGCTTGTTCATGCTAGTTTTCCCAATCGACCTGCAGGAAGGCTTCGATCAGCGGCAGGTCGGCCTTGTGAATGGACCGGTCGAGCGGCACGCGGCTGGTGCGCTGGTACTTCCAGTTGCTGCCGATCTCGCGGAAGTGCCGGAACGAAAAATCGCTGGTGCAGAAATACGAGGCCCACCACGAGAAGATCGAATGCACGTGCCACTGCGCCCTGCTGGGGCATCGGCCGGGTACCGCCGTCCATTTCGGCAGGCACGCATTGGCGTCGCGCTTCATCAGGAGCTTTCCGCGCTCGTATTTCGGCGGCATCAGGATCGAGAAGTCGGCGTGCCGTTGCGGCCCGAGCCCGGCCTTGCTGCGCGAGCCGTCGTCGATGCCGATGATCCAGCGCCCCCGATAGCGGACGAGCCCGGACCTCGATTGTTCGGCGGCTTCGAACACCGACCTGTTCGTCTTCGACAGGACCAGTTCGTCGACGTCGGAGTTCATGACGCTGCGCGCGTGCTGCAGGAAGCGCCACCTGGCGTGCTCCCAGGCGCCGAGCTGGCAGAAATCCGAATCCCAGTGGTCCCAGCTGTTGGCACCCTGCGGCCCGTATTTGAACGGCCATTCCATGACGACGGAGCAGCGGATCCCCGAGACCGAGCGGAGCGCCGAACTCAATATCGCGCTGTCGTAGGCGCTCGATCCGTTATCGTAGATCAGAACGGCATCCGCGCCATGGATGTCGCGGTTGAAGCGCACCCAATCCAGGATCCATTCGATCGGATTGTCCTTCGACATCGTGAAGATGACGCGGCAATCGCGGAACATTTCCGACTCGTTCGGCGATACCGCAAACTCGAAGCTTCCGAGATCGCCCTTTGCCTGGACCGGACCGGAGTTCGCGGCGATATCCAGCCATAGCTGGGCGTGGCGATCGAGATGCCTCGTCCGCGGCGCATGGTTTCCTGAGCGGTTGAAAAATCTGGTCGATGCGACTTCGCGCGAGAGGTTGAAGAAGGGCGGCGCGAACAGCGCGATCTCCGATC
>Ga0081540_1004684_pt1 | contig 10350 bp, 11 predicted proteins | sample TabmetS2T1R1_FD_71024 | JGI IMG/M metagenome (GOLD analysis project Ga0081540, IMG submission 71024) | Tabebuia heterophylla rhizosphere microbial communities from the University of Puerto Rico - S2T1R1 | ecosystem: Host-associated > Plants > Roots > Rhizosphere ... | reverse complement strand
GAGGATCCCCCCCCCGAAGCCCCCCTCGCGCAGCGTGGCGGCGGCCATCGCCGAGGCGATGCCCCCTCCGACCAGCAAGATGTCCACAGCGCGGTCGGCCATGCGACCGCGCGACCCTACACGCCGAGCACGATCGCGGTCAGCGCCCGTCCGCGAGCTCGAAGGCGTAGACGCTGACGCTCGCGTGCATGGCGCCCTCGGCCCGCGGGGGCTGCGCGCGCTCGTGGATGAGGTCGGACAGCTGCTGCGCGAGGCAGCGCGCCTCTTCGAAGTCCTCGGGCGCCAGCCACACCTCCGCGTCGGCGCCAATGTGGTGGACCGTCCGCATCCGCACCCGGCGCTGCATGTCCTGAGCGGTCGCCGCCCACAGCGCCTCGGCGTCGGTCGAGCGATCGAGATGGCCGCCGCGGCGGTGGTCGTAGCGGTAGCGGACGGGGGGCCGGCCGGGGCCGGAGCGCTCGCCGCAATCCTCGACGACCTGCAGCAGCCCGGCCTGCGCGAGCTGACGCGCGTGGTAGCTGGCCGCCGCGTGGGCGATGCCGAGCTCCTGCGCGAGCTCGGCTGCGGAGAGCGCCGCGCCGGCGGTCAGCGACAGCATCTGCAGACGCAGCGGATGCGCCATGGCGCGCAGCGGGATGAGCTGCTGCTGGATTTCCAAAGACATGTTGGGTAACAGTACGGGGCATGACGCGAATCGACCAGTCAGAGCTGCGCCGCTACGCGCGGGTGATCCTCGAGGTCGGCGCCGGCCTGCAGCCCGGCCAGGACCTCGCGATCAACGCCCACGTCGCGCACGCTCCGTTCGCCCGGCTCCTCTGCGACGAGGCCTACCGCGCCGGTGCCGCGCTGGTCGACGTCTGGTACTGGGACCCGCACGCCAAGCTCGCCCGGCTCACGCACGCGCCGACCGAGTCGCTCGGGCGCACGCCGGAGTGGCTCGACGCCCGCTACCGCGGCCTTGCCGCGCGCGGCGGCGCGCTGATCAACCTCAGCGGCGACCCCGAGCCAGACCTGCTGAGCGCCGTCGACCCCGTGCGCGCCGGCATGGACCACATGCCCGCGCTCCAGTCGCGCTTCGACGTCCAGGCCTGCAACGAGGTCCAGTGGTGCTTCGCCGCGGTGCCGACCGAGGCGTGGGCCCAGCAGGTGCTCGGCCGCCCCGACATCGAGACGCTCTGGCGCCATCTCGCCGGCGTCATGCGCATGCACGAGCCCGACCCGGTCGCCGCCTGGTCGGCCCGCATGGACGCGCTGCGCGGGCGCTGCGCCGCGCTCGACGAGGAAGGCTTCGACGGCCTGCACTACGAAGGTCCGGGCACCGACCTGCGCGTCGGGCTGCCGGCCGGCCACCGCTGGGGCACGGCGCAGCTGCGCGCGCGCACCGGCGTGCGCCACGTCGCCGCGCTGCCGACGGAGGAGATCTTCACCACGCCCGACCCGTCACGCACCGAAGGCACCGTGAGCGCGAGCAAGCCGCTCGCGCTCGGAGGCACCCTCGTCGAGGACCTCGAGCTGCGCTTCGAAGGCGGGCGCATCGCCGAGGTCCGCGCGCGGCGCGGAGCTGACGTCGTCCGCGGCCAGCTGGCGATCGACGACGGTGCCGCGCGCCTGGGCGAGGTCGCGCTGGTCGACGACAGCTCGCCGCTGCAGCAGTGCGGCGTGCTCTTCTACGACACGCTGCTCGACGAGAGCGCGGCGTCGCACCTGGCGTGGGGCGGCGGCATCCCGGACGGCCACCGCGACTACGACCCGTGGCGCCCCGAGACGCTCGAGGGACTGCCGATCAACCACTCGGCCACGCACGTGGACTTCATGATCGGCAGTCCCGAGCTGAGGATCGACGGCGTGCGCGCCGACGGCTCACGCCGGACGATCATCGAGGGCGAGCGCTGGGCGCTCGGCGCCGGCTAGGACTGCGGCGCGCAGCGCGGGGCCGGCTCGAGGCGGTCGGCCAGGCGGCGCAGCGCGCGCACCGTCGTGCGGCGCACCGGCGCTCGCCTCTCGGCGACCGCGGACACCGCGGCCCGGGTGCGCGTGGGCTGCGGCGCCGCGGCGCCGAACTGCTGCTCGCTCATGTCGCGGATGATTCGTGATGTGACGGCGATGTCGAGCATGTGAGGGCTCCTTGGGTCGGGGGTCAGCTGGGGACCGGCCCGCTGGAGGCGCGGACGATCAGGTCGGTGGGGAGCAGGACGTCGTCGCCGCCCTCGGTGAGCAGGCGCACGGCGTGCTCGCCCTTGGCGGCGTGGTCCTGGTAGACGGTGGTGAGGCCGGCGGTGGCCGCCTCGGGGACGTCGTCGTAGCCGACGACGCTGAGGTCGTGGGGGATGCGGATGCCGCGCTCGGCCGCGGCGCGCATCACGCCGAAGGCCATCACGTCGGACAGGCAGATGATCGCCGTGGGGCGCTCGGCGCGGTCGAGCAGCTGGGCGGCGGCCTGGTAGCCGCTCTCGACGCCGCCTCCCGGCGCGCTGCCGAGGGGCACGGCCGCCCAGTCGACGCCCGCGGCGTCGAGCGGCTCGCGCCAGCCGACGAGGCGCTCGTAGCGGATGAAGCAGCGCCACCGGCGCTCGTCGCTGGCGACCGTCGGGTCGGCTTCCGCCTCGGCCTCGCGCGCGGTGGCTGCGCCGGTCTCGTCGTCCTTGTAGGGGACGACGAGGCCGAGGCGCCGGTGGCCGAGGTCGATGAGGTGCTGGGCCACGAGGCGGGCGCCGCCGCGGTCGTCGATGTTGACCCGCGGGCCTTCAGCGTAGGGCGAGAAGTCGACCAGGACGTAGGGCAGGCCGCGCGCGCGGACCGCGTCGAGGCGCTCGTCCTCCTCGGGCGTGCAGAACATGACGTAGCCGTCGACGAGCGCGGAGCGCACGAGCTCGGCGCCGCCGTCGGGCAGCTGCGGCACGAGGGACAGGCCGGTCCCCATCTCCTCGCAGCCGGCGGCGACGCCGGAGAGGAAGAGCACCGCGGCCGGGTCGCTGAACATGTAGCGCAGCTGGGCGTCGAAGACGAAGCCGATCGACCCCGCGCGCTTGCGGCGCAGCGAGCGAGCCATCGGATCGGGCCCGGTGTAGCCCAGCTCGAGGGCGGCGGCCAGGACGCGCTCGCGCAGCGCCGGCGACAGCTGATCGGGGCGGTTGTAGGCGTTGGACACCGTCGTGCGCGAGACGCCGATGTGGGTCGCGACGTCGGCGAGCGTGGGCGGTTGTGCGGTGCGGACGGCCATCTGAATCGATCAAGACTGTATCGATTCAGAAGCGCGCGTCAAGTGCGGTGCGTCACGTAACGAACGCCGCTCAGGCCGCGCAGCGCCGCAGCAGCAGCGCGGCGAACGTCGCCGGATCCAGCGGCGGCGCGAAGAGGAAGCCCTGCCCGAGCTCGCAGCGCAGGGCGTCGAGCGCATCGGCCTGCTCAGGCCGCTCGATGCCCTCGGCCACCGTCGTCATGCCCAGCGTCTGGGCCAGCCCGGTGATCGTCCCCGCAAGCGCGTGCTGCGAGTGCTCGCCCGCGGCGAGGTCGTCGACGAACGACTTGGCCATCTTCAGCACGTCGATCGGCATCCAGCGCAGGTAGCTCAGCGACGAGTAGCCGGTGCCGAAGTCGTCGATCGCCAGGCGCACGCCGAGCTCGCGCAGCGCCTGCAGGCGCCCGAGCACCACGCGCGGGTCGCGCATGAGCCCGCTCTCGGTGATCTCGAGGACGAGCCGGCCCGGCGACAGCCCCGTGGCCTCGAGCGCGTCGTCCACCCGCGCGACGAGCTCGGGGCGCTGCAGCTCGCGCGGTGAGACGTTGACGTGCAGGTCGACCGCGCCGGCCTCCCCCGAGGGCCAGCGCGCCGCCAGCCGGCACGCGTGCTCGAGCACGAAGCGGTCGACCTCCATGACCTGCCCGGTCTCCTCGGCGACGTCGATGAAGTCGCCGGGCGCCATCCGGCCGTTCTCGGGGTGGTTCCATCGCACGAGCGCCTCGGCGGCCGAGATGTTGCCGGTGGCGAGCTCGACGATCGGCTGCAGCTCGACGACGAGCTCGCCGCGCTCGACCGCGCGCTCGAGGTCCTCGCGCAGCTGGTGGCGGCGCATGACCGCAGCGCGCATCGACGGCTCGTAGACCTCGTGGCGCTGCTTGCCGGCGTTCTTGGCGGTGTACATCGCGACGTCGGCGTTGCGCAGCAGCTCGTCGGGGTCGCGCGCATCTGACGACCACCCCTCGACGATCCCCAGGCTCGCATGCGCGGAGAGCTCGTGGCCGGCCACCGAGAACGGCCGCGCCAGGAGCTCGATCACGCGGTCGGCCACGCGCGTGACGTCGTGGGTGTCGTGGACCTCGTGCAGGAGCACGGCGAACTCGTCGCCGCCCAGGCGAGCGGCCAGGTCGCCGGACTTCAGCGTCCCACGCAGGCGGCCGGCGACTGCCTCGAGCAGCTCGTCGCCGACCGCGTGGCCGAGGCTGTCGTTGATCGTCTTGAAGTCGTCGAGGTCGAGGAAGAGCAGCGTGTAGTCGCGCCGCCCCGATGCGAGCACCTCGCCGAGGCGGTCGAGGAACAGCGCCCGGTTGGCGAGGCCCGTCAGCGGGTCGTGGAAGGCCTGGTGCTCGAGGCGCCCCTGCAGCTCGCGCAGCCCCGAGACCAGGTCTTCGAGGCGGTCGTACTCCAGCGAGACGCTGGCGTGGTTGGCCAGCGTGCCGAAGAGCGTCAGGTCGTCGTCGTCGAAGCCGCCGACCGCGCCGCGGTGGCCGACGAGGAAGGTCCCCACGATCCGCGTCTCGCCCGGCAGCGCGGCGAGCATCGCGCGGTCCACGCCGCGGCGGGCCAGCGCGGCGTCGAGGACCGGATCGGCCAGCGGGCGCTCGAGCAGCAGCGCCGGCGTGTCGCCGTCGACCAGCGCGCGCAGCGCGTCGGCGACGTGGCGGTCGGCGGGCGCCATCGCATCGACCGGCCTGCCGCGCTCCAGCGCGGTGCGCAGCGGCTCGGAGCGCTGGTCGGCGGGCAGCAGGACGATCTCCGCCACGTCGCCGCGGAAGACGTCGAGGGTGCGCTCGAGCAGGCCGCCGAGGCCGGTAGCAACGTCGGGCGCGTGGGCCAGCAGCCCGGTGACCTCGTGCAGGAACTCGAGGCTCTCGTGCTTGCGGCGCTCGGCGGTGTAGGCACGGTAGGCGAGGACCACTGCTGCCGCGGGCGCGACCAGCAGGATGGCCGCGCGCGAGTCGCTGGCCACCGCCGCCGCGCCGGCGAGCGCCAGGCAGGTGTTGGTGATGCACACTGCGAGCGCGACGCCGATGGTCCGCGCGAGCTTGCCGGCGCCGACCGGCTGCCCGGAGAGCCGCACCGCCACGCTCACTAGCAGCGCGCCGACGACGGCGTTGGTCATCGTCGCGACGAGCGCGGCGCCCCAGACCACGGGATCGACCACGTCGCGAGCGGGAACCAGCGCGTGGAAGACCGTCGCCGCGACGGCCGCGCCGAGACAGAACAGCGAGACGTTGAAGGCGACCTTGACCGCCCCCTGGCGCCGGTCGACGACCAGCACCCCGATCGGCCCGGCCAGGACGGCCAGCAGCATCGTCGAGGGGTGGGCGAAGATGAGGGCGAAGACGAGCGGCAGCTCGCTCAGCGAGAAGATGTGGACGTTGCGCCGGAAGGCGACGTGGACGACGCACATCTCGGCCGCGGCGAAGCCGAGCGCCAGCAGCCACCAGTCCGGACGCGGGTGCGGGCCCAGCGCGGAGAGATGACGCAGGTGGGTGAGCGCGAGCACCAGCGCGCCGGCGGCCATCGCGGCGATGAGCGCCCACAGCCGCGGAGACCCGCTCGGGCGCAGGCGAAGCACGCGCGAGCGCAGCGGAACGCGCGGCGCGCGGCCGGCGCTCTCGACACCCCGCTGTGCGATGCGACCGCTCAGAGCGGCCATCCCCGGTCCAATCCGTTCCCCTGTCGTTCAGCCCACCTGCGCGGTACATCGGCCGGCCGTTCGGCCTCGCTGAAGGGCCGCTCGACGGAAGTACGAGCGCGACGAACGGTGTGTTACGGGCGCGGAGCGGCGGATTCGCGGCCCGTGCTGCGGGCGGCCGCGTCGCTTGCGACCTCGCCCGGGCGCAGGCCCGCGCCGAACGCGCCGCGCTCGGCGACGAGCTCGGCGGTGTGCTCGTCGACCGTCGCGCCGGCCTTGGCCGACTCGCGGTCCAGCAGCTCGGGGATCAGGCCGCGCAGGCGGTAGAGCAGGCCGACGAACCTGGGCGCGACGACCCGCCGCGAGCGGCGCTCGACGCCGCGGGCGATCGCCTCGGCAGCGGCCGCCACCGGCAGCGTCCGGCTCGCCGGCCAGGGCAGGCCCTCGCGCACGCGCGTGAAGCCCGGATGGTGGCGGTCGACGCCGCGAACCATCTCGGTGTCGATCCACGAGAAGTAGGCGACGCCGACGTCGACGCCGAGGTGGCGCACCTCGGCGCGCAGGACGTCGAGCAGCTGCTCGAGCCCCGCCTTCGAGGCCGCGTACGCGCCCAGGCCGGCGGGCGGCACGATCGCCGCGAGCGAGGCGACGCCGAGCACGTAGCCGCGCCGCTGGACGAGGTGCGGCAGGCAGGCGTGGATCACGCGCCAGTTGCCGGTGAGGTTGACGTTGACCTGCGCGGCGACCACGTCGGGGTCCAGCAGGCGCAGGGCGCCGAGGGTCGCGATCCCCGCGTTGGAGATGCAGACGTCGATCCCGCCGCACTCGTCGACCACGTGCGCGATGGCAGGCGCCACCGACGCGGCATCGGCGATGTCGCAGCCGACCGCGAGCGCGTCGGGGATCTCGGCAGCGGCGCGCCGGGCGCCCTCGCCGTCGAGGTCGAGCAGCGCGACGCGATGGGTGGCCGACAGCCGGCGCGCGGTCTCCAGGCCGATGCCGCGCGCGGCACCCGTGACCACGGCGACCGGCCGGCTCACGCGCGCGGTCCCTACTTGCCCGGCATGCGGTGGTGGCGCGCGTACTCCTGGTTGTCGGCACGCTCACCCAGCGCCACGGCGATCGCGAAGGCGATGAGGCCCTGCACGAGCACCGGGAAGATGATGAAGAAGACCAGGACGAGGCCGAACGTCGCTGCCCACGCGGAGAGGCCGATCACCATTGGACCGCGAGCGTATCGCGCCGGGGCGCCGAACGCCTAACCGCGGCGGCCGAAGTCCCCGGTGAACGTCGCTCCCCCTGCGCCGCCGGGCGAGCCGAGGGCGATGCCGATCCCGACGTCGTCGTAGCGGCCGTCGAGCAGGATCGCCCGATGCCCGGGCGAGCGCAGCCACGAGCGCACGATCGCCGACGGCGAGGCCAGGTCGCCGCTGCCCCAGGCGATCGTCTCGCCGATCGCCCAGCTCGCGGCGCCCGAGAAGTACCCGGTGTTCGCGATGCGCGACCTCGGCGTCGAGCCCGCCGGCGAGTCGTGCGAGAAGAAGTCGTTGGCCGCCATGTCGCGGCTGTGCGCGCCCGCGGCGCGTGCAAGCGCGCTTGCGCTGCCGAGCTTCCCCAGCCCGTGCTTGGCGCGCGCCTCGTTGATCAGGCACATCGTCGCGCTGCGGGCATCGGCGATCGTCGCGCGCGTAGGCGGCGTGGAGGCGTTGTCGCAGGCAGACGCTACGGCGACCGGGCCAAGCAGGCAGGCCACGCAGGCTGCCAGGGTCAAGGGCAGGCGCTGTCGAGCCATCGGGGGGCTTTGTCGGGGGGAACGCCTGAGCGAGCCAGAGGGGGGATCTGCCCGCCCGAGCGGTGTGATGCCTATCACAGATACCCCGCGCGAGCCACCCGACGCGTTCGGGGGGAACTCCGACCCCGTTGGTAGGATTGACCCATGATCTTCACGACGAAGGCGGAGTACGGGGTTCGCCTCCTCGTCGAGCTCGGCCGGCAGGGATCAGGGCAGCCGGTCTCCCTCAAGGCCATCGCCGAGGCCGAGGGCCTGCCGCTCGCCTACCTGGAGCGCATCGTCGCCCTCCTCAAGAAGGCCGACCTCGTCGAGAGCACCCGCGGCGCTCACGGCGGCTACCGGCTCACCCGCGCGGCCGACGCGATCACTATGGACGAGGTCGTCCTCGCGCTCGAAGGAGCCGTCGCGCCCATGAGCTGCTTCGTCGACGACTCCGAGGAGGGGCGCGTGCTGTGCTCCCACGTCGACGACCATGGGCACGGCTGTGCCACCAAGCTGCTCTGGACGCGCGTCCAGGGCGGCGTCATCAAGGCGCTCGCGCAGACGACGCTCGCCGAGCTCGTCGCCTTCTCGGAACGCACGCAACAGGCCCCGCCGGCCAACGCGCCGGTCCCCGCCTGATCGCACCCCCCACGAACAGAGAGCACATGGCAGATCTCGAGATCCGAAACCTTCACGTCCAGGCCGGCGACAAGCAGATCCTCAAGGGGCTCGACCTCAGCGTCGGCAAGGGCGAGATCCACGCCCTCATGGGCCCCAACGGCTCCGGCAAGTCGACGCTGGCGAACGTGATCATGGGCCAGCCCAACCTGGAGGTCACCGAGGGTCAGATCCTCTTCAAGGGCGAGGACATCACCGAGGCCGATCCCGACGAGCGGGCGCGCATGGGCCTGTTCATGGCCTTCCAGTACCCCGTCGCGATCCCCGGCGTGACGATCACCAAGTACCTGCGGATGGTCATGAACGCCCACCGCGAGGCGCGTGGCGAGCCCGAGGTCTCGCTGAAGGACTTCCGCAAGACCGTCGAGTCGGCGATGGAGCTCATGCACGTGCGCAAGGAGTTCGCCTCGCGCTACCTCAACGACGGCTTCTCCGGCGGGGAGAAGAAGCGCCTGGAGATCCTGCAGCTCGCGCTCCAGCGCCCCGAGATCGCGATCCTCGACGAGACCGACTCGGGCCTGGACATCGACGCACTGAACACGGTCGCCCACGGCGTGAACACGGTCGCCGCCGACAGCGACCTCGGCGTCCTGATCATCACCCACTACCAGCGGATCCTGCACCTGGTCAAGCCCGACCGCGTCTCGATCATGTACGACGGGCGCATCGTCAAGGAGGGCGGCTCCGAGCTCGTCGAGCAGCTCGAGCGCGAGGGCTACGGCTGGGTCCGCGACGCCGCGGCGGCAGTCTCATGAGCGCCCTGGCCGACGCGCCGCTCGTCAACGAGTTCCCCGCGCTGGAGCGCGAGGGGCTCGTCTACCTGGACTCCGGCGCGACCTCGCAGACCCCGCGGGCGGTCATCGAGGCGATGGACGACTACTACGAGCACCATCGCGGCAGCGTCCATCGCGGCGTCTACCCGCTGGCAGCCGAGGCGACCGAGCTCTTCGAGGGCGCGCGCGAGCGCATCGCCCGCTTCGCCAACTGGGGCGCCGCGGAGACGATCTTCACCGCCAACGCGACGGCGTCGCTGAACCTCGTCGCCTACGCGTGGGGCGATGCGAACGTCGGCCCCGGCGACCGCGTGGTCGTCACCGAGATGGAGCACCACTCCAACTTCGTGCCCTGGCAGCAGCTCGCCTTCCGCCACGGCGCCGAGCTCTGCGTCGTCGGCCTCGACGACGATGGCCGCCTGCGGCTCGACGAGCTCGACGAGCTGCTGTCCCGCGGCGACGTGAAGGTCGTCGCCGTCGCCCACGTCTCCAACGTCGTCGGCACGATCAACCCGCTCGCCGACATCGCCCGCCGCGCGCACGACGCCGGGGCGATCGTCGTCGTCGACGGCGCCCAGGCGATGCCCCAGCTCCCGGTCGACGTCTCGGCACTGGGCGTCGACTTCTACGCGTGGACCGGCCACAAGGCCTACGGGCCCACCGGCGTCGGCATCCTGCACGGCCGCGCCGACCTGCTCGCCGCGATGCCGCCCTTCATCACCGGCGGCCACATGATCGCGTCGGTCTCCGCCGAGGAGACGCGCTGGGCGCAGAGCCCGGCGAAGTTCGAGGCCGGCACGTCGAACATCGCCGAGGCGATCGGCCTCGGCGCCGCGGTCGACTTCCTCGAGGCGATCGGGATGGACCGGGTCCGCGCCCACGAGCGCGAGCTCGCCGCCTATGCGATCGAGCGCCTCGGCGCCGTGACCGGCGTGACCATCCACGGCCCGCGCGACCCCGACGAGCGCGGCGCGCTCGTCTCATTCGCGCTGGACGGCGTGCACCCGCACGACGTCGCCGAGATCCTCGGCCGCGAGGGCGTGTGCGTGCGCGCCGGCCACCACTGCGCGCAGCCGCTGATGCGGTTCCTCGGCGTGGGCGCGACCTCCCGCGCGTCGTTCGGCGTCCACAACACCCACGAGGACGTCGACGCGCTGATCGCGGGCCTCGACAAGGTCAGGGCGGTGTTCGCCTAGTGGACGACCTGTATCGCGAGGAGATCCTCGAGCACTACAAGCGCCCCCAC
>Ga0081540_1004683_pt1 | contig 10350 bp, 10 predicted proteins | sample TabmetS2T1R1_FD_71024 | JGI IMG/M metagenome (GOLD analysis project Ga0081540, IMG submission 71024) | Tabebuia heterophylla rhizosphere microbial communities from the University of Puerto Rico - S2T1R1 | ecosystem: Host-associated > Plants > Roots > Rhizosphere ... | reverse complement strand
TCGAGTTTGATGGGCGCACCGGCGAACGCGGCGTCCGCGTCGCCCCGTTGACTTTGCAGTCGCGGCACTGGTCCATAGCCAGTGAAGACAACGTCAGGATCGCTGCCTGCTTCGAGACGCGACGCGACATTGGGTTTTTCTTTCGAGTAGGTCGGACGAACTGCATCGGCTGCAGCCTTGGCTGCTTCGAAGGTATCTGCGACGGCGACCGCGATGTACTGACCGTAATAACGGATGACGTCGTCTTCTAACGGAGGCCGGCGCTCAAGGCAAACGCGCTCGAAGCCCGGCGCCGGAGTGGAACGAAAGATCCTACCGATATTTCCGCGATGAAAAATCGCGCGCACACCCGGCATCTTTTCTGCCGCCGAAGTATCCAGCGTGACCAACTTGCCATGCGCAATCGTGGCTTCCACCGGCACGCCGTACAACATTCCTGGGAAATTGAAATCTGAGGTGTACTGGGCCAGCCCGGTAACTTTGCGCGGGCCGTCTATGCGTTGCGTGTCGCGTCCGATCGGAGAAGTTGCGGGTGTCTGCTCTGTTGTCGCCATGGTTGCTCCTCCGAAATTCAGCTGGCAGCGGCCGTGCGCAGGGCGTGCGTCAGGCATCGTTTGGCTAGTTCGATCTTGAAGCCGTTTTCACTCTGTGGCCGGGCGCCTCGCAGCGCGGCCTCTGCAGCCTGGCGGAAAGTCACGTCGTTTGCAGTCTTGTTGGTCAGTGCAGCTTCCGCTTCCGGCGACCGCCACGGTTTTGTACCGACGCCGCCGAGCGCGATACGGGCCTCGGTGATCTTGCCGCCGTTGATCGTGAGTACAACCGCCGCCGATGCCAGGGCGAATTCGTAAGACGCGCGATCGCGGAGCTTGAGATAGAGTTGCTTGCTTCCGGCGATTGGCGGCGGGAGGGTGACGTGGGTGATGAGGTCGCCCGGCTCGAGCACGGTTTCACGATGCGGCGTGCTACCCGGCAGGAGATGAAAATCGCCGAACGCGATTGCGCGTTGACCTTTCGGACCCTGGATGTGGATTTTCGCGTCCAGCGCCGCCATGGCCACGCACATGTCTGATGGATTAGTCGCAATGCAATGCTCGCTGGCGCCGAGAATCGCCAGCGTCCGGTTGTTGGCGGTGATTGCCGGGCAGCCAGTTCCGGGCTCGCGCTTGTTGCACGGCATCGCGGTGTCGCGGAAGTACATGCAGCGCGTACGTTGCAGAATATTGCCGGCGGTGGTCGCCATATTGCGGAGCTGCGCGGATGCGCCGGAGAGAATGGCTTGCGACAGCACCGCATAATCGCGTTGCACCATCGGGTGATTGGCCAGATCCGAATTTCGGACGGTGGCGCCAATTTTCAAGCCGCTGTCGGGTGTCGCTTCGATTGTGTCGAGCGGCAGACGATTTATGTCGATCACCCGGACAGGCGTTTCGACGTTCAGCTTCATCAAATCCAGCAGCGTCGTCCCGCCGGCGACAAAGCGAACGTCTGCACCCTGCTGCGCGGTTTTCGCGTGGGCGGCGGTCGCCACCGCCGCCGCAGAATCTGTTGCCCGTTCGAATTCAAAGGTATGCATGGGATTTGCTCCTAATTCGCGACTGTGAGGGCGGTGTGATCTACCATTTATTCGAGCCCCTCTTACATTCTCCCCGAGGCGGGGGCGAAAACTGCATTTGAAAGACTAGTTAGCTGTTCTTGCGAACTTGTTGGATCGCGTCCACGATATTGGCATAGGCTCCGCAGCGACAGATGTTGCCGCTCATCAGTTCCTTCACGTCCGCGTCGTTGGGTCCGCACGGTTCCTTGAGCAACGCCACCGCCGACATGATCTGGCCGGACGTGCAATATCCGCACTGGTAGCCGTCGCACGCAAAGAATGCCGCTTGCAGGGGATGCAAGTTGTCGGGGGTGCCCAGGCCCTCTATGGTTGTGATCTCGTCCCCATCATGCATCACGGCCAGCGTAAGACATGAGTTCACGCGCCTGCCATTCACATGCACGGTGCATGCGCCGCATTGCCCGTGGTCACAGCCCTTTTTGGTGCCGGTCAACTGGAGTCGCTCGCGCAGCATATCCAACAGCGACGCGCGAACGTCTACCGTGATTGCCTGCGGCGTATTATTCACTGTCAAATTGATGGTCCTCTCCGTTACTTGCATCGTTTTTCTCCTAAAGATGGCTTCACATAGCTACTGCTCAATCCTGGAGCTGACGTTCTGCCCCATACCTCTTGTTGCTCTTGGACTTCTTCCTTACCCAGCGGGTCATGGTCACACGGGCGAATTCAAAGTTTGTTGTCGCATAACTACCGTGCGCCTAGATTTTGTCCATCAGATATCACCTGGATGCCATCGAGGAGGGCAAAACCCATAATTCAAGATCAACACAGGTTTATTCGAACCTCTTCTGTTTCGCGACGAATCGCGCTGCGAGTGCCTTCAATCCGTCCTCGAAAATTCCCTGGAACAATTGAGAAGCCTCCTTGGCGCTAACCCCCTTTGGCGTAAATTGACCCGACCACTCTACTTCTGAGGAATTGCCACCATCGGTCGCTCGTACCCGCAGTGTCGACAGGTATCCAGTGACCGGGAATGGAGCCTGAAGTATCGAATAGCTGTAACTACGCGCGAAATCATCGAACCCCTCAAGCTTTTCCACGATGGTTTCGCCTTTGGGAGTAGCGAGATGCCGTACTCGACCGCCATCGGTAAGTTCACTTTTCGGAATGTAAGGCAGCCAATCCGGGAGCGAGCCAAAACCGCCGATCAAATTCCACACCGTCTCCGGTGGAGCTGGAATATCGATGGTAGCGACCGCTTTCGCCAACATCGGCTTCTTCGAATCGATGGGCAGTGGAGCCTCGACAGCGACGAGTCCCTCCTCGCGCATTTCACGCCAGAAATCGTCTGGGATAGCGGCCTTGAGCGCGGCATGATCTTCTGCAATCCGTTCGGGTTTGCTGGCCCCAGGTATGACTGCAGCCGAAGCAGAATGAGCCAGTGAGAACTGAAGGGCAGCCGCCTTGATCGGAACGTTGTAGCGATCTGCGATGGCCCTTATGCGCTTCACCTTCGTGAGAATTTCCTGGGATGCAGGTTGATACTCGAAATGTGTGCCACCGGCGAGAACGCCTGAGCTATACGGGCCCCCGACAACGATGTCGACATTCTTGGCTGCGGCGCTAGGCATTAAGCGCTGCAACGCCCGCTCATGATCCAGCAGCGAGTAGCGACCAGCGAGTAGAAACGCATCGGGGCGATACTCGGTTTCTTCTATAGCCAGTTCACATGGTTCAACACGATTGGTGCCAATGCCCCAGGCTTTGATCACTCCTTGATCGCGCAGGCGAGTAAGCGCGCGGAATGCTCCAGTCCGCGCAATTTCGAATTGAGCAGTCCACGCGTCTCCGTGAAAATCACGTGCGATGTCGTGTATCCACACAAAATCCAAGCGATCTACGCCGAGCCGCCTAAGGCTGTCTTCGATCGATCGCAATGCACCATCTTCCGAGTAGTCGTATATGATTCGATTTGGACGCCCGTACTTGAAGAGGTCGCCTTTCTCGCCAAACTCTTGCGGCTTGGATTCAATCTCGTCCAGGATAATTCGGCCAACTTTCGAGCTAAGCACGTAATCGTTCCGCTTGTGTTTCGCCAACGCCTTACCCAGGCGGATTTCGGAGAGACCAGCACCGTAGAAGGGCGCCGTGTCGAAATAACGTGTGCCTTGCTGCCACGCGGCATCAACTGTTGCTTCGGCCTCTTGGTCGAGAATGTTGCGGAACATATTTCCCAAGGGTGCTGCTCCGAAGCCCAGGGGACCAGCTAGCAAGCTATTTCTGACATTCATAATTCATCCAAGGTTTTCCGACACCGTAAGGTGTTCGATTCTCCTCAGCTACGTCTTTCATTCTTCTTGCTTGTGGTCGTGATCCACTCGCGGATGTATGCCGGACAATTCTTGAGTACGATTCCGTTCGTTTCACATCGCGAGAGAAAAGCCACCGCATCGCGGTTGACGAGGGTTACGTCTTTTAAATCCAAGACGATCCGAATGGCACCTTCAGACCTCAGTAAGCTCTCCACATCGGCAATGTTTTCTGTCTCAATTCTGCCGCTGAGCGCTATAACTACTCCTCCATTGGCACTCCTCTGGGCTCTTAGCATTTCCTCATCTTGAGTCGAACTGATGCGACCAGATCGGGCATGCAAGTTTCGCTGCTACGTTTGTAGTTCGCCACTCCTGCAGTAACTGTCTAGATCGCGCTGTATAGTTGCCAAAAGGCAATTTGTATTCCAGATACAAATTGCCTGAATTCAGAGAGATAGCTTGCTACACCGATTGGCGAAGATCGCCAATTGGTGAACACCGTCACTCTCGTTCGGCAGTTGTCTGTCTCCACCCAGCAAAGAACCTTGACTATTAAACTCGAAAATTCTTCTCAGAAGACCCTCGCAAAGGGACCAGGGACTGATTCATCCCGAAGAGGACTAGACGGAAAAGGAACCAACGGTACTCCCCGTGCCGCCAAAGGCGGGCTTTGATTTCGCCAGGCTCGAATGAGTGCCGGTAGTTCCCTGCTCTTTCAAGTGGAAAAGGCGCAGAGCGGAAGTCCAGGCCAAATCTTGCGTTTGGTGGGCGGTGAGGCTGTGTATTCGAGTTATCGCCGGTTCAAGAACTCGGTTGAGTCATCGTCGGCGCACAGACCACGCTAATATCGGGATAGTATTAGATCGTTTGTGGGTTGATCTTCCGGTGTCTTCATCTGCGATTTACGTACGTTCTTTCTCGAGGAAAGTGCCTGCAGGTAATCGGCATCTTTGCGACTTTTGATAAGAACTCCGCTGGATGCAGACGCAATCTTAGTTGGTGACGCTATACGGCCTTTCCGATAGGTGCTTCCTCTTTGAATCGGTTCTTATTGATCTTCAGGGATCGGATTTTGGACTCCAGTGTGGAACGAGGTATACCGAGTCGTGCAGCCGCGCCTGAAGGTCCATAAACCCGGCCTTGACTTTCACGTAACGCCGCTTCAATCAGCTCTCTTTCCTGGTGAGCTGAAATTCTCTTGAACGGATCTGGTTGTTTGCTTTGTCCTGACACAGCCGAGGGTCGCGAAAGCCAACTCTTCTCTATAGACAAAACGGGTGATTCACTGATAATGACTGCCCGCTCAATTATGTTCTGGAGTTCTCTTATGTTCCCAGGCCAGGAGTAGTTTCTCAGCAGATCCATGCTTCTTTTATCGATCCCTGATATTTTCTTGCCCACCTTGCGAGAGTACCGATCTATGAAATACTCAACAAGCACCGGAATGTCCGCTTCTCTCTGACGTAAAGGGGGAATCTCGATTGGAAAGACATTCAGCCGATAAAACAGATCTTTGCGGAACGTGCCAGCATCTACGGCAGCCATCAAATCGCGATTCGTTGCGGCAATAACGCGGACATCAACTTTAATCGGCCGGGTGCCACCCACTCGTTCGAATTCCCGCTCTTGAACAACACGCAATAGTGCAATTTGCGTGTCGGTTGGAAGTTCGCCAACCTCATCGAGGAATAGGGTCCCACTGTCCGCTAGTTCAAAACGACCGAGCCGGCGCTGTTGCGCCCCGGTGAATGCCCCTTTCTCATGACCGAACAACTCTGAGGCAATCAACGCTTGGGGTACGGCCGCGCAGTTGATACTCACAAACGCCCTTCCGGACCGCCCAGAATGCTTGTGTATCGCTCGCGCGAACAGTTCCTTTCCAGTACCTGTTTCACCAAGAAGCATCACGGTGGAATCTGTCGGCGCCACACGGGACATGGCGGACACTGCGGCCTTCAAGGCAGGGCTTTCACCAATGATTTCTTCGAACATCATCGCTTTGTCGATTTGCTCCCGAAGCGAGATGTTCTCTCTTTCAACTCTTTCGCCGGCGCGTTTGCGGTCGTCAATATCGACAAATAGTACATACCAGCGTACGATTTGGTTCGCCGTATCTCTGAGCGGCACGCGCCGTACTTCGAACCAACGATAGACGCCGTCTGAGCGGCGCAACCTGACCTGATACTCTGCGCCCTGGCCGGTCGCGATCGACCGTTGAATGGTTGTAGTAACGCCTGGAATATCGTTCGGGTAGATCGACTTTGTGATATTCCAGTCTGATACATCCTCGGGAATTACACCGAGATAATCCAAAAGATGTTGGTTGAGGAAATCCGGCTTGCCATCCGGTGTCTCGCTGCACGCTCCACCAGGTATATTGTTGATGAGCAAGCGAAAGCTCTCTCCGCTTTCGCGTAATGCCTCCTCAGCTCGCTTCCGATCTTCAATATCTATATCCGTTCCATACCAGCGAACGATTGTCCCGGTAGGGTCGCGGAAGGGATTGCCGCGAATAAGAAACCACCGAAAGACACCATCGCGACGTCGAATCCGTCCTTCGACCTCAAACGGCTGGCCTAAGGTGGCGGCTTTTTCAAAAACGTCCAGAATGCGCGGTATATCATCGGGATGCTTCGCTACTTTCCAGCCCCAGTCACAGGCCTTTTCAGCGGGCAAGCCTGTGTAGATGACCCACTGGTCGTTGAAGAAATCTATCGAGCCATCTGCTCGTGCAGACCAGGCTAGTACCGGAATCGTATCGATGATCGTCTGAAGTTGATGCTCGAATGGGTTCATTCTGCTTCTCCCCCTAACCCTGGAGCACACAAGTTCCGCATCCAAGGGCCTCTGCCGACCTTGCCTGCCTCAATTGCTGCACGGTAACTGCATGCTCCGCAGATAGGCACCGCTATAGGCAGCAATTTGAGACTCGAGGTCGTGAAACGTGATCTCACCGACTCCAAGCGGCGCTCCTTCGAACGACCGCGTTAACGCTTCTATCGACCGCATCGCCATTGGGCGCCACTTGTTAATCCAACTCTCAATCAAGTCACGATTAGAAGGATTAGCATCAACCGCAACCTCGACCAAAGCTCGGCTCCATTCCCTATGCCATTGGCAATCTTCGTTCAAGGAGTAAAGAATTTGCCCAAGTAGATGATCCTTGTGGCCGAGTGCCAGATCGCTCGTGCCCCTCATGAATAATTCATCGATCATGGGCTTAAGGACGAGGTTCAATGCGACAAACGACTCGCCCCAATCGTATGTAACCAGAAGTCGCTCCACAAATTGGCGCAATGGCTGCCACCGTGGCTCCTGCTCCCAAAGCGACTTGCTGTTGGAGGCAAATCCTGGATGCGCCAACTGGATTTGCCGAATTCTATAGGCTAAACGTTCCACACGTCGTGCCTCGTCGCCGGCCTGCAATGCGGCAGTGATTACGATACGGCCGCTAGGCGCCATCTGCCCAATGTAAGCAGCGGTCATCATGCAAGCATGCCCGGGATACCGGAATGGCGCGACCAGGAACTCAAGCAAGTGGATCCAGTGCCGTGATAACTTTCGGTCGTAGTCAGTCGCTTCAATCTCCTCAAGAATAGCGTCGACAAAAATCTCTCTTTCCATTTGGAGTTGCGTGTACTTGGTGTATGTAGTCTCCCGGGGATCGCGAAAATTCTCCCAAGCATTACAAATGAGTGGCGAGCCTTGCTGGTATTGCTCATACCACTCTTGCAGCGGTACATCCAACTCGAAACGTCGGCCGGTGAATCCCTCTCCCGTATGCAACAGGAGCTTGGAGGTTACGATCTCGTACTCACTGGGCATTCGCCGATGTGGGAGCAGGTGCCAGAATGTCTTCTGGGGAGCCATGATTTCTTAGTCCCGCTGTTTAAATTCCCAAGTGGCCTGGTCTGGTGTCAGAGAGATTGTTCCCTTAAAGGCTGACATCACCATTTCCAGTTCTCCGGGAAGACGAACTGGGCGCCCAAGGTGGTTCTCGATGCGTTCCCGGGTTACAAAGCATTTTTTGGGCACAAACACTCGCAGGTAAGCGCCGCGATTTATCACGACAACGTCGCTATTGAGTTCTCGAATCGCGGCGATGATGGCATTGGTTAGCGCTCCGGCCTGCAATACCGGGCCAACGTAATCGTAAGTCGTGGATGAATCCTTAGCCATGTTTTACCCGTCAGGCTCAACCTTGGTCGGGTCTAGCAGGATGTTTCCCCCGTCTACCTGAACAGCAAATGATGGAATGCAAGCAGTTCGTGGATTGATTCCTTCTCCAGTGCTGGCATCGAACTGCCATCCGTGTGTGCGGCAGGTGAGCACGCGATCTCTAAGAGACCCTTCACTCAGGCGCGTACGCAAGTGAGGACAGGCGTCCTCATACGCACGGATCTCTCCGCCCACGTTTACCAACAAAACCTGCTTTCCGCCGCACTCGACAGCCATCATCTCTCCGCTCCAGAGTTCATCGAGTGTTGCGACTTTCTGAAACGCCATTTTTCCTTCTCAAATCAAATCGCTGGAGAGGCTCAAAACGCGCCTGAGACAGAGTAAAGCCCGGGTCGAGTACCATTCCTCGATAAAGCACGTCCATATCCTCATCCGTCCGGACGCGCAAGCTGACTGCAGCGCGCAGCTTGTTGGCGAGAGATCGAACTGATTCCCCATCGTCGGCCATAATCAGTACGCCAATCGTGTCACCCTCAACGAAACCGTAAAGAGGTAACTGCAATCGCTCCTCCCCTACAGAAGTGCTATGTTGAAAGCCAATCGTATCGGCCCGCGTACGTGTCTTTGCCCGATGTCTGCGGTGTTAATTGGAAGTAATCAGTCGAAAGCGCCTTGAGGTCCGCGGGCGCCTCTCCGGATAGCACTCTGGCAACAAGGTTGTGGTGGCCTGCATACCTGTCGGGCTCGCGCAAGAAAATCCATCGGCAGGGTTCGGAACAAAAAATGTAATTCCTAGCGTTGCGCGCCAGTACATTTGCCGTGTTGTTGCGCGGCGAACCTGCACTCAAGGGTAACTGGCACAGATCACAGAATCCCAGCAAAGCAGCGGCTTGCACGGGAATTTCGCCATCCATGCTGGAATGGGCACTCTTCCAATGCTCACCAATTCGCTCCCAAATCGCATCGAGATCCTCCCAGTACTTCGGATACTTTTCGCGTAACCACCTTCGATCAGCAGGGCTAGGCAAAACAAAATCGAACCAAAACGTTGAGCGATACGTGTACGCGGTCGCGTAGAGCATGTGATGGTAAACTTCCAGTTCATCGAGGAAGATATCCCAGTACCAAGGCTTTTTTAGCCCGAATTCGTCCAGCGTGCGAAAGAACTGATCGACGATCCATTCCTCCATAAACTCTTTGAATGAAGCCGAACGCTGTTCGCCAGACGTCATGTAGTCCATGCTTGTGCCGGTTATGAACGAGAAAAGATGCCAGTTTCTCCAAAACCACTTGTCCACTAGATACTGCGCGTACTCAGGGTCATGCTTTATCACCAAGGCGAGAACTGGATGGCCGATCTGGGCGTGGCGTGCCTCATCGGTTTGAATGCTAGTCACCATTTTTTCGAACATGTAGTCGCCGGCCTCATGCGCAAGAGACGCCAACCCTACGAACTGAAGGTTGGTGAAGCCGGTCTCCAAAACCACATTGGTAGCAATTTGGAACTCAATCGCATTCTGGCCTAGGGTGAGTTCGTCAAAGAAATGCCGGGCAGCAATGGCGACCCAGTTGTTGGTGTGATAGAACTTGTGCGTCCAGTCGAACTGAGCGTTCCAGCGCACCAGCTCGTGCATGAGCAGCAGAGGAATTTGCGTGTGGCGGAATTCGTCCAGGGCACCGAAGCAAGCCATGGCTCGCCAGGCACTGTCACGCCCAAAACGCGCGCTGCGGAGATTGCCTATAGTTGCCGTGAATTCCGCGAGCGGCAGAGTTGCCGCGTGAAGTTTTAGACCGTTGATCCACGGTGTCGCTAGGTTTTGAACGTTCTCCAAACGTCCCACGGCATCGCGGACCGCATACACAGCCATATCCTTGTCGTGTTGATTCTCGACATATTCCCGATAGGACGTTTTAAAGGACTCTTCCCAATTCTTCCACACACTGTGAGGGAGCCAGGGAGACCCGCTGATCCCTTCCGGAAAAACTTTCTCTTCTGTCGTGTACGAGAAGTTCCAATCTAGTTTCCGCGCCAGAGACAGCCACTCTTCGCGCTTGAGCATAGAACCTCCAGGGAGTGGTTACAGACTTCCTTGCAGCAGGTGCTCACCAGCAGTGTTCGTGAAAAGCTGCTACCAGGATCGCGATGAAAGACCCCACCCATCGCTCGAATTGGAAGGTAGCCTACCACATTTACACGCATTTTCCCTATCATTATTAATACCCTCACCGACTGTCTTCAATTCCTACGCTCATACGACTTTCATATCATTTTCCAATGCTCACGTGCTGTACTAGCCGGACTTT
>Ga0081540_1004682_pt1 | contig 10350 bp, 9 predicted proteins | sample TabmetS2T1R1_FD_71024 | JGI IMG/M metagenome (GOLD analysis project Ga0081540, IMG submission 71024) | Tabebuia heterophylla rhizosphere microbial communities from the University of Puerto Rico - S2T1R1 | ecosystem: Host-associated > Plants > Roots > Rhizosphere ... | reverse complement strand
GGCTTGTAAAGGGGATCGATGCGGTGATCGCGTACTGCCGGGAATTCGAGCAGCAACGGGACCATCTTCCCTATGAGATAGACGGCATGGTCATCAAAGTAGACTCCATCGCCTTGCAGGACCGGATGGGAATGACCTCCCACCATCCCCGCTGGGCCATCGCCTTTAAATTTCCGGCCCGGCAGGCCACCAGCACCCTTCGGAAGGTGGAGTTCCAGGTGGGCCGTACCGGGAGTATCACCCCCGTCGCCAAGATCGACCCCGTACCGTTGAGCGGCGTAACGGTGAGTTCCATATCGCTTTTCAATGAAGATGTCGTCCGGGAAAAAGACCTGAAGATCGGCGACCAGGTGCTTGTCGAACGGAAGGGAGATGTCATCCCTTACATCGTAAAGCCGCTGATCGATGTCCGTACCGGGAAGGAAACGGATATCCTGTTTCCCACCACCTGCCCCGTGTGTGGCCACCCGTTGGAAAAGCCGGAAGGGGAAGCGGTATGGCGTTGCGTCAATATCAACTGCCCGGCCCAGGTTGTGGAACGGATCATCCATTTTGCCAGCAAAGACGCCATGGATATCCGCAGTTTTGGTGAAGCCAATGTTCAAAAGTTCTACGAACTGGGGTTCCTGAAGGATATTCCCGGGATCTACCGGCTTCCCTATGACAAGATCAGGGTTCTGGAAGGCTTCGGTGAGAAAAGCGTCGGCAATCTGCAGGCTGCGATCGAGACCTCCCGGCATCAGCCGCTGCACCGGCTGATCTTCGGATTGGGTATCCGTTATGTAGGGGAAACCACCGCAAAAACGCTGGCAGCGGCCGTTCACCATCTGTCGGATTTTGTCGACTTTTCCCTGGAAGACCTTCAAAATCTGGAAGATGTAGGGCCAAAGGTGGCCACAAGCGTCCATCAGTTCTTTCACAATTCCGACAACCAACATTTGTTAACGGACCTGGAGGCGTTGGGATTGAATCTGAAAAGCCAAAAATCCAAGGCCGGCGGCGGAGGCGGAGGCAACCTGGATGGGCAAACGTTCTTGTTCACCGGCACGCTCAACCGGCTAAAGCGCACGGAGGCCGAAGCCACTGTAGAAAGCAACGGGGGCAAGATACTGAGCGGAGTCAGCAGTAAACTGAACTTCCTGGTAGTCGGCGAGGACGCCGGCAGTAAACTGGAAAAAGCGAAAAAAATACCGTCCATTCATATACTCACGGAAGACGAGTTTATTAAGATGATTTCCGGACCAAACATATAAGAATATTTTCTTACGTTACTGGTAATTCGAAATTCTTTTTCGTAACTTTAAGAAAATTGACAGGCATGATTAGAAAACTCACCGGCGAAGCGTGGAAACCGTTACAGTTTCCCGGCTGGAAACAACTCCGAAAAAAATACGCACTTTCTTCCATGGGTCGCGTTGCCAGCTACTCGGAAGATGTGCTCGCCGACGGCAAATTGCTGAACGGCAGCCTGACAACCGGCTACAAGACTCTTAATCTGCACCGGCCAGGCAACAATGGCACGCTTTATATCCATCGGGAGATCGCACGCCTTTTCCTGGCGAAGGCGGCGCCCAAGAACAAGTATGTGATCCACGTGAATCACAACAAGCTGGACAATGCCTCGAGGAACCTGAAATGGGCGACCCTCGAAGAGATGATCGACCATCAGCAGAAAAGCCCTGCAAAGATTGCTTACAAAAAAGTGCAGGCTAATCGTACCGTTGGGCTCAAGCTCACCGCCGCCCAGGTAAAGTCCATCAAAAAGACCTTATCCAGTAAGAACCGGCAGCTTACCATCAAGAAACTGGCTGAGAAGTACCACGTCAGCGAAATGACCATGTACCGGATCAAGAGTGGCGAAAACTGGGGGAGAATAAAGTAGAACAAAAACATGCTGCAAGTCTCCACGCTGAAATTCCTCAAGGACCTAAAAAAGAATAACAATAAGCCCTGGTTTGAAAAGAACAAATCCGTCTACCTGGATGCAAAAGAGGATATGGATCATTTTGTCGGGCAGGTGATCGAAGGATTTGGCAAGACCGATCCCGGGATCGCAACCCTGCAAGCCAAGGACTGTACCTACAGGATCTACCGGGACGTCCGCTTTTCCCAGGACAAGACACCCTACAAGATACACATGGGCGCCTATCTAAATAAAGGCGGCAAGAAAACGCCGACCGCCGGGTATTACCTGCACATCGAACCGGGCAGGAGTATGGCTGGCGGAGGATTGTGGATGCCCCAGGCTCCGGAGCTGAACAAGGTCCGGCAGGAAATAGATTATAACTTCTCCGAATGGACGAAGATCATCGCCGACCGGAATTTCAAAAAGAATTTTGTTGTAGGCCTCGACCGGGAAGAAGTGCTTTCCCGGCCGCCCAAAGGTTATGACGAGGGGAATCCAGCCATTGAATACCTCAAACTGAAAAGCTTCGTCGTAACCCGCAGCTTCACCGATGCAGAAGTGCAATCGAAGATCTTCCTCAAAGAAATACTGAAGACATTCACCTCAATGAAAGCCTTTGTTTATTTTTTGAACCAGGGCCTCGAGTAAAGATATTCGGCTATCTGTACCGCATTGGTGGCGGCGCCTTTCCGCAGATTGTCACTCACTACCCACATGTTGAGTGTTTTGGGCTGCGTTTCGTCCCTTCTCAATCTTCCGACAAAGACCTCATCCCGTTCGTGCGCGTCCTTCGGCATGGGATATTGTTGCGCGGCGGGATCGTCCACAACGATGACTCCCGGCGCCCTGCTCAGCAGGGAGCGGACTTCTTCCAGATTGAATTCATTCTCGAACTCCACGTTGACGGCTTCGCTATGCCCACCCATCACGGGGATGCGAACGGTTGTCGCCGTTACGCGGATGCTATCGTCCCGCATGATCTTCTTCGTCTCGTTGACCATCTTCATTTCCTCCTTTGTGTAGCCGTTGTCCAGGAACACGTCGATCTGCGGGATGGCGTTGAGATCGATGGGATATTTATACGCCATTTCGCCGCTGATCCCTTTCCGTTCATTCATCAACTGGGCAACCGCCTTTACGCCGGTGCCGGTGACGCTCTGGTAGGTGGAAACGACAATGCGCTTTACCTTGTACTTTTTGTGAAGGGGATTCAACGCCACGACCATTTGGATTGTGGAACAGTTCGGGTTGGCGATGATCCTGTCGTCGGCGGTAAGTGCATCGGCGTTGAGCTCCGGCACCACCAGCTTTTTCGAAGGGTCCATCCGCCAGGCGCTGGAATTGTCCACCACCGTTATACCTGCAGCGGCGAATTTCGGCGCCCATTCGAGCGAGGTACTGCCGCCGGCGGAGAACAGGGCCAGTGCCGGCATTGCTGCGATTGCATCATCGGCGCTGACGACAGAATATTTCTTTCCCTTGAATTCGACCTGCTTGCCGATGGACCTTTCAGACGCCACAGGAAGCAATTCGGTAACGGGGAAATTCCTTTCTGCCAGGACCTGTAACATTTTGGTGCCGACCAGTCCGGTGGCGCCTACGACTGCAACTTTCATTTTTTTATTCGGTTTTATTAAACAAAAGAGCCTTCCCGGTTGCGGGAAGGCTCTGGATATCTTGGCATACAAAAAGATCAGACCCTGTCCCGCTGCGGGGCGACCATCTTAATCTGCTTTGTATGTTTCATTACTTGCATTGCGCCGCTAAAATAGTCATGAAAGATCGTCCAACCAAATATTTCTGAAAATATGCCTGCGTCACACCAGCTGGATATCGAAATTAACGAGGTCGACGAATTGCCTGATCCGCGCGTCGATATCGGCGCGAGTGATCTCTTTCAGCCGGGTGGGGCCGAACTTCTCCACACAGAAGGACGCCATGGCAGAGCCGACGATAACGGCCGTCTTCATATTCTCGAAGGAGATGTCGCGGGTGCTGGCAAGCCAGCCGATGAATCCGCCGGCAAAGGTGTCACCGGCGCCGGTAGGATCGAACACCTCTTCCAGCGGAAGGGCGGGAGCCACGAAGACCTTGTCCTCGTGGAAAAGGAGGGCGCCATGTTCGCCTTTTTTTATGATCAGGAACCGGGGCCCCATGTGCATGATGGCCCGGGCGGCTTTTACAAGGGAGAACTCACCGCTGAGCTGGCGGGCTTCACCGTCATTGACCGTCAGCACGTCGACCATGGTCAGCAGCTTCTTAAGATCATCGAGGGCGTTGTCCATCCAGAAGTTCATGGTGTCCATGACGATAAGCTTTGGCCGTTGCTTTAGTTGTTTAACGACGCTTATCTGAAGACCGGGTGTGATATTGCCGAGCATCACGAATTCGCTGCCCTGATAGCTGTCCGGGATCACGGGATTGAAATCCAGGAAGGCGTTGAGGTCGGTGACCAGGGTATCCCTGGTGTTCATATCCATATGATACCGTCCGCGCCAGAAAAAGGACTTCTTGTCTTTTTTCACTTCCACTCCTTCGAGGTTGACGCCGCGCTTTTTGAGTTGATCCAGCTCTTCCTGCGCGAAATCGTACCCTACGATGGATACCTGGTTGATCGGCTGTACAAAATTGCTGGCTGCATAAGCGACATAGGTGGCGGCCCCACCGACTATCCAATCTGTCTTTTCGAACGGGGTCTCAATGGCGTCATAGGCCATGGAACCGACTACAATTAATGACATTCCTTTTTTTTTATGCGGGGCAAAGATATGGAAAAGCCGGAGAGTCTGGCAAGTACTTAAGTCCATTCTATCGGACGAGTTAGTACAAAGCCGTTGTTTTTTGTTACTTCATCGGGAAACTGAGAATCCTTTAATTTCTTTCGTCCGATGATGATGCTTCCTTTCGCGGCCTGATCTACGCTTATATTATGCCGATTGGGCGGAAAGGCAACAAATACCCGCTTATTTGGAAATAGACCATGAACGGCATTGATTGGTGGGATCAGATCGCTATCGCCAGTGATCAGCAAAGCCATGTCATACCTGTCCAGATATGCGTCCGTTAATATTTCCACGGCAATGTTAACATCCGTCATTTTTTCATTGGAATAGGGATAGGTATGGCCGCAGGCCCTGCAAGTCTCAACATGCGCCTGATAATTGCCGTAGTAAATCCGACAATCAGACAATGTTTCAATCGCTTCTATGTAGGTCTTTTGTCGTTTCTCCTTGGGAGGATTATTTCTAACCCGTGAGGTAAAATACTTTACAAACACAAGTTCTTGTGCTGGCTTTAGAAGGTTTTTTGCAAGGGCTTGAATATTAAGCCATAGAACATCATTTCGGCCGCTGTTCTTCATTCCAAAATATAAATTGAAGCCGTCCACATATACGATAACCCGTTCTTTTCGATTGATTGATTCCATAAAAAAAGGTTTGCGAATGATCCATTTTCGACTCCATATTTTTGGGCAATTGTCCTTTTAGTGGTAAATTTGTACTACCCCTCCAAGGATAGCATCCTTGGACTGACGCCTCCCCCCAAAAGGAGGCGTTTCACATTAGAGAGCATTCCCGCTCCAAATGTATTAGCACAAGACACAATTGCAAGGATGGAACAAAAAGGAATAGTCGGTTAATAGTTTTCAAAGGTCGAATTGAAATCAATAGCGGCTTAATGGAAATGACAGGTACCAGCAAAGATATGTTTGTCGCATAAAGTGTCGCGGCTTTATTCGACCTCAATATCGTACTTTTGGGACGAACTCCGTACAAGCATGTGCAGATACCTTTTTTGACACTACGGCCACTAACAGTCGTTAGTATTATATATATTTGCGAATCAATGGCTAAAATTCAAAGCAAAAGGAACAGCACCAAAAAGGAGGTGATCATCGAGAAGGCCTCCCGGCTGTTCCGGGAAAAAGGGTTTGGGGCCGCATCGATGCGGGACCTCGCTGAGAACGTGGGGGTGGAAGCAGCCTCATTGTACAACCATATTCAGTCCAAAGCGGAGATCTTGCAGACCATCTGTTTCAAAGTGGCCAATGAATTTCTGACCAACCTGGAACAGGTGGAGGCCAGCCCGCAGCCGACGCTGCGGAAGATGGAAGCGATCATCCGCCTGCATATCCGCATGATGTTGGAGCAATATGAATATGTCTATATCGCCGACCATGAGTGGCGGCATCTGCCGGAGCCCTATCTCTCCAATTTCCTCAACCAGCGGCGCAACTACCGCAAGCGCCTCAGCGATATCCTTGAGGCGGGAATTGCCAAGGGGGAGATAAAGGCCATCGATCCCTACACGGCCGTTCTCGTGATCCTTTCGGCTATCAGCGGCATCGACAGCTGGCAACGGAGCCGGAAATCGATCAATGCCGAAACCCTCGAATCAAACATGGTGAAATATCTTATCGAAGGACTAAAGAAATGAGTCATTTCCAGAAACTCGTGGTTGAAGACATCCGCCGGGAAACAGCCGATTGCGTTTCCATTGCCTTTTCCGTTCCACCCGGGCTTAAGGAGGCGTTTCGTTATCGGCAGGGACAGAACATCACTGTACGGATCCACATCGGCGGCGAAGAGGTGAGGCGAAGCTATTCCATCTGCAGCAGTCCGCTGGAGGAAGAACTGCGCATCGCGGTAAAGCGGGTGCCGGGAGGGTTGTTTTCCACCTTCGCCAATGAGCAGTTGCAAACGGGACAGGAGTTGGAGGTGCTGCCGCCGACAGGAAAATTCTACACCGAGCTAAAAGGGGGAAATCGCAAAAACTATCTTGCCTTTGCCGCCGGGAGCGGCATAACTCCGGTGATAAGCCTGATAAAAACGACGCTGGCTGTGGAACCGGAGAGCCACTTCACGCTGGTGTATGGCAACCGCCACCGGCCTTCGATCATCTTTCGCGAACAACTCGAGGCACTGAAGAACCGGTATGTCAACCGGCTGGCGCTGCACCATGTCCTGAGCCGGGAGCAGATGGATATACCGCTCAACCAGGGCAGGATCGACGCCGAAAAATGCGCCGAGTTCTGTCCCCGGCTTATCGATCTTTCCACGGTGGATGAGGTCTTCCTCTGCGGTCCGCAGGAGATGATCTTTACCGTTAGCGAATGGCTGCAGCAGCAGGGCATCGCAAAAAAGACGATCCATTTCGAGCTCTTCCATCCGCTGGAAAATACTGCCGGCGGCGCTGTGGGAACAGGCAATCGTAAGTACACGGCGGCTGCGGACGCGGCTGTGGGTGTCAGTGAGGTGACGGTGCGGCTGGATGGCATCAGCCACGTTTTCAACCTGGCCTTTGACGGCGATTCCGTGCTGAACGCAGCCCTGATGGAAGGAGTCGATCTGCCTTTCGCCTGCAAGGGCGGCGTATGCTGTACCTGCCGGGCAAAGTTGCTTGAAGGACAGGTAGAGATGGATGTCAACTATGCGTTGGAGGCCGATGAGCTGGAGGCGGGGTTTATCCTTACCTGTCAGTCGCATCCCCGGTCGGAAAAGGTCGTTATTGATTTTGACTCCAAATAGTCGATCGCAGGCGTGGACGACTCCGCCCGGTCATCTAACCAGGGCAAAAGAATAAATAAGGTCCGAAAGAAGCAGCCCCACCAGAAAACGAATAATGATCAGCAGGATCGCGCTTACGGTGGTATAGGCCACCCGCTGATCGTCGGGTATTCCTTTCAGGGCGGGAGCTCCCAGGTAGAAAAGGTACACGCTGTACAAACCCAATACCACTCCTTGTTGCAGGCCGGGTACCGCATAAAATACCCCGGCAATCCAGGCCGGCGTATAGGAATAGGCCACCAGCCGGGCCGACCGGTTCAGATGTTTCGTTCCGCCAAAAGCCGGCGCCAGCAGGTCGATCAGCTCCGATCCGATGAGATACACCGCCAGGGATGTGATCAGGCTGTTCACAGCCATGGATATCCCCCAATAGGGTCCGCTCATCCGGAAGAGAATGCCGTTCGCGCCGGCGAGCCCATAGCCGATGAAGCTCGCGGCAGCGGGGATCATGGCCATCGGGATCACAAAGTGGCCCAGCAAAGACCGTGTCGTCTCTTTCTCTTCGGCGATGACCCGCCATTCGGTAACGGGCGCCAGGATCATATTCTTTGCTCGGGGAAGAAGAGCCATCGTTGCTGAAATTAATACTCTCAAGATACTAAAAGTAAAGCCCCGGCGGCAAGCCGGGGCTTTGGATATGCTGAGAGGCTCAATAGCCATCATTCTGGCTCAGATTGACGTCCAGGTCCCGTTCGGCCTGCGGCACGGGCCAAAGGAGCTTGTTTGCAGTCAATCCATAGTTGAGCGGGTTGCCGTTGGGGTCAACCTGGTTGTTCATCAGGCTGATGGTAAACTGCGACCCGGCCCGGAGCAGATCGAGCCAGCGGTGTCCTTCCAGCGCCAGTTCGAGCCTTCTCTCCTTCAGGATGGCGGCTGCCACGTCGGCCTGGCTTGTAGCCGCAGTATTCGGCAGATGAACCCGGTTCCTGACCTGGTTGATGAGCGGTATCGCCAGCGCGGGCTGACCGGTTTGATTCAGCGCCTCGGCCTTCAGCAGGATGATATCCGCGAGGCGGATGAGGATCTGGTTGTCCGGGCTGTTGTATCCGGCGGCATGTTTCCACTTGTAGGCAAAGGGGACGGGGAATTTTGTATAAGGCGGCGGGATGGAACCGTTCGTATCGGCAGCTACACTGAAATATACCGAGGCATCAAGCCTCACCGTGTCGTTCTCGGTGCGATAAGCCTGGATAAGATCGTTTGTCGGTACGTTGAATTTTGCATAGGTATCTCCTGTGAGCGAATAGGGTAAAAGCAGTTCAGGACCATAGCTGGTGGTGCCGCTGGCCGTGCCGTGCTGGATCTCGAAGATCGATTCCACCGAATTCTTGTGGTTGCCGTCGAAGAGATCGGCGTAGCCTGGCAACAGCGAGTAATAGCCGTTAGCGAGGACCTTGTTGCACCACAAAAGACACTGGTCATATTTCCCTTCCTGCGCATACACCTTGGCCAGCAGCGCATCGGCGGAGCCCTGGGTGGCCCGGCCGCTATTGGGATTACCCGAGGATGCAGGCAGCAGCGAGCTGTCCGCCGAGATCAGGTCCTGCTCGATCTGTGCGTACACAGCAGCAACCTCGGCCCGTGCTGGATAGACATCCCCTTTGTTGGTGACCACCAGCGGCACCTTGCCAAAAGTGGTGACCAGGTTGAAATAATGCAGCGCCCGGAGGAATTTCGCCTCGCCCAGGATCTGTTGCTTTCGGGTACTTCCCTCCCAGACCACATCGTTGATGGCCGGCACATTGTCCAGCACCGCATTGGCATTCGCGACCCCGAAGTAGAGTCCCTGCCAGTCGCGGGTGACGTTACCGTTCAGGGCGTTGAGCGTGAAATTATCGATCGCGAAGTTGTCGGGGTTGTTCCCGCCGGCATAGCAGTTGTCGGCCTGCGCATCGCCGTTGATCTGGTAGTCCCAGATATAGTATTGCTGGTAGAGGCTGTTATAGGCTCCGGAAAGCCCGGATTCTGCATCTCGTGCCGTCTTATAAAAGTTGCCCGTGGTAACGCTCGAGATGGGGGTTTTATCGAGGGATTTGTTACAGGCCGGGAGGATCGTCAGACCCGCCACGACCGGCAATAAAACCAGAGAGAGATATTTCTTTTGCATGATCTTTCTTTTTTAGATTAGAGTTCCAGATTCATCCCAATAGTATAGATCCTTGCTTGCGGATACGTGCCGTAGTCGATGCCCAGGGCCCTGGAACTGGTGCCCTGCTGGTTGACCTCCGGATTATAGCCATCATAGCCGGTGATCGTAAAGAGGTTCTGGCCCGTCAAATAAAAACGCAGGCTGTACACGCCGATATTTTTCAATCCTTCCGTAGCCAGCCTGTAGCTGAGCGTTGCGGATTTCAGCCGGTAGTAAGCGCCTTTCTGCACAAACCGTGACGAAATGCGGGAATTCTGGGCGGGATCGCCGAATACGGCCACCGGCACATCGGTGACATCCCCGGGTTGTTTCCAACGACGCAGCGCTTCCGTCGTTGCATTGTTGGGGCTGGACATTCCAAGGGTCTCGATCGTGGTTGCATCGAAGATCTTGTTGCCGCTGACTCCATCAAAAAGCAGGTCCAGGCCAAAACCTTTGTAGGTGAGGTTGCTGACGACGCTATAGACGAAGGTGGGCAAGCCACTGCCGAGATAAATCCGGTCGTGGTCGGGATCGATGGCACCATCGTGATTGAGATCGGCAAATTTCTCACTACCCGTGGCGGGATCCACGCCAAGGGCCTGGTAGCCATAAAAGGCTCCGAGCGGGAGGCCGTTCCTGACGATGGAAACATACTGGTTGGTACCGCCACCGCCATACGAGATCCCGCCAAAGAAGAAGGTCGAAGCGGAATCAAGCCCGGAGATCTTGTTCTTATTGTACGAGGT